>Ga0302181_10001480_pt1 | contig 17481 bp, 14 predicted proteins | sample I_Palsa_E3_3_FD_198786 | JGI IMG/M metagenome (GOLD analysis project Ga0302181, IMG submission 198786) | Peat permafrost microbial communities from Stordalen Mire near Abisko, Sweden - I_Palsa_E3_3 | ecosystem: Environmental > Terrestrial > Soil > Palsa > Peat permafrost | place: Sweden...
GCAGGAAAACCTCTTGGGCAACGCTGGCGACCAGGGCTCCATCCTGTGAGAACACACGGCCCTGGGTCAGCCCCCGCGAGTCGTGCAAGGAGCCGGTCGAGGCTTCGACGAGGAGCCACCGGTCGCACCTGAAGGGCCGGTGGAACCAGATCGCGTGGTCGAGGCTGACCGGTCGCCAGGGTGCCGCCGGGGATCCTTCGGCCGCGTGCAAGCTTTCGGCTATCCACGCCGGGCCGCTGTCGGACGCGTAGGCGAGAGCGGCAGCATGGACGGCCTGTTCTTCACCGAGATCTGCGGCCCATCTGATCCAGCTGCACGAGCCCTGCAGGTCCTCTGCTCCGGCAGTGGCGAGCGTGCCTGGGGCTCTGCCACCCCAGCCCGTGCCGCCCGTCCCGGCGCCCTGAACGAGGCGCAGTTCGAAAAGCGGGCTCCAGCTGACGTCCTTGGCATCCTCAGGGCCCCCAACTGCTGGCAGCCGAGCGAGCTGGATGTCCATCGTCGGAGCGGCCTTGGCCTGGAAAGAGGCGGACATGTTCAATATCGCGCCGGTCGACTGGCGGGCCACCACTTGCCTGGCGACAAATGTCCGCCCGTCCCTTAGGCGTTCTACTTCGAAGCGGACCGGCTCCTCGGCGTCGCCGACCCGCAGGAAATAGGCATGCAGCGAATGCGGGACGTGGCCCGGCTTTACCGTGAGCTCTGCTGAACGGAGTGCCTGGGCGACGATCTGGCCGCCGTAAAGACCCTCCCACGGATATGTAGGGCCGGACCCGACGTAAGTGTCTGGCCCGTGGGCTTCCAGTTCCATCATCGCCCCGAACGGGAGGTCCACTTCGTGGGACATCAGGATTTGTCGAGGCGGGGGAAGACGGTTTGTTCTACAACCAACTTAATGCCCGCCGCGATAGGTATCGCTACCAGGGCGCCGATTATGCCGAGCAGGGCGGCACCGATGATAACGCCGAGCACCGTCAGCACCGGCGACACGTTGACGGCTTGGCGCATCACACGTGGCACGAGCAGATAGTCCTCCACAAATCGGTACGCGACATAGAACACCGCGGTAGCGATCGCGACAGGGAACGAGACCGAAAGCGCCACCAGGCTGACGATCACGCCGGCCACCGTGGACCCGACCACCGGGATGAGGTCGAAGAGGGCGACCATCAGGGCGAGGAGCAGGACGTACGGCAGGCCCAGGGCCACTGCCCAGACAAGGGTCCCGATGCCCGCGATCAGCGAAGTGAGCAGGTTCCCCAACAGGTAGCCGCCCACGCCTGCCAGTACCTCGTCCAGCAGCAGCCCGAAGCGCGAGCGACGGCTCTCGGGCACGAGGTGTGTCAAGAAACCTTTGATCGCCGGGAGGGCGGCGAGGAAATAGATCGTCAGCACCGTAACCACCAGGAGCGAGCTGACTGCGCTCACGACTTCCTTGCCGGCACCGAGGGCGCCCGACGCGAGATAGTTATCGAGGCTCCCCGAACCGCCTTTGCTGCTCAGGTAGTAGCTCAGGTGGAGGTCCTGGGCAATCTTGCCGACGCTGCCTTTCCCAGAGCCGATCTCGGCCCGCCACTTGGGGACCTGCACCGAGAGTTGGTTGATCTCGTGCTCGATGGGTGAGATCGCGGAGTACACGAAGGCAGCGACGATGCCGGCGGCCACGGCGACGACCACGAGAACGGCGACGGGCCTCTTGACTCTGTGGCGTGTGAAGGCAGCCACGACCGGCTCGAGCCCGACAGCAATGAAAAGGGCCAGGCCCACGAGCACGAGGGTGCCCCGGATGGAGTACACCGCCGCAGCCAAGGCCACGGCCACCACGACCCCGATCGTGCCGACAAAGCCCACGACGAACGGGTTCTGCCTGTCGAAAGGCTGGCCCACCCGGCGCAGGGCCCGCTGTTTGACGCGTTCCTCGTTTGGGCCGCGGCTTGGCTGCTCGTTGGGGAGCTCCGAGGTCGGGTTTCCCGCGAGCGTCCGTTCCCCGGTGGGTCTCTCAGGCATTAGTCATGGGCCGTTCAAGCCCGATCGTACGCCGCCACGGGCAGGGCAGCTGCCATGGTTGGGGCCGAGGACCGACATTGTCAGCTGGAGCTGCCCGGCAACGGCGGAAGCGAGCTCGGTCCAGCCACCCGCCGCCGGGCGTAGGCAGGCTTCTTGAGCGCCGGGCCCGGCGAGCGACCAATAGGGTGACCAGCGCACCCTGAGCGTGCTCTGGCCGGGCCGCGAGTAGCGCACATCCACCGAGCGAGGGGTCATCGACACGACGGTTGCGGGCCTGCTCGCAAGGCCCTGGCTACCCACTACCCTCCACAGCTGCCAGCTCGCGCTGTGCCATACCGCCCGGAGCCCTTTCACCTCACCCGAGCGCAGCAACCTCGCCTCTGCGGTCGCCGCGTAGTCCAGGGGGGCACCGGCCAGGGCGACGAAAGAGACCCCATTGGCGAGCAGCCAAGTGCGGTACTCAGACGGGGTCAATGGGCCCGCCTGGTAGAACAACGGGTCGTAAGCAATGTCGAGCTGCCTTTCCCATCCCCGCGCGAGGACGAACTTCGGCGCCACGTAAGCCGACTCCCAGTGGTGGACCGTCGGGGGGATCTCGACTCGCACCGGCCCGTTCCTGCTGAGCGAAGCCAGCTCTGCGATGAGCGGCGCGTAGTAAGCAGCGTTGCTCGACGGCCCGTTGGCCGCAGCATCGAGGGCGCCTAGCGCCGGTGACCAGTGCCAGGCGACCATGCTCGCCACCATTGCAGCAGGGACCACGGTCGCCGCACACCTCCTCAGTGGCCCACCCGGCCCGAGCGCGAGACGGTGGGCCGCCTCGGGCAAGTAGCAAATGGCGAGGGGGACGCCCACATAGGCGGCCAGACGGGTTACGTTGTCGCCCACCGGCGTCCGCAGTAGGAAGACGCCGACGCTGACGGCTGCATATAGGACAGCGCCAACCCTTACCGCCCGCGAGCTCACGACGAGCGGCCATGCCAGCAGCCCGCAAATGGCCACGGTTACAACGAGATCCCCAAAACCAAAGGGGAAATAGCCAGGGCCAGGGAAAATTAGCGGGAGGGCGGCGGTGCTCGCGAAGGTGAACGCGCCGGCCAGTAGCTCGGTGACCAACTGTCGAGCCGGCGCGCGGCCGACATCTGACAGGGCCCAGGCGACCAGTGCCATGCTCAAGAACGCGCCGACGACAGGCGAGGTCAGCCCGGCCAGTGCCCCCATCGCGAACCCTGCCGGCAGAAATCCCCGCGCCCACCCTCCCGCCCCGCCCCTTGGACCGCCGCCCGCCCGACCGCGTGGCCCGGCGCCTCCTCGGGCGTCCTGGTAGCGGACGAGGCAGAGCACCGACCCGAGGGCAAGGGCCTCTCCGGCCAAAGTCGGCAGTTGGCCGATCGCGACCTCGATGACCGTTGATAGTGCGAAGTACCAGCTGCCCGCCGGCCGCCTACCGAAATGCCGGGAGGCCAACCTGTCAAAACAAAAAGTCGCTCCGGCTGCCGAAAGCGCCGCCACAAGCCATAGCCCTACGTAGCCCGCCACGGGCGGGTAGACCAGGCTGTAATTGAGCGGGTACGTCCCGCCGTACCAGCCCGGGCCCCAGATGGCGAGCACCCAGTGGGAGGCCTGGCCCCCTCGGTAGACCTGGGCCGCCCAATCCGGCCCGCGCCAGCCTCCCAGGCGGCAAACCCCGCAGGCCAGCAAGGCGAGGATTACTGGACCAGCTGGGCCCAACCGGCTCGTCCCCCTCCGCAACGGGCTATTTAGCCGCGCAGCGGTCGCTTTCCTCGCACTTGCCAGGGCCCCAGTATTGCAGCGACAGGCCGGCCTACAGCACTCCCGCTTGAAGCCGGGAAACCGGCACGCGGGACACTTCACCAGGCGGAGGCGGCTCCAGCGTGAAGCGCTCACCGAAGTTGCCCAGGTCGACGCGCAAGCTGACCGTTGCCGGTAGCTGGTTGGCGAGAGCCGCCTGTAACGCAGACGGGTCGGCGGGTTCGGTCTCCAGGGTCGCGCTCGTCGCAAGCTGGACCGCCCGCCCCTGCCTGTCGAGCCAGACGTAGACCGGGAGGATGCCCTTGCCCGGGTGGGGGAGGCCGGCGATCAGGCTTATGACGCCAGCGTTCGTCTCGCCGCCTGTGCCGAGCGACGGGGCGACCAGGGCAGAGGTACGGAAGTCCAGCCGGTACTCGCGAGCCGGTCGGTCTCCGATTATGGCGCTGGCGACGAAGACCGAGCGCTCGGGTTGTGCCGCCAGCACACCTAGCAGGGGCGCCGGGTCGACGTCTGTCAGCGCTGGCCCTGCGAGGGCCGAGCCCGCAGCCACGGCTGGACCGCGCCGTGCGGTAGAGCGGAAAACCACCTCGTCCCACGCTTTCGCCCCGCTAGTTGCGCGGGCCTCTTCTGGGACCTGGAAATAGAGGTCGTTCCCCGTGAACAGCTCGTTCGTTGTCACACCGGCAGCCTGGACGCCGAGGGCACAATCCCCATTGGACAGGTTCGTCTCGCCTTCAGCCAGGATGTACGTGCGTGCACGGGGAGCTTGGACGTTCAGGTAAACCCAGACCCGCGCCGTCCGTGCGGAGATCGTCGCCTCGTAAATGGCGGGCCCCTTGGGGCCGAGCGCAGAGCCGTGCGAGCAACCGGTCAGGCCCAGGCCGAGGACGCCCGCGGCGACAGTGGCGACGGCCCCGAAGCGAGCACTGGCCCCGAAGCGAGCACTGGCCCCGAAGCGACGACTGGCCCCGAAGCCAGGACTGGCGTCCAAGCGGTTACACCGGGAAGTCAATGCTGGCCCCAGCGACCCCGGTGCACCACCTCGGCCAAAGGCTTGCGGGGCCTGCTGGCAGAGGTTGACGGCCTGTCGTCGGCGCTCGGCCAGCCGATGGCGACGGCACCAAGGGGTTCCCAGCCGGCCGGGACGGCGAGCGCCTGGAGGAGGGGCCCCGCCGGCTTCTGGAGAGCGAAAAAGAGGCTCCCGAGGCCCTCCTGGGTCAGCCCCAGCAGCAACAGCATCGTGGCGAAGGAGGTGTCGACCAACCAGTAGGGAACAGCCCAGTTGGCTACGCGGCGGGCCCCAACCTTGGCCTTGTCAGGCTCGGAGTAACGCTCCAGGTAGGTCGGCTTGCTTGCGAGCGGCAGGACTATGACGGGAGCGTTGAGGAGACCTGGGTGGCTCGGGTGGGCAAGCCACGAGCTCTCGGCTTCGTGTTGCCAGAACAGCGTGGTCTCATCGCCCTCGAGGACGACGAACGCCCAACCCTGGGTGTTGCCAGCGGACGGGGCATGGGTTGCCATTTCCAGGGCGCGCTCGAGCGCGGCGGGATCCACGGGCCCCTCGAGGAAGCTGCGGCACATCCGCCGCCGGCCGATAACGTCTTTCAGTTCCAACTTCCGCAAACTAGCTGAGGGGATGGAATGCCGACCAACCTGGTAGGGTTTCACAAGCTATGCCGACCTTTCGCGACCTGCTGAACACTGCCCGCTCCAACATCACCGAGGTGCTGCCAGCCGAGGCAGCCGTCGTCCTGAAGACGCCCGGGACCGTTGCCCTGGACGTCCGCGAACCGGACGAGTTCGAGCAGGGCGCCTTGCAGGGGGCTGTCCACATCCCGCGTGGCTTCCTGGAGATCCAGGTTGCCGGCCGCATACCTGAACACGATGCACCGATCGTCGTGTACTGCGCCGGGGGCGTCCGCAGCGCGTTTGCAGCTCAGACTCTCGCTCAGCTCGGGTACACCGATGTTGTCAGCATGACGGGGGGGTTCAACCGCTGGAAAGACGAGGGCCTTCCCTGGGAAGCGCCCGGCGTGCTCACCCCCGAACAGCGCAACCGTTACCAGCGGCACCTGCTGCTGCCCGAAGTGGACGTTGCAGGCCAAATCAAGCTGCTGCACTCGAAGGTCCTCCTGCTCGGGGCCGGCGGCCTCGGTTCTCCTGCAGCGCTTTATCTCGCGGCTGCCGGTGTGGGGACCCTCGGGATTGTCGACATGGACGTGGTGGACGCCTCCAACCTGCAGCGCCAGATCCTTCACAACCTGGACCGCGTCGGCGATCGCAAGGTCGATTCTGCGAAGAAGGCGATCGCTGCCATCAACCCCGATGTCAACGTCGTCGCCTATGACGTCCGTCTTGGTGCCGACAACATCATGGACATCTTCGCTGGTTACGACTTGATCGTCGACGGCACCGACAACTTCCCGACCAGGTACCTGGTAAACGACGCCTCCCTGAAGCTCGACATACCTGTTGTCCACGGCTCGATCTTCCGCTTCGAGGGCCAGGCGAGCGTGTACCTGCCGCACCAAGGGCCGTGTTACCGCTGCCAGGTCCCTGAGCCGCCGCCGGCCGACCTTGCGCCGTCGTGCGCCGAGGCCGGCGTCCTGGGCGTGCTCCCGGGCATCATCGGTTCGCTCCAGGCCATGGAGGCGATCAAGGTGCTTCTCGGCCTAGGCGACCCGCTCGTCGGCCGCCTCCTGGCCTACGACGCGCTGGAGGGGACCTTCCGCACCTTCAAGCTCAACCGTGACCCGAGCTGCCCTGCCTGTTCGATCCCCAAGGACCAGGTTGTGATCGCCGAGTACAACGAGCTATGCATGCCGCACCCGTTGCAGGCGCCGGCGGCCTAACCCAGCACGGCCCTACGATCGAGCGTGCCCTCCGCACGCGCTGCTCCCAACCCGGCCCGTGCCCGCGTCGGCTTGACTGCGGTCATAATTTCCGTCGACGGCACCACGCCGCGCCTGGTGACGATGGGGGGCCCTGTCGCCGAGGGGCTCCCGTCGACCCACCTCGACGACACCGTGGACCGCACCCTGGAGAAGGCCGTGCGCCGTCTCGTCAGCAGCGAGGTCGGGCTCCCGGTGAGGTACTTCGAACAGCTCTACACCTTTGGCGACCAGGAGCGGGCGCCAGGAGGACGCGAGCTGGCCGTGGCCTATCTGGCGCTGACGCGCTTCCAGGCAACTCATGGCCCCGGTAGCCCGGGATGGCGCAGCTGTTACGAGCTTTTCCCCTGGGAAGACTGGCGCGGGGGCCGGCCGGAAATGCTCGACGAGGTCGTCATGCCGGCCCTCGACCGGTGGTTGGACGGGGCAGCACCCGGTGACTTGTCCACGCGGCGCGAGCGAGCGGAGCTGACATTCGGCCTCGGCCAAGCCCGCTGGGACCCTGTGAGGGTGCTCGACCGCTACGAGCTCCTCTTCGAGCTGGCCCTGGTCGAAGAGGCGCGGTCAAAACCTGGGGTGAAGGCGCAGGGCCTTGGCCTCGGGGTGCCGCTGGCGCTCGACCACCGAAGGATCGCGGCGGCGGCGCTGGAGCGCCTGAGGGGGAAATTGGCTTACAGGCCGGTCGTTTTCGAGGTCCTGCCGGAGACGTTCAGCCTGTCCCGGCTCCAGCAAGTGGTCGAAGCGTTCGCCGGGCAGGTGCTCCATAAGCAGAACTTCCGCCGCCTGGTCGCGTCGGCCAACCTCGTCGAGCCAACAGGCGAGTCCGACCAGCGCACCGGCGGGCGGCCTGCCGAACTGTACAGGTTCCGCCGTGAGGTCCTGCGAGAACGCCCGGCCCCCGGCTTGGGCCTCCGACGCCTCGGGGGCCCCTGAGACATTTTCCCTGAAATCCCCAGGGGCGCCTGTCCTAAAAGCACCGGGACGCGCTATAGTGGCCATATGCTCATTCAGAGTATAAGTCGGACGGGCGACGAGACGGGCAAGGCTCCGCCTGTAAAGGCTGAGGAGGAGGGCGGCGACCACGGCCGGGACTTCGATGAGTGGGCAGACGAGGTCCACCGGTTGGCGAAGGCCCGCAACGCAGTCATCCTGGCGCACAACTACCAGGTCCCCTGGGTCCAAGACGTTGCTGATTTCGTAGGCGACTCGCTCGCCCTCTCCCGCTTGGCCGCTGCCAGCGACGCAGGGACAATCGTGTTCTGCGGTGTCCATTTCATGGCCGAGACCGCCAAATTGCTGGCCCCGGACCGCACTGTTCTCTTGCCTGACCTCGCAGCGGGGTGCTCGCTTGCAGACACGATCACGGCTAACGATGTGCTCAGGTGGCGCGACGAGCACCCCGGCGGGATGGTCGTCGCCTACGTGAACACCTCGGCGGCGGTAAAGGCCGAGTCAGATATCTGCTGCACATCTTCCAACGCAGTCGAGGTGGTCCAGTCCCTCCCGGAAGACCGGGAGATCATGTTCCTCCCCGACATGTTCCTCGGCCAGCACGTAGCCCGGCGCACGGGCCGCCATATCGACATCTGGATGGGCGAATGCCATGTCCATGCAGCGATATCGCCGGTGGAACTGCGCGCCAAAATTGCCGAGAACCCGCGCTCGGAGCTGTTTATCCACCCCGAATGCGGTTGCACTACCAGCGCGCTCTGGATGGCTGACAATGGTGATTTCCCTAAGGAACGCACCCATGTGTTGTCTACATCGGGGATGGTAAAAGCCGCACAGGCCCTCGGTGATGGGCACGCGCTCGTGGCAACCGAGACAGGGATCCTCCATCAGTTGCGCAACGCCAACCCGAAGGCCACGTTCGAAGCTGTGTCCCCGCGGGCCGAGTGCCGTTTCATGAAGATGACTACACCCGAGCGCTTGCTCAATTGCCTGCGAGAAGGTGTTTACGAAATACAGGTCGACGAGCGCACCGCCGAGCGCGCCCGCCAGTCAGTGCAGCGGATGATCGCGATCGGTTCGCCCGGGGGGGGCGAGTGAGGTGCACGGCTGCCGCGGTGACGACGAGCTCGATGTCCTAGTCATCGGTTCTGGGATAGCGGGCCTCTCCACTGCGATCGCCCTGGCGGGACGTCGTCGTGTCGCCGTGATCTCCAAGGAGAGCGGGGGTGGGGGCAGCACGCTGCTCGCCCAGGGCGGCATCGCTGCGGCGATAGGCGAGGGCGACAGCACGGCGGCTCACGCGCTGGACACGGTCTTGGCTGCAGCGGGGCTCGGTGACCCCGAGGTGGCCGAAGTGGTGACAAGCGGAGCGCCTGAGGCTGTTTCGACCCTCACCCGGCTCGGAGTTCATTTCGACCAGGGAGCCCTCAGCAGGGAGGGCGGCCATGGGGTCGCACGGGTCGCGCACGCTCGGGGCGACGCTACCGGGGCGGAGATAACGCGGGCATTGATGGAGGCCGCCCGTGCTCGTGGCGTGCCGGTCGCCGATGGGTTGTTCCTGGTTGACCTGCTCACCTCCCCCGACCAGTCCCGGGTGACCGGGGCTGTCGTGTGGGACGCCCGGGCAGGTGCGCTCAGGCAGCTGTACGCCACCACGGTGGTGCTCGCTACGGGCGGCTACGGCCAGCTTTGGGCCTGCACCACGAGCCCGCGTGCTTGTAGTGGCGACGGTTTGGCGGCGGCCCTCAGGGCCGGCGCCCAGGTGGCTGACCTCGAGTTCGTACAGTTCCACCCATCGGGGATGGACCTTGGCCGCGACCCGAGGCCGCTCGCCTCCGAGGCCCTGAGAGGTGCCGGTGCCAGGTTGCGTGACAGCAACGGCGAGTACCTGAGCGGCCCGGATGGGGCGGGTGACCTGGCCCCGAGAGACGTCGTGAGCAGGGCGATGGCGCACAGGATGGCAGAGCTCGGCGCCGACCATTGCTTCCTCGATGCAACGATGCTCGGCGAAGCTGTCGCTGAGCACTTCCCGACCTTCGTGTCCGCCTGCCGGGCCGCAGGGGTCAACCCCGAGCGCGACTGGGCCCCCGTTTCGCCGACGGCGCATTACACGATGGGTGGAGTACTGACCGACACCGAAGGCCGCACCACGCTCGAAGGCCTGATGGCCGTCGGGGAAGTGGGTTGCAACGGGCTGCACGGCGCCAACAGGTTGGCCTCCAACTCGCTGCTCGAAGGAGCAGTCGTCGGCAGGCGCGCCGCCCTGGCGATCGTGGCCTCACGAGGACCGGTTGCCCCGCGACCTCCGGTTGGCACCGACGAGCTGCTCCAGGTCACGGCGGGAGGGCCATCGGCCGCTCGGTCCGTCGACCGCCGCACGCTGCGCCTCGCCATGCAAGCTGACGCTGGGGTCGCCCGAGACGAGCCGGGCCTGAGGCGCCTGGCCAACTACCTCGCCCACGCAGGCTTGGGCCCCGGCAACGGCGGGGAGCTCTTTGAGCTCGCCAACATGGTGCTCGTCGCTCGGGCGGTTGTCGGCCTCGCGGCCAGGCGCACCGAGTCGAGGGGAGCGCACTGGAGGACCGACTACCCGGTCCCGCGCCCCGAATGGCGCGTGCGCCAGGTGGCCCAACTGACGCCGACCGGAGAGATGGCGATGGGTGTGTTTGCAGTGGAGGGCCTGCACGAGGCCGTGGTCGGCCAGGCTGCCGCAGCGGTTTGAACTCCCTCGCCCCTCCGTGGGAGGACCTGCGAGAAATGGTGGCCCGCGCCGTCGCCGAGGATCTTCCCGACGGCGACCCGACGGGCGCGGCGGTAGGCCTGCGGCCTGCAAGCGCATCCATTGTCGCCCGGCAAGCTGGCACCATCGCAGGGCTTTGCGCGGTGCAACTGGTCCTGGACCAAGTGAGCGCCCGCTTGGGCACCGGGAAGGCGCTTGCCACGCTCGTTCTGGACGACGGGCAACGGGCGGGCGCAGGGACGGCCCTCGGCGAGCTGAGCGGTCCTGCCGGTACGCTCCTTGCCGCTGAGCGGACGGTCCTCAACATCCTCACGCACCTCTCGGGGGTCGCCACCATGACGGCTGCCTTCGTAGAGGCCGTCGCCGGGACGGGAGCAGTGGTAAGGGACACGCGCAAGACCCTGCCGGGCCTGCGTGCAGCCGAGAAGTACGCCGTTCGCTGCGGCGGGGGAGCGAACCACCGCATGAGCCTTTCGGACGCGATCCTCATAAAGGACAACCACGTCGCTGCCCTCGGGGGGGTCAGAGCAGCTGTCGAGGCAGCTCGCCTTCAGGCCCAGGCGCAAGCTGAGCGGCGGGGCCGCCTCGGTCCGTTGCCTCTAGAGGTCGAGGTCGACACTCTGGAGGAGCTGGACGAAGCGCTGAGCGCCGGCGCAGGCCTCGTGCTGGTGGACAACATGTCCCTGGTAGATACCGCCGAAGCCGTGCGTCGTGCCAACGAAATGGGGTCCGGGATCGAGGCCTCGGGCGGCCTGAACCTCGCCACCGTTCGGGCCGTCGCGGACTGTGGCGTGCATTATCTAGCTGTCGGAGCCTTGACGCACTCCGCGCCCGCGCTCGACATCGCCCTCGACTGGCGCATCGACCAGTAGGCGAAGCTCAGGCGGGCGGCGCCACGACCGCCACTACGTCGCCGGTGCCCACCGAGCTCCCCGGCCCCACCCTCACCTCGACGACGGTGCCGGCGAAGGGCGACACGATGTTGTTCTCCATTTTCATCGCTTCGAGGACGCACATGGTCTGGCCGACCTCGATCGTGTCGCCTTCGTTGACAAGGACTTTCACGACCGTGCCCTGCATCGGCACCGTGACTTGCCCGGCGCTGGCACCCATGTCGGCCCCGGTCGCCGCCCCGCCAACAGCGCGACCAACGTGGCCCCCACGATCAGTCTGGGCAGGCTTCGCCACAGGGCGCGGCTCAGATGAGGCCGGTACCCACACACTCACGGCGAAGCGCCGGCCACCTACTTCGACCTCGATGTCCTTTCGTTCCTCGGCCTGAGGTACCGGGGCGATGTCCTGCGATGGGGCGATGCCTGACAGGTCCACCCGGTCACTCAGCCAGGTGGTCGAGTGCCTGACGGCGATGAAGTCGGGGTGCGCCAGCACGGCCATGTGAGCTGGGATGGTCGTAGCGATCCCGGCCACCTCGGTCTCGGAGAGCGCCCGCAGGAGCCGCAGCCGGGCGCTCTCCCGGTTCGGTCCCCAGGCCACCACCTTGGCCAGCAGGTTGTCGTAGTACGGGCTGACGGTGTCACCCTCCCGGTACCCGGCGTCGGTGCGCACCCACGGGCCGCCGGCGGCCCGAAAGCGTGTTACAGGCCCGGGTGTAGGGGTGAAGGTGCCGCCGGCTGGGTCCTCGGCGTTTACCCGCGCTTCGATCGCATGCCCGCGTAGCTGCACTTCGTCCTGTGAAAACGGGAGCGGTTGACCGCTTGCCACAAGGAACTGGAGGCCCACGAGGTCGAAGCCCGTCACCATTTCGGTAACTGGGTGCTCGACTTGCAACCGGGTGTTCATTTCCAGGAAGTAAAACTCCCCGTCCTGGTAGATGAGCTCGACCGTTCCGGCGTTCTCGTAGCCGCAGGCGCGGACCACGCGGACCGCGCTGTCGCACATCGCGGTCGCCACGGCGAGGGGTAGGTCGGGTGCCGGCGCTTCTTCGACCAGCTTCTGGTAGCGCCGCTGCACCGAGCAGTCGCGGGTACCCAGGTGGACGACGTTTCCATGCGAGTCCGCGATGACCTGTACCTCGACGTGGCGGGGCCAGGAGAGGTAGCGCTCGACGTAGCAGTCGCCACGGCCGAAAGCGGCCTCGGCCTCGCGCTGCGCTGACTCGAAGGCGCTAGCCGCCTCGCCGGCCGACGCCGCCACGCGCATCCCCCGGCCACCTCCACCGAAGGCCGCTTTGATGGCCACGGGCCAGCCGTAAGCGTTGCCGAAGTCGACCACCTCTTGGGGCCCGGACAGCGCACGGTGCGTCCCCGGCACCGGCGGGACGCCAGCCCTTGCCGCCGCCTCGCGGCTGGTTATCTTCGAGCCCATCAGCTCGATCGCCTCGGGGGGCGGTCCGACCCAGGTCGCTCCGGCTCCTATGACAGCCCGGGCAAAGGCGGCGTTCTCCGCCAGGAACCCGTAACCCGGGTGCACCGCGTCAGCCCCGGAGCGCGACACGACGTCGATGAGCTTTTCGGTCGAAAGGTAGCTCTCCTTCGCGCTCGCCCCTCCCAGGAGGTAAGCCTCGTCGGCGGCGGCCACGTGCATGGCGCCTCGGTCCGCCTCAGAGTAGACGGCCACCGATGCGATGCCTAAGTCCCGGCAGGTACGCGCGACCCTGACGGCGATCTCGCCGCGGTTGGCGATCAGGACCTTTGTAATGGGAGCGCCCAACACTTTGGGGCAGTCTGCCAGGCTGGGCCTATGCGCGTCGAACATGTGCCCGCCGCTCCAGGGCCCGTCGAACATCTGTCGGCCGGTCCAGTCCTGAGCGATGTCCAGCTCGCCAGGCTCGTCGGCTCCCGCTTCGCCCAGGTAGTCCAGCTGGCCGAGACGACCTCAACCAATTCCGTGCTGGTCGGCAAGGCCGAAGGCGGCGCCTCCGAGGGCACGGTCCTGGTCGCCGATTACCAAACTGCCGGACGCGGGCGCTTCGAACGCCGCTGGGAGTCCCCTGCGGGGAAATCGCTCTTGTTCTCGGTCCTCCTGCGGCCTAGCTGCGAGGAACTGCCGCCGGCGCGCCGCCACCTGGCCGTGGCGGCGGTGTCACTGGCGCTGGTCGAAGCCTCCAGGGATGTCGCCAACGTCGAGGTCCGGCTCAAGTGGCCGAACGACCTCATTATCGGCACAGCCGCCGAGGGCACGGCCGCCACCGGCACGGCCGGCGGAAGGAAGGTGGCCGGTGTCCTTGCTGAGACAGCCTCTGACGGGGCGATCGTCGTCGGCGCCGGGGTCAATGTGGCCTGGGCGCCGGAGCCGCTCGGAGGCTCTGGGGCACCGGCGGCGACCTGCCTCGGGGCCGTAGCCGGGCGACCTGTCCCGCGCGACGAGGTGCTGGTGAGCGCGCTGCTGGCGCTGGACCGGCTCTACGGTGACTGGGTTCTCGTGAGCAGGCTCTACCGCCAGACGTGCTCCACAGTTGGGCGCGAGGTCACGGTCAGCTTTGCGGGCCACCAACCTGACCTCGTCGGTACCGCGATCGCAGTCGACGAGGACGGGCGCCTGGTGGTGAGGGACCTAGAGGGTGGCACGGTCACCGTGGCAGCCGGCGACGTAACCCACGCTCGGGGGCCCCGAGGCCCTAGCCTCGGGGATCAATGAAGGCACTCGTGCTGTCTGGAGGCGCCGGGACCCGCCTTCGCCCGATCACCCACACCCGGGCCAAACAGTTGGTGCCTGTCGCCAACAAACCCGTCCTTTTCTACGGCTTGGAGGCGATCGCCGGGGCTGGGATCAAGCAGGTCGGCATCGTCGTCGGCGACACCGCCGCGGAGATCAAGGCGGCCGTCGGGGACGGGTCTGCCTGGGGTCTGGAGGTCACCTACCTCCAACAGGAAGCTCCCCTGGGGCTGGCCCACGCCGTGCTGATCGCCCGCGAGTTCCTGGGCGACGACGACTTCGTCATGTACCTGGGCGACAACCTCCTCCAGCAGGACCTCGGCGACTTCGTCGCTCGCTTCGAGGCGCAGCGCTCGCGGGCGACGGCGCCCCGCCTCGGCGACGAGGGCCCGCTTCTGGCGGCGGCGCAAATCCTGCTTGCGCACGTGGAGGACCCCCAGCGCTTCGGGGTGGCGGAGCTGGACGAGAGCGGCCACGTCCTGCATTTGGTCGAGAAGCCGGACGTCCCTCCCTCCGACCTCGCCCTCGTGGGCGTCTACCTCTTCGATACCCATATCCACGAGGCGGTGGCCTCCATCAAGCCGTCCTGGCGCGGCGAGCTCGAGATCACCGACGCGATCCAGTGGCTCATCGACGCAGGGAACCTGGTGCTCTCCGAGGTGCTGGCGGGTTGGTGGATCGACACCGGCAAGCTCACCCCGTTGCTGGAGGCGAACCGGCTGCTCCTGGAAGGGGTCGAGAGGCGCATCGACGGGGAGGTCGACTCCGAAAGCCAGCTCGACGGGCGTGTTGTCGTCGAAGCAGGTGCCCGCCTGGTCCGCAGCCACGTACGCGGCCCGGCCATCATCGGGGCGAGGGCAGAAGTGGTGGACAGCTTCATCGGGCCCTTCAGCGCGATCGGGCCGGACTGCGTGATCCGCAACTCAGAGATCGAGCACTCCGTGCTACTCGGCTCCACTCGGGTCCTCGATGCGGGGCGCATAGAGGACTCCCTCCTCGGCTACAACGTCGAGGTGACCCGGAGCGCGCGCCGTCCCCGGGCGACGCGACTGATGTTGGGCGACCACTGCCTAGTGGACCTTTCCTAGGCTGTCCCTACTAGCCTCGCGGGCCATGAAGCTTTTGGTGACTGGCGGTGCCGGGTTCATCGGCTCCAATTACGTGCGTTGGGTGCTGTCGAACACCGATGACGAGGTCACCGTTTACGACGCCCTCACCTATGCCGGTGGCCTCGCAACCTTGCGCGACGTCGAGGAAAAATACGCGGGCCGGTACCACTTCGTCCACGCGAACATCTGCGACCTGGCTGCCCTCGACGCAGCGCTCCCCGGCCACGATGCCGTGGTCCATTTTGCGGCGGAGAGCCACGTCGACCGCTCGATTGCCAGCCCGGAAAGCTTCGCAATGACAAACTGCGTCGGCACCAACCTCGTACTGCACGCCGCCAGGCGCGCAGGCGTGGAGCGGGTGGTCCATATTTCGACAGACGAGGTCTACGGTTCCGTCGAAGAGGGCTCTTCTGCTGAGACCGACCGGTTGGAGCCGCGTTCTCCGTATTCCGCAACAAAAGCAGGTTCGGACCTGATCGCGCTGTCTTACTACACGACTTACGGTTTCCCTGTCATGGTGACCCGGTCGTCGAACAACTTCGGGCCATGGCAATACCCTGAGAAAGTAATACCTCTTTTCATAACGAACCTGCTCGATGGCAAGAACGTCCCGCTCTACGGCGATGGCCTCAACCAGAGGGACTGGCTATTTGTGGAGGACAATTGCTCGGCCATCGACACCGTGCTCCGCTCCGGGGAGCCAGGGGAGATTTACAACATCGGAGCGGGTAACGAGCTCACGAACCGGGTTCTGACCGACAAGTTATTGGGCCTCGCCGCCGCCGGGCCAGAACGCGTCACCTATGTGACGGACCGGTTGGGCCACGACCGGCGCTACTCGATCAGCTCCAGCAAAGTCCGGGCGCTCGGATGGGAGCCGGACAATGATTTCGACGAAGCGCTCCGCCGGACCTTTGCCTGGTACAGCGACAACCGCTGGTGGTGGGAGCCGCTCAGGTGAGAGCGCTTGTCACCGGGGCCGCCGGCCAAGTCGGACGCGAGGTCGTCGAACTGCTGGGAGCATCGGCGCACCATGAATGCCTCGCGCTCAACAGTTCGGAACTGGACATCTCGGTTCGCGAGCGCGTGCTCCAGGTGGCGGGGGAGTGGGCGCCGGAGGTGATAATAAATGCGGCCGCCTTTACCGCAGTGGACGCCAGCGAGACCCAATTGGACAAAGCCTTTGCCGTGAACGCGCTCGGCCCGCGCAACCTGGCCGAGGGGGCGCGCCTGGTTGGTGCCCACCTCGTGCACATTTCTACCGATTATGTTTTCGACGGCACGTCACCTTCGCCGTACCTGGAATGGAGCCCGACTAACCCCCTGTCTGTCTACGGCCGTTCCAAATTGGCCGGAGAACAAGAGGTTCTCTCATTGCTGCCAGGCTCAGCCGTGGTCCGCACATCGGGAGTGTGCGGCCGTTACGGCTCCAACGTGGTGAAGACGGTCCTGCGCCTCGCAGCTTCGCCAGGCCCATTGCGTTTTGTCGACGACCAGCGTGGTTGCCCGACTTTTGCCGACGAGTTGGCCGGGGTGCTCGTCCAGTTGGCCATTTCGCGCATGCCGGGTATTTTCCACGTGACCAACCAGGGCCCGACATCGTGGTACGGCTTCGCCCGCGACGTCCTTGCGGCGGCAGGTGAAAGCCCCGAACGGGTAGAGCCCATCAAGACTGCCGACCTGGACCCGCCGAGGCCGGCGCCGAGGCCGGCTAATTGGGTGCTCGACAATGCCGTATTGCGCTTGCTCGGCATCCCCCTCCTTCCCGATTATCACGAGCCGCTGGAGCGCACGGTCAAGTACCTGCTCTCCGTTCCGTGAGCGAAGACGGGCCCAAACAGGCGGTAGCGGGCGTAGTCGTCAACTACAACGCCAGGGAGCACCTGCTGGCGTGCGTGGGAAGCCTTCTGGCTGAGGGGGTGACGCCCGTAGTCGTGGCGGACAACGGTTCTACGGACGCCTCGGAGATGGCGCTGTTGGAGCGCTACCCCGAGGCCAAATGGGTGCCGACCGGCGCCAACCTCGGATATGGCACTGGGGCCAACATCGGCGCAGCTGTCGTGGACAGCGCCTATCTGCTCATATGCAACGCCGATGTGGTGATGAGCCATGGTTCGGTGGCGCGCTTGCGGAGCTTCCTCGACGCTCGGCCCCAGGTGGCTCTCGTCGGCCCCCGCATCCATGGTTCTGACGGCATGCTCTACCCCTCGGCGCGGCGGTTCCCGGATCTCCTCGAGGCGTTCGGGCACGGGATCCTGGGCCAGTTCTGGGGCGGCAACCCGTTCTCGCGCCGCTACAGGATGGAGGAGTGGGACCACGCCAAGGCGCGCGAGGTCGATTGGGTCTCGGGCGCATGCTTCCTCGCCCGCCGCAGTGCCTGGGACGCCGTGGAGGGCTTCGA
>Ga0302181_10001482_pt1 | contig 17475 bp, 15 predicted proteins | sample I_Palsa_E3_3_FD_198786 | JGI IMG/M metagenome (GOLD analysis project Ga0302181, IMG submission 198786) | Peat permafrost microbial communities from Stordalen Mire near Abisko, Sweden - I_Palsa_E3_3 | ecosystem: Environmental > Terrestrial > Soil > Palsa > Peat permafrost | place: Sweden...
CCGGCTTCTCGCTTGTAAGGCGAGCGCTCTTCCGCTGAGCTATGCGCCCTGACTGTGATCCGCGTACCGGACACGAGGAACGCAGACAGCTTACGGGTTCCGGGGCGCCTTCGTCGCGGCCGGGACTTGCCGATGCGGTAACTGGCAAGCATCTTGTACTCTCAGGCTGGCTTCCTCCGGGTGTGGAAGTAACCGGCGGGCGGTCCTTGGCTCAGGGGGAAATCGCCACGGCGACGGGGAAGTTCCCCACCGTTAGCGGCGCGAAGACGTGTCGTGTTCGGGTGTTGATCAGGCAGACCTGGCCGGCATAGGTGTCCAGGACCACGGCGGTGGAACCGGTGACAGCCAGGACGGTGGGATAGGAGTAGAGGCCGACCGAGATCGGCGAGGCCGGAGGCGGTGGCCAGCGGCGTCACCGTGCCTGAGATGGAGTTCACCACGTACGCGGTCGCCCCGGAGGCGGGCGTCGTCACCGCGACGGGCGAGTAGTCGTGACCTCGTCTCACTGCTGAAACTCTCGCCGACCGGACGGCGAACAATGAGCGCAGCGTCCTTCGCCGGCCGAACGAAAAAGGGACGCCCGCCAGTCGCCGGCCGTCGGTAGCAAGCGCGGGAACCCACGTTCGTTCCGGAAAAGGAGTACCTGACGGGCGGGACGACGGTCAATAGGCCGCCCGCGCCTCCGCATTGATGATCGCCACAGTGCCGACTATGTGGTCCTCCATCGCGCGGCGGGCGGCGGCCTGATCGCGATCGCGCAGAGCGCGGATGATGAGCTCGTGATCGTCGTATCGTTGGGAGACGGCTGATGCCAGGGGCTGCGGCACGCCGCTGGTGTTGATCAGCAGGTCGGACATGTCCCACATCCTGCGGCTGATTCCGGTCACGACCGCCGAGCGGGCCATCTCGTGGACAACGCCGTGGAAGCGGCGGTTGAGGACAAGGTAGCGATGGGCGCGCGCCGACGGATCGGCCTCCGTGACGAGCTGCCTGATCTCGGCGTTGACGGCGGCAAGCTCGTCGACCTGGGCCTCGGTGCATCGCTGCGCGGCGACGCCGGCGACCGCTCCTTCGGTACCGCCGAAAATGGCGAAGAAGTCGCCGACGTCCGCGCCGTCATAGACCGGGACCCGGCACCCGACCTGCGGGATGATCTCGACCAGGCCCTCGCTGGACAGCCGGCGGAGCGCCTCCATGACCGGCTGTTTGGACACCCCGAACTCAGCCTTGAGCGATTCGACGGACAGCCGTTCCCCGGCCTGGTATTCGCCCTCGAGCAGGCGGTCCTTGAGCAGGTCGTACACGACCGGGGCCAGGCGCCGGCCCGAGGAGACTGCGACCGGCCGTACACCGGACGAGGACGCGGTGCGGTCGTGCCAGGCTGCCGACGTCATTCGCGGAGCCTATAACCGCGGTACGTCCCGGCGTCCACCACTATGCCTAACTCTCTCTCAGTCGCAGGTTAACGCAAAGTTTCCGGTGAATTTCGACGCAGCTCTTGATGCGCGCCGCCACGCCGTTTATGCTCACCTAAAATACTAGCATGCTAGAACGTGAGTACCAGATTCCCGAGGAGATGCATTCGTGGCGTCCGCTGTCGTGACGATGTCGCACTCGCCGCTCATGGGTTTCACCGAGCCGGCGGGCGGGGTGCGCGAGCGGGTGGATGCCGCCTTCTCCGACGCCCGGGCCTTCATCGCGGACTTCTCGCCCGAGCTGGTCGTGATCTTCGGGCCGGACCACTACAACGGGTTCTTCTATGACATGATGCCGCCGTTCTGCATAGGCGCGGCAGCCGAGTCGATCGGCGACTACGACACTCCGGCCGGGCCTTTGTCGGTCGACCACGACGCTGCCCGGACCCTGGTCCGGGCGGTGCTGGACGCCGAGATCGACGTGACGCTGTCTGAGCGGATGTACGTCGACCACGGCTTCGCGCAGCCGCTGCAGATTCTCCTGGGCGGCATCGACGGCGTGCCGCTCGTCCCGGTGTTCATCAACTGCGTCGCCCAGCCGCTCGGCCCGCCGCGCCGCGCCAGGCTGCTCGGGCAGGCCGTTGGCCGGGCCGCCGCGGCGCTCGGCCGCCGGGTGCTGTTCATCGGCTCGGGCGGCCTGTCGCACGACCCGCCGGTGCCGACCCTGGAGGGTGCCGCCCCTGAGGTGGCCATGCAGCTCATCTCCGCAGGCCGTCACCTCACGCCCGAGCAGCGCGCGGCCCGTCAGATGCGGGTCATCCAGGCCGGACTTGATTACGCCGCCGGCGTCTCGACGATCCAGCCGCTCAACCCGGATTGGGACCGGAACCTGCTCGCCGTGCTGGCCTCCGGCGACCTGGAACGGATCGATACCTGGAGCACGGACTGGTTCACCGAGCAGGCCGGCCATTCCGCCCATGAGACACGGACCTCGATCGCGGCGTATGCCGCGCTCGCGGCCACCGGCCCGTACCGCGTCACTACCTCGTTCTACGAACCCATCCCGGCCTGGATCGCCGGGTTCGCCGTCACCACTGCCCGGCCGGCCTCCGCCTGACCGGCACCCTCAGCTCCCCGGCCGGCCCGCGGAGCGAGTTTAGGAGCTAGCACATGGAATTCTGCATCGGCACGTGCGCCAAGATCGACCAGGTCGACCTCATCAGGCAGGCCGAGGATCTGGGCGTGACCCACTTTGGCGTCGGCGAGGGTCCCCTGCTGTTTTCCGACCCGTACCAGCACATGGCGCTGGCCTCGCAGCAGACCTCCACGATCAATCTGGGCACGATGGTCACTAACCCGCTGACCCGGATCGCTCCGGTGACCGCGAACTCGATCGCCACCTTGAACGCGCTGGCTCCGGGACGCACCTTCCTGGGCATCGGCACCGCGAACAACGCGCTGCGGTCCATGGGGAACCGCCCCGCCACTGTCAGGGAACTCGTGCATTCCGTGGAGGTCGTGCGGGCTCTGCTGCGCGGGCAGCGGACAACGCACCGCTGGCACGGCCAGGAGACCGAGGTGGAATTTCTCGACCCGAACGGGCTCTGGTACGACATCCAGGACGTCCCGGTATGGATGGCCGCCGGCGGGCCTAAGGGCCTCAAGGCCGCCGGCGCGCTCGCCGATGCCGTCATTTATTGCCTGGGCCCGCAGCCGGACATGATCCAGCTCGTCCGGCGGGAGCTCGACAAGGCCGTCGCCGAGGCAGGCCGCCCTCCGGGCTCGGTCAAGCTCATCTCGCTGAGCTGGTTCTACCAGCTGCGCAGCGGCGAGACCTGGGAAGACGCCATCACCGAGGGCTTCGGCTCAGGCCCGATCTCCTCCTGCCTCACCAACGCCGGCTTCATGAACGAGCACGTCGACGAGCTTGGCGAGCCGATCGTCCAGGCCTCGACGCAGGCCGCGATGGCCTACCTCGGCGATCCGGACGCTGCCGACCAGCCCCACTACCTCGAGACCTGGGCCAAGTACCTGCGCGGGCTCGACCCGGCGCACAAGCCGCTCATCACCAAGCAGCTCGTGGACTACTGGTGCATGTACGGGGGGCCCGGGGACGTCCGTGAGCAGGCTCAGGTGATGCTCGACAACGGCGTCGACCTCGTCAGCGTGTTCTTGTCCAATCCGTTCACCGCCGAGCGCGACGTCAACGACATCGGTACCTCCATCCTCGCCCGCACCTGAGCCCGGCCGGCGTTCCAGCCACGAAACAGGAGACCAACATGAACCTCACCCCCTCGCGCACCGCGGTCATCGCCGTTCACATGCAGCACGACATTGTGACCCCCGAAGGTGCTTTCGGCGGCTTCTTCGCCGCCCAGGCCGCCGAGCGCGACGTCATCGGACAGACCGGCAAGCTGCTCGACGCCGCCCGCGGAGCTGGCGCCACCGTCGTCTACACCCGGGTGGCATGGCAGCCCGGCTATCCGGACCTCGTCGCCAACTCGCCCCTGCTCGCCATGGTCGCGCAGGCGCAATGCCTGGTCGAGGGTAGCGACAAGGCCGAGATCGTCCCGCAGCTCACCCCGCAGGACGGCGACGTCGTTCTCACCCACCAGCGGATCGGCGGCTTTTCGGCCAGCCCGCTGGACGTCATCCTCCGCTCGCGCGGCATCGACACCGTCCTGTTCACCGGTGTTGCCACCAACGCCTCGGTCGAGGGCACTGCCCGGCAGGCCAGCGACCTCGGTTACCGCACGATCATCGTTACCGATGCGTGCAGCGCCGCCGACCCCGGTGCCCATGACGCGGCCATCGCCTCCCTGGGCCTGCTGGGCGAGATCACCACGACCGCCGAGGCGGTCGAGGCGCTGGCCGGAGCGGCGTGAGCGGATGACCGCGACAACCGCCACCCGTGACGTCCCGGTCTGGGTCGCGCTGTCCTCCACCGCGCACGCCATCACCTACGTCCAGGTCGGCCCGTGGCGCACCCGTGTCCTGGAGGCCGGCCCGGCCGATGGCGAGCCGGTCATCTTGATGGCCGGGACCGGCGGCCACCTGGAGGCCTACGCGCACAACATTCCTGCCTTCGCCGGGCGGTACCGGGTCATCGCCTACGACTACCCCGGGCACGGGTACACCACCCACGCCGCCGCCGACCTCGAACTGCCGGAATACGTCGAGCACCTGACGGGCCTGATGGATGCGCTCGGCGTCGGCCGCGCGCACCTTAACGGGGAGTCGCTCGGCGGATGGGTGGCCGTGAAGTTCGCGGCCGCGCACCCCGACCGGGTGCGCAAGCTCGTGCTCAACACGCCGGGCGGCACGATGGCACGGCCGGAGGTGATGGAGCGGATCCGGTCGCTGTCGCAGGCCGCGGCCGACGACCCGAGCGACGAGCGGATCCGGGCCCGCCTGGAGTGGCTGATGGCGGACCCCGCGACCGTGACGGGCGAGCTCGTCGCGATCCGGAAGGCCATTTACGCCCAGCCCGGCTTCGCCGAGTCGATGCGCCACATCTTGTGCCTGCAGGACCCCGAGATCCGGCGCCGGAACCTCATCACCGACGAGGAGCTCGCGGCGGTCCCGCACGGCGCGCTCGTCGTGTGGACGTCCAACGACCCCTCCGGCCCCGCCGCGGCCGGGATGACGATGGCCGAAAAGATCCGCGACGGCCGGTTCCAGCACGTCACCGGGGCCGGGCACTGGCCGCAGTGGGAGCAGCGCGACGTCTTCAACGCACTGGTCCTGGGCTTTCTCGCTGAGCAGGCCACGCCGTGAGCGGCGAGTTCGACACCGATGTCCTGGTGGTCGGCTCCGGGCCGGCCGGGGCCACCTGCGCGCTGGCGCTGGTCACCTACGGCGTGCGCGTCCGGGTGGCGACGAAGTGGAACTGGCTCGCCAACAGCCCCCGCGCGCACATCACCAACCAGCGTGCCCTGGAGGTGCTCCGGGATCTCGGCGTCGAGGCGGAAGCCACGTCCGTCGCCACGCCCTGGCACCTGATGGGCGACACGATCTTCACCACCAGCCTGGCGGGCGAGGAGGTCGCCCGGCTGCGCACCTGGGGCACCGGGGAAAACCGCATCGGCGACTACCTGAGAGCCAGCCCGTGCCCGTTGCTGGACATCCCGCAGCCCCGGCTGGAGCCGGTCCTGATCAAGAACGCCGCGGCCCGCGGCGCCGAAGTCATGTTCAATACCGAGTACCTCGGCCACGTCCAGGACGACTCCGGCGTTACCTCCACCCTGCGAGACCGGCTGACCGGCCACCAGTACACCGTCAGAAGCCGCTACCTGGTCGGCGCGGACGGCGCTAAATCCAAGGTCGCGGAGGAACTCGGCCTGCCGCTCGAGGGCGTCATGGGCCGCGCGGGCACGATCTACACGCTGTTCAAGGCCGACCTGACCAGGTACGTGGCACACCGGCCGAGCATCCTGCACTGGATCATGACCCCGGGTGCCGGCTTCGGCGAGATCGGCATGGGCACGTTCCGCGTCATCCGGCCGTGGTACCAGTGGATAGCCGGCTGGGGCTACGACATCAACGGTCCCGAGCCCGACCTGCGTCCAGACGCGGTCCTGCCGCGTATCCGGGAGATGATCGGCGACCCGGACGTCGCGGTCGAGATAGAGAGCGTCACTACCTGGCAGATCAACCAGGCATGGGCCACCCGGTACGCCAAGGGCCGGGTCTTCTGCGGCGGCGACGCCGTCCACCGGCACCCGCCCTCCAGCGGGCTAGGCTCCAACACCTCCATCCAGGACGCGTTCAACCTCGCCTGGAAGCTCGCCTACGTCCTGAAAGGCTGGGCCGGACCCGGGCTGCTCGAGTCCTACTCCGATGAGCGCGCCCCGGTCGGAGCGCAGGTCGTGGCGCGTGCCAACCAGTCCCGCGTCGACTACGCCCCGATCAACGCCGCGTTCCGCACGGAAAACCAGGCCGATCCGGTCGCCGCGGGCCTGGCCAAGCTCAGGGATCCTGGCCGTGACGGAATCAGAGCCCGCGAAGCGCTCATCGCCGCTATCGAGTTCAAGAACACCGAATTCAACGCCGCGGGCACCGAACTCAACCAGCGCTATGAATCCGGCGCCGTGATCCCCGACCCGGACGCCGGCGAGGAAGTCTGGGCACGAGACCGTGGCCTGTACCTTCAGGCGACCACGCGCCCCGGTGCCAAGATCCCGCACGTCTGGCTCGTCGATGAGAGCGGGCATAAGGTCTCCACGCTGGACGTGACCCAGAAGGGCAGCTTCGCCCTCGTGACCGGCCTGTCCGGCCAGCCGTGGGCGGCGGCGGCCGCAAAGCTCGACATGCCTTTCCTGCGCGTGGTCGTGGTCGGTGCCAAGGGAACCGAAGACTCCTACCACGACTGGCGCCGGGCCAGGGAGACGGACGAGGCCGGGGCCATCCTCGTCCGCCCGGACGGGTACGTGGCCTGGCGTCACGTCGCAGCCGTGTCCGATGACGAGGAAGCCTTCTACCTCCTGCGTCAGGCCGTCACGACGGTGCTGCACCGAGGCTGATCAAGCCGAGGCCCGCTGGACCCGGGCCACCGCCCGGCGGGCGATGGCGGCGCGGTGCGCTTCGGACGGTCCGTCGTAAATCCGGAACGCCCGGATCTCGGCGTAGATCCGGCCGATGACCGACTCTTCGGTGACCCCGGCCCCGCCGGCGAGCTGCACGGCCCGGTCCACGATCCGGCAGGTGGCCTCGCTGATAAACACCTTGGCCCGGGAGGACTCCTCGGTGCCCTTCAGGCCGCCCATCACCTGCGCGGCGACCTGCCACAGCAGCGCCCGGCAGGCGACCAGCTCGATCTCGTTGTCCGCGATCAGCTGCTGGGCCATCCCCAGCGACCCCAGCGGCGCACCGAAAAGCTCCCGGCTGCCCGCCCGCCGCAGGGCGACGTCGTGGGCGCGCCGGGCCGCGCCGAGCCAGCGCATGCAGTGCGTCAGCCGGGCCGGCACCAGCCGGACCTGGGCGTGCGCGAAACCGCGGCCCGGCTCCCCCAGCACCGCGTCATCGCCGACGAACGCCTCGCGCAGCCGCACCTGGCAGTGCCCGCCGACAGTGCCCTCGTCGATGGTCCGCATCCGGTTCCCGACCTGCCAGCCCGGGTTGCCGGCGTCGAGCAGGAACATGCTCGCGCCTTCGGGAGCGTCAGGGCCCTGCGACTTGGCCATGACGATCGCGAACCCGGCGCCGTCCGCGCCGGTGATGAAGTGCTTGTCGCCGTCCAGCAGCCAGCCGCCCGCGACCTTACGGGCCGTCGACGCCAGCGCGGCCGGGTCGGACCCGGCACCCGGCGGAGGTTCGGTCATCGCGAAGCACGAGCGCATCTCGCCGCGCACCAGCGGCCGCAGGTACCGCTCTTTCTGCTCCGGGGTGCCGACCACCGCCAGCAGGTGCATGTTGCCCTCATCGGGCGCGGCGCAGTTCAGCGCCAGCGGGCCCAGCGGGCTGTAGCCCGCCTCTTCCAGCAGCACCGCGGTGGTCACGAAGTCGGCCCCGCCTCCCCCGTACTCGGCGGGAGCCTGCGGAGCCAGGAGGCCGGCGTCGTGAGCCAGCTGCTGCATCTGGATCCGCAGCTTGTCATCGACACCGGCCGCGAAGGCTTCTTGCTCCAGCGGGATGATGTGATCCGCGATGAAGCGCCGCACCGGCTGGCCGAGCGCTTCGGAGTCGGCGGCAGACAGGGTGGAGTGTGGCATGAAGCCTCCCGGGCAGATAAGTGAGGTTAGGTTTCACCTGACCGTGCGGACTGTCGCCAGCATACGTGCGAGCGCGCGGGAGGACTTATCGGACCTGCGGGAGGACCTCATGATCAGCGCGGCCAATCACGTGCCGCTGAGTCCGCTCAGCTTCCTGGCCCGGGCACGGCGCGCCTTTCCGGACAAGGTCGCGGTGGTAGATGCCGACGAGTCGGCCGTCAGCTATGCGGAGCTGGGCCGGGACTGCGACGCGCTGGCCGGCGCGCTGCGGGCCGGCGGGGTGCAGCCGGGTGACCGGGTGGCCGTGCTGGACCTGAACTCCCGCTGGCTGCTGGCCGCCCACTTTGCGGTGCCCGGAGCGGGCGCGGCGCTGGTCGCGCTGAACACCCGGCTGGCCGCCAGCGAGTACCGGGACATCCTGGCCCACTCCCGGGCCAGCATCCTGCTCGTGTCCGGCGACCTGCTGCCGCGGCTGGAGGTGCGCACGGCCGCCGAACTGCCCGCCGGACGGGTGGTGCTGCTGCCCGGCACACCCGCCGCGGCGCTGCCCGGCGCCGTGACCTACGGCGAATGGCTCGCGGACACCGACGGCCGCGGCCTTATGCTGCCCGCCGACGAGGACGCCATGATCGCGGTGAACTACACCAGCGGGACGACCGGGCGCCCCAAGGGCGTCATCTACACCCACCGCGGCGCCTACCTCAACGCCCTGTCCGCCGCGCTGGAGTTCGAGCTGTCCGCGGCCAGCTACCTGCTGTGGACCCTGCCGATGTTCCACTGCAACGGCTGGTCGATGACCTGGGGCGCGACCGCCGTCTGCGCCACCCACGTCTGCCTGGGCTCCTTCGACCCGCAGCGGGCGCTCGACCTGGCCGGGCGCTACCCGGTCTCGCACCTGTGCGGCGCGCCGGTCGTGCTCAGCGAACTCGCCCGGGCCGGGGCGCAGCGCGGCTTCACCGCCGGACGCCCGCTGCGCGCCGCGGTCGGCGGTGCCCCGCCGACCAAGGAGACGATCGCCGCGGTGCAGCAGATGGGCATCACGGTGACGCACCTGTACGGGCTGACCGAGACCTACGGACCCTCCCTGGTCTGCGAATACCAGCAGGGCTGGACCGACCTGCCCGCGGCCGACCTGGCCGAGCGGCTCAGCCGGCAAGGAGTACCCGCGATCTCGGTCGCCGACGTTCAGATCGCCGATGACAAGGGCCGGCCGCTCCCGGCCGACGGCACCAGCACCGGGGAGATCATGATCCGGTCCAACACGGTCACCGCCGGATACCTCGACGACGAGGCGGCCACCGCCGAGGCGTTCCGCGGCGGCTGGTTCCACACCGGCGACCTGGGGGTCATGCACCCGGACGGCTACATCGAGCTGACCGACCGCAGCAAGGACATCATCATCAGCGGCGGGGAGAACATCGCCTCGGTCGAGGTAGAAAAGGCGCTCGCCGCCCACCCCGACGTGATCGAGGCCGCGGTGGTAGCCCGGCCCGACCCGCGCTGGGGCGAACGGCCCGTCGCCTTCATCACCACCGAACGAGCCGACCTGTCCGAGGCCGAGCTCACCGACTTCGTCCGGCAGCGGATCGCCCACTTCAAGACGCCGGATCAGATGTACTTCGAAACCCTGCCCAAGACCTCAACAGGAAAGATCCAGAAGAACGTGCTGCGCGATCGCGCCCGGGACCGAGCCCGCGACCAGGCCAAGGAATAGACCCGCACGGAACGATCCTGGCTTGCGCGCACGCTCAGTTCATCCGGCGCGGCGGTTATGCCGCGCGGCGGTTATGCCGCGCGGCGCCAGGCCTCCGCCAGGGCAACGTAGCTGGCCCGGCGGCGTTCCCGGTCCAGGCTCGGGGTGACGACGGCGATCTCGTCGGCCTGGGCGAGCTCCTTCATCTCCAGCAGCCGCTCGGCGACGGCCTTGGGTTCCCCGGTCACCATCCGGGAGTCGTCCTGACGGCTGGCACGGAACTCCCGGGATCGCGCGAAATCATGTATCTGCTCGGGCCGCAGCGGCTCACGTATCCCGCGGCGGATGTTCTGGATGGTCAGCGTCCACGCGGCTTCAAAGTCAACGATCGCCTCGTCGTCGTGGCTGGCGAAGGCCAGCACCGACATCACCGAGTACGGCGATCCGCCCGCCGGGCCCGGCGTGAACCCGCGGCGGTACTCCCGCAGCGCCTCGAACGCCAGGTCCGGGCTCATGTGATGAGCGAAGGCCGCGCTCATTCCGTTCACCGCGGCGAAACGCGGCCCGTAGGCGCTGGAGCCCAGCACGAACAACTCCGGCCGCTCGTCCACCAGCGGCGCGGCCACCAGCTGAGCGTAAGGGTGGCCAGCCGGGAATCCGTCGCCGAGAAACGCCAGCAGTTCCCCGACCTGCGCCGGAAACTCGGCGGCCGCATCGGTGACCATCCCGCGGCGCAGGACGTGCGCGGTCAGCGGGTCGGTGCCCGGCGCTCGGCCCAGCGCCAGGTCGATGCGCCCCGGATACATCGCCAGCAAGGTGCGGAACATCTCCGCGACCTTGAGCGGCGCGTGGTTGGGCAGCATGATCCCGGCCGCGCCCACCCGGATGCGCGAGGTATGCGCGCCGACATGGGCGGTCAGCAGTTCGGGCGCGCTGCACGCCAGGCTGCTCATGTTGTGATGCTCAGAGACCCAGTACCGCCGGTAGCCAGCGGCCTCAACGGCCTGGGCGATGCCGACCGCACCGGCAATTGACGCGGCGGCGCTTTCACCATGCTCGATCCCGACGAAATCCAGCACGGCCAGCGCGAGTGACTCATCCACGTTATCCATCACCAGCACAATGCCGCGCCACCCCGGCGCATTCCCGGCCCGGCCCCAACCGGCCCTGATCGGAGGGTGTCCTGTGCGGGTCCGTAGCAGGATGACGGAAATGAAAATTGCCCGCCGGGCATCCGTTCTGCCTCTGCTGGGGTTAACTTCTCGTGGAGATCATCAGGTATCACACCCGCGAGACCCGGATACCGCAGGTCGGAGTCCGGGACCAGGGCCTCGTGTTCAGCCTGCCCGACGTGCCTTCGCTGGCCGCGTTGCTGGCGCTGCCGGTTGAGGAGATCAAGCGGCGCACGGCCGAACGCGAGAGCTCCCGGCCGGTAGCGGCCGCCGACGTCGCGGTGCTGCCTCCGATCGACGGCCGCACCGAGGTCTGGGCGGCTGGCGTCACGTACTTCACCTCGCGTGAGGCGCGGGTCGAGGAGAGCGAGCGCTCCTCCGATGTCTACCGCCAGGTCTACGAGGCCGAGCGGCCCGAGCTGTTCTTCAAGTCGGCGGCCTGGCGGGTGGCCGGCGACGGACAGACGATAGCGATCAGGGCCGACTCGGTTCTCGATGTCCCCGAGCCCGAGGTCGCCCTGGTGATCAACCGGTTCGGCGAGATCGCCGGCTACACCGCCTGCAACGACGTATCGTCCCGGTCCATCGAAGGCGAGAACCCGCTCTACTTGCCGCAGGCCAAGGTCTACCTGGGCGGTTGCGCGCTGGGGCCAGCGATCCGCCCGGCCTGGGAGATCGCCGATCCCTACAACCTGTCCATCGAGCTGGCCATCTACCGCGACGGCGTGATCGCCTGGCAGGGCCGCGCCAGCACCTCGGCACTGCGCCGGAAGTTCGACGAACTCGCCAGCTTCCTGCTGCGGGCCGACATCTATCCCGACGGGGTAATCCTGGCCACCGGGACCTGCCTGGTGCCGCCGGCGCCGTTCAGCCTGGCCGACGGCGACGTGGTCGCCGTCACGGTCGGCGAGATCGGCGTGCTGACCACCGACGTCGTCCGGGGCCTTGACCGGATGCGCGCAGCGTTCGACCGGCAGCGACCGAACGGGAGTTAGCCGCCATCGGCGGCCCGGGCCTGGTCGCGGAGCAGGAACTTCTGCACCTTGCCGGTCATGGTCGTCGGCAGCGTGCCCACGACCTGGAGCATCTCCGGGAGCTTTTGCGGCGCGATGCGCCGCTCCCGGCGCAGGAAATCGGTCAGCTCCGCGAGGGTGGGCGGCGCGCCGCGCGCGACCACGAACGCGCAGGCCTTCTCCCCCAGCCGCTTGTCCGGCACGGCCACCACCGCAGCCGCGGCCACGCGCGGGTGGGCCAGCAGGTGATTCTCCACCTCGGCGGCGGAGATGTTGAGCCCGCCCCGGATGATCAGGTCCTTGATCCTCCCGGTCACCCGCAGGTAGCCGGCGTCGTCGACGCGGCCGAGATCCCCGGATCTCGATATGCCCCCGGCGTCGATCGACTGGGCAGTGAGCTCAGGGTCCTGCCAGTAGCCCAGCATCAGGCCCGGGCCGCCGTGGCAGATCTCGCCTTCGACCCCGGCGGCGGCCGGCTTTCCTTGTTCATCGCGGATCTCGAGCACGACTCCGGGGAACGCCCGGCCGTCGGAGGAGAGCACGTGTTCGGCGGAGTCGCCGGCGGAGCAGGCGGTGACGAGCAGGCCCTCGGAGCGTCCGTAGACCGGCAGCAGCGCGCAGCCGGGCGCCTGCTGCGACCAGCCGCGCAGCATGACCTCGGGAATGGGGGCGCCGGCGCAGGCCCAGCAGCGCATCGAGGCCAGCCGGGCGGCCGACGCGGGGTCGGAGAGGAGCCGGTCCAGGGTCATCTGGACGAACGGCGTCGCCGTCATGCTCATCGTGCACTGGTGCTCGGCGATAAGCCGCAGGCCTGCCTCGGCGTCCCAGATATCCATCAGGTGGACGCCGGCCCCCCGGATCAGCGGGGCGATGACCCCCATGGCCAGGCCGGTGGCGTGGGTGATGGGCGACGGCATGAACATCACGTCGGCCGGTCCCATCGACATCACCTCGCCGGCCAGGGCGTGCACGGTGAAGGTGATGGTGTTCAGGGTGTGCAGGCAGCCTTTCGGCCGCGACTCGGTGCCCGAGGTGTAGATGATGCAGTGCGGCGCGTCGGCCGACGGGGGCTCACCCAGCACGCTGGCGTCCGGCACCGCCGTACCCGCGGTGAGGTCCTCATACCGCAGCGCGCCGGGGCGCCCGGCGCTGCGGACGGTGATCACGTGCTGGAGTCCGGGCGCCGACGCGCGGATCTCCCCGATCATCTCCGGGTAGTCGAAGCCGCGGAACTCCCCCGCGATCACCGACACCTTCGCCCCGGAATGCCGCAGGACGTAGCGCACCTCGTCGTGCCGGTAGATGGGCATGGTGGGCACCAGCACCGCGCCGATCCGGGCCAGCGCCACGTAGACCACGACGAACTCGTTCCAGTTCGGCAGCTGCACCTGCACCCGGTCACCGGCCTGCACTCCTAGCCGCAGCAGCGCCGCCGCCAGCCGGTAGGCACGGTCCCGCAGCTGGGCGGTGGTCAGGGCGGCGTAGCCGTCGGTCAGCAGTACCCGGTCCGGCTGCCCGGCGGCCAGCCGGTCGACCGAGGCGCTGAGCGTGTCATCGCGCCAGTAGCCGGCCGAGCGGAAACCGGCGATGGTCGCCGCGTCGTACACGTCTTCTGGCCGGAGGGCCTGGTCCGCGGTCATCGGTGACCTCACGATAGGCGGGAGCTTTGCCTCCTGTTATACATCTCTAGTTGCAAAATATCTAGTCAAAGACTATCTATCGCTGGACTTCTGGGTCGGTACAGATGCGGACCAGAGATCCTCCGGTTCCACCCCCCGGGTCTCGGGGAGCAGCCAGAACAGCGCCATGACCAGCGCCGCGGGCAAGAAGGTGACCAGCCCGGCCACCGCGAACCGGTGCACGACCTCGGCGACCGCGCCGAAGATGACCAGGCCGGCGGTCGCGCCCAGGACGCCCGCCGCCAGTGACCAGCCCGCCACCGAGGCCCGAACGGACGTGGGGAACAACTCGTTGACCAGCGACCCGGCGGCCGGGGCGAAGACCGACCCGGCGAACACGCCGAGGATGTAGCCGGCCACCAGGGCCGGGGCGGAGCCGGTGTAGGTCAAGGTGGCGAACAGGGCCACCGCCACCATGGCCAGCGCCCCGGTCAGGCGCCGGCCCACCCGGTCCGCCAGCCACCGCCCGGCCAGGAGCCCGACGAGTCCGGCGGCGCCGGCGCCGACGACCATGGCGGCCGTCACGATGCCGCGCTGGTGGAGGAAGTTCTGCGCGAACAGGAAGACGAAGCTGTTAGCCGGTCCCGTGATCACCGAGACGGCGAAGGCCAGGACCGCGACCACCAGCAGGCGCCGCCGGAAACGGGGCGCCACGGCGCCAAGCACCGGCATCGGATGCTCGCCTTCCGCCGCGGCCACGGCGAACCGGTCGGGTTCGGAGATCCAGCGCGACAGCAGGGGCAGCAAAGCCAGCGGGATCAGCGCCAGGACGAAGACGCCGCGGAACCCGATCGCGCGTTCGGCCAGGCTGTGCACGATGGCGACGACCCCGGCGCCGGTGCCGTACCCGGCGGCGATGAGCGCCACCGCCTTGGCCCGGTCGGCCGAGCCGGTCTGCTCGGCCGCGGTGACCTGCGCCAGCGCATTCGTGGCGCTGAGCAGGGGACGCCCGCTGGCGAAGATGGCCACGAACCACCAGTAGCTGGGGCTGGCCGCGGCGGCCGCCGTCATGGCCAGCCCCAGGCCGACCGTGACGAGCAGCATCCTGCGGCGGCCGAAGCGGTCGGCCAGGCCGGTGATGGGCAGGGCGCCCAGTGACGCCAGCCGCATGATGGCCAGCCCGATGCCCAGGGAGGTGCCGGACAACCCGGCCTGGTCGGCCAGGGTCGCGCCCAGGTTCACCTGGCCGAACCCCCGGGCCACGTCGCCGAGGGCGGCGACCACGCCGAACTGGGCGAACCCCGAGGCGAACGCGGCGATGGCCACCGCGACCACGGCGCGGTCGTTCCAGCGATGCAGACGGAGCACCGCCGCGCCAGGCCCGGGGACCGTCCCCGGATCAGCGCTCACCTTCGCCCCGCCGCCGCGGTATCGATGGGAATGCCGGTCAGCCCGGATCGCCTAGGGCCTCGCGGACCTTGCGCAGGTCAGCGGTGACCCTGGTGGCGGTGGTCGCGGAGATGCCGTGGAGGCCGAAGCCTATCTCGGACAGGGAAAGGGTGGCCCGTTCCGTCATTTCATGTCCTGCCGGGGTCAGCTGGGCCAAGATGGTCCGGCGATCAGACGGATGCGGGACCCGGCGCACCAGGCCGGCCTTTTCCAGCTGGTCGATGGCCATCGTGACCGTGGTGGGGTGAACCAGCAGCGCCTTGCTGAGCTGGCCGAGCGGCCTGGTTTCCTCGCGCGACATCTGCAGGGTGATGAGAATCAGGTATCCGGTCCGGGAGAGCTGGCACTCCTTCAGGACCCGGTCGAGTTCCTCGGTCATGACGACCGTCGTGCGCAGCAGCGAGGCCATCGCGGCGAAGTGCTCGGCCTTGGGGGCATGGTGCTCCAGCCATTGCTGCCGCATCCACTCGACCGAATCTGGCTGCTCCCTGGCCGGCATGAGACCTCCTGGCTGGCCGGCCCGCGCCCGGTGACGCCGGGACCGGATAACAACTCCGGTACTGGATAATCTGCCATCCGAGTATTCCAGACCCGCGTGACCAGGCGGTGACGTCGCGTCCTGTCCGGTCACATCCCGGCCAGCCGGGCGCGGACGGACGCGACGTGCTCCACGCCGGCCTCGGGTGAGCAGGCCGCGGGAACCAGCGTGATCTGGTCGGCGCCCGCGGCAACGTAGGGCGCCAGCTCCTCGGCCACCTGGGCGGGGGTGCCGGCCGGCGCCAGCCGCTCGAATTTCCCGAACGGCAGGTGGTACAAGCTCTCGAGCTGCACGGCCAGCAGCTTGCGGGCCCGCGCGGCGTCGGCGTCGAGCCCGCACCATACGTTGATGCCGTACCAGGGCGGGACCGGCCGGCCGGCGTCGGCGGCCGCCACCGCGATCTGCTCCTTGGTCTGGGCGAAGCGGCGGGCCGAGCAGAAGATCGCCAGCCAGCCGTCGCCGTAGCGGGCGGCCCGCCGCACGGCCGCCTCCCCCTTCCCGCCGATGACGACCGGGACCGGCGGGTCCGGCGCCGGCTTGATCCGCGCGGATTTGAGCTCGAAGAACTCGCCCTGGTGGTCGATGGCTTCACCGCTGGCCAGCGCGCGCAGCACGTGCAGGCACTCGTCCAGGCGGCGGCCGCGGGTGGCCGGATCGACCCCGCTGTTGGCGACCTCGCTGCGGTCCTCGCCGCCCGCCCCGGCGCCGAGCACCAGGCGTCCGGGGGCCAGCTGGCTGATCGAGGCGAGCTGGCGTGCCGTCAGCAGCGGATGGCGCAGCGCCAGCAGGTACACGCCCACCAGCACCGGGAGCCGGTCACTGCCCGACAGCGCGGCGGTCGCGGCGGTGAGCCCGTCAAAGCCGGTGCCGTCGTGAAAACTGACGTGATCGCCGACGCACACATAATCCAGGCCGGCCGCCTCGATCTGGCTCAGCAGCGCCTGCCGCCGGGCCCGGTCGCCGGTCATCAGGCTGTCGTGCACGGAGATGCCGACCTTGATCACGACACGACCTTGGTCACGGCAGGTCCGGCCCGGTTTCGATCGCGGCCAGCAGCTGCCTGAGGTCGTCGCCGATGTGCCGGGGGACGAAGGCATCCGCGGCGCTGAATATGTCCTCAAGCCGGTCCCGCACGGTCTCCGCGGTCAGCTTCGGATCGGTGATGCCGCGGGTCACCGACAGCAGGACCGCGGAGACGTGGCCGCCTCCGGCCGACAGGATCTGGCCGGACAGGGTGCACGCGCGGTGCGCGAGGAAGGCCACGACCGGGGCGATCGCGCCGGGCGACAGCAGCGCGGCCCGGTCGCCGAGCATGTCCGCGTTCATCCGGGTGGCGGCGGCCGGGGCGACGGCGTTGACGTTGATGCCGGCCTTGCGGCCTTCTACGGCCAGCACCCGGGTGAGCCCGACCAGGCCGGCCTTGGCCGCGCCGTAGTTCGCCTGGCCGAAGTTGCCGAACAGCCCTGAGGCGCTGGTGGTGTTGACGACCCGGCCGTAACCGCGCTGCCGCATGTGCCGCCACGCCGGGATCAGCACGTGGAAGGCACCGCGCAGGTGCACGTCCAGGACGGAGTCCACCAGCTCGGGGGTGAGCTGGCCGAAGCTCTTGTCCCGCAGGATGCCGGCGTTGTTGACGACGATGTCCAGCTGGCCGAACGTTTCCAGGGCCTGGGCCACGATGGCCGCCCCGCCGGCCGGGGTGGCGACCGAGTCGTGATTGGCCACCGCCGTGCCGCCCGCCGCGTTGATCTCGTCGGCTACCTGCCGGGCCGGTGCTCCCGGCCCGCCCGCGGCGCCGTCCACGGCCCCGCCGGCGTCGTTGACGACGACCCGGGCGCCGCGGCGGGCGAGCTCGGGCGCGTGGCC
>Ga0302181_10001487_pt1 | contig 17452 bp, 16 predicted proteins | sample I_Palsa_E3_3_FD_198786 | JGI IMG/M metagenome (GOLD analysis project Ga0302181, IMG submission 198786) | Peat permafrost microbial communities from Stordalen Mire near Abisko, Sweden - I_Palsa_E3_3 | ecosystem: Environmental > Terrestrial > Soil > Palsa > Peat permafrost | place: Sweden...
TCGAGATGGCCCACCATTGGCACTCGGCGCACGACTCCGTCTGGGCGCTGATCGCCGCCTGGCAGGCCGCGGCGCAGGCGGGCCGGGCGGTGGCGGCCGCCGAGCGGCTGTCGCTCCTGGCCCGCGTCCTTGAACTGTGGGATCAGGTGCCGGATGCGGCCGAGCGGATCGGCGCCGATCAAGTCCGCGTCCTGGAAGAGGCGGTCTCCGCGGCACACGAGGTCGGCGACTTCGAACGCGGGATCGCGCTGGCGACCTCGGCGCTGAAGGAGCTCGACCCCGCGACCGAGCCAGTACGCGTCGCGGAGCTGCTCGAGAACCGCAGCCGTTTCCGGATCAAGCTAGGACGCAAGGACTTCGGCCAGGACCTGGAAGACGCGCTGGCCTACGTACCCGCCGACGTGGCCCCGGCCACCCGGGTGGACATCCTCCTTGCGCTCGCGCGCTGCGCCCCTCACCTGGCGACCAAAGAGCGGTCCTACGCCGAGGAGGCCCTCGCGCTGGCCCGCCAGACCGGCGACGAGGTGAACGAGGCGAAAGCGCTGCTGACCATGGCGATGTTCGACGCCGACCCTGGCCAGCAGGCGCTCTCGGACAGCCGTTCGCTCAAGCTCATCGCGCAGGCCCGCACCACGGCGATGCGCAGGGGAGCCGACCACGTGCTGCTCACGGCGGCGGTCAACGAGTCCCACCTGCTCGAGGGCGCGGGTGAGCACGAACTCGCCGCCGAGGCGGCCCGCCGGGCTACCGCCAGCGCGGATCTGCAGCGGCTTTCCCGCAGCTCCGGCAGCCTGCTCGCGATCAACCAGGCGGAACCGCTGTTCGCGCTCGGCCGCTGGGACGAGGCGCTCACGGTCGTCAACCAGGCGACCGACCTTTATCTCGCCCCCGGGCCGATGCACCGGGCCATGCTGCACGTCATCGCGGGCTGCATCACGGCGGCCCGGGGCGATCTGGCCGCCGCGGCTCGTACGGTGCGGGCGGCACGCGACGCACTGCGTTCGGCCCGGTATGAGGATCAGCATCAGCTCCCGCTGGCCCGGCTGGAAATCCTGCTCGCGCTGGCCACCGACGGCCCAGCCGCCGCGCTGGCGGCCACGGGGCAGGGCCTGGACCGCTTCGAGGAGTCCGGTGGCAGCCCCAGGTACGTCTGGCCGGTGGTCACCGCGGGGGCGAGCGCGGTCTTGGCGGCGGCGCAGCCGACCGCGGCCGCTCCCAACCCTCCCGACCAGCGGCTCCGCGACGAGGCCGCCGCCGTCGCAGCCCGGCTGAGCACCGTGGCAGAAAAGCTCGAAGCGTTCGGCCCGGTCCAGCAAGCTCACCAGCTGACCTTCGCCGCGGCCGACGCCAGCGCCGCCCGGCTACTCGCCGCCGGCCTGTTTTCACGGGAGGAGGCGAGCGAGCCCGCCGGGCTGCTCGCGGCCTGGGACCAAGCCGCCGCCGCGTGGGCCGCCCTGAGTGAGCCTTATCCGCTGGCCCGGGCGTTGCTGGCCGGGGCGCAGGTCGCGCTGGCCGACGGCGACCGCGACGGCGCGGCGGAAAGGCTGCAGCGCGCGGGCACGCTCGCCGCCGGGCTGGACGCGCACCCGCTCAATGACGAGATCGCCATTCTCGCGCGGCGAGCCGGGATCCGGCTGACCGGCCAGGACGGCAACGGGGCGCCGACGCCCGGCGCGCCTGGCGGTACGAACGCCGGCCTCGGACTTACCAGCCGCGAGCTCGAGGTGCTGCGCCGGGTCGCGGCCGGGCGCAGCAACAGGGAAATAGCCGCCGAGCTGTTCATCTCGCCGAAGACGGCCAGCGTCCACGTGTCCAACATCCTCGGCAAGCTGGGGGTCGCAAGCCGTGGCGAAGCCGCCGCCAGGGCCCACGCCCTCCGCCTGTTCGACTCCGCCGCGCCTACCGGTCAGTAACCTCAAGCCTGCACAGGGCACGGGACCGCGCTAGCGGTAACACGGAGGCCATCCGCTTACCGCGGTGGATCAGGGCTCCGCGGCGGATCAGGGCTCCGCCGCCGTGTTGGCGTTCCCGCCGCAAGTGGCGCATGCTGACAGTGCAGGCGCCCGCGTCGGCGCGCCCCGGCCGCACCCAAACGGCAGGGAGGAACGGCCATGACCAGTCCAAGCCCGGCCTACATCGACCAGCAGTTCCAGACCATTGACCGGCAGCCATCCAATCTCGATCACTGCAACCGGCGCGGCGCCCCACGGTCCGCACACGGTCCCGACTGGACCTGCCCGGCCAGGCCAGCCCGCGTCAACGCCGCAGTCTGGCTCGCCCTCGGCATCGTGCTCACCGTCGGCGGCGTGATCGCGCAGGTCTTCGGCCGCGCGGACCAGGCGATGCAGAACGCGGCAGCCGCTGGCATCCTGGCCGGCGTCGCCTCGCTGGTCGCCGCCGTCGTCATGGTCGTCCGGTCGAGGTAGCCAGCAAGTGCCGTCCGGCTGCGCGGGGAGCGGCCACCCCGGCAAAACCAGGTCCTATCACCATGCACCGGATGACGGCAGGGAAGCACCTTCGGGGCACTGGTTGCGGGTTAGCTCTTCAGCGCAGGACCTGCGCCGTCGGGGTCCGGCCGACGCGGTTGGCGGCGCGGCGGGCAAGCAGGACCCTGGCGCCGAGGACGGCCGAACTGATGCCGAGGATGGCACCAACCACCGCGCCGGCGAGCACGGCATCCCACTTGGCCGCGCTCATGCCCACGTTGTGCTGAAACAGCTCGCTCACCTCGCCGACCGTGAAGCCGGCCCCGAACAGCGTCACCAGCACGGTGCCGGTCACGGCGATCCAGCGCCTTGCCGACCCGGCCATCAGCAGGGCGACCAGGGCCACCGCGACGAGGAACAGCGGGCCGGTGAACTGCGTCCCGCCGCCGATAGCGGAAGCGGCGCTCGTCCCGGGCTTGGTGAGATGGACGGCCCAGGTCACGATCGTGCCGAGGATGTTGAAGCCGATCAGGACGCCGGCCGTGATCCGGAACTTCTTGCTATTCATAAGGGACGTACCTCCACTGCGTCGGCGAGGCGCGAGGGCCTCTCGGATTCCTCTGTAAGCCTGAATCCGGGGGCCGCGATTGGCGTCAGTCCCGTGAGCGATATGCGGTGGACTCCCGGATGGTTTGCGCTGTCGTCCGGGCGACTACGCCAGTTCATCCGTATGGATGACGCCCCTCGTCCGCCTCGCGCGTTAGCCTGCGGGTATGAGCCGCGGGAGGGCAGCCGTAGACCAGGCTCGCGCGCTGGCCGGGTCGTGGGCCGGGTTCGTCGATGCCGGCCTGGCCGTGGTGCTGTCCGCGGGTGTCCTGGCCACGCTGGTCCCGGCTTCATCTGGCGTCCTGACGGTGCTGGCCGTGGCCTGCGCGGTCGGCGGCACAACTGCGGTGGCGTGGCGGCGCCGCGGCCCGCTGCTGGCCGCGGTCGTGGCCGCGGCAGGCCTGGCCGGGTACGCAGGCCTGACCCACGACCACGGCATGGCGGTCGAGCCGTTCGCGGTCCTGCTGACCTTCTACACCGCGGGCGCGCGCGGCCTGACCAGGCGTCACCTGGCGCAGCTGGCGGCGCTGCTGGGGTACGGGCTACTCGCTTGTGTCACGGTGGCCGCGGCCATCGGCGAGCTGACCGTCGCCGACCTCGCGGCCCACGGCCTGGTGATCACGGTGGTGCCCGCGGCGGCGGGCGTCATGGTGGCTCGCCAGCGGAGCCTGGCGCAGCGCCTGGCGTCGGCCAACGAGCAGCTGCGGCACGAGCAGGAGCTGCGACTGGCTGCCGTCGCCGCCCGGGAACGCAACCGTGTCGCCCGGGAACTGCACGATGTCGTGGCCCACGGCGTCAGCGTCATGGTGGTGCAAGCGGGGGCGGCCCGGATCACCGTCCGCGACGAGCCGGCGATGGCGCGAGCCGCGCTGCGCGAAGTGGCGACGTCCGGCCGGGCCGCGATGGCCGAACTGCGCCGCATCATGGGCGTGCTGCGCCAGGGCGAAGACGACGCGGCCGGGCCGCGATTCGGGATCGGCGGGCTCACGGCGCTGGTCGAGCGGCGGCGCGCCGGCGGCCTCCCCGCTCAGCTCTCGGTGGCGGGGGCCATTCCCGTGCTCCGGGCGAGCACGGATCTGACTCTGTACCGCATCGTCCAGGAGGCGCTGACCAACGTGGTCAAGCACGCCTCATCGGCGCCGACCGAAATCCGGGTGGCCTTCGAGCCCAGCGAAGTCGACGTCCGGGTGACCAACGCTCCACCCCGGCCTGGGGTGACCGGGCGCCATCCCGCTCGCTCCGGGCATGGCCTGGTCGGCATGCGCGAGCGGGTGCAGGCCTGCGGCGGCGCGCTCTGGCACGGGTCCGGCCCGGACGGCGGCTACCAGGTGCACGCACGGCTCCCCCTAGCCCGCCCGCGACCTGAGCCAGCGCCGGGGCAGACCCGATCCCGGGTGCGGGCAGGCATCGCCCGGGCCGCGAGCGGGCTCCGCCGGCCGAGCACGGGGAGCAGGGCGGCGTTGACCGCGCTCGTGCTCGCCGCGCTGGTCGCCGACGCGGTTTTGAGCGGCGATCGCCGGGAGCCGCTGGCCCTCAACGCCGGGCTGACCGCGGCCATGTCGCTTTTGCTGTACTGGCGTCGCCGGGCGCCGCTGCTGTTCCTGGTCGCGGTGAACCTCCTGGCGCTGCCGCTCAGCAACGGCCTCACCTCCATCAACGCCCCCACCTTGGTCAGCACCTACGTGTTCGTGGTGCCGCTGTGGACGGTGGCGGCGTGGTCGACGGCCGGTACCGCCATCACCGGGCTGGCCCTCACCGTCGGCGCCTTCGCCGGGGAAGGCGCTTACTGGCACCTGGGCGCGGGCAACGTCGTATCCAACGTGGTCGTAGCCACTGCGCTCTGGGTGGTGGCGCGGGTCGTCCGTTCGCAGCGGACGATGATCGGTGACCTCGAACGCACGTCGGCGCGGCTGGAGGCCGAACAGCAGGCGCGCGAGCTCCTGGCCCTGGCCGGAGAGCGAACGCACCTGGTGCGCGACCTGGATTCGAGCGTGGCGGAGCAGGTCAGCGGCATGATCGTGCTGGCCGAGGCCACGGACGCCATGGCCTGCGCCGATCCGGAGGCGGCGATCTCCTCCATCGCCCGGATCGAGGCGTCCGGCCGCGCGGCCCTGGGCCAGATGCGCCAGATACTGGGCCTCCTGCGCGCCGAGCACGACCCCGCCGAGCTGCGGCCCCTGCTCGGAATCGAGCACATCCACGACCTCATCGGGCGATCCGGCGCCGCCGGCAGGCTGGTCGACCTGACCGTGACAGGCAACCCGGGCCCGCTGCTCGGCGGCATCGACGTGGCGGCCTACCGGCTGGTCGCCGACGTGCTCTCGCGCGCGGGCCGGGCGGTCGCCGGACCCGTCACGATCGGCCTGCACTTCCGCGACGACGCCCTCGAACTGGACCTTGCCCTCCCGGAAAGCTGCCCGGATTGGCCGGATGCCACCACCCGGGAGCAGATCACGCGGTGCGACGGGCAGATCAGCCGGTGTGTCCTCGGCGCCGGGGAGAAGATCACCGTCGCGCTCCCCCGCCACCTGGAGGCGGCGGCCCGATGACCGTGCGCGTCCTCATCGCCGACGACCAGCGGCTGGTCCGGGCCGGCTTCCGGCTGATCCTGGAACGCCAGCCGGGCGTGGAGGTGGTGGGCGAGGCGACCAACGGCGCCGAGGCGGTCGCCCTGACCGAACGGCTCTCCCCAGATGTCGTCTTGATGGATATCCGCATGCCCGACGGTGAAGACCCACGTAGCCAGGCTCCTGGCCAAACTCGGTTTGCGGGACCGCGTCCAGGCGGTCGTCTTCGCCTACCAGAGCGGGCTGGTCCAGACCGCGAACGATGCCGCCGCCCAGGACCAGGCCGACCGACGCTGAGCGGGCCGTCATATCGACACTTCATCGAAAAAAGGTTCGCTAAATGCTAGATGGCGAGCCATCGAAATGGTATTCTTGTTCTCAAGCCCCCTTCCTCTTTTCTTCCGAACGAGAGGTGGTGCATGTCCTCACCCACGTCCCCCGATCCCGACCCGGACGCCCCCGAGCCTGACAGCTCGCGGCCCGTCCCGGACGGCGGGAACGACGGCGCCCCGGAGCCTCCCGAGGCTTCCGGGTTCCCGCCGCCCGGGGACGATGAGGACGACAGCGCGGCCTATCTCGGGGAGCTGATGGCCGCGGCGGCCGCGGGTGAGGAGCTGACCGCGGCGGATATCTCCGGGGCCGGGTTCGGCGAGGGCGGCACCGCGCAGCAGCTGATTCCCGGCCCGGTCCTGGCCACCTTGGTGCACGCGGCGACCGCCGATGAGAAGATCCTGGCCACCTTGTCCGATGACGACCTGGCCGGGGTCATCGTGGCGGTGCGGCGGATCGGGTCGTTCGCGGCCTGGGCCGAGATGACCGCGATCCGCGAGTATGCCATCCGCCCCGACCCCCGCCGCCCCGCTCCCGCCCCGGACGCGGCCCCCGATGCGCCTTCCGGTGCGCCTTCCGGGCCTTCGGGTGCGCCTTCCGGTGGCCGCCGCGGCGGTGCCCGCGGGCTGGATTCGCGTGATCCCAACGCGGCGGTCGCGGGCCTGCCCGGTCACCCGAAGATCCGCGAGTTCGCGGCCGAGGCGCTGGCCCCGGACCTGCACGTGACCTGGCAGACCGCCGCCGATCAGATCACCTACGCGTGCACCGTCGCGGCCCGGCTGCCGGTCACGTTCGCGGCGCTGCGGGCCGGGAAGATCCACCCCGTCCACCTGCGCATCGCCGAAGACGAGACCGCCTACCTGGACGACAAGTACCTGGCCGAGGCGGATGAGAAGCTGGCCGCGGCGGCGCAGTCCAAGACGTTCGGGCAGTTCCGCTCCCACGCGCACCGGGTGGTTCTCAAGCTGGACCCGGAGTCGGCGCTGCGGCGCAAGAACGAGGCCCGCAAGGACGCCCACGTCCGCCCGTTCCGGGAAGCCTCCGGCAACGCCGGGATGTCCGCCCGCGAACTCCCCCCCGACCAAGTCCTCGCGTCCTGGCAGCACATCGACCAGCGGGCCCGCGACCTGCGCGCGGCCGGGATCCCCGGCACCCTCAAAGAACTCCGCGCGATGGCCTACCTCGACCTGCTGCAAGAACGCGACATCCGCCTCACCCCGCCCAGCCCCGGCCACGACACCGCCCCCGGCGACACCGATGGCCCCAGCGGTCTCAGCGACCTCGGCGAGACGGGCGATCTTGGCGGCACGGGCGGCCCCGGCGAGACCGATGACCCGGGTGAGAGCGATGACCCGGGTGACACTGGTAACCCCGGTGACACCGGCGGCCCCGGCGAGAGCGATGGCCCGGGCGGTCCCGGCGGCCCGGGCGGGAACGGCGGCTCCGGCCGCGGTCCCCGCAACGGCCCCGGCGGGACCGGCCCCGGTGCCGGCCGGCCAGCGGGGAACACCGGCCCGAGCCTGGCCGCCCAGGTCACCCTCACCATCCCGTGGGCCACCTGGCAAGGCACCTCCGACACCCCCGGCGAAGCCGGCGGATTCGGGCTCCTGGACCCCGAGACCGCCCGCGACCTCCTCGCCGCCGCCGCCCGGCACGCCAGCACCCGGTGGTGCTACACCGTGTTGCACCCCGACGGGACCGCCGCCGCGCACGCCTGCGCCCCCGGCCGTCACCCCGCCGGACCCCCTGACCCCCGCACCCTGAAATTCAACACCGTCATCCGCGGCCCCTGCAATCACGCCCAGGCCCAGGGGAGCTACCGGCCCAGCCGCAAACTCCGCCACCTGATCACCGCCCGCAACGCCACCTGCACCGCGCCGGGCTGCGGGCACGCCGCCGCCAACTGTGACCTGGATCACACCACGCCCTGGCATCGCGGCGGGGTCACCTGCGAATGTAACCTGGCCCCTTTGTGCCGTCATCACCACCGGGTCAAGCAGGCCCAGGGCTGGTGGCTGGATCAAAGTGAGCCAGGTGTCCTGCGATGGCGGACCCCCGCCGGCCGCACTCACACCACCACCCCAACCATTTACCCGATGTAGCGATCCCCGGTCCCTAGGTCGCGCTGGTACCAGGTACCCGGCTTCCGACGAGGCCGAGCAGACCCGCCAGGCGCGCTATGCACTCATCTCCGTCAGTTGGCGCCGTTAGCGGCTTGGATCTCGTGGACGGTCACGTTGCGGGCCCAGTTGTCTGGGTTGAGTTCGGCGCCGGGTACCGGGGTGCAGTTGGCCGGCGGGGCGCTGTGCACGATCTCGGGGACCCAGCAGGTCCGCCACGTCAAGCTGGCCGTGATATTCCACGTCCCCGGGTCGCGGAAGGTGACCCCGCAGTCGGCCGTGCCGTTGGCGCCGGTGCTGGCCACGACCCTCGGCTCGAGCACCATCTCGGTCGAGCCTAGGTAACCGCAGCCGTTCGTGTCCGGCGTGGCCGAACTGTCGTTGGTGGCGAGCTGCAACCGCGTCGCTTCCACCCACACGGTGGCGCCGTTGCCGTTGAACCCGGCGAAGGCGGTCGCGTACGGCATGCCACCCGGCCCGATGTGGTACGGGCCGGTCAGGGTCACCCGGGCGAACGTGGGCAGGTTGGAATAGGTGTTCCCGCTCGTCGGACTCAGGTACATCCGGCCCGCGGCCGGGACCCGCAGCACGGACGCGGCGAGCTGGGCCAGGGTCAGCGGCGGCAGGACGACCCCGGGGATCGCCTCACCTGGCACCGCGAAGAACCACAGCGGCTGGGCCGCGCACTGCGCCGCCTGGGCCGCGGTGTCATACGGCGCGTCCGGCAGGTAGTACCACTCGCCCGCTTCGGTGGACCCTGTCGCCAGCATCGTCTTGGCCTGCATGTACGAGGCGTACTGGTCGTAGGGAGAACCGGGCGCGGGAGCGTCGCCGTCGTAGTAGTTGACGATGTACCGGCTGCCGGACTGCGCGGTGCCTACCGGGTCCCATGAGCACGCCGGGGGCTGGATGTCGACGACCGTGTTGCTCGTGCCCGGGGCGTAGTCTCCGCCGAAATGGACCCACTGCAAGATCTGGACATAGCAGCTGCTGCCGGTGGCGCAGCTGACCGGTGAGGTTCCGTCGGCCGCGCTGGCCGGCCCGGACCCAAAAAGGGCGGGCAGCAGGGCCGTCAGTCCGGCGATGACGACACGGGATCTCCAGCCGACGGCGCGTCTCACGGCTTGCACTCCTTCGCCTGCGGGTAGTAGATGCGCTGGTAAGCCGATACGATCTGCCACTGGCCGGCCGAGGTCGGCGCCAGCTCGTCGGTGTACCGGTAGTAGTTGCTGTCCGACGGCGCCTGGCCGGGCAGCACCGCTCCGGTGCTGAGGCTGGTGTTCACGGCCTGGGCGTTGTCGAAGCAGGCGGACACGTCCACGTCCGCCGGGATGACCGGGTCGTGGATCACGCTCATGTCGAAGATCTTGATCGTGCCCTTGAACGACTCCGTGACCACGTCCTGGCCGGCCAGCACGCCCCGGATCTGCGTCTCCATCGCCGCGTCGACGTAGGAGGTCCAGTCGTAGGACTGTCCCCCGGTGTACTCGGCGTACAGATAAGCCAGCTCGTAGTCCTTGTCGGTCAGCACGGCCGGCGCCAGACTGGCGGTCTTGGGCATCCAGCTAGGTCCGCCAGGACGGGAGGAGCTCGTCGATGAGCGCCTCGGTTTCCGGTGCCATCCTCGGCATCACCTCGTCCAGCGCGACCCGGGCGGAGATCTCGCTCACCACCCCGCGCAGCACGTGCTCCTGACCGGTCGCGTGCGCGGCGGTCAGCAGGTCGCGCCAACCCAGCTCGTCGTTGAAGGCGAGCCGGAGCCCGGCCCGGGCCGCTTCCATCGCCGCGTCCGGCTGGCCGGCCGCCAGCCGCAGCTCGGCCAGCCGGTGCGCGGCGTCGGCGACCGCCGCGGTGACCTCGTACTCGATGTCGTCGGTGGCCAGCCAGACGTACCTGGACGGGTCGCGCCCGTCCAGGAACTGCCCGCGGACCAGGGCCAGCGCCCGCTGCAGGGCCTCCGCCTCGGCCGCCGGATCGCATCCCGCCGCGGCCTGGCTGGCGCGGGCGAACCAAGCCCGGAACACCTGCCAGTCGACCCGGGCGCCCGGGCCCAGGCGCAGCCGGCCGGACGCATCGGTGAGCAGGTTCGGCTGCCCGGCATCGTCGGTGCCGAGCCAGGCGTGCACCCGGGACAGCGCCGCGTCGCGCACCTCGCCGGTGACCCGCGCGGCCAGACCGCGCCGGTCAGCACGTTGGTGTGCACGCCGTCCGGATGCGCGGCCAGGTACACGACGAGCTCGGTGGCCAGCGCGAGCCGGTCCGGCTCGATCGGCCCGGGCGCGGTGACCGCGACCTGGCCGAGCAGGCTGACCTCCACCGGCATGGCCGAGCCCGGCACCAGCTGAGCGGCCGGCGCAGCCCCGGGGATCAGGGCCGCGATCGGGACGTCCGCCCCGGCCGACGCGGCCCGGAACAGCTTGATCATCGCCGCGTACTGTTCCGGCGGCAGCAGCTGCGCCTCCAGATCGAAGCCGAGCAGGCCGGCCTTCAGCCGCCCGTCCGGGGACAGCTCCCAGGTCCAGGTGGCGCCGCGGACGTCGCCCGCGATCACGTAACCCGCCGCCATCCGGTACCGGCTCCGGGCCAGCGCGAGCAGCCGCTCCGCCTGCGCCTGGGTGGGCGGCACCCCCATGATCAGGTAGTGCGGCGCCCACAGTTCGGCGTCGCAGGTGCGGGACCGGCCGGTCAGCACCGACTCCAGGCCCGTCGCGGCCATCGCGTCCCTGACCCGCGCCGCGTGTTGCTCCAGTTCCGGCAGGACCTCATCGAGAGTGCTGACAACCCGTGTCCGTTCGGGAGATAGATCGGTCAAACCTTCGCCGAACCCCACCAGGGCCGCGGCGGGTTCGGGTCGGGCGGGGCGATCCACAGGTCCAGGTTCTCCTGGCCCAGATGGGCCGCGAACACGGTGGGCGGGGTCTTGTCCGCGGCGGCGAGCTGCTGGGACAAGTAGCGCAGCCCGGTATCGAGCCTGCGTACCGCGGGGTCGTCCGCGCCCAGCCGGAGCGCCTTCTCGGCCAGCGCCGCGTCCGGGTCCGGACCCGCGATCCGGCGCCCGAACGCCCGCCCCCACAGCTGCTCCCGCCGCCGCCGGCCGAGGGCGACCAGCACCCCCGCGGCCAGCAGCGAGGCCGACGAAAGCTCAAAGGGCCAGGCCGGAGCCTGGGTTGCGGCCGAGTCAGGCGCGGCGAAAATTCCATTATCCGGAACGGACCCGGCTGATCCCCCTGGGCCAGGCAGCACCACGCCCGGGGCGTCGCCGCGATAGCACCGCTGACGGCGTCGGCCGCGGCCTGCACGGTGCCCATGTCGGCGGCGGCGGCCTGCACGGCCTCCTCGACGAAGTTGTTCACGCGCCGGCCCCCTGCCTCTGCACTGCCCGCGGCCGGGTCGAGCGTCATCGCGGGGGTACAGCGGCAGGCGGAGCAATTCGTCGCCCAGCACGCCGCCGCGGCCCGGGCGAGCTAGGCCGGGCCGGACACGATCAGGCAACGGCCTCAGCCGCCCCACGTGACGCCTGGCCGCCCGCAGTTAGACTCGGCCGGGTCATTTGCCTCGAACCGGACCACGCCGTGAGCCGTCAACGTAGGTAGAGCGTGAGTAACGAGGGAGCATATGAGCGGCAGCGACGAGGTCGGCGTCGACCCGGGACGGGTCAGCCAGGCGGCGGGCGCGCTGGAGAATCTGCGGGACGTGCTCGCGGCCAACGTGCCGACGATCGTGAACATCATGAACGAGTACTGGAGCAGCGGAGCCGGGTCGCCGGTTAGCCTGGCCGCGCTGCATCAAGCCCAGTCCCGTTCGGTGGATGATGCGTCAGCCTGGCCGGCAGCGGGATGGTGAACATCCCCTTCTCCGGCCCGGCCCTGGACAACGCCGACGCCAGCGTCGAGGCGCAGGCGCTAGCCGCCGCCGAGGCGCAGGCCAGCAAGAACCCCTCGGCCGCCCGGGCCAAGTTCGCCGCCATCGAGCAGGAAATCGCCGAGCACGCCGGCGACGGCAAGGCAGGCACCCCCTGGCTGCAGGACTTCTACAACGACGCGGCCCCGGCGGTGGCGAACCTCGCCTCGACTTTGCACGGCCTGGAGAACAGCAACGACTCGCTGCCGAACTACCAGAACCGGTTCACCGTGCTCACCGAGGAAGACCAGAAGATCCTCGCGACCTTCGGGCAGGGGCTGGCGGTGGCCGATGCGGCCGGGTTGTCGCCGGAGGCGGTCCAGGCCATCGCCAACGCACCCGACGCCTGGTCCGCCGCGATGCTGGTCAAGTTCGGTCCGCCGGGATCGCTGTGGGCCACCGGGGAGCCGAAGACGCCGCAGAACCCGGACGGGCTGAGCCTGCTCGCGCAGCGAGCCAACCATGTTTACGAACAGTAACAGAACGGGACGCTGAGGATCCCGATCGGCAACGGCTTCGACTACTCCGCGAGCGACCGCGACCAGCTCGCGAACGTGCTGGCGGACTACGACCCGCTGCAGGTCATGATGCAGGCCGACGCGCAGAACAAGAACGCCGCCTGGCAGGTGATGGGCGGCAAGGACGGCGGCGCCCTGGCGCAGATGCTGCTCGGCTCGGTGCCGGGCGACCTGCCGAACATCGACGGCCGGCTCGTGCAGGGCCCGATCAACGACCAGGGCCGGTACGCCGGCTACTTCACGCTGTACCGGCCGGGCAAATTGGTTCCGGACGCCTGGGGCCAGATCCTGATCAGCATCCCGGACCAGAACGTCGTCGGCGCCTTCCTCGACGCGGCCACGTCGGCGCCGCGCGGGAACGACGTGAACGCCAGGTACTCGGCCCGTCCCGGACGGCGATCAGGTGCAGGGCTAGGTCGATGCCGCTAGCGATCCCGGCGGAGGTGGCGACCCGGCCGTCGATGACGTAGAGCACGTCGCGGACGACCGTCGCTCTCGGGTAGCGCTGAGCGAGCTCGTCTTGGATGTCGTGGTGGGTGGTGCAGCGGCGGCCGTCGAGGAGACCTGCCCGGCCGAGGGCATCGGCCCCGGCGCAGACGCTGGCGACCGTGCCGCCCTTTGCGTGATGCGCGGCGAGCGCCTTGAGTGTGGCGTCGGCTAGCGGGCCGGTGCCCGCGATTACGGGGTTAGCCCGCCAACCCGGGACGATGATGAGGTCGTCGTGGGCGAGCGCGGGCCATTGCGTGGTAGCCCGCATGGTGACGCCCTGAGCAGCGGGGACGTCCTCATGCTCGGCGAGGAAGGCCAGCTCATAGCCGCAGCCGAGGTCGGCTGCGGTGCCGAACGCCTGCGCCGGTCCCGCTAGGTCCAGCAGGTGCAGCCCCGGGACCAGCAGAAAGACGACCTTGGTCACGATCTGGTCAGTATAGGTGGCTGGCTGGCTTGCCTGACTGGCTCAGCGGGCGTGCTGGCCGGACTGGGACGCGGGCGCGGTGGCCTGGCCGGTGGCCCCCGCGATCGTAGCGATGGTCGCGAACCGTCCGGCGAGCGCGTACTCGGTCCGCTCGATGATCGCGCTGGCCGGCAGTGTGCGCGGGTCCGCGAGCAGCTGCGCGACCGTCCGGCCTTGCGGGGCGTCGCGGTGCGCGATCGGGCTGGTGGCGGTGGCCTCGGTGACGAACGTGACCTGGTAGCCGAGGTCGGATGCGAACCGCGCCGTGGTCTCGCATCTCGCTGATACCACGCGGGCCATCCGCGAGTACCTGGATAGCATCAGCCGTGCTCAGCGGGATGAAGACCGGGTACTGCGGGATGCCGTTCTCTACCGGCTGCTCTTGCTGGGCGAGATCGCCAGCGCGCTCCCCGAGTCGCTGCGAGATCGCTATCCGGACGTCGCCTGGCGGCATATCCGGGCATTCCGCAACCTCGCGGTACACCGGTATGGCAAAACGCTCGCCGAAATCGCTCGGTGCAGCGCAATCCGACCTGAGCTTGGGGTAGAAAAAAGGTTCGAATCGGGGTATGGTGGTGATATGGCCAGCTACATGCCTCCGGGGTGGCCGGCTGGAGTGCACCCGCCTGGGAGCGAGGACTTCGAGTCCACGGCGATCGGGTGGCTGCTCGACGTCGTGCCGCCCGATTACCGGCTGCACGGCGTCTTGCGCCGTTATCCGGTGGCGCTGGCCGCCATGGCCAGGTACCACGCCAAGGCGTGCGTCGAGGGCGCGCGCGAGGGATACCGCACGGCCAGGACCGAGCTGGCCGGCACGCTGCCGCCGCACGCTGTCGATACCGTTCTGGCCGCCTACCGCAAGGAGGGCGCCCGGCTGGCCGCCACCGCTCGCGCGGTCGGCCTGGTCGAACGCGCGCTGCGCGGCGAGACCTTCACGCCGACGCTGGCGAGCCGGCCGGCCGCGGCGCGACCCGCTGGCGGGCCCCGGGGCGGCGGCAGCGCCTGACCGGCCGGGCAGGAGCTATCGCCGGCTGGGGAAGACGGCCAGGTCAGGACGTGAGACCATGGAATCAAGCCGGCTGGGGGCGGGCTGCTAGAGCTGCGGGCAGCGAGAGAGAAGTGAGCCAGTGTCACGGCAGGCCCGAATCCTTCTGGTAGACGACCGGATGGAGAACCTGGTCGCGCTGGACGCGATCTTGGCTCCGCTGAACCAGATCCTGGTGTCCGTCCAGTCCGGCGAGCAGGCGCTGCAGGCCCTGCTCAAGGACGACTTCGCGGTCGTCCTGCTCGATATCGTCATGCCGGGCATGGACGGGTTCGAGACCGCGGCCCAGATCAAGCGGCACGCCAAGACGCGCGACGTGCCGATCATCTTCCTGACCGCCGGAATCGGGCCACCCGAGCAGGCGTTCCGCGGCTACGCCGCCGGCGCCGTCGATTACCTGGCCAAGCCGTTCGATCCCTGGGTGCTCATGTCGAAGGTGTCGATCTTCGTCGACCTGTACCTGAAGCAGCTGGGTCCGGCCGGATCACCGGGCGAGCGCCCGCAGCTCACTCAGGTGTCCGGGCGGCTGGAAGAGGTCGAGGAGACGGTGGCCGTGCTGCGCCAGCTTCCCGCGGTGACCAAAGACGCCGACGCGGAGCAGGCGACCGCTCAGCTAGCGCGGCGGATCGGGCGACTGCGCAAAGCCCTCGACGAGTTCGGCGACGGCGACGCCTGACCCCGGCCCGGCTGCTCCGAACCCGGGCGGCCCGGACGCGGCCGGCCTGTCTGCCGGGCTGGCTGCCTGCGACCAGCCCTCGCCGGACTGATAGCGCCGGACGACCCGGGCCGGGACGCCTGCCGCCACGCACCGGTCCGGGACGGTACCGCGGACCACCGAGCCTGCCGCGATTACGACGTTGCGGCCGATGCACGCGCCAGGCAGCACGACCGCGCCGGCTCCCAGCCAGCTGCCCGAACCGATGCGGACCGCGGCGTTGTGCGGCAGCTGGCGTCCGATCGGCACCTCCGGATCGGCGTACCCGTGGTTCTGGTCGGTGACGTAAACGTACGGCCCGGTGAACACGTCGTCCCCGATCACCAGCGAATGATGCGCCACGATGTGGCCACCCCGGCCGATCACGCAACGGTCCCCGATCTGGAGCACCGGCACCGGGCCAAGATCCTGACCGGGGACCATCCCGGCCGACAGGCTGACGAACGGGCCGATCAGGGTATCTTCCCCGATCGCGATCGAGCGCTCGCCGAACACTGCCCCCGGCGGGAAGGCCGCCATCGACCCGCGGCCGAACGCGGCGAATCGCCGCCCGGCCGGGGTATCCGCGGTCACCGCCCCGGCCCGCTGGGCCGCACCCCACCCCCAGTGCACCGCCCGCCACCGCAGCAGCTGGACCCAGCTCACCAGCGGGTCACGGGCGGGCCGAGGCGGCGAGCTGGCCGCAGGCACCGTCGATCTCGCGGCCGCGGGTGTCCCGCACCGTGACCGGCACACCGTGGGCCTCCAGGCGGCGGACGAACTCGCCTTGGTCGGCGGGCCGCGAGGCGGTCCACTTCGACCCGGGCGTCGGATTGAGCGGGATCAGGTTGACGTGCGCGAGATCGCCGGCCAGCAGCGAACCCAGCAGATCAGCCCGCCAGGCCTGGTCGTTGATGTCTTTGATCAGGGCGTACTCGACGGAGAAGCGGCGGCCGGTAACGGCGGTGTAATCCCGCGCGGCGGCCAGCACCTCGGCGACCTGCCAGCGCCGGTTCACCGGCACCAGCGTGTCGCGCAGCTCATCATCCGGGGCGTGCAGGGACACGGCCAGCCGCACCGAGAGCCCCTCGGCGGCGAGCCGGCTGATCGCAGGCACCAGGCCCACCGTGGAGACCGTGACCGAGCGCTGGGAGATACCCATGCCTGCTGGCAGCGGCTCCGTCAGCCGGCGGATGGCCGCCAGCACGCTCGCGTAGTTAGCCAGCGGCTCCCCCATGCCCATGAACACCACGTTGGAGATCCGGCCCGGCCCGCCCGGCACCCGTCCCGTCGCGAGCACACGCGCGCCCGCGACCACCTGGCCCACGATCTCGGCCGTGGACAGGTTGCGGGTCAGGCCCGCCTGGCCGGTCGCGCAGAACGGGCACGCCATCCCGCAGCCCGCCTGCGACGACACGCACATCGTGACCCGGTCCGGGTACCGCATCAGCACCGACTCCACCAGCGCCCCGTCGAAGGTCCGCCACAGGGTCTTGCGGGTGGTCCCTTCGTCGCAGGCCAGCTCGCGTTCCGCGGTCAGCAGCGGGGGCAGCAGGGCCTGCGCCAGCGCGTCACGGGAGGCCCGCGGCAGGTCGGTCATCTCCTCCGGCCGGTCGGTGTAGCGGCCGAAGTAGTGCCGGGACAGCTGGCTGGCCCGGAACGGCGGCTCGCCGAGTTCGGTCACGGCGGCGCGCCGCTCGGCCAAAGGCAGGTCAGCCAGGTGACGCGGCGGGCGCCGGCTCGCCGGACGCCGTCCCGCCGAGCTGTCCAGCCCGGCCAGGCCGGGCGGGCCGGCCAGGGTGAGCTCGACCGGAACCCGCGGTCCGGCTGAGACCACGGGACCGGTAGCAGGGGGACGATGAGGTGACACCAGGCTCCGTTCGGCTTAAAAATCTTCTTGTCCCCCAGGATAGGGCGGCCGGCGGGTGCCGATCCCGCACCGGCGGCGGGGAGGAGTTTTGGCTCCCGTAGGTAAGTCAGTACATTTCCTCCATGGCTTTGTCGCATCCGGAAGCCAGCGGGCCGACCCGCCCGCGGCAACCGGTCACGCTGCTTTCCAGTGTCAGTCCCTACGGGAGCCGCAAGGTGACCGTCGAGTACGACGGCCTGACCACGGCCGCTTACCTGCACGACGACACGTCCGCGATATCCGCCACCTGGATCGCCAACCACCGGCCCGCGCCGCCGGTCACCGATCAGGGGCGGCTCGACGCCGGCCGCGCGCCGCTGATGCCCGCCGGGCGGACCAAGCATCCGGCCGGCCGCCCGCCGCTGCAGGCCGCCGCCCTGGAAGC
>Ga0302181_10001489_pt1 | contig 17428 bp, 15 predicted proteins | sample I_Palsa_E3_3_FD_198786 | JGI IMG/M metagenome (GOLD analysis project Ga0302181, IMG submission 198786) | Peat permafrost microbial communities from Stordalen Mire near Abisko, Sweden - I_Palsa_E3_3 | ecosystem: Environmental > Terrestrial > Soil > Palsa > Peat permafrost | place: Sweden...
GTCGTCAGCGGCGCCTCACTTATCATCTCGGCATCACTCCCGGCGGTCGCGAGCAGGTCATGGAGTCGCCTGGCAGCCTTCCTTAGCCGTGCGCGCTTCATGACGTAGCCGGGCCAGCTCTGCGGCGATCCCGAGAGCGAATCCTCGTGTGGCGCTGCGTGGATCTCGTCGGCCATGCGCTCAGCGACACTTAGCCACGAGGGGTCGACCGACTCTGCCCATCGCTCCTGTCGGATGGCCCCGGTGGCCACGAGCTCCTCCAGCACGGCATGGCATAGGTCACCTAGCGCCTGAGCTGGGGTGCGCATCGCAGGAACGCCGTGGGCTTGCTGCCTGAAGGCGCCTCGCAGGCGGCAGAGCCGTATCGCCTCAAAGCTGGTAGGCGAAAGCGATGCAAGTCGCTTTGAGGAAGGCGGCGGGAGGTCAATCACGATCCTCAGCCGTGGCCTAGGTCAGAGCGAGGTAACGGCTGGCGATGCGTCCCGGCGTCCGGAGCATCGTGAAGGTGTCCTCCAGCATGATGCCGCTGCCTAGCGCACCGAAGCCCTGGTCCTCGGCATCAGCGATCGCTTCCCCCAACCTCTCGGTTGTTGACTCCTCGACTTGGTGGCTCTCGAGTGGGTGCGTGATGATGATGAGCCGCCCGCCGAGCTCGATCGCGCTCACGCCGCCGTCGAGCTGAAGCGGCGTGCCACCGAAGCTGTCGGCATAGCTCGCAGCCATGTGACGCTCCCGGATCGCCGTGCGCTCGGTGTCCAAGCCCTCGCCGGCGAGCAGCCGAAGCATGTCGTCAGCTAGTCGCCAGTCAAGTAGAGGGTGGTAGGCCATGTTGTAGTAGTCGCGCAGGCAGTCGTAGCAGGAGCTGTCGCAGTTCTCCGTGTGCTCCGGCTTCTCGAGCCCGATCAGGAACTCGCCCGCCTCGGTCATGACTGATCCGAAGTTCTGCGAGCGTCCGATGTGTGTCGCGTACCCGGCCCCATTCTCAAGCGTGTCGGCGAGGAAGATCCAGGCACGCACCTCCTCGTCGGCTACCGGCTGATACCACAGCCCGACGCTTAGCTCTCTGTTCTGGACATCGAGCCAGCGCACCGCTGCCTCTCGCAGCAGGAATCCGAGCGAGTACCAGGCCGCTCGTAGCCCGACGCGCCGCGTTGGGTTCAGCGCCATGCCGGCGGGAACGTCCTCAATGCCGATCAACACGAGGTCGGTCACGTAGGAGGCGCCTAGAGCGACCTTCAGCGCGCCGTCGCGGTCTAGTGCCGGCATATCCGGCTTGGTCGCCATCGTCCCGTTCTCGGCCACGTCCACAGAGAGGAGGCCCGGCCAATTGGTTGCATTGGCGAAGCGCCATCCCCGTCCGTTGTTGTCGTTTACGACATAAACCCGTCCAGTCCCGCGAATGAGCATGGCGTTGGCCTGCGACTCCGTCAACATCTCCGGCGCCGGCACGATGCGTGAAGACCCCGTTGTTGGGGTGAAGTCAAAGCTCCCTTGAAAGTCGGATGGCTTGAAGTCGGTCCGAAAGCCGTGGGGTTGGCGAAGGTCTATGAGCCCGTAGCCATCGACGGTGCCACACGATGGGCAGGCCGGCTCGCCTCCGTCACGCAACCCTGGCAAGTTGGCATCGCCCGAGAGGAACAGACATTGCCGGCAATACGCGATCTCCTCCGGGTCACCAAGTGGATTGGGATCGGAGCTGACCATACCCCCGGACGGTTGCCAGTCGGCCACGCCGACGACTGTATGGACCGCCTTGTCCTTAACTAGCTGCGAGCCCGGTGCGAATTGGCTGACGGCCAGCGCGAGCGGCCGATCGATCACCCCCTTTGGAGGCCATGGGTAGGCGCTGGTCGGACGTGCGTGGTAGAGGTAGCGCACCCGTGTCGGGAAGCCGTACATCGGCAGCATCCCGTGCTCGGCTAGCTGCTGGCTGAGATCTCGCTCGGGCAGGTCATCCTTTATGAGAGCTGAGATCTTCTCGACAAGGGCAGTACCGGCGTGATCAAGAAGATCCTCTCGACTCGAATGGAGTCCGCTCTTCGTAAGAAGCGCATCTAGGACGTCGGCGGCCTCATCGCGGGAGTCTTCAAGCCATCCAAGGACGCGGTCTCGATTGTGAGCAGCCCAGTCTCCGACAATTCCGAATTGCCCATGTACGTTCACTCCTAGCTCTACCTCGTCCTCATCTTGCGTCCCCGCGAACGCTCTGCGCAATAGCTCCTTGTTCAGCATCCGCTCCAGGATCTGGCGTCGGTCTAGGTCGAGGTAGGGAGCGGGAGGGGGATCTCCGGTGATTCGCTCGGGGTGATGGAAGTAATAGTCATCATGGGTACGATTGGACCGGCACATCGTTAGTGATACCGCGAGTGCGTCACGGCGTCGACCAGCCCGACCCACGCGTTGTTGGTAGTTGAAGCGCATTGGTGGCATGTTGGACATCATCACCGCCTGCAAAGTCCCGATGTCGACCCCAGCTTCCATCGTGGTTGTAACGCTTAGGAGGTCGATGGTGTCGGTGATGGCGCGCTCCCCGTCGAGGAATATGTCCTGAAAGCAGGCCTGCCTTTTGGCGGCGGCGATGCGATCTGTCTGCCCGGTGAGCTCCTCGCAGTGCAGCCTGAATGGCTCGCCGGACTCCGTCGCTAGGAACGCGTAGTAGTCATCGTCAACAGAGCGACGGGGCGCTTCGTCAAGGCCCGGGCGCTGGCAGTATGTGCATGCGCCCGCCGCCCCGTGCAGATGCTGGCGCCCGCAGCTGCGGCAGATCCAGGCTCGCTCCCCAGCGGGCACGAGGTAGAGCTGGTCGATTCCGAGGAGGTATTCGGTCATGACCGGCGGCGCTAGGGCAGCCTCGACCGCGCCGCCAAGCGCCTCGGCCTCCAAGCCGTGGACTCCGGCAACAGCGTCCCAGTAGCGCCGTAGCGCACCAGGAGCCGTCCGGGTCCCCCAGCGCATTCGTGGGAAGCGCCTCATTTGACCGAGGATGCGAAGGCTGCCGAGTACGGCCTCGGTGAACCTAGCGTCCTCGATGCCACTTGGTGCGCGCAGAGTGCGAATCGGATCCAGTCCTACGTAGCCGAGCCCTATGGACTCAAGATCACGACCGGCTCCGCCGTATATCGCCTGGACGCACTCATCGCCGAGTGACTGTTGGATGTCGTCTTGTAGGCTCGACGCGCCAGCGTCGAGATCTAGGCCTGACCTCGCCCGCGGCGGATCGTGCCAGTCATAGACTTTCGTCCACGGTGAGCGAGGCTCCTGACGCGGGTAGCCTTGGAGCGACCAATCGGGCCCTCCCGGGTTGGTCCCGTTCCTCAACAGTCCGGCGCTGACCTGTCCGATCACGGTTGACAAGGGGCTGCGAGCGGAGGACAACCGCTTTTGCGCTTCGACTGCGCGTGCGTGGCGCTCGTCATCGTCATTGAGTAGGCCGCGGTGAAGGTCTGAGATCAGTCCGGCCTCCTCCGGTCGCTCCTCGAGCAGTCGGCGGCGAGCAGCTACTGTCTCTGGCGAACGATCTCCCTCCCGCTCGAAGGCCTCGAGAAGGGCCGCGTCGTTAGAGCGAAGCGACTGCTCAGTCATCGCACCGACCAGGAGCTGTCTGACCAGGTCTTGATAGTGAGATCGCTCAAGGCCTGCCGAGAGCTTGGCGGCGTCTTGGCGGCTATCGGAGAACAGCACGATCTTTCGTGGCTCGCGAAGTCGCCTCAGCAGGCTGTCCACGAGCACTTGGCTCACCTTCTCAAAGCCCGTTCCCATCGTCCGAATCGGCGAGCGCCAGCGACTTCGGTCCTCGATCGGACGCGAGGTCCACTCCCAATCGTCTCCGCAGCTCGGACAGCGAGTAGGGAATGGCGGAACTAGGAGCAAGGGCTCGGGGCTAGCCGACTCAACATGGAATGAGAAGCCGGAGCGTTCATGCGGGGTGTTGCGCAGGAGCCCGGTCCGGGGACCGTAGTTACTCGGACGAAAGCCCAGCGTGAATCGTTCGTGGTCGCGCTTCCAGCTTTTACAATCGGGCGCCAAGCGCTCCCCTGCAGGCCAGTAGACGACGTAATTGGCCGCGCTTCGCTCCAGTCGCGCCTGCTCAGGCAACCGCTCAACCTCTGCGAGATCGGCGAAGAGGAACCATGCCATGCCATCCTCTGTTGCCTGCGCGTGCCCGCCGAGAAATGCCTCGCCGCAGGTCTGACAGTAAAGGAACTCCAATACTCGACCGCCACACTCACAGCGGTACTGCGGCTGAGAGTAGAGCTTGCCGACCGCGCTCGGCTCATCGTCGGGGCCTCGACCCGCGAAGCTGCATTTCGGATCCGAGCATGCCCACAGGCCGGGAATGCTGCGGAAAAACAAGTGCGCTCGAAGTCGGGGCGCATCCTCGCTCTCGGCCGCCACGACCGTGCGCAGAAGTCCGTTCAAGGCAGTTGCAGAAACCGCTGGGTCGGCGTCGCCGAAAAGCCTCGTCGCTATCTCAGTGAGGCCGTGCGCCTGAGGCTTCTCGCCCTCGCTGCACACACGGACGAGCGCGCTGCTTGCTTCCGTGCTCGTTAGGAGCGTCGTGGCGGATTCGGGTGACAGGTCCTGCACCTGTCCGACGTCGACGAATCTCGAGATGCTCGCCGACAGATCAAGCGGTCCGTCCGGCAGCGGTCTATACCTGCCCTCCACAATCTCGAAGGAATCGCCATCGGTCGCAAAGAATCCCTCGAGGAACTTCCTGTCGCGTCCAGCCTCAAGCGACGCGCTGGCAGCAATGAAGCGCACCTGGCTGGGACGCTCAATCAACCCTAGGCGGTGGAGCACGGTACGTAGTAGGTATGAGACCTCTGTGCCTTCAGTGCCTCGGTACATGTGAAGCTCGTCCACGACCATCGAGAAGATGTGACTTGGGTCGGACTCGATCCATCGACGAGTGTTCTCAAAGAAGGCCCGGTCGCGCTCCCGCTGGAGCATGACGTTGAGCATCACGTAGTTCGTGATGAGCACGTCAGGCGGGTCTCGCTGCATGTCCCATCGGGATCGCATCTCAGCGCCATCCAGTCCCGGGACGTAGAACTGCTTGCCCTCGGAGCCATCCTGCTCGTCTAGTTCGACGGCGCGCCGATGACGGGCCTCGGTGGTCCGCAGGTACTCCCGCAGGTTGGGTAGCTGGGTGGGCGAGTTCTCATTGCCCGAGACCGGGGTCTGCCCGGTGTAGCGGCCGAAGTAGAGACGGTGGCCACCGCGGTTCTCATCGAGCCAGCGCCGCGCCGCGGGACTATCTAGGGCGCGGCGAAGGCGCACGAGCTGATCCTCGACCAGGGCATTCATCGGGTAGAGGATGAGCGCCCTGACTGCCGGTTCGTGCCCCGTCTCCCCACCTCGCTGTGGGGTCCACTTACCCCTGCCGGCCCACCACCTATCGTCCTGCACGGCAGCGCTGCCAGCCCATGACCGAGAGTCCTTGAGCAACTCGCTGACCACGCCCAACAAGAAGGCCTCCGTCTTGCCCGAGCCCGTCCCGGCTGTGATAACCAGGTTCCTGCCTCCGGCGACCGCCTTCAGCGACTGCTCTTGGTGCAGGTAGAGTTCGGGTATCTCCTCGGGCACTAGGCCGGCACGGGCGAACGCGGCAAGCTCGGCCGGCGCACCGGCCTCCACGCAAGAGGCGTCCAGGCTTCGTCCGCTTGACTCGAAGTCCCGAAGAGGCTCCAGCCACGGCTCACGCCAGCTCACGCCGTCCTGATCCAGGAGCGAGCGCCGCTCGAGGTCGAGTCTGGGGTCAGCCAGCGCAAAAGGCGTCTCGTAGTAACGAAAGAAGTACTCGCGGAGTGTTTGGAAGACACTTGCGGCGTCCAGCGGGCTCATTCGTTGGCACGATAGCCGCCTTTGCGCGTTCGCGTTGGGTCGTGGGATCTGACCTCTAATCGGAACTTAGATGCAACGAGGAGGGGGGCTTGCCGCACCGACTGGCTGGCAACGTGCGGACGTGCTTCCCAGTGCCGTAGAGCATTTAGCCTACGCCGTCCCGGCGAGCTGCTAGACATGGCGTGCGATTGTCGCCCACGACGCGAGGTCGACACCCTCACTTGCTGTAGTTTCGGGCGATGCCGACATCCGGTAGTGGCTCCTGCTCGCACTCTCGCGTCCTCATGCTGGCGAGGGCTGGTATCTCCGCCTCGAATGGATGCGCAGCATGAAGCTCTTGTCCCTGTTCACGGGGGCTGGAGGGCTCGACCTGGGGCTTGAGCGAGCCGGCTTTGAGATCGCCGGCTGCGTCGAGGCTGACAGCGATTGCCAGTGGACCCTGGAAGCCAACCGTCGTAGCTGGCAGCTGCTTTCCCCAGGAGACATTCACGAGCATCGACCGGCCGAGATCCTAGACGCGTTCGACGTAGCCGCCGGAGAGGTGACGTTACTGGCCGGTGGACCGCCATGCCAGCCCTTCTCCAAGTCGGGGCAGTGGAGGAACGGAGCTCCACGTCGGATGAATGATCCGCGTGCCCAGACGTTGCGCGCCTACCTCGACGTTCTCGACGCAGCGCTTCCTGAAGCCATGTTGCTCGAGAACGTAAAGGGCCTTGCGGCAACCCGCAAGCACGTTACGCACAAGCACGAGGGCCTCGACGTCCTACGCAGTGCTCTGAAGCGCATCAACCGCCGTCATGGCACGCACTACGATCCGGTCCCACTCGTCATCGATGCTGCCGACTACGGCGTGCCGCAGCACCGTCAGCGCGTCTTCATATACGCGGCGCGCGATGGCTCGGAGCTCGCGGCGCCTTTAGCTACCCGCGGTCAAGTCGCGCGAGCCGTAAACTGTAGCGCTGCCGTCGAGCGCTTTGCGACGACTTGGGATGCAATTGGAGATCTCGATGACCCGGACTTCGACCCTTCACTGCTGCCGCTAGGCGCGTGGGCCGAACTCCTTCCATCTATCCCGGAGGGCTCCAATTACTTGCACCACACCTCGCGCGGTGAGGGTGAGCCTATCTTCGGCTGGCGACGACGCTATTGGAGCTTTCTCCTTAAGCTCGCCAAGGCACGTCCCTCTTGGACACTCCAGGCACAGGCCGGACCAGCAACTGGCCCCTTTCACTGGCGAAACCGGCGATTGACCATGCGCGAGATCGCGCGGGTGCAGTGCTTCCCTGACGATTGGATTATCAAGGGTTCCTCGACATCAGCTCGCCGTCAGCTTGGTAATGCCGTCCCGCCTCCGGTCGGTGAGCTACTCGGCCTCGAGATCCGTCGTCAACTCCTTGGTCAGCGTCCTCGCAGCAAGCCGTCGCTTGTCCCAGCCGTGCGCCACGATTGTCCGAAGCCCGAGCCGACGGCCGATGTGCCGGAGCGGTTCCTCGAGCTATGTGGCATGCACAAGGACCATCCAGGTCCGGGGCTTGGACCTGGAGCACAGCTTCGTGCACGAGGGCTCGCCGGCCAGAGCTCATAGTGTCTGCAGTCCCCTACCCGTTGCCATTGGACGCGAGCGTGTCCAAGCGCATGTCGCGCAATCCTCGCCGCGATACCAGGCCAGAGCGCGAGGTGCGCTCGCAATTACACGCGCGGGGCCTGCGCTTTCGCGTCGACTTCCCCCTAGATGTTGGTGACGTCAGGGTAAGGCCAGATGTCGTGTTCACGCTCTGGCGGATAGCCATCTTTATTGACGGTTGCTTCTGGCATGGCTGTCCTGAGCACGGCAACACACCCAATCGCAACCGCGACTATTGGATCCCAAAGCTCCGGCGCAACGTGGAACGTGACAAGACGGTTGACAGTGCTCTTTTCTTATCGGGTTGGGTTGTGATCCGAGCCTGGGAGCATGAGCCTGTACAAGGCGTGGTCGCACAAGTCGTCGCTGCAATAAATACTCAGCGTTGTGCAGACAATAGGCACGGTTCTACTCCTATGCCAGCTCCTCGACACCGACGATGAGGACGGCGTCCACAATGGCCACTAGCCCATCTGACAGCAGGCTCGCTTCGTCAGGCGTTCGCGGCCTGAGCGTACCGGCGGTCAGCCCGTTCCCCCGCCATATCCACAAACAAGCAAAGCGCGTTCAACAGTCGCATCTGCTCCGCACTTTTGCGCCGTATGTTCAGCAACGCCGGGTTACAAACCAGCAGGGCCAAACACCGCGCCCGCGAGACGGCCACGATCAGCCGGTTCCTGATGAAAAGGAACTCAAGGTTCCGGGGATCTCCTCCCCACTCGAGGTCGCCATCGAGAAGAAGCAGACCGCTGCCTCCTGGCCCCGGAACTTGTCGACGGTGCCCACCTTGACCCTGTGCTGCGGGGCGGGCAGGCCGGATGCGAGACATCGCCACCAGTCCTTGTAACGCTAGCCAACACCCAGCCGCCACTTTCGCCCGGTCAGCCGAAGACCCATTGCGGCTCCTCCTCCCCCACGGCCAGCTCTCCCGCTGTCCAGGCCAGCGCCGTGATCAGCCACTTCGCGATCTCCATTGGCTCGACCTCCACGTTCGCCTCGAGCGCGGTTAGGTACCTTTGGAGCGCGAGCGTGAGCCACGATGCGACGGCGTACTCCAGGCCGTTGCGCTCATCGCGCATCTCCTCCCACGACTCCACCGCCTCGCTCACGGCGCTGCGCAGCACCCACTCCCGATCGGCGAGCGCCGGCTTGCCCGTCAGCGCAGCGAGCGCCTCGAGCGCACCGATCGTCGAGAGCCCACAGAGCGTCGTGAAGTGCGCATGTTTGATGCGATCCTGAAGCGGCCCCGCACCATCGGCGATCGTCTCTCGGCGGGACAGCGCAGTGGCGCCCGAACTCACCGCCTCGACCAACCAGTCCCCAACGGTGACATGTACCTGCCCATAGATCACGTCGTCGCCCTCAAATGGCGCCGACCTCGGCTCATCACTCGCCCGGGCGTGCTCGCGCTCCGCGTAGAAAGCTTCGAGCACGACCGTCACGCGGCGCGTGCGCGCGTCCAGCAGAGCACCGGGGTCGTCCTCGCTCACGACCTGAAACCTACTACCGCCTGCGTGTGGGTCCCCTGGGGCAGATCACCGGCTGCGCGTTCGATGCGGCACCCACCTCGATGACGCTGCATACCTGCCGCGCGTGCTTCTTTTCCAACTTTTGCAGCTGCGCTTCGCCGATCGTCTCTCTTGCGGGCGGGATATGGACCACTACGGGGATTTCGAGGGCGAGGATGTCCTCCTCGACGCCGATGCCTTCGCTGCGCCCCCCGAGAACGGAGATCGTCCGCACCGGAAGCCCGCTCGGCGCGATAAACAATTCCAGCTCCACACTCGTTTCACTGAGCTTCTTGGCGGCTTCTTCGCCCTGCTGCTTGGCTTCTTCACGCTGCTTGGGCGAGGCCACAGGCGACAGGAGCTGCCCCAGCGAACGGCTACTTTTTGTGACTCCTTCAAGCTGCTTGGGAGAAAGCAGCCTCCCCAAGGAGACAGACGCGGTGAACTCCATGACCTGCTGAGCGTCGACCGTCTCCGGACCGACTTCCTGGATGCTCTGCGCCTCGCCCAACTCTTCGATCAGCTTCGAGAACAGCCCGACCGAGCTGCCCTCCGAGCCACCCGCAAACGTGGGTGCAAGCGAATCGAAGACCGCGGAGAGCTTCGCGCTATCGCTGCCGGACTTCGGCGCGGGCTTTGCCCTGCTGCGAACCCAAGGACGGCCGCCATCGTAGCTCGCCACCGAAGGCTTATACGTGTAGACGGCCTTGCCGATCGTACGCTCCGTGGAGGTGCTGGCGCCGAGCGTATGCCCGGCAGAGAGCTTCAGCCCTTCGCTGCGGCTCGTAGAGATCGACTCGGGCGGCGAGCGCCTGACCGCGACGGTCACCGAGGTCGCGAAGCTGTCTAATCCCGTGGCTCCGGTACCGAGCTCAGCGCCGCCCACCGCGGGCCCGAGCTCACCGATCGCAAAGCGAAGAGACACGCGCGCGGTGTTGAACCGGATCTGCGCCATCTTCTGCTCCAGCGCCTGGAGGCTGGGCGGTATGACCGCCGGCGTCTGGGCCATCGCCGACGCCGACACGAGGAACGCAACACACACCACCAAGACCGCGAAGACGGTGCCATTCCTCGGTCTGGACATCGACCCAAACCTCTCCCCCACGATCTCGAGCACCACCGAAGCCTTCCTATCAACTGCTGGGCTGAGGGTCAGCCGTCGAGCGCGACGGAACAGACTCACGGGACGTGCAACTGTAGGGTGCTCGCCGTGCGCTGGCTCGTGGACGGTATGAACGTGATCGGCACGCGACCGGATGGATGGTGGAAGGATCGCCACCGTGCGATGGTCAACCTCGTAGACCTGCTCGAGCGCTGGGCCGCCGCCGAGGGCGAGGACGTGACGGTCGTCTTCGAGCAGCCGCCCTCGCCACCGATCCGCTCGACCGTGATCGAGGTGGCACATGCTCCCCGCCCGCGCCGCGACGCGGCCGACGATGAGATCGTGCGCCTGCTGGCAGCCGACTCCCAGCCGGGCACCGTGCGTGTGGTGACCTCCGATCTGTGGCTATCGGATCGCGTGCACGCGGCAGGCGCCACAGTACAGCCGGCAGCACCGTTTCGGGCGATAATCGAAGAGGGTTGAGCATCGGGACCTGCACGAGCTCAAGGCGCTCCCGGCCGTAAACCGCTTATCTCAGCCAACAGCTGCCAGCTCACTGACCGTCGGTCACCACACGCCCGGTGGCGTAGCAAGAACCACCACTCCCTCGTTACGGCTTGTGCTCTCCGTGGCCGTAGCGGACGAGCGAGAAGCGTAGGCTCGGACGACGAGCGTCGGGCTGGTCGCGATTGGAGTGCAGCTGCTCTCCGAGCATGACGATCGGCAGGGCGACCCCGCAGAAGACGACCAGTAATGCAAACGCGAGGTCGGTGAAGAGCGCATCGGAGAAGCCCACAATGCCCTTGACGAGCCCAAGCAAGAGCATGCACGCGATCACGGCGGCGTACGCGACCGCAAAGCGGCGGACGTGAGGGTGCCGGTGCAGGTGAGTCGAGCTGGTATTGGCCAGTCCTCACCATAGAATGCTAGCCGATCACGAATCCTTGCAGGACTTGCAAGACTTGCGTCGCGTGCGCTACACTCTCCCGATGGCCGCCACCCAGACACCTGCGCGAGCTGAGGTCGTTCGCACGCTTCCCACTTACCAGGAGGCCGCGGAGCTGATCGAGATCCATCCTTCGGGGATCACCCGGGCGGTAACGAAGCTAGGCATCGAGCCACAACTCTGGGGTGGCGTCGAGAAGCACCTGGCGGTCGTCGATGTGCTGAGGATCGCCGCGCAGGCTCGTCGCGCATCGGTCGAAGAGGTCGCCGGCCAGCTGCTGGAGCGCGCGTCCAGCGATCCCGCCCGCGAGGAAGCGATTCGCGCTGAGATCGACCGCTACTTCGCCGAGATCCACAAGCCGGCGCAGCCCGCGCCACAGGACTCGTTCCTGGCCGAACTGCGCGAGGCGCTGCCCGAGAAGTACGCCAAGCAGGCCGAGCGCATCTACCGCCGCTACGTCGAGAGCTCGTAGTAAGCGCGGTCGAGCCGGCGCGTCCAGCCGAGGCCCCCACGCCTCCGAGCCTGCCCGCGACCCAGCGGAGGCCGCCATCCGGCCGGGCCGTGGATCCCGTCAGGCGCGATGGCAGCTGCTTACGTTGCGACCATCTGCGGCTCGCAAGCATCACGGGCGGCGTGGAACTCCGTCACCCACTCGCGCGGCACGAACGTAGGCCGGTCGCTACGACGCCCCAGAAGTTCGGCGATCGCGATCAGCCGGACCGCCAGCAAGAGGGCGAGCCCATGCCCGGCCGGAGGCCGCGCGAGGAGATCGGAGCCGTCGGGAAACACCAGCGCGATCGGACGCCGTTCCTCGATGGCGCGCGCGATGCTCTTCGAGGCATGAGGAGCGTCAGACGGGATCAGCACCGTCTTATTTGGGTAGCGCTGGTCGTTGGCCGGATCGATCGCGATCTGGGTCAACAGCTCAAACGCCGCGTCTGTCGCCGGGGTGTTGGAGTTGACGGCTAGCTTCTCCATGATTCGATGATCGCCTCCGAATTGGCTTTCAAATGTGCGATTGCCGCAGCTATCGCCGCATTCACGGGACCCGGATGGAACGTCTCTGCGGGCTGCTTGCCCTCTGATCGAGTGTAGCGATGCATGTGGTGGTCGTCCAGATGATTGTCGAACAGGCGGGCCTCTTCCCAGACGTCATCGACCAGCACGAGCAGCACGACCGCATAGCGCGCGATCGGCCGCCCGGACCGGCTGTAGCGAATGATGACGCCGTCCGCAAGCTCGATGTCAACTGTCTGCTCATAAGGCATGCCCAAACGCTACGCCGAGCTTGAGACGGGACACTCGATCGGGAGCGCCCGTCGGGAGCGACCTGGTCTTGTCCTGCCACGTTCTGATCTTGCAGGCGTCGATGCACCGTGCTTCAGGAGCGACCCCACGGCGATCACGGGAACGCCAGCCCGCGCACTCCTCAGTGATGCTTTGGACGCCTGAGCCCGGCGCGGCTGCTATCCGCCGGACTACCAGCTCCAGGAGACCTCGACCGTTTCAAGGCCGATTGAGTATGTCGTGTTCGCGCAGCGGGGCAGACAAGACTAACGTGGGCCTCGCGCTGCGCGGATCGTGGCTACGGCGATCTCGGCGAACTCGTCCCAGAAGTCGACGCCAAGGGCGGCGTAGGCCGCTACCGGGATGCCTGCGTAGTTGAGGTCGGCCGCGATCGTGTCAACGAGCGTCCGGGCTTGGCTGGAACGCAGATACGGCGAGAGATCGTCGAGGCCAGGCTGTGAGAGCCACCGAACGATTCGTGTGAGCGCTCGATATGTCGGTATCCAGTCGTGGTGAAACGGGAGGTCTGGGGCCGCGGGCATTCCGAGTAGGGAAGCCCAGTCAGTGTGGTGGACAGAGTAGTAGCGGTCATCTGAGATCTCCACGACGTCGACCACGCCGGCCTCGACCAGTTGCGAGAGTCCTTCTCTGACGTTGCGTTGCGCGAAGGCGGCGGAAGCAGCGATGACCTTGCCGGACAGGCGGGGAGCGCGGATCGTCAGCAAGGTCCGGATGACCTCGGCGCGGACGCCGACGCCGAGCAGTCGCCGCAGCCGAAAGGCAAAGCCGATCGGGTCATGCAGGCTCGGGGCTCGAGACTTGCCCGAGGACTCGAGCTGGGTCCGCGCGAGGCCGTGCTGAGCGAAGGCCTCGTCGAGGTTCTCCGTGGGTGTGGGAATAGTCGGAAACAGAGGGTCGAGCCGGGCGGGGAGCGCGCGAGGCTCGAGGGCCGGACGCCGGCGCCCGCGCGACGCTGCGCTCCACTCCAGCGCGGCTTCGAGGAGAGCACGGTCGGTTGGATCGACGCTCAGGTTTCGCAGGCGGTGGACGCTCACAAGCCGCTCGTTGAGGGCCAGCCAGTCGAGGACCTCGTCGAACAGGCGCGGATCGTTGCGTCCAACCTCCAACGTGAACAGCAGCAACGCCTCCGGGTCGGCAGCGCGCTCCTCACGCCGCGCAGGAGCCGCCGCGGAGACCCCGAGCTGGGACCACTGATCCCAAGCCAGGGCGAGCAGCGCCGCCACGACCTCGTCTCTAAGCTCCGCGGCCGTCATCCTGAACCCCAAGGTCCCGAAGCGCACGAGCGATCGCATCGTCAAACGGACCAGGCATGTTGTGCGTGCGCGCCCACCGAGCGCCGTCACGAAGCTCAGCAGCGGTCGGCTCAAGGGCGCGCAGGTCAGCGAAGTCTCTTGGCTCCCTGCGGTCCGCCGCGGCATACAGCTTGAAGAAGATCTGGTCGACGCGGGAGGCAAACGAGACCCTCAGAGCCGCTCCGTACTCGCGGGAGATCAGCCGCTCGGCGAAGCCGCGAGGAAGACCATGGACCAGCAGACTGGTCGGACCGGGGTTCAGCCAGTTGGGCTCCAGCCCGAGATCGCGCGCCACGGTCGCGGCCGCTTCGCGGATGGCCGCCGGCAGTGGTTCCGCGGAAACCAAGACGCCGTCCTCTTCCAGGGCCACGACATCGACGTCACGGGTAGTTCGTGACACAGCCTTGATCGCGATCAGACCGCTGCCGCCGATCACGATGAGACTTGCGCGAGCGCCGACCACCGCGAGCTGGTCGTTCAACGCCGATAAGGCCTCGTCGAGGCGATCTAAACCGATGTCTATCATCTCAGGCACGAATGATATACATCCCACGGGCGGGATCCGGACCGACCCAGCCTTTTGGGCGATCTCATGCAACGAGACGATCGTCCTTGGATGAAACCTCGAAGATCAGGCGGAGCCCGGCTCGGCTCCCTGCTCCCCCCCTTCTTCTGGACGGGCAGCCTCGGTGGTGTAGCGCGGCTCCATGTAGGCCGCCCACTCCGCGCTTGCCGCCTCGCGGCCCTCCCTCTCTTTCTCGGCGCATTTGGGATAGACCCAGTAGACCGGTGGGCCGAAACTGCCGTGCTCTTCCCAGTGACGGATCTGCTCAAGGCGATCAGACTCCTGCCCACACCACTCGCATCGCGAGATCGCAGGGGATGAGACATCGTCATCACTGTTGCTCGCCGCAGCTCCTTCTCCTCCGGCGCTCTTCACGAGACCCGCACCCCCACAACCTCTCGATCGCCTTCGCGCTCCTCCCGGATCGCTCGATCCAGCCGTTGACCGGGGGCTGTCAGCCACCACACGTTTGTACGCCCCCCGTTTCTTCTGTTCTCGATCAGCCGGCGCTCGGCCAGCCGCGCGAGCAGGTTGGAGACATGGAGCTCAGTCTGGATACCCACGCGCCGGCCCACCTCGCGGTTGCTCAGCCCGGGCTCGGCGCCGAGGACCCTCAGCATCGAAACGGCGCGGGCGCTCAGGCGCCCGCCGGACCTGTGCATCAGATCGAGAGCGACGCTGCGCAGCGCAGCGGGAGACTCGCGCCCGATCGCGCGATCGAGCTCTTCGCCCGCGGCGCTCAGCCGCCATGCGTTCGGGCCGCCGCCGTGCCCGGCATCCCTCTTGTTCGCGATCAGCCCGAGCCGCTCTAGACGCGCAAGCGCCTTTGAGATCTCGCGCCCGTGTTTGACCCCCACCCGCCCAGCCAGCTCGCTGTTGCGCAGCCAAGGCTGCTCGCCGATCGCCCTCAGCAGCGAAATGCAGCGGCGATCCAGACGCCCACGGAAGGCCTCCGGCAGATTCTCAGGAACGCTCGGCTGCTCAGGAATGCTCGGCTTGGCTGCGGGAACCTTGTCCCCGATCGTGTTCGCGAGCTCCTCGCCGCTCCGGGTGAGGCGCCACGCGTTAGCTTCGCCTCTGCCGTTGCCGTTCGGTGAGCTGTTCTCAATCAGCTCCAGGCCCTGCAAGCGCATCAGCAGCTTGGATGTCTGGCCCTTCTCGATGTCCCCGATCGCCCAGGAGACGTCGGTGTTGGAGGGAGAGACGCCCTGCTCGTTGCACTCCGCGATGAAGGCGATCGTGGCGCCCGTCAGCTCGGTGATACGCGCTCGCTTCTCGCTCAGCGCGACGGGCATCTGTGCCCGAAATACCCCCATCGTGAGGCTTCCGCCAGGCACCCGCCCCTTCGGTGCCGACAGCTCTTTGCGCGCCGCCTTGGCGCCCACGTACGGCACCAGGATCAGCGCCATCAGCGGGGCCAGCAGCGCGCTCAGAGGCCGCGCCGCGCCGCCGGGCTCTCCCCACCCTGACGCGGCCACACGCGCGTGGAGCATGCCGAACACCGCGCTGACGATCGCCTCCTGCGTCAACGGCGGCGCCTCTCTCGCACCAGCGTCGCTCGCGCGCGTGCCGGCGTCGTGGATCACACCCTGCAGCTGCGCCAGCACCTCGGTACGGCGCTCACCGACCCGCGGGCCCGCCCGCAACGCCTCGACGATCAGGACGCTCGCAGCGCCCGGCTCTGAGTCCAGGAAATCGAGCAGCGCCCGCAGTCCCGCCCGCAGCTGCTCACGCGGCCGGCGCTCGCTGCGATAGGCAGAGCCCACGACCGCCGCGGCGTCGGCAAGCGCCCGCTCGAACGCGGCCAGAAAGCGATCCTCCTGCTCCTTCGACGGATCGTCAAACCAAGGGCTGAACGCGGACTCGGGTCTGGTCGATCTCACACGGGACAAAACACAAAAGGCGCCGCGGCCGTGATTAGGGTGACCTCGGCCGCGGCGCCCAGTCGGATCAACAACCCGTGGCAGGCCGGGAAGCCTTGCCGCGGGGTACTCTCGAACACCACCCCAGGGGTTAGAAGAGGCGGGGCTCAAGCTTTGAAGTTAATATTCGGCCTGCTCGCATGGTCACACGATCCTTCGACCTGCTCGCATGATGACGGCTTTCGGCAGACCCCGGCATGCCCAAACGCGGCAACTTCAGCCCAAATTAGGGAGCATGAAACATCAAGAGGTACGCGGTGCTCGAATTAGTGATGGTGAAACAAACCGACAGTGATATTGCACCCCGCGCTCACTTGTCGATGATCGTGAAAGTCAACTTGACCGGACTTGAGGTGCCGTTGACGTTCTCGACGATGATCGTGGCCGTGTAGGAGCCCTTGCCGAGGCCGGCGAGCTTCAGCTCGAGCGCGTTCGATCCCGCCGCCCCTGAGAACGTCAGGGTGCGCTTCTCGACCGCGGCCGTGCAGCTCTTCCCCTTCTTGACCGTGGGCTTGCACACGCCTCCGTGCGTGTGAGCTTTGACGGTCTGCGCGATCAGGATCTTGATCGTCGCCGGCTGCGACAGAGTCAGCTTGAGGGCTATCCCTTTCTTGCCGGTGGAGCTCTTGGAGTGAAGCTTGACGGCTGACAACGTGGGAGCGAGCGTCTTGGCGCCGGTCCCAGACTCCCCTCCGGAGCCCGAGCCGCTGGACCCGGAACCCGAACTGGACGGAGTCGTTGGCGCGGCGACCACGAGCGTCTGCGCCATCAACGCCCCACACGCCGACGCTGCCGGTTCATCGCCGGTGTCGCCGCCATAGCTGGCATACCACCAGTACTCGCCGGGGCTGGACGGTGTGAAGCCGGCCGATGGCTGATACGTCCCGTTGCCGTTGACGCTCGCCGGCCCAACCGTGGTACCACCCGACGCACACGAGTTGGGTGGAGAGGACTGGGGGCCGAACACGGTGAACGCGACCGTCCCCGTTGGAGCGGACCCTTCGGCGAGCGTCGCGGAAATCGAGGAGGCGGCGATCGGACTGCCAGCCACCCCTCCCAGCGGGCCGCTCAACGAGAGGGTCGGCGCTACTTTGGGCACGACGGTCGTCTCTGCCATGCCCGCCCCACACGTCGAGGTGGACGGTTCATCACCGGCGTCGCCACCGTAGCTGGCATACCACCAGTAATCGCCGGGACTCGGCGGAGTGAAGCCGGCAGACGGCTGGTACGTCCCGTCGCCATAGGCGTTGCCGGTGCCGACCGTCGTGCCGCCCGACGCACACGAACTCGGTGGTGAGGACTGCGGGCCGAACA
>Ga0302181_10001497_pt1 | contig 17339 bp, 11 predicted proteins | sample I_Palsa_E3_3_FD_198786 | JGI IMG/M metagenome (GOLD analysis project Ga0302181, IMG submission 198786) | Peat permafrost microbial communities from Stordalen Mire near Abisko, Sweden - I_Palsa_E3_3 | ecosystem: Environmental > Terrestrial > Soil > Palsa > Peat permafrost | place: Sweden...
CGCCGACTGCGAAGCCAATGGTTTGTACGGGGGCGTGCCGGCGAAGCTCATCAACGCGCTCGACCGCGAGCCGATCCCGGCCTGACCGCCACATCTCGGCGCCCGCACTCGCGGTCGCCCGCAGCCATAGGCGCGGACAGCCGGCCGGCCGCCCGCCGCGTCGCTGCGGCCGTGGAAAAAGGTACCCGTCGGCTAGGGCCCTGGACGGCGCAGCCCGGTCAGCTTGCCCACGGCCCGACGCCGCCCACGCGCTCGGGCGTGATGCGCAGAACGTATCCCGGGGCGTCAAACCCAGGCGCCGGAAACACCACCTCGGGACCCAAATAGACGTGCGCCAGCTCCTGCAACAGCGCCGGGGCGCCGCCCTCCTGCACACGGGCGCGCCCGTGCACCACGAGGTACTCCTGCAGACCGCGCTCGTTGACGCCCGGCCCCTCGACTGACAGCACGACCCGTTCATCGCGCTCGACGTTGCGCACCTTTTGGCGGCGCTGCAGGTGACCGCTCACGATCTCCTCGCCCTCCACGCCGACCCACACGCAACTGAGCTGCGGACTGCCGTCGGGGTTCAGCGTCACCAGGTGCACGAGCGCGTCGGATTGCAGCAGCGCGCGCGCCTCAGGACTCAGGATCGCCATCAGCTGTCCTCCAGGTCGATCGGGTCCCGTGATGCTACCGGCCTCGGCGTTCACTGCGTGATCGCGATCATGGTCTGGCTGGCGGGGATCGGCGGGCGCCGGTTCGTGGCCGGCTGGTTCGACGGCAGGTTTCGGAGCGCGAGCCAGGCGGCGATGCCACCGCTGCAGACAAGGAGTCCAGCCACGACCAGTCCGAGGCGATAGCCGCTGAGGAAGGCGCTCAGGGGCGGATGGCCGAGGTGAAGCTCGGTGGTTTGGCGGGCGCGGAACGCGTCAAGCATGGGCCCAAGACGACACGACCGGCGAGCCGCAAGTTGGACCGCGACGTCGTCGTCGATGCGGCATTGCGCCTTGCTGACGCGGAGGGACTCGAGGCGATCAGCTTCCGGCGCCTGGCCGAGCAGTTCGAGGTCACACCGATGGCGCTGTACTGGCACTTCGACAGCAAAGAGGCGCTCCTGGCGGCAATCGCCGACCGTCTGTGGCAGCAGACCGCCGACTCACTTGACCAATCCCTGGCGCAGCTGCCGGCGTCTGCGGACGATGGTTGGGGCCAGTTGCGCCTGACCATGGATGCTCTCGTTGACGTGATGCGACTCCATCCCGCCGCAGCGGAGCTTGTACCGAGCCGAGTGGTGGAATGCGAGGCAGGCCTCAACGTGACCGAGCTGACGCTCGGATTTCTCGCCGGGCACGGCTTCGACCCCGGGCAAGCGTCGGACCTGGCCCGGTTCGTGCTCTCGAGCGCCGTCATGCTCGTGAGCACCCAGCCCGGGATCGAGGTCACCGAGCCCCACGAACGGGCCGAGCAGCAACGACGCAAACGCATCGCGCTGGCCTCACTCCACCCGACCGCTACCCCCACATCATCGCGTCGGCCGGATACCTCACCGACTGTGAATCCCCAGATTCCTATTTCCGGCGGGGCTTCGACGCCATCATCGCCGGCGTCCGCGCCCAAGCCCCATCGTCGTCCCTCTCAGCGGGGTAGACGAAACCAGGAGCCTCCTCCCCCGGTGTGACTCGCAGATCCCGGTGCCTCAGCGCATCGCGGCGGCGGCGCTGGCGCTTGAAGCCCCATCGGGGTGCCCACTCTGACGCGGCATGGGAAAGTGCGCCAGCACGTCGGGGCGGCGGACCTTGCTGCGCCAGGTGCCAGGCGGCGGATCGGCTCAATCGCCACCCCGGAGCGGCGCGGCAGCTGCCCCACGTTTGCCCCGTCCTCGTCGAGGAGGCGCAGGACGTTGGCGCTGCAGGAGAGCGAGGCAGTTGCCTCCTGCTCGTACTCGAGCGCAAAGGCCTGCAACACCTGAGACAGCAGCGCCGGGAGTGGTAGCGGATCGTCAGCTTCATCGGCCGGTCCGTCCCATGGCTTTGCGGCGTAGCCCCCATGGAAGCCGGTCAAGAACTGGGGCAGGTTAAGCCCGAGTCCATCCCTCAGCGCTTGCAGCGTCCGTGGTCCGGGGTCCGCCGCCCGCCGCCGTCCGCCGCCCTCGGCGGCGGTGGGCTGCGAGACGTGGTGGGCGGAAAGGCGCTGGCCGCCCACAGCGGGTTTCCGGTCAGACGATCTGGGGCGAGCGACCAGGAGGAGCGTTTAGTGACGGAGCGTGGCGGTTGTCGTGCCGCTGGTTGAGGTGCCACCAGCGGGGGTGAAGCTGGCTGTGGTGGTGATCTTCACGCTCTTGCTCGCCTTGCTCGCCTTCAGGAGCTTGATGCCCTGGCTGGTCAGCTTCAGCTTCACGGTCGCCCGCCCGGCCCGGCGAAACCGCACGCTCGCCGAACCGATCAGGGTCGGCCGGCCTCGCACCCTGGCGTACCACTTGATCACCAGCTTGCCGACGCCCGGGGCCGTGAACGACAGTTTGTCGCCACCAGCCCTGACAATCGGGGTGATCTTGGCAGTCTTTCCCGAGGGCCTGAGTACCGTCGCGAGCGCAGCCTTGATCTGAGCCGGGCTTGGTCCTGGTGCTGTCACCGGCCCCACCTGGCTCGATGACACCTGCGCGCGCCCCGCACGGTTGGTTGCTGTGACGAGGACCGCGATCCTCGCGCCTACGTCGGCACTGGTGAGGGTGTAATAGTGGCCCGTGGCGCCCCCAATCGCCAAGCATGAACGAGTGCACAGCACCCACCCGTAGCGGTAGGCGATCGGCGGTGTGCCCGACCAGGTACCCGCCGAGCTCAACAGCGTCCGACCGACGATGGTCGGGCCGGAAATCACCGGCGGCGAGCTGTTCGCCGGCGGCGACGGGAACGCCGACGGGGACGGGAACGGGGAAGGCGACGGCAACGGCGGCGCCGGCAACGGCGACGGCAACGGCGGCAACGGCGAGGGCGGCGAGGGCGACGGCGGACTGCTCATCTGCACCATCTCAGAGCCCGCCATCAGGAAGCCCCCGACCCCGTAGCCCGCCGTGTCTGTCACCTTCACCGGCTGTCCGTCGGAGGGTTGCGACGCGCCTGTCGTCGCGCCCTGCACGTACCCCACTTCGCCGCTGGGCTGGAGCGCGATCGTACTCAGTGCCGTCCACGCCTTGCTCACGACTGGCTCGTACACGGACGGGCTGAGGATACCCGCGTTGATTCCCCACGCCATGGCGTAGGTGAAAAATGCTGTGCCTGATTCCTCGTATCCGTACGCGCTGGGATTCCGTAGATCAGCGCCCCAGAATCCGTCCGACAGTTGCAGCGGGACAAGTGCAGCGGCCATCTGGTCAAACACCTGCAGATAACCGGCATACCGCGGGTCGGCGGAAGGGAGGATCTGCAGCACCTTGGCGAGTGCCATCATCGCCCAGCCGTTGCCTCGCGACCAGTAGGTATCCGTGCCCTTGAAAGTGGCGTCGCGCCACCACAGCCCTTTCGCCTTATTGAACAGCCCCAGAGTGTTCTCGGTGTAGTTGAACTGCGCCTGCATGGCATCCAGGTCCGCAGCACTGTGGTCGAGTATCCCCAGGCGTGCATACGACGGCATGGCCATGTTCAGGGCATCGATATAGGTCCACAGAGTGTCGTTCTGCGCCGCCACCTCGCTGGCCACGCGGGCGCGGATCGAGTCTGGCTGACCCAATATCAGGTATACCTCGCCGGCCGCCAGATCGTTCGGTCCGTCAGAGTCGGCGCCGCTCTCCAGCGCATCATCGTTGCCCGACGCCCAGGTCTGCGTGGCCGTGTTGGGAGTAGCCCCGGACACGCCCAGGTAATCGAGGTTGCCGACCTGGAAGGTCGCGTTCTGCCATGTCGCCCCGGCTGAGCTGACCCCGTTTGCCAGCCAGTAGGCATCGGCCTGGGTCATTGCCTGCACGATTGTCAACGGCGTGGCGCCAGCGCTTGAGCTCGCTGATAGTGCGACCCCCACGACGATGCCGGCGAGCGCGCCGATGACCCTTCTCTTCTTCACCTGCCCCCCTCAGACATGTGGGGTGAGCGTCGCAACGGTCCGGCCGCGCAGGAGGGCGCGGCTGGCCTGCGTGGCTCGCTCGGCGATCGTCTCGACCGTGGCGTTGCGACTGGCGAAGAAGCCGGCGCGGTAGAGCATGACGTAGCCGTGGGCGGTGACGATGTGGCGTTCGAGCAGCAGCAGCGCTTGCTCTGTCTGTGGTGCGTCGCCCGCTTGCTCAGCGAGGTCGAGCAGCAGGGTGATCAGCTGACGGCCCGCGTCTGAGAGCTCGGTCTGGTCCAGCCGGGTGAGGGGGGAGGAGAAGATGATGTTGACGCCGGCGCCGCGATCGGCGACGTAGCGCACGTACGTGCCGGCGGTGACCGCAAACCGCTCGCCAGGGTCCGAGCCGGCGGACTCGACGTCGATGCGTATGCGGTCGGCCAACTCGAACGCCGCCTGCGCGGCGACGGCAGCGAGCAGATGGTCGCGGTCGGCGAAATGGCGATAGGGCGAGGCGGTGCTTACCCCCACCGCTCGGGCGGCCTTGGCGACGGAGAACTCGGACAGGCCGTGCTCGGCCAACAGGTCGAAGCTCGCTTCGATCAGCTCGGCGCGGAGGTTGCCGTGGTGGTAGGGCCGTTTCGACGGCGTTCCCGTGTCACGACGCTGGCGTGCCTGTCCGTTCATGCGATTGGTCTGTTATATCATCAAAGTGATAAACCTCTTACATTGAAGGAGCCGCCAGCGCCAGGAGGCCGGCGACAGCCTGCGCGTGACGATCGTCTCGCCTGCTACGAGGGCGTCGTGCCGGTGGCAGCCGGATCCAATCCCCGCGACCCTGAATCGTCCAACCGGTCGCTGCGCCTGCCTTCGATCGCCCGCACCCCAGGCACAAAGAGCGCGGCAAACGTGACGATTGCGCCGATGATGCCGGCGCCGATCAGCGTGGTCCGGACACCGAGCACGCTGCTCACCGGGCCGGTCAGCGCGAACGACAAGGGCAGGAGCCCGATCGAGATCAGCCAGTCGAGGCTCGAGACGCGCCCCAAGAGCGAGGCAGGCACGTGGCGCTGTTTGATGGTGGCCCAGATAATCGTTCCAGCCGTCTCCAGAGCGTTGAAGGCGAGGCTGGCGAGCATGAGTCCCCAGAGTGCGTGAGCCAGCCCGTAGCCGGCGATCGCCAGCGTCGCCAGTGTCCAGAAGACGTACATCCACGTGATCTGGCGCTGCGGGAGGCCGCGCTGACTGAGCGCCACTGCGCACAGCACGGACCCGATCCCGCCGGCGGCGAACACGAGCCCCAGCTCGGCGGCGCTGCCCCGAAGTTGGTTCTTGACGATGAACGGCACCAGAACCTCGGTGGGGCCCATGAACAAGAGGTAGGCGATGGCCGCACTGGCCAACGTCGCCCACAGCCACGCGTGCCGCCGGACGTAGCTGAAACCGGCACCCATCTCTCGAGCGATCGAGCCAGAACGGGCCTGTGTCACCCGGGGGCGGGCAGCCATGGCGAGCAGCGCGATCCCTGAGGCGAGGAACGAGGCGGCGTCGAACCCGAAGGCAACTCCGGCGCCGGCAGCGGTGATCAGCACCCCTCCGACGCCGGGTCCGGCGAGGCGCAGAGCGATCGGCCGCACAAACTGGTCGAGCGAGTTTGCTCCGCCCAGGGCATCCGCCGGCAGGAGGTCCGGGACGATGGCGTCAAACGACGGATCGAAGAAAGCCGTGCCCACGCCATACACGGCCGCGAGCGCCGCGAGTTGCCATAGTCTCAGCGCTCCGGTGAGCGACAGTACGGCGATCGCGCCCACGGCGATGCCGCGGGCGAGGTCGGCCATCAGCATGACGCGCCGACGATCGAGGCGATCGCTGATCACTCCTCCGAGCAGGAGAAAGGCGATCGTCGGCACGGTCATGGCGATGCCGACGATCGCCAGGGCGCTGGGGACGTTCGAGAGCGCATAGACCTGCCAGGCCAGGGCAACGAAGAAGACGCCGTCTCCCAGCAGTGAAATGCACATCCCGCTCCACAGGAGACGGAAGTCACGATGCCGCAGAGGCGCTAGGAGACCGACGCGGCTGAAGCCATGGACTGGGTCGAGCGCTTCGTAACTATGGTGCATTGACTGGGCGCGAGTCGGTCACATTGCTCGCTCCCCGTGCTGCCGTTAGGTCGGGCCCTGGCTGAAGGTACGCGATCGTGTCGCTCGAGTTCATCGGCTTGGCGAAGTAGAAGCCCTGGCCGAGTTCGCAGCCGAGCCCGCGCAGCGTCGTCCACTGGTCGGAAAACTCGATCCCCTCGGCGACCACGTCGAGCTCAAACGTCCTGCCCAGTCCGATCACGGCCGTCGCGAGGCCCGATGCCAACGGTGACGCGCCCTCGAACAGGAACGAACGATCCATCTTGATGACATCGACCGGGAACCGCGAGAGATACGCGAGCGAGGAGTATCCGGTGCCGAAGTCGTCCAGCGCGATCCGCAGGCCGAGTTGCTTGAGCTCAATCAGTCGCTGTTCGGCGAGCTCAGCGTTGATCATCATGACGGTCTCTGTGATCTCAAGCGTCAGTCGTGCCGGATCGAGGCCTGAGTCGTTGAGCGCATCGCGCACGTCAGCGACGATGTCGCTCTGGTGCAGTTGGTTGACGGAGATGTTGATGTTCATGGTCAGGGGCGGATCGGCGAGAACCTGGTCCTGAATTGCCATCGCCTGGCGACAGCCTTCGCGCAGTACCCAGCGTCCGATCGGGATAATCAGTCCAGACTCTTCGGCGAAGGGGATGAACTCGGCTGGGCAGATGAGCCCGCGTTCGGGATGTCGCCAGCGCACCAGCGCCTCGAGGCCGACGGCCGTGGCGTCGCTGAGACGGATCACCGGCTGGTAGTAGAGCTCGAACTCATCGTTAACCAGGGCGCGTTGCAGGTCGGCGCGGAGCTCAAGACGGGCGACCACGTCGGAGTGCATGGTTGGCTCGAACAGCCGGTAGCTGCCCTTGCCATCGCGCTTGGCGATGTACATCGCGGCGTCGGCATTGCGAATCAGCTCATCAGCGTCGGCTGGCGAGGAGTGGTCGAGCACGGAGAGGCCGAGGCTGGCGCGAACGACGATCTCCTTTCCCTCCACGTTGAGTGGCTTCATGAGCCGCTGCACGATCCGTTCCGCGGTCTCGGCCACCTCCTCGGGCCCGGTGGTGTCTTCGAGCAGAATGGCGAACTCGTCGCCGCCGAAGCGCGCGGCGGTATCGCTGACCCGAATGCTCGTCGCGAGTCGCTTGGCCACCTCCAGCAGGACCCGATCACCAGCCACATGACCGAGGCTGTCATTGATGGTCTTGAAATCGTCGATGTCGAGGAAGATCACCGCGAGAGTGGTGTCCTCGCGCCGAGCGCGAGCCAGCGCGTGGCGGACGCGCTCGTTCAACAGTGCCCGGTTGGGGAGCTGTGTGACCGGATCGTGGAAGGCCTGATGCTCGAGTTGCGCCTCAAATGCCTTGCGTTCGCTGATGTCACGACCGTTGAGCACGATGCCGTGTACCGCTTCGTCCTCGAGCAGATTCGTGTAGAGGATCTCGAACTGTCGCGTGCCGCCGTTGCGATGGGACAGTGAGCATTCCATCACTTCGGCATCGCTGCCGAAATGCGTCGGTCCGTCGGCGAGCAGGCGCAGGAGCCGACTCTGCGGGCCCGGCACCAACAGCCGGTCAAACCGGGTGCCGAGGATCTCTTCAGGCGTGTAGCCGAGAGCTTGCTCGATCGACGGGCTCTGATAGATCACGTTCGCGTTCGCATCCAGGACGGTGATCAAGTCGTGGGTGTGCTGAACCAGAGAGCGGAAGCGGGCTTCGCTGGATCGGCGATGGAGCTCTTGGGTGAGCGCCTTACTCTCCAGCGCGAGTGACACCTGAGTCCCGAGCGCGACGAGCGCGTGCTGAGCCGCCCGCGATGGCTCGTGCTCACCGGCGATCAGCAGCACCCCTCGCGTCCGACCGCGGGTTCGCGGTGACAGCTCCAACACAAACAGTCCCGCGGTCTGGCTCGGCACCCTGAGCGCAGTTCGCGCTTGCGCCTGCAGCGCAGTGCCACCGCCCACGTACGAGCCCGCCGATGCCAGCAGCGAAGCCCACGCCTGCACCGGCAGCGACCAGGTCAAGGTTGGCGCCGCCGGGTTAGGGCCCAACGCCACCAGGTCCGCGGTGAGCTCGCCGATGAAGCACAACCTGGCCAGGACGGTTTCCCCGACGAGTGACGGCACTGCGCTCAGGGCGGCCGAGCAGATCTGATCGCGCGAGGTCGCCGCGACGATGTCGATTGCCGACGCCGCGAGGATCTGCTCCCGGACGATGTGGCGCTCACGCTGACGGATCAGCCCCGCCATGCGGGCCACAACCAGCGCGAACAAGATTCCCGACACCGCGATCGTGATCACCAGGTCCAGGTCACCGCGGCGAATCTCCTTAGCCAGCTCGATAGCCGGTGCGATCAGGGTCGCGCAGGTGAGCAGGACAAGACGCAACCAGGTGAGCCGGGGCTCCCGAGCCGGGGCCGGCTGGTCCAACTCCCGCATCGAAGGATGCAGCGCGGCGGCGCCCCAGAACAGGTAGAAGCTGATCCAGCCAACATCGAGGATGATCTGGTGGTGGTAGGCGTTGTGGAGCGTCACCACGCCATAGGCGAAGTCGGTGACGAGCAGCGTGACGATGCTGAGCGCAATCAGATAGAAAGCGGGTTGACGCTTGCCACCGTCGACGGCGAGCCGGATCGCCGCGGCCAGCAGCAGGATGTCGCCCAGCGGGTAGGCGATCGAGACGAGCTTGGGTATGAGCGCCAGCGTGTCGTCCTGGACGTACGGCGCGATCAGCGTGATCCACGACACGAGCGCCAGCCCCAGCGTCATGATGAGGGAGTCGATCAGCCCCGAGCGGTCGGGCTTCGGGTTGCGGCGGCGCACGAGCAGTAACAGCCCCGCCATCAGCGCGGGATACACAGTGAGGTAGACCGCATCGCCCGGCGAGGGGAACGGGACAGTGACGTGGAACAGCCGGGGGTAACTGTATGTGTAGACATCGCCGAGCCAGAACAGGAAGAGGCCGAGCGCAAACAGCCACCAGGGCCCGCGGGATTTCGGGCGATTGCGGCGAATCCCGACGACCACCGCGACCGTGCCGGACAGTCCCAGCAGGTTGATGACCGGTCCGCTGCCCTGGAACGGCGGGACGAGCGCATACAGCGCCGTGAAGAAGGCTCCGACGGCGAGATACCGTTGCCAGAGTTCGAGGCGCCGCCATCGGGCGCGTGTGACGCGGAGCAGGCGTAGGGTCATGCCGCCCGTTGCGATGATGTCGCTTCAGTGGTCGCCGGCCTCAGCTCACCGAGGCCGGCCAGCTCCTCGATCGCCGCACACAAGGCCTCGACTTCGCCGGCGGTATTGGCCGCCGTGAGCTGGACACGGAAGCCAACGTCAACCTTCGGAACGAGCGGAAACGGGGCGAGTGTCACATAGATGCCGCGGTCGAAGAGCATCTGCCCGACCGCGGCGACCCGATGATGGTCTCTGAGCGGGACCTCGACGATCGGAAAGCCGGACCGGTTCGGAGTCTCGACACCGCAGTCGGCCAGGCAATCGAGCACCCGGCGCGTGTGTGCGTAGAGGACGCGGCGCAGCTCGTCCCCGCGCGTCTGGTTGACGTCGAGGCCGGCCAGAACCGTGGCCAGCGAGGCAACCGGAGAAGGCCCGGAGTACAGGTATGGCGATGCCGCAACCTTGAGGACGTTCTTCAGCGCCGTCGGACAGGCGATGAAGGCCGCCAATGACGAGTACGCCTTCGAGAACCCCCCGACCAGCACGACATTCTCGTAGGTCTCGTCGAAGTACCGCACGATGCTGTTGCCGCGGGTGCCGTACGGGCTCGACTCGAGCGGGCTGCGCTCGCCGATCACGCCGAAGCCGTGCGCGTCGTCGACGTACAGCATCGCGCCGTAGGTGCGTGCGACCTTGGCGAAGGCGCGAAGATCCGGAGCGTTACCGGTCATGCTGTTGACTCCGTCGATGCAGATCAGGCGGGCCGGATCGCGCTCGGCGCGCAACAGCTCTTCCAAGTGCGCGGCGTCCTCGAACCGGAACCGCTTGACCGCGGCACCGCGCGCCCGCGCCAGCTGACAGCCGTCGTAGATCGTCTTGTGCGCCCGCGAGTCCATGAAGATCGTTCCCGACGCGGCCAGAATGGGGATGACCGACATATGGATGTGCGTGATCGTCGGCAGCACGAGCGCGTCTTCGCTGCCCAGCAGTCCGATCAGCCGTTCCTCGATCTGTTCGTAGAGCACCGGGCTGCCCAGCAGTCGCGACCAGCTCGGATGCGTCCCCCAGGCATCGAGATATGCCGGCACGGCTTCGATGATCTCGCGATCCAGATCGAAGCCCAGATAATTGCAGGAGGCAAAATCAGCCAGCCACCGCGTCCCCACCCGGATCATCCGTCCGTCTATCTCCTCGATGACGGCATCCATCATCGGGTGAGACTCGGTCAGCTCGGACAGGTCATGAAACGTCTCGAGCCACTGGTCGATCCAGGGCTGCCCCTTCGCCCCGGAAGTCCTGGTCCCGCGCACGGCGACCACGCGGGCCGGCCCCCTCGTATTTTCGTCCATCACTGACTATCGGCGGGGGTGGCTGGGTGCTTGAGGTTTTGCGCCGGCTGGTTACGTGACCGAGTGCAGTGACACGGTGTGGCTGGTCCAGGTCGCGTACATCTCCGCGTAGCGCCCGCGTCGCGCGAGGAGCTGATCATGGGTGCCGATCTCGACGATGCGGCCGTCGTCGACGACCACAATCCGGTCGGCCTTCATCGCGGTGGTGAGCCGATGCGCGATCAGGACCGCCGTGCGAGCCTGGAGCAGGATGTCGAGGGCCGCTTCGATCTTCGTCTCTGAGAGCAGGTCGAGGTTGGAGGTCGCTTCGTCGAGCACCAGCACGCGGGGGTGGGCCAGGAACGCGCGAGCCAGCGCGATCAGCTGGCGTTCGCCGGAGGAGAGCGACTGTCCGCGCTCGTGCACCACCGTGTCAAGCCCGTCGGGCATCCTGTGCACGACGTCGGCGAGTCCGACCGCATGGACCGCCTCCCACACCTCGGCCTCGGAGGCATCGGGGCAGGCGAAGGCGATGTTGTCACGCAGACTGCCGGCGAACAGAAATGGCTCCTGGGGCACGACTCCGACTTGGCGGCGCAACGAGTCAATGGTCACGTCTCTGAGATCGTGTCCATCGATCAGGATGCGTCCCGCGGTCGGGTCGTAGAAGCGGGTGATCAGCTTGGCCAGCGTGGATTTGCCCGCTCCGGTCTGGCCCACGAACGCCACCGTCTCGCCAGTGCGAACGCGCAGGTCGACGTCGCGGATCACCGGTACCGCGGGGTCATATCCGAAGGTGACTCGATCGAACACAATCTCCCCATGGATCGGCGGCAGGGTGGTCGCCGCGGCGAGCTCGGGCGTGCTCGGCTGGGTGGCGAACAGCGTGCGCAGCTTGACAATCGACGCCTGCCCCTGTTGAAAGGTGTTGTATTGCTGGACGAGCAGCTGGATGGGTGCGAAGAAGCGGTTCAGGTAGAGGAAGAAGGCGACTAGCGCGCCGATGCTGAGCTGATGGTGGATGACCATGTTGCCGCCGATGGCCAGCAGTCCAGCTTGCGCGAGATAACCGAGCAACTGCGTGCCCGGCCCGTAGACGGCGTTGATCTGGGCGGTGTAATTGTTGGCCCGTCGGTAGTCACCGACGACGTTACGATGATGGATGATGTTGCGTCGCTGACGGTTACTTGCGGTGACGGTTCGCACCCCGTGCAGGCTTTCTGACAGGTCGGCGAGGACGTCCGCGATCCCATCCCTGACTCGCTCGTAGCCACGCTCGGACGCCGCCCGGAACCAGAGCGACCCACCGGTGAGCACCGGCACGACGAGCGCCAGCGTGATCAGAGTGAGTGTGACGTCCATCGTGAACAACACGACAGTGATCACCACCATTGTCAGTGCCTGAACGGCAAACTGTGACAATCCGTCCTGCAGCAGTGACTGCAGGTTCTCGATGTCGCTCGTCATCCTGGTCATGATCACCCCCGCCTTCTCCTCGGTGTAGAAGTCGAGCCCCAGTCGCTGCAGATGGGCGAACACGCTGATCCGGAGATCGTGCATCACCCCGGCGGCGATCCGCCCCGTCACCCTGACCAGCCAGCGCTGCGCCAGCGCGGTGGTGGCGATCGCGGCGAGAAAGATCCCGGCGACCAGAGCGATCACGGCCAAACTCTGGTGAGGCGGCGTCATTCCGTCGCTGATCCCGATATTGATCAGCCACGGGCCGGCCTGGTTCGTGATGCTGACGATCGTGACCAGCGCCGCCGCCGCGGCGCCGAGGCGCCAGTGGCGGAAGATCAGTCCGCGCAGGCTCAGGCGGGCAAGCGCACGGTCCTCAGCCCGGTAGCTGAACTCGGCCGTTGGCTGACCGTGATCGGGCTCTTCGGCGAGCAGCCGGTCAACCCCCACCTGGAGCTCGGACGGAATGCCGGCAAACGGAAGTCCGCCACCCGGACTCGCCGCCGACTTGGACCCGCCGCCGGCACCGAACGTGGCGCCACCCGAGCTTCCGAAGCTCATCGAGCCCTCGCCTCCTCGCGCGCCTGACGCTCGGCGTCCTGCGCCTGTGCGAGCACCTCGACGTACAGCGGCGTCGTGGCGAGCAGTTCGGTGTGAGTGCCGTCGGCGACGATCCGGCCCGCGTCGAGCAATACCACCCGGTCAGCCAGGCCGATGGTCGAGAGGCGGTGGGCCACGATCAGCGTCGTGCGGCCCTCCATCAGGACACGGAGGCCCTGGTGGATCTCCTGCTCGACCTGGACGTCGATCGCGCTGGTGGCGTCGTCGAGGACGAGGATCGGCGGGTTGCGCAGCAGCGTGCGGGCGATCGCCACCCGCTGGCGCTGGCCGCCGGAGAGGGTGTAGCCGCGCTCCCCGACCACGCTGTCGTACCCGTCGGGCAGCTCGAGGATGAACTCCTCGGCCCCGGCGGCGCGGGCGGCGGCTTCTATCTCGGCCGCGTCGGCGTCGGGGCGCGCATAGGCGATGTTGTCGCGGATCGAAGCCGAGAACAGGAACGGCTCGTCGAGGACCACGCCGATCTGCGCTCGCAGGCTCGTCAGCGTGACGTCGCGGACGTCGTGGCCGTCGATCTGGACCGAGCCGGCGGTGACGTCGTAGAAGCGTGGCAGTAGGCGCGAGACCGTGGTCTTGCCGCTCGCTGTGCGCCCAACCATGGCAACGGTCTCACCCGGCGCAAGGTCCAGCGAGAAGTTCGACAGCACCGCCGGCCCATCGCCGTAGGCAAAGCCGACCGAGTGAAAGCTCACGCCGCCCTGACAGCGAGCGAGGTCGATCGCGCCCAGCCGGTCGAGCACCGTCGGGGCCTCATCCATGATCTCGTAGATCCGCTTCGCGGACGCCGCAGCGCGCTGACCCAGCATGATCAGCATCCCGAGGAGCTGAAATGGTGCCTGGAGCATCACGATGTAGGCACTGAAAGCCAGGATCGCTCCCACCTGCAACTGATCGTGGATCACCAGGTAGCCGCCGACCAGGAGGATCAGCGCCAGCGCGACTTGGGGCAGGTTCTGTACCGCCGGGGTGAAGCGAGCGCGAATATCGGCGTCCTTGATGTAGGACCACTTGAGCCGGTCAGCGGCGCCTTCGAGCGTCTGCAGCTCACGCGGCTCGGCCACGAACGACTTGACCACGCGCACGCCGTTGATGTTCTCGTCGACGATCGTGGCGACCTCGGCGAGCCGTGCCTGGATCAGCCACGACACCGGGTACATCGACTTGCGCATCCGCACGCTGAGCAGGAACACGAACGGCAGCGTCGACATCGCGACGAAGGCCAGCGGCACGTTGATCGTCAGCATGTAACCGAACGCCACCACGGCCACGGCGCACTGGACGATGATCGCCGGACCAAACGTCAGATACATCTGAACCGAGCGAATGTCCGAGTTCGCGCGCGAGATCAACTGTCCGGACTGGACCCGGTCATAGAAGCTGAACGACATCCGGGTCAGGTGCTCATAGATGACGTTGCGCAGGTCGAACTCGATCGCGTAAGCGGTGCGCATCAGATACAGACGCGACACATAAGCCGAAATCCCGATCGCGACCGCGAGGACGAGCACGAGCCGCACGTAGTGCGACAGCGGCACGGTCGCGTGTTGGAGCGAGTTCGTCACCGCCTCGTTGAGGAGCAGGGGGATCTGCACCTGCAAGACCAGCGCGACGAAGGACAGGCTCAGGGCGAAGAGCAGCGTCCGCTTATGCGAGAGAACGATCGGCAGCGCGCGGCGCAGCCACGACAGACTGCGGTCGGGGTCGATGCTCGCCCGGGGCGGGCGGTAGCGCGAGTCGGGCTCGGCCGGCGTGAGCCCGCTCGCGGAGTGGGCGCCGGCGAACCCGGGGTCGGCCGCGGTCGCGGTCAACGAGTGACCTCCGCGCCACTGGCGCGAGCCGCCCGGCGCGCGCTGCGGTAGGCGTCGAGCGATTCCCGCCACGGGCGCAGACCCTCGAACGCCGCCGCCACGCTGGCCGGACCATACGTGGCGACCTCACCCAGGCGACGCTCGATCTCGGCATCGGCGGCCTCGAGCAGCCGCCGGCCCTCAGCGGTCAGCTCGTGCCCCACCCGCCGTCGATCGTCACGGTCGTGATGGCGCTCCACCAGTCCTCGGGCGACCAATCCGTCGACCACGCCGGTGACACTCGGCCGGCTCACCGCGAGCTTCTCCGCCAGCGCCGACGCGGCCTGGAGGCCTTCGCCCAAGAGAACGACCACGCGATACTGGGGCAGCGTCAGGTCGACCGTAGCCAGCGCCAGCTCGACCTGTCGGGCCAGCCGGGCCACCACCCGACCCGGGTGGTCAAATGATTCGTCAGGCATATCATTAGGGTATCGAACTACTGCGCGGCGCTGTCACAGTCGGGCATCGCCTATGGTCCCCGGCCACAGAATCCGCGTGGCCCGGGGGCGCCACGGCGCATCGACACGAGGCACGACATGGCTGCGATGAAATGGTGGGGATGGGGGCTGGCGAGCGTTGAGTTCACCCACGAGGACAAGCCCGATCTGGGGCCGTTCATCAAGGCGGTGATCGGTGTGGACGTCGGCCGCGTGACCGCGGCGCCGATCGCCTTCGAGGACCTCCAGATCCCCGAGCCGAGGCTGCCGGACGGCCTGCGTGCCGCGCTCGAGGGAGCGCTCACGGCTGGATTCGTCTCGGTCGACCCGCTTGATCGTGTCGTGCACGCCCGCGGCAAGTCCCTGCGCGACCTCATCCGGCAGCGACGCGGTGACCTCCCGCGGGTCCCCGACGTCGTCGTGCGTCCCGGCAACGAGGAGGACGTCGCCGCGGTGCTGCGGGCGGCCGTGAGCGCGGACGCCGTCGTGATCCCGTTCGGCGGCGGCTCGTCGATCTCCGGCTCTCTAGAAGCCTCCCCCACCGAGACGCGCCCGGTCATCTCGGTGGACCTCGGGCGCCTGGACAAGCTCCTGGCGGTCGACGCCAGCTCGCGCCTGGCCCGCGTGCAGGCTGGTGTCTTCGGCCCGCACCTGGAGGCGCAACTGGGCGCGCAGGGCTACACGTTCGGCCACTTTCCGGACTCGTTCACCCATTCCACGCTCGGCGGCTGGATCGCCACCCGGTCCTCCGGGATGCAATCCGATCGCTACGGTGACATCGCCGACATGACCAAGGGCCTGCGAGTCGTGACGCCGGCCGGAACGCTCGTCACGCGCCCAATCCCGACCACTTCGACCGGGCCGAGCATCCGCGAGATGGTGCTCGGCAGCGAGGGGCGCCTGGGGCTCATCACCGAAGCGACCGTGCACGTGCGGCGGATCCCTGAGCGCCGCACGATCCTCGGCTATCTGTTCCCGACCTTCGCCGACGGCCTGGAGGCGATGCGCGACATCGCCGCGAGCGAGTGCTCGGTGTCGGTGACGCGAGTCTCCGACGCGCATGAGACCCAGTTCTCCTTTGCCATGCGCAAACGGCCGACGCTGGTGGACAAGCTCCAGTCCAAGGCCCTGAGGACGTTCCTGGAGCGTCGTCTCGGCTATGACCTGCGCGAGATGAGTCTCTCGTTCGTCGGCTACGAGGGCAGCGACGCTCACGTCGCCGGGCAGCGCAAAGCGGTCGGCAAGATCGTCAAACGTCACGGCGGACTCTGCATCGGCTCGGGGCCGGGCGCGCTGTACGACCAGAAGAAGTTCGATACCCCCCACATCCGCGACTTTCTCCTGGACCGCGGGGCCGCTGCCGACGTGTCCGAGACCGCGATGCCATGGAGCCGTCTGGTGCCGGTCTACGATGCGGTCAGCGCCGCCGCGTACGGGGCCTTCGCCACGCTCGGCGTTCAGGGCTACCTGATGTGCCATCTGTCCCACAGCTACCACGCCGGCGCCTGCCTGTACTTCACGTTTGCCTTCTCGCCGATGCCGGGGGGCGACATGATCGCGGAGTACGACGTCGTCAAAACGGCCATCCAGCAGGCCTTCGTCGACAACGGAGCGACGCTGTCGCATCACCACGCCGTCGGGACAGAGCACGCGCAGTGGCTCGAGCAGGACATCTCCGCCCCCGGCGTGATGATGCTCGAGGCGCTGTTCGACGGGACCGACCCGGGCCGCCACCTGAACCCGGGGAAGATCGTCTGAGATCCAGACGCCATACTCGGAGATCCGCGTGAGCATCCGCCTGGCTATCGAACACCGGACGGTGTACGGCTACGACCGGCCCGTCCGCCTCGGCCCACACGTCATGCGACTGCGGCCGGCTCCGCACTGCCGTGTCCCGATCGTCTCGTACTCGCTGAAGGTCGCCCCGGGAGAGCACTTCATCAATTGGCAGCAGGATCCGTTCGGTAACTACCTGGCGCGGTTCGTGTTCCCCGAGCCGACCCGTGAGCTCGCGATCACGGTCGGTCTGGTCGTGGACATGACCGCCATCAACCCGTTCGATTTCTTCCTCGACGAGGATGCCCGGACGTGGCCGTTCCGCTACGACGCCGCGCTCGCTCACGACCTGGCCCCGTACCTGGTGGTCGATGAGCCAGGGCCTCAGTCGAGAGACTGGCTGGCCGAGATTCGGCGTGAGGAGACGCCCACGATCGACTTCCTCGTGGCGCTCAACGGCACGGTCCGGCGCGACGTCGCCTACTCGGTCCGAATGGAGCACGGCGTGCAATCTCCGGAGCAGACGCTCTCCCGGCGCGTCGGCTCGTGCCGCGACA
>Ga0302181_10001504_pt1 | contig 17300 bp, 14 predicted proteins | sample I_Palsa_E3_3_FD_198786 | JGI IMG/M metagenome (GOLD analysis project Ga0302181, IMG submission 198786) | Peat permafrost microbial communities from Stordalen Mire near Abisko, Sweden - I_Palsa_E3_3 | ecosystem: Environmental > Terrestrial > Soil > Palsa > Peat permafrost | place: Sweden...
AGGCCGTCGCCGCGCTTCCGCTGGACGAGCAAGCCCGGCGACTTTCGCAGGCCGATTGCCGCGAACGCCTCGTGGCCGAACTGCGGGAGCACGAGCTCACGTTCCCCCTGGAGCGCGTCTTCGTGCTCGGTGACCCTCCCCAATACGAGCCGCCACCCGAAGCCAGCATCGGGGCACAGGCCCGCCGAGCCGGCGTGGATGCCCATGAGCTCTATGTCGACCTCCTGTTGGCGGACCACGGTCGAGCCCTCCTCTATCTGCCCTATCTGAACTATTTCGACGGTGACTTCGAAGCCGCGGCCGAAATGATCGCCCACCCGCGCACGGTTCCCGGTCTCAGTGACGGGGGCGCGCACGTCGGCACGATCTGCGACGCCAGTTTTCCGACGTCCCTCCTCACCCATTGGGGTCGCGACCGGACGCGGGGTGCGACCCTCGACGTCTCGTTCCTCGTACAGCGCCAGAGTCGTACGACGGCCGAGGCGGTGGGCCTGCTCGACCGGGGCCTCCTCGCTCCGGGCTACAAGGCCGACGTCAACGTCATCGACTTCGAAAATCTCGCTCTCACGCCTCCGACGATGGTGCGGGACCTCCCGGCCGGGGGCAAGCGCCTGGTGCAAGGCGCCCGCGGCTATTTGCACACCTTCGTCTCGGGCGTCGAGACCTATGCCGACGGGCGGCCGACGGGAGCGCTCCCCGGTCGGTTCGTACGTGGTGACCAGCCCCGGCCCAGTCAGGAGGCATGACGATGACAACGACACCCCGAGTCCTTGAAACCCAGTGTGCATGGACCTCGTCGGACGTGGCCGATGAGGCGCTGTGGACCGAGCAGTTCGACGCGCCGGAACAAGCTGAGCTCGACGCTGCCCTGCGCCACGCCTTGAAGAAATCGGACGACGTCCTCGTTCTCGAGCGCGATGACTTCCCTCTCCCGACCCTGGGGGAGCGGCTCGGGAGGATCGAGGCCGAGCTCATTGACGGGAGGGGATTCGTCCGCCTGCGCGGCGTCGACCGCGGGGCGTACACGCAAGCGGAGATGGAGGTTCTGTATTGGGGCATCGGCACGCATCTTGGGTTGCCGTGGCCCCAGAACAAACACGGCCACGTGCTCGGCGATGTCACCGATCAGAACAAGAGCACAGCCGACCCGACGGCGCGCGGCAACGAGCTCGGCGGCGTTGCCCTGCCCTTTCACTGTGACGGCTCAGATCTCGTGGGACTGATGTGCCTCGAGAACGGCCGGAGTGGCGGTCTGTCCGCCGTCGCCAATTCGGTGCGCATCCACAACGAGCTCGTGACCGAGCGACCCGACCTCGCCGCTGCGCTCTATGACGAGTTGCCGTACGACTTCCGAGGCGAGGAGCCGGCCGGGGGGAAGCCCTATTACATGGTCCCGGTGTTCACCGAATGGGAATCCCGGTTGTTCGTGCGCTGCATTCCGCCTTACATCCTGGCCTCGCAACGTCATACCGATGCACCGCGTCTCACCGATATCCAGCGGGAGGCCCTGGCGACCCTCGTCGAGATGGCCGACGACCCGATAAACCACGTTCTGATGGACCTGCTCCCCGGTGACATGCAGTTCATCAACAACTATCACGTGTTGCACGGTCGTACCGCCTATGTGGACGAGCGCAGCTCCGGACAGATCCGCCACTTGAAACGGCTCTGGCTCGAGACCACGGCGCTCGGCAGCCGTCCGCCACACTTCACCAATCGACGGACCCACTGGTCGAAGAACCGCAGCGCCAGCCGCCTCACCGTGCAATGAGGCCCGGTCGCCACGCCCGTGGGCCTTCCACGGGAGCGGCGGAGCCATCGCATATCCCTGCCTTACACCGCTACCTCACCCATCGCTGTCCGCATGTGGCTCGTCTTGGCGCGTCATTCCTGGTTCGTTGTCCGCCTGGCCTTCTGCCACGGCGCGCAGCTTGCGCAAACCGATCGCCGGGAAGATCAACACGGAGAGCATGCCCGCCCCCACCAAGGCTGCCGCATTCTCCGGCCGCATTCGCCCCGCGCTGACGCCAATGGTGGTGATGACAACGATGAGTGGCAAGCCAGTGGCCGAGAACAGGGCCATCGACACCCGTTCGGCGGGCGTCAGGTCACGCTTGTAGAGCAACAGCACGGGCAGACCGCGTACGGCGAGCATGAGGACAAGAAAGAGGACGAGTCGAAGGACTGCACCGGTCTGCGTGATGAGGATGTGGAGGTCGAAGCGAATCCCGCTCACCACGAAGAAGATCGGAACGAGAAAGCCGAAGGCGATCGCCTCGAGCTTGCTCTTGATCACGTCACTGTCACCTCCGACGGTGAACAGGCGAAAGACGATACCTGCGGTGAACGCGCCCAGCAGGACGTCGAGTCCCAGTTCGTAGGCCAGATACACGAGCGAGAGCACAAGACAGACCGACGCCCTCACCGGTAGCTGGGAACTGGAGTTCAGGTGGCGTCGGAGAAGAGCCAGTACCTTGGGCACGCGGGCTCGGGTGGCCAAGAAAGCAGCGACGACCCCGATCGCGCCGAACGCAATGAGCAGCGAAATGGTTATGCGCGGGTCCTTGTGGGTCAAAAGCACGGCGACGGCGGCGATGGGACCGAACTCGCCGACCGTTCCGATACCCAGCAGCAGTGATCCGAAGTTCGTATTGAGCACGCCGGCGTCACTCATGATCGGGAGCAGCGTTCCGAGCGCGGTCGTGGTCAAGGCGAGCCCGACGACAAAGGTGTCGATGGCGAGCCCGCTCGAGACCAGGGCGAAGGCGACGGCCAGCGCCATCGCCAGCGAGGCCAACCAGGCCAGCGAAGCCAGCCGGATCGGTCGGCCCTTCAAGCGTTTCAGGTCGAGCTCATAGCCGGCCAGGAACATCAAGAACGTCAGTCCCATGTCCGAGAATGCGCCGACGACGCCGTTGGGATGGGCCAGGTTGAGGACGGAGGGGCCGAGGAGTATCCCGAGGAGAAGTTCGATCACCACCGTCGGGACCCGGAAACCCCTTGTTTGCTCGGCCAGGAGGGGAGCCAGCGTGGCTGCGAGGGTGATCAGTACGAGCGTCGGAATCGCCGCTTCTGTCATGGTCATTTTCTCTCGCGCCTGCCGGGGCCGTTCGGGCGCATGCCCACCTGCGGCGCCACGTTCGACGCACTCTACGACGGCCCCGGTGCAGCGGCAATGCGGCCGCGTGGCCCGGCAGGCCGGACGAATGCAGGGGCGGGTGCGAGGTCTACTCGGGTGCGAGCTCGAACGCGTCGAATGAGAATGGAGGAGAGACGGTGCACCCCGCCAGGGACCACGCTCCGAGCGTCCGAGCCCGCTGCCAGAAGCCGGGAGGAACGACCGCTTGCGGCCGCTCCGTCGTAGTCAGGTTGGATCCGAGCAGCGCCGTCTGCGCCGACGCGCCGTCGGGACTCCGTTCGTTGACGGTGAGCTCGAGAGGCGAGCCGGCATAGAAGTGCCACACCTCGGCGCGACCATGTACGCGGTGCCAGGCCGACCGCTCGCCGGCTCGGAGGAGAAAGTAGATCGCCGTTCCCGCCGGGTCGATCCAAGTCTGGCGGTAGTAACCACCCTCCGGGTGAGGTGCGAGTTCGAGGGCGGCGATCACGGCATCGGCATCCATGGTCCGATCTTCGCGCCACGGTGGCGGGAGGTGCGGCGGCGCCCGCGGGCCGATGGTACGGTCGCCCGGTGGCTCGCCCGATCGCCCGCGATGTCGCAGTGGATCGCCCTGCCCTGGACGAATTCCTCCGCGCCCGTCACCGCGCCATCCTGTGCACGCAACGGCGTGACGGAACACCGCAGATGTCGCCGGTGACGATGGGCACCGATCTCGACGGGGCACTCCTGGTGAGCAGCTATCCCGAGCGGGCAAAGGTGCGCAACCTCCGGCGGCATCAGCGGGCGTCCGCGTGCGTGCTTTCGGACGAATTCGGTGGACCCTGGGTCCAGATAGAGGGAAGAGCGGTCGTCGTTGACCTGCCCGAGGCACTGGAGGGATTGGTCACGTACTACCGCTCCATCAGCGGGGAGCACCCAGATTGGGGTGCCTACCGAACTGCGATGGTCGAGCAGGGCAAGGTGCTCCTCCGTTTGGTGCCCGAGCGCTGGGGCCCCATCAGCACAGGCGGGTTCCCGGCCCGGCTGGGCGATTCCTGACCGTCACCGGTCCTGTGGCTGCCCTCATCTCGTTCGCCGCCCAACTGCGGGACCTTGCGGCGCGAGATCCGCTGGCGCCGGCGGTTACCTGTGGCCGGACCACGCTGAGCCGGCGCGAACTCGACGGGCGGTCGGACGCTCTGGCCGTGGAGCTCCGTCGTCTGGGCGTCGGCATCGGCACCATGGTGACCATCGCCCTCCCGAATGGCGTGGACTGGTTCGTCGCTGTCGTCGCCGTGTGGAAGCTGGGCGCGACCCCGCAGCCGATCAGTGCGCGCTTGCCCCAGCGAGAGGTCGAAGCCCTGGTCACCCTGGCCGACCCGGTGGTCGTGGTCGGCGTCGATCCCGCGATACTGCCGCAGCGCACGTGCCTTCCGGCCGGCTATCGACCCCCGGAGTCGCCGGCAACGACGGACCTGCACGACGTGGTCAGCCCGGCCTGGAAGGCCCCGACGTCGGGGGGGTCCACGGGCCGTCCCAAACTGATCGTCTCGGGTGATCCCGGACTCATCGATCCGTCGGCGGAGGCGGCACTCCTCTTCAGGCGGGACGGCTGCCTGGTCATGCCGGGCCCCCTCTTCCATAACGGGCCGATCGTGTGGGCATGCTTCGCCCTGTTGCACGGGAGCCACGTCGTCGTGCTGCCGCGATTCGACGCCGAGGCGACGCTGGCCGCCATGGCTCAGCACGGAGCCGACGTCGTGTACCTGGTCCCGACGATGATGAAGCGGATCTGGAACCTGCCCGCCGCGGTGCGCACCAGCTACGACCTCTCGGCCCTGCGGGTGGTCTGGCACCTGGCCGAGCCGTGTCCTCCGTGGCTCAAGGACGAATGGATCAACTGGCTCGGCGCGGAGCGGATCTACGAGCTGTATGGCGGCACGGAGGGTCAGTTGCGCACGGTCATCACCGGCACGGAGTGGCTGGAGCATCGGGGCTCCGTAGGCCGGCCCTCCGGAGGTGAGGTGCAGATCTGCGATGCGGACGGCAACGTCGTGCCTACCGGCGAAGAAGGGGAGGTGTGGCTCCGGTCCTTCCGCTCGACCCCCGCCTATCGCTATGTCGGCGCAGAAGCCCGTACCCGTCCGGGGGGATGGGAGTCGTTGGGCGACATGGGCCGGGTCGATGCAGATGGATACCTCTACCTGGGCGACCGCTCTTTGGACATGATCCTCGTCGGAGGATCCAACGTCTATCCGGCCGAGGTCGAAGCGGCGCTCGGCGAACACCCCGCGGTGCGATCGTGCGCCGTGATCGGGTTGCCGGACGATGAGCGGGGGAACCGGGTGCACGCCATCGTCGAGGCCGATCCTGAGCTGGTGAGCGCGACCGAGCTCAGCGCCCACGCGGCCCAACGACTGGTCGCCTACAAGTGCCCCCGGACGTTCGAATTCGTGGAAGAGCCGCTGCGCGACGACGCCGGCAAGGTGCGTCGCTCGCTGCTCAGACATGATCGGCTCGTCGGTCCCCGCCCCGAGGGTTGAGGAGGCTCAGTCTCACGCCGGTCACAGGTGCCGCACACGTGGGTAGCTGACAATAGGGACGATGCGGAGACATTGGAAAGCGTTGGTTGCCGGATTGGTGGCTCTCGTCGTGGTTGGGGTAGCGGCGCCGTACATCTATATCCATTTCATCGAGGGCCCCGCCCCGCCCAAGCTCTCGCTGCCGCCATCGCACCCCACAACGACGGCATCCGGTTCGCCCCGCACGACCACCGCCAGCGAGCTGAGCGGGACCTACCGCGTGGGGTCGGGATCGGAGGCTGGTTACCGGGTGTCGGAAGTTCTCGTCGGGCAACACGCGACGGCGGTCGGTCGTACGTCGAAAATATGGGGTTCGGTAACGATCCAAGGCAACGACGTCAGCGCGGGAAGCTTCAGCGTCGACATGGCCAGCGTCGTGAGCGATCAGAGCCAGCGCAATGCGCAGTTCGACGGACGGATCATGGATGTGGCGACGTATCCCACGGCAACGCTGAAGCTGACCGCACCCATCGTGCTCGGAAGCGTCACCCCCTTCGGATCCAAGCAGACGTACAAGGTCTCCGGAGAGCTCACCCTCCATGGGGTGACGCGACCGGTCACCTTTTCGGTAACGGTCGAACGCACGGCGAGCGGGATTTTCGCCTTGGCCGATCTGCCCATTGTCTTCGCCGACTGGAATATCGCCAATCCGAGCGTGGGCGGGCTCGTGACGACCGCTGACTCGGGGACGCTCGAGGTGCTGGTGGACTTGACGACGGGGACCGGGAACCCGGCCGTGTCGGGATCAGGCACGGCGTCCACCGGTGGTGGGCCGCCTGTGCCGATTACCGTCCCCAGGACGACCGTTCCGAAGATCACCATCCCGGCCGGCTGAAGGCGAAGGGTCTTTCAGGCCAGGAACTGATCCGGCCCCGGGACGTTCGGAACGTCGTTGGTCGGCGGCGGCGCAGAAGAAACCCGGCCCACCAAGCCTGCCGTCGCCACGTCGGTCGGGTAGGTCCGCCGGGCCCGGAAGAGGAAGACGGCGCTTGCCCCGAGCGGCACGAGCATGATCACGAAGGTCCAGCGCAAACCGGACGTGGGATGACCGTTGCTCAGCAGGTCCGAGACACCGCCGAACAGCAGCGGTGCCAACGCCTGGGCGCCGGAGCGGACGAAGGTCCGGATGCCCTCGGCCCGGCCCCAGAGCGCCGCCGGAACGATATCGAGGCGGGCCGCGTCGATCGGAGGGTTTTGGGCCGAAATCGCCGCGCCGGCGAAGATGATGTAGGGGAGTGCCGTGAGCCAGCTGTGGGTCACCAGGGCCGGGATGAAGAGGAGCACGGCGGCAACGGCTGCCACAGCCGGCACCTGGATGCGGCCCGTCAGCCGCCCGTTGCGCAGGAGCCGGTCACTCAACGGTCCCGAGATCAGGACGCCGGCCGCCGCGCCGGCGCCCACGACCAGCATGAGGAGGTTGGCCAGCACCTGGCTGACGTTGTATTCGCCATGCACGAACTCCACGCCGAACGTCTGCACGCCGGACAGGAAGTAGTACCCGCACGCCCCCGAGATGATCAGGGCGACGTTGGTCCGGACGCGCAGCACATACCGGGCGGCCGCGAAGAACCCCATCTTTTCGACGGATCCCATCTGCAGGAATCGAGGGTCGGGACTGATGTGCTGTTCCTTGGCCAGGCGCTGGGCGTCGGTCAGGCCGTCAGGCGGCGCTGCCGGCTCAGCCGAAGTGGGGGAGGCCTTTTGGTGCTGGTAGCCCGGGTCGGGAAGGAGCGCCCCCTCTCCGCCTCGAAGTGGTTCGGGCAACTTGAAGAGGAAATAGGCCAGCACGAAGGCCGGTATGGCCAAAATCCCGAATGCCACACGCCACGAGAGGGCGGCGATGTCTCCCGTTACCGCGAACCCGACTCCGGCCCCGATGAGCTCACCGGTGAGGATGAAACTGTAGATGCGGCCCCGTTCGATGCTCGGGAAGTAGTCCCCGACCAGCGATGCCACGATCGGGCCGCCTGCCGCGGTGACGACACCCAACGCCAGCCGGGCCAGCAGGAGATGGCCGAAGGAGCTGGCTGTTGCGCTCCAGAGCATGGTGATGCCCCAGAGCGTGACGGCGATGGACAACGTCCAGGTGCGCCGAACCCGGTCCGCCAGAACCCCGAAGGGTAGGGAGGCCACCGCTCCCACCAGGGAGCTGACTGCGACCAGCAGCCCGATATCGGTGTTGTCGATGTGGAGATGCTGGCGGAGCTCGATCGCCGAAGCGCCCACCGTTGCCGCATCGGCACTGCTCAATGCGAGGACGCCTGCCAGGACGACGACAACGCTGGTTCGGGTGGATCCCCCCAGTGCCAGCGTCAGGCGTGACCGGGCGGCATTGCCACCGAGCCGCGCGTTGCGGGCGACAGTACGGCGCAGGTTGCCTGGCAGGGCTAGGGATTCCCAACATGAGGGCGGTCACGCTGCCGTTTCACGGAACGAGCCTACGGGATCGGCGCTTCGTCGCAGGCGCCGTCTGGAGGTCCGCGCAACCGGGCCACCGCACAGACCCGTGCGGCCGGCCGACGGGGTCGATCGCGCCGGACCGGTGGCTCGTGATACGGATCACGAAGGGGGAGCTGACGGGGCGTGTGTGCCGGTGTGCGGAACCCCAAAAGCCACTTGGTCGCCTGGGCCCTCACGGGTAGTCTGCGAGTGGCTTCCGACGCCCGAAGCGGCGCCAGGGTCGGCAGAACGTCCGGGCCTTGCCCGTTCCAGTGGCAGGCCGAGAAGGGAGAGCCATGACCACCACGCTCGACAAGCGGGTAGACGATTTCATCGCAACGGAGCGGAAGCTGTTCATCGACGGGCGCTGGGTTGACGCAGCATCGGGCCGTACCTTCGTCACCCCGAACCCCGCGACCGGTGACACGCTGGCCACCGTGGCCGAAGGGGACGCGGAGGATGTCGATCGGGCCGTGCGGGCGGCGCGCCGGGCCTTCGAGGACGGTCCGTGGGCTTCGATGACCCCGTCCGATCGGGGGCGGATCATCTGGAAGATCGGTGATCTCATTCTCGAGCATGTCGACGAGCTGGCACAGCTCGAGACGCTCGACAACGGCAAGCCATTCGGCGTGGCGCAGGTGGCGGACGTTCCGCTGGCCGCTGACCTCTTCCACTACATGGCGGGTTGGGCCACCAAGATCGAGGGCAATTCCATCAATATCTCGGTTCCCTTCGCCCCGGGCGCGAACTTCCACGCGTACACCCTCCGTGAGCCGATCGGGGTTGTCGGCCAGATCATCCCGTGGAACTTTCCGTTGCTCATGGCGGCATGGAAGCTCGGTCCCGCCCTGGCGGCGGGGAACTGTGTGGTTCTCAAGCCGGCCGAGCAGACGCCCCTGTCGGCGTTGCGGCTGGCTGAGCTGATCGCCGAGGCTGGAGTGCCCGACGGTGTCGTCAACGTGATCACCGGCTTCGGTGAGACCGCCGGCGCGGCGCTCGCCGCACACGATGGCGTCGACAAGGTGGCCTTCACCGGTTCTACCGAGGTCGGCAAGCTGATCGTCCAAGCCGCAACGGGGAACCTCAAGAAGCTGACGCTCGAGCTGGGCGGGAAGAGTCCCAACATCGTCTTTTCCGATGCCGATCCCGAGTCGGCGATCGCCGGCGCGGCCAATGCCATCTTCTTCAACCACGGTCAGTGCTGCGTGGCCGGATCACGGCTCTTCGTGCAGCAGGATCGCTTCGACGAGGTCGTGGCCGGGGTGACCGAGATCGCCAAGTCCATCAAGCTGGGCGATGGGATGGACCCCGAGACCCAGATGGGCCCGCTCGTTTCCGAAGAGCAGCTCGAGCGCGTCACGGGATTCCTCAATTCGGGAAAGAGCGAGGGTGCGACCGCCACGACCGGTGGAAACCGAAGCGGTGATCGGGGGTACTTCGTCGAGCCCACCGTGCTGACCAACACCCGCCCGGACATGCGGGTGGTCCGGGAGGAGATCTTTGGCCCGGTGGTGGTCGCCGCCCCCTTCCAGAGCCTCGATGAAATCGCCAAGGTGGCCAACGACACGCCCTACGGGCTCGGCGCAGGGATCTGGACCAAGGACATATCGAAGGCACACGCATTGGCCAAGAAGATCAGGGCGGGCACGGTCTGGATCAACTGCTACAACATCTTTGACGCGGCTCTTCCCTTTGGTGGGTACAAGCAGTCCGGCTGGGGCCGCGAGATGGGCCATCAGGTGCTCGAGGCCTATACGGAAGTGAAGGCCGTCTGCGCACAGCTGTAATCGGGTCGGCGGCTGGCCCCGACCAGACGTCGGCGGCCCGCACCGTGGTTGTGGGCGCGTCGGGACAACCGCGCCCGAATTGCCACGGACTGCATGCCATATACGATTTGCCATGGCTGATTCCGATGTCGCGCCGCGCCGGGCCGATCGCCTCCGGCAATTGGTGTCACGGGACCGCTGTGCGCTGCTCATCCTCGAGATGCAACGGGGCGTGGTCGGTCCCGGGTCCGGTCTCCCCGAGCTGGCTGCAGCGGGCGCGCAAGTCGGACTGATCGAGCACGTCGCCACGGTGGCCCACGCGGCGAGACGCCGCGGCGTATCCGTGCTCCACTGCACGGCGGAGACTTTGCCCGGCGGATTCGGGAGGAGCCACAACGCGCGCCTCTTTGCGGCGGCCCTCAAGGCCGGGATGGACAACGCGCCCGGGTCCGACGAGGTCCAGCCGGTTCAAGCAATCGGTCCCGAGGCGGGGGACATCGTCTTCCCCCGCTACCACGGCCTCAGCCCGTTGAACGGCTCGGGCCTCGACCAGATCCTGCGCAACAGTGGAATAACCACCGTTGTCGTGGTCGGCGTCTCGCTGAACGTGGCCATACCCAACCTCGTGTTCGATGCCGTCAATCTCTCGTATCAGGTCGTCGTCGTATCGGATGCGGTCGTCGGGGTACCGCTGGAGTACGGCGCTCAGGTGCTGGAGAACACGTTGTCGCTGGTCGCCACCCTCGTCACGTCGGACGAATTGGTGCAGACCTGGGAATCAGCGTGATGGATCACCGCGGTTCTCCGTTCGTCGGTACGCGGACGGCGTCGATCACGGCCAATCGGACATCGGCGTAGGTTGTTGCGGTGGATTTTGACGACACACCAGAGGAAGCACTGTTTCGTGCCGAGGTCAGGACGTGGCTGAGCCAGCATGCCAAGCCACGCGGCGAGACCACCAGCGCAACGCAGCGAGATCGAAACGATCCCGATCCGGCGGCCGGCGCACGCCACGTGGCCGCGTGCAAGGCATGGCAGCTCGCCCTCTACCAAGGGGGTTGGGCCGGCATCACCTGGCCCAAGGCATACGGGGGCCGTGGTGGCACACCGATCCAGCAATCCATCTTCAGCCAGGAGCAAACCCGGTTCGATGTGTCGGTGGGGGCGTTCGCCGTCGGGATCGGGATGGTGGGACCGACGCTGATCGCCTGGGGAACCGACGAGCAGAAACAGGCCCATCTCGATGCACTTCTGCGCGGCGATGAGGTCTGGTGCCAGCTCTTCAGCGAGCCAGGCTCGGGTTCCGATCTGGCCGGTCTGAGCACGCGCGCCGTGCGCGACGGCGACGAATGGGTGGTCAACGGCCAGAAGGTGTGGACATCGGGAGCGCAGCACAGTGACCAGGCGATCCTGTTGGCCCGCACCGATACCGAGCAGCCGAAACACCAAGGCATTACCTACTTCCTGGTCGACATGTCGACCCCCGGCATCGAAGTCCGCCCTCTTCGCCAGATCAACGGAGTCGCTCACTTCAACGAGGTGTTCCTCACCGACGTCCGCATACCCGTCGCCAACGTGGTGGGCACCGTCAACGGCGGGTGGAGTGTGGCCCAGACCACGCTGATGAACGAGCGCACGTTGATCGGAGGGGGTGGCGGCGTCACGTTCGCCGATCTCGAGCGGCTGCTGCGCACGACTGGAAGATCCACCGATCCGCTGGCTCGGCAGGGCATGGCCGACGCCTTCATCCGGATGGAGCTCCTGCGGTATCTCGGGTTGCGCATCCAGACGGCCCTCAGCCAAGGGCGTCAACCCGGTCCCGAGACCTCCGTGTTGAAGTTGGCCGTCTCGCGCCACACGGCGGCGACCGGCGACCTGGTCATGGCTTTAGAGGGTGCGCGGGGAATGCTCATGGGTACCTGGGCACCCACGGACGGGTTCTGGCAGCATTACTTCCTGGGCCAGTGGTCGATCCGGATCGGTGGCGGCACGGATCAGATCCAACGCAACATCATCGGCGAACGCGCCCTCGGTCTTCCCCGAGAGGTGCGGGCCGACAAGGACGTGCCGTTCCGGGCACTGGCGCACGTGGCGAGACCGGCAGGCGACTGAACCCGACGCGACCTCCCTCGTCCGTGGGGCATGATCAAGATCGAATATAATCTGCAGTTGTCGCGGTCGAGGGATCGAACGATGCGAGCCTCCGGAAAGGATCTCTGTGCCTGAGCCGTCGGAGTACGTCGTGCCTCGGTCTCGTCGGCAGACCGATCGCCCGCACCCGCTGCGCCAGGACGGGCGATCGACGACGTGACCGAACCTGTGCCTCCCGTTGCCGGTGACCTGTCGGAGCTCTTGACCCGTCATCCCTTCACCGACGCAACTCCACTCATCAGCACCCTCACCGGCGCCGTGCAGGCGGGCGAAGCGCGGACCGGGGCAGCAGCCATTGCAGCGCACCTGATCGACCTCGGTCTAGAGCCAAGGCAGGCGGTCGTCGTCCAGTTGCCCAATGGTCCGGATTTCATTCTGGCGATGTTCGGTGTCTGGTTGGCGGGTGGGGTGTTCGTGCCGGCGAACGTGCGGCAGCCCCAGGCCGAGTTGGACCATGTGCTCTCGGCCACTTCCCCGGTTGCGGCGATCGACACGGCAGGAGTCCGGGGTGCCGACCCCGAGCCGACCGTCTACGCCGACGACGTTGCCTTCGTGACGTGGACGTCGGGGACGACCGGGCGACCGAGACCGATATTGCAGACGCACTCCGGCTATCTGGAATTGCTGGACCGCGTGCTCGGGCCGCTGCGTGGAAGACCGGCGGACGCCTCGCGTCCTCCGTCGCCGAATCTCGTGCCGGTGTCGCTGGCGCTCAACGCCGGCATCTACAACGTCCTGTTCGGCCTACGCGCCGGGGCGGCGCTGGTGCTGATGGACCGGTTCTCCACGGCCGAGTTCGCGACGCTGGTGCAACGCTTCTCCATCCGTTCGACCGTCTTGCCGCCCGCCGCCATGGTGATGCTGTGCGATGACCCGGGGGTGCAGGATCTGACGCCACTGCGTTTCGTGCGCAGCATCACGGCACCGCTCTCCCCGCTTTCGGCACGCCGGTTCTCGGACAAGTTCGGCGTCACAGTCCTGAACAGCTATGGCCAGGCCGAGGTGGGCGAGGTAATTGGTTGGACCGCGGCGGACGCCCGAGAACACCCCGAAAAGATCGGCGCCGCCGGACGCCCCCACCCCGGGGTGGCGATCAAGGTGGTGGATGGAGGCGGCGCTGCACTGCCCGCGGGCGAAGTGGGGGAGCTGCTGGTCAGACCGCCGCGAATGGCATCGGGCTATGCCGATGGCGAGAACCTCGAGGATCGGCTCGACGCCGAGGGTCACGTCCGCACCGGGGACTACGCCCGCATCGACGGTGAGGGCTTCGTGTGGATCGAGGGCCGGGTGGGCGATGTGATCAACCGGGGGGGCAACAAGGTCTTCCCCGGGCAGGTGGAGGAGGTCCTGCTCCTCTCGCCCGGGGTGCGCGAGGTGGCGGTGGTCGGCTGTCCGGATGACCGCCTCGGCGAGGTGCCGGTCGCCTTCGTCGTCGGTGACGCACCGGACGACGAGCTCGAAGCGCTCTGTCGGCTGCACCTGACCGCCTACAAGATCCCCGTTTCGTTCCGGCGCATGGACGTGCTGCCCCGGAGCGAAGTCGGCAAGGTGCTGCGACGGGCACTGATCGATGACGCGTCGCCGTCGGGCGGACTCCGCTAACCGGCGTGCGGATCGGTTCGCCCTTCGTCAACAACCGCGTGCCGAGGCGATCGGACCGCCGTCAGGCCGTGACGGCGGCCGGTTCGAACAAGGATCGCTCAGCGAAGAGCTGCACCACCTTGTTTCCCACCTGGCGCATCGCCTTCACGTACTCAGCTGCAGCCTTCTCTCCGTCCCCTTGCTTCATTGCTCGCACGATGGCGGCCAAGCCACGGCGCTGCACATCGACCGCGGCGGGAACCGAATCGAAGAAGTCACCCGGAACCAACGCCGACATGGAACGCAACGCCACGGCGATCCTGGGCGAAGCGGCGACGGCGAGAATCGATCGGTGAAATTCGAGAGACAGGCGATGTTGCTCGGCGGGAGAAGTGGCCGTGGCAAATTCCTCTTGTATCTCACCCAGGCGCGGCAGGAGATCGGGCGACCGGCGCGACAGGGCTCGCTGGGCCGCAAAGCCGAAGATCAGACCGTAAAGCTCGTAATGGTCGTGCACGGACTGCTCGTCGAGTGCGTTGATGAAGGCGCCCCGGTGCATTTCGTTGGTGACCCAACCCTCGCGTTCGAGGACGATCAGCGCCTCCCGGACCGGGATTCGGCTCACCCCGAGATCGCTGGCGATGGTATCCTGCGGTACTCGGGTACCGGGACGCAGTTCGCCTTCGAAGATCAAGCGTCGTATGTGCGAAGCGATGTGCTCTCCGCTCGGTGTGCGGACAAGCTTCACGGCTCCGCTCCCGGTCGGATTGCCCGGTGTCCTCTTCGGGCTGCTCGCGGGGGGTGCCATGTGCATATCATATGCGATGCTGCCCCGGTCAAAGGCATGCGAGCGGAGATGGGCGACCCGATGCATCGTCCGGGCCGTCTCAACGGGGAACCTCGGGGAAAATGATAAAATATGCAATGTAGGGATCTACGGGTCGACAGTTGCAACGGTGCCGGGCGATCAAGGCAGTGACGGGTGGGCGGTAAGACCGATGAGGGCACCATGAGAGACGACGAGCGCGACGGCGTTGCCCGCACGCGAGCGATCGGCAACGAAGCGGAGCTCCTGGCGGTGTCTGCGCAGGCATCCGCCGACGATGTGGTGGCTGCGGTGCGGAACTGGATCGATGCGGCCGTTCCGGCGGCCTGGCTGGAGGCCGGGCGCCGCGGCGGCCCGGCAGCCGTACGCCAGGTACGGAGCAGGGCCGAGTACGAGGCCTGGTATCCGACCTTTGGGAGATCGGGTCTCGCGGCCGCTTCGTGGCCTCGAGCATATGGTGGTCTCGGTCTTTCGCCCGAATTGGCTCGACGCGTGGACGAGGAGCTCCGTCCGTTCAATTTGGGTCGGCTCAACCCGCTCGGGCTGAACTTGGCGGCACCGGCTCTTTTCGCCCACGGTACCGAGGAGCAGCGTCTGCGGTTTCTGCCGCCTATCGTCCGTAACGAAGAGGTCTGGTGTCAGTTGTTCAGTGAGCCAGGTGCGGGCTCGGATCTCGCCTCTTTGGCCACCCGGGCCGAGCAGGACGACGACGATTGGGTCATCACCGGACAAAAGGTGTGGACCACATGGGCGCATCTCTCGGATTGGGCGGTGTTGCTGGCGCGCACCGATGTACACGTCCCAAAGCGCCGGGGGCTGACCTACTTCCTCGTCGATCTGCACCAAAGCGGTGTCGAAATTCGACCGTTGCGGCACATGGGCGGGGAAGTCGATTTCAACGAGGTCTTTCTCGACGGGGCTCGCGTCCCCGATACGTGTCGGGTGGGAGCGGTCGGAGCCGGGTGGGAAGTGGCGAATGCCACGCTCTCGGGGGAGCGCCAGATGGTGTCCGGAGCCGGTTCGGGAGGTGTCGATCGCATCGGCGGCTCAGGGGTTGGGCATCTGATCGGGTTGGCCCGGCAGCGCAGCGCCCACGGAGGATCGGGCGGGTGGGATGATCCGGTCCAGCGTGACGAGATCACGCGGCTCTATTGCGAAGAACGGGTTCGGGAATGGACGAACCTGCGGGTTCGCCGCCAGGTACGTGCCGGCCGGTCACCCGGTGCCGAGAGCTCGGTCGGCAAGGTTCACCAAGGGCAGCTCAACCAGCGTGTGCAGCTTGTGGCCACCGGGGTGCTCGGCCTGGCGGCGACGGCGTGGCTCGGCGATGGGGGCGACTACGGCGCCACCCTGCCGTACGAGGTGCGAGGAATGCTCCGCAGCCGTGCCAATACGATTGAGGGCGGCACGACGGAGATAAACAAGAACATTCTGGGGGAGCGTGTGCTCGGTCTGCCCCGCGAGCCGGATCGTTTCGTCGGTGCCCCCTGGGACGAGGTCCCTCGCAGTTGAGCGCGTACACGACCCTGCAGGTGGATCGGGACGGCCCCGTCGGATGGCTCATCTTCAACCGGCCCGACGCCGGCAATGCCATGGACGCGGTCATGATCGACGAGCTCGAGACGGCCTGGCGCGAGCTGGACGCGGACCCGGACGTGCGGGTGATCGTCAACACGGGCGAAGGCCCTGCCTTCCAGACGGGTTTGGATGTGGTCCAGCTCAACCGGGACCCCGCCGCGCTCCGGAAACAATCAGGACGCACCCGCCGGGCCGAGCTCAAGCTGACCGGCTGGCACAACAATGTATGGAAACCGGTGATTGCCGCGGTCAACGGAATCTGCGCCGGTGGCGGCCTCCATTTCGTCGCCGATGCGGACATCGTCGTCGCATCATCGAACGCCTCCTTTCTCGATACGCATGTCTCGGTGGGTCAGGTGGCCGCCTATGAGCTGATCGGCTTGGCCCGGCGGATGCCGTTCGAAGCGGTGCTGCGCATGGCACTGGTGGGACGGCACGAGCGCATGTCGGCCGAGCGCGCGCTGGCTTTGGGCATGATCAGCCAGGTGGTCGATCCACCCGACCGCCTCCGCGAGGAGGCCCAAGCCCTGGCCGAGAAGATCGCACGCAATTCCCCCGCTGCCATGGCGGCCACGAAACGGGCCCTGTGGGGAGCGCTCGAACGTGGGCTCACCGACGCCTGCAAGGCAGGGGCACAAGAACTGGTCTCCATGTGGGGGCACCCCGACCAGACCGAAGGGCCGCTGGCGTTCGCCGAGAAGCGGGAACCGTCCTGGGCGGCCCCGACCGAGGCAGGCCCGTGAGAAGGGAAGGGTGATGGTGTACGAGACCCTGAAGATCGAGCGCCACGGCCCGGTCGGTTGGCTCATCAACAACCGGCCGGAACGGCTCAATGCCATGAACAACGCCATGCGTGACGAGTTCGCGCTCGCATGGCGTGAGCTCGACGCCGACCCGGCGGTGCGGGTCATCGTCCATACCGGGGAAGGCAAGGCGTTTCAGACGGGCGTCGACATGCTCGAAATTGCATCGGACGGCATTGGCATGGAGCGCTACCGCGAATCGGCCGAGCAGTTCGACTTCCACTTCACGTCCTGGCACAACGGTGTGTGGAAGCCGGTCATCACGGCGGTGAACGGGATCTGTGCCGGTGGGGGATTCCACTGGATCGCCGACGCCGACATCGTGATCGCCGCCTCCGATGCGCAATTCTTCGACCCCCATGTCTCGGTGGGTCAGGTGGCCGCCTATGAGCTGATCGGCTTGGCCCGGCGGATGCCGTTCGAAGCGGTGCTGCGCATGGCACTGGTGGGACGGCACGAGCGCATGTCGGCCGA
>Ga0302181_10001511_pt1 | contig 17261 bp, 15 predicted proteins | sample I_Palsa_E3_3_FD_198786 | JGI IMG/M metagenome (GOLD analysis project Ga0302181, IMG submission 198786) | Peat permafrost microbial communities from Stordalen Mire near Abisko, Sweden - I_Palsa_E3_3 | ecosystem: Environmental > Terrestrial > Soil > Palsa > Peat permafrost | place: Sweden...
AGACGATCGAGATCAACAACACCGACGCCGAGGGCCGGCTCGTGCTGGCCGACTGCCTCTGCCATGCAGTCTCTTTGGGGGCCGAGCGAATCGTCGACTTGGCGACGCTGACCGGCGCGGTGATCATCGCGCTCGGCTCGACCTACGCGGGGATCATGTCGAACGACGAGGAGCTCACAGAGCAAGTCACCGCCGCGGGCGAGCGCACGGGAGAGATCCTCTGGCGGCTGCCCCTGCATCCGGAGTACGACGAGCTCGTCGCGGGCAAGTACGCCGACCTCGACAACGCCCCGGAAGCGCGCAAGGCAGGCACGATTATAGGCGCCTCGTTCCTTCAGAACTTCGTCGGGGAGACACCATGGGCGCACCTGGACATCGCGGGCTCGGCCTGGGACCTCGGCCGCGCCTACGTCGGCAAGGGCGCCTCCGGCTACGGCGTGCGGCTGCTGGTCGAGCTGGCCCGCTCCTACGGCGACGCGTAGTCGCTCCGCACTCGCGTTCTTCTAGGATTGAGCCCACGTGGCTCGCACGCGCCTGATCCTCGACTTCCTCGCGCGCGGGCAATCCCATCGCTACGGTTCTCACCCCTCCCAGCGCGCCGAGTTGTACCTGCCCGCCGGCCCCGGGCCGCACCCGGTGATGGTCCTGATCCACGGCGGCTCCTGGCAAAAGCGCTACGGCAAGATCTTCACGCGCGGGCTGGCCGGCGACCTGCACAGGCGCGGCTGGGCCGTGTGGAACATCGAGTACCGCCGAGTCGGCGCCGGCGGGGGCTGGCCGAACACGTTCACGGACGTGGCCGCGGCAATCGATCAGCTTGCCGAGCTCGACGATGAGCGGTTGGACCTCGACCGGGTGAGCATCCTCGGGCATTCTGCCGGCGGTCACCTAGCGCTGTGGGCGGCCGGCCGGCCCAACCTGCCGGACGGAGCCCCGGGCGCTCTCGACGGACCGCCACGCGTGCGTTTGCGACGGGTCATCTCGCAGGCCGGGGTTGCCGATCTCGCGGACGCCTACCGCCGCTGGCACGGCGGAGTCGTGCGGGATCTGATGGGTGGCTCGCCCGAGGAGGTTCCCGAGCGCTATGCGGCGGGCGACCCGATGCGCTTGCTGCCGCTCGCGATGCCCGTACTGATCGTCCACGGCGTGCGCGACGAAACCGTCTCGATCGAGCTCAGCCGCAAATACGCCGAGGTCGCGCGCGCGACCGGCGGCGAGGTCGAGCTCGTGGAGATCGCAGGCGAGGCGGGCCATCGCGCGCACCTCGACCCGCGCAGCGCGGCGTGGGCGGCGGTCGTCGAGCGTCTGGACGACCTAACGGCGCCCGTCCCCGCGGCGGCGAGAGCCGCGGCGGGCCAGACCTCGTCACTTTGAACTACGCACGCCCGCCCGGACGGCCCTGAGGCCATCCCCATAAAAATCGCCCCCACCCCCTCGGGCTCGGACCCGGGCTATCTGTGAGAATGGCCGCCCGTGGACTTCGACCTCTCACCCGATCACGAGCTGATTCGTCGCACGGTGCGTGAGTTCGCCGCAGGCGAGGTCGCACCCGTCGCCGAGGAGCTCGACCGGACCAAGTCCTTTCCCTATGAGATCGTTCGCCAGCTCGGCGCGCTCAATCTGATGGGGATCCCTTTCCCGGAGGAGTACGGCGGGGGCGGCGGAGACACGCTCGCCTACGCACTCGCCGTCGAGGAGCTCACGCGCGTGGACTCCTCGGTCGCGATCACCCTCTGCGCACACACCTCCCTGGGGACGCAGCCGATCTACCTGTTCGGCTCGGAGTCACAGAAGCGCGAGTGGCTGCCCCTGCTCTGCTCCGGGGAGCGGCTCGGCGCGTTCGGCCTGACCGAGCCCGAGGCGGGCTCGGACGCCGGGAACGTGAAGACACGCGCCGCCCTGGCGGACGGCGAGTGGACGATCAACGGCGCCAAGCAGTTCATCACCAACGCCGGCACCGACATCTCCGGCCTCGTCTGCATCACGGCCGTCACCGGCGAGGAGCCCGACGGCGCCAAGGAGATCTCGAACATCATCGTCCCCAACGGCTCCCCCGGTTACGAGCAGGGCGAGCCCTACCGGAAGATGGGCTGGAACGCGTCGGACACGCGGCCGCTCTCCTTCAGCGACTGTCGTGTGCCCGAGGAGAATCTGCTGGGGCCGCGGGGACAGGGTTTCAAGCAGTTCCTCCACATCCTCGACATCGGCCGCATCGGCGTCGCCGCGATGGGCGTCGGTCTCGCACAGGGGGCGCTCGACGAGGCCCTCAAGTACGCCAAGCAGCGCAAGGCGTTCGGCCAATCGATCTCCAAGTTCCAGGCGATCCAGGCAAAGCTCGCCGACATGTCGACCGAGATCGAAGCGGGCCGGCTGCTCGTCTACAAGGCCGCCCGCGAGAAGGATGCGAAACGCAACTTCACGCTCACCGCCGCCCAGGCCAAGCTCAAGACCGGCCGCCTGGCCGTCCGCTGCGCCGAGGAGGCCGTGCAGATCCACGGCGGCTACGGCTTCATCGAGGAGTATCCCGTCTGCCGCTTCTACCGCGACGCCAAGATCCTCACGATCGGCGAGGGCACCGACGAGATTCAGCAGATGGTAATCGCGCGGGCAATGGGGGCGTAGCTAACCGGCCCCGCGCTCCAGCAGCGTCGTCGCCGCGCTCGCCGGGTCCAACCGGCGCTCGACCACTTCCTCCAAGAGGCGCTTGAATTCATTGTCCTCGTCCAGCTCCTCCTCCAGGCGCCGGCGCATACGGGCGGTGGCGATCGCGAGCACCTCGTTGTGCAGGTTGCGCCTACGCCGCTCCTGGAGTTCGCCGGCGGCGAGGATGTGCTCGCGGTGCTCTCTCAGCCTGTCCACCAGTTCCTCGACGCCGACACCATGCGTCGCCTCGGTCTTTACGATCGGCACCCGCCAACGCGGGTGGGACGGGTCGTCTTTCTCCTCCTCGGCGCGGTCGAGGTTCGCCAGCGACAGCACGCCCCTGATCTCGCGCACCATCGTGTCCGTCAGCGGATGATCAGCCTTGTTGATCACGATCACGTCCGGGATCTCCATCACGCCGGCCTTCAGCGCCTGGATCGAGTCGCCTGAGCCGGGCATCAGCACGAGCACGATCGTGTCCGCGTGATCGATGATGTCGATCTCTGCCTGCCCGACGCCCACAGTCTCCACGAACACGTCCTCCCGCCCGGCCGCGTCGAGCAGTAGCGCCGCCTGCAGCGCCGCCTCCGAGAGCCCGCCCAGCGCGCCGCGGTTGGCCATCGAGCGGATGAACACGCCCTGGTCCAGAAAATGCTCGGAGAGACGGATCCTGTCACCGAGCAGCGCCCCCTGCGTAAACGGCGACGACGGGTCGACCGACAGCACCCCCACCGTCCTGCCAGCCGCGCGCTTGGCCTTCGTCAGCGCGCCGATCAACGTCGACTTGCCCACTCCCGGCGGCCCGGTGAAGCCGACCACCGACGCTTTGCCGGTGTGCGGATAGACCTCTTTCACGAGCTCCCAGCCCTCCGCGCGGTCGTCCTCGACCAACGTGATCGCGCGGGCCAGCGCACGGCGGTCGCCGTCGAGCAGTCTTTGCGCCAGGGTCTTTCCGCTCATCGCGGGCGCAATCATCGCAGGGGTCGTATTGGATGCCCGCCCTCCCCGTCCTCCCATACGATTCGACGGCGATGGAGCCTACGGTCGCCCACCCCCCTGCCCCGACCGCACCCGAGGAGATCATCGAGACGGTGCGCCGGGCTCCCGAGCGGCTGCATGGCGGTCCGCTCGCGCTGTTGCGATTCATGCGCGCCAACCAGATGTTCAGCCGCGCCTACCTGCATCTGCTCGCACGCTTCGTGTTGCTGAAGCTGCGCCACGGCAAGCGGTTGCAGACCGACGGCATCTGCTTCATCTGTCCCGGCGTGCAGCTAGAGATCGGCCGCCACGCGACCCTGCACATTGGCCGCTGGGCCTGGCTCGGCCACGGCACGAAGATCCGCGTGCATGAGGGCGAAGTCTCGATCGGCGCGAAGACCGTGATGGGTCAGGAGTGCACAATCTCCGCCTTCCAGCACGTCTCGATCGGCCGCGAGTGCATCGTCGCCGACCGCGTGATGCTGATCGACTTCGACCACGGCGTCGTCGAGGTCGAGCGACCGATCAGGCTGCAGGGCATCTACAAGCGCGACGTTCGTGTGGGCCACAACGTCTGGCTGGGGTACGGGGCGTGCATCCTTCGCGGTGTCGTCGTTGGCGACAACGCGATCGTCGGGACCAGCGCGGTCGTAACGAAGGAAGTGCCCGCCAACGCCGTCGTCGGTGGAGCGCCCGCACGAGTTATCCGCATGCGTGAGGAGCCACGTTCGATGCACTGGGAGTGAGCTTCCGGGATTCCACAGGTCCGCGCCCTGATCGATTCCCTGTTCGCGATAGTTCCTTTACAAGCTCATCAGCCGTACTAGAAGGATCGCCCACCAAGGTCACGGCACGAGCAGTGCGGCGCAATCAGCGTAGATCGCCAGGTTACGCAATCCATCCTCGCTCGCCCATGGCCCCTCGGCCAGCGCACGCGCGAGTTCCTGGCGGTGCCCTTCGAACCGCTCGCGCGCATACGGCACGGTCAGGCCACGGGAGAGCATGAAGGTCCAGTCGCTCGCCTGCAGCGCCAGCAACTCGCGCACCGCCGCCGGGCCCGCCGCCGGGCCCGCCGCCACCACTGCAAGCTCGGCCGCGCGCGTAGCAAACGCCAGCTCGGCGACCTGCGGTCCCGACCACGTCGACAGGTCGCCATCCTTGCCCCAGCTGCTCGTCTCCAGCGCATTCTGGCTTGCCGGCGGCTCCTCATCCTTGCGCGAGGCCCCACCAGCCGTTGACTCTTCACCATCGGCCCCTGTGCCGACCGCCAGGGGAGCCCGCTCCAACCGCTCCAGCGCGTCATCTAGCCGCACCAGCTCGAGATCCTGCCGCGAGCACTCCTCCACCACCGCCGCGAGCCATGTGATCCCCTCATACCACCAGTGGCCGAGCAGCTCGGTATCCAACGCACACACTGCTAACCCTCCCCCGGACAGACCGGCGCCGTGGCGGCGCAAGCGCTCGCGGGTGCGGGCCACGAAGTCCGCGGCGTGCTCCTTGGTGAGCGCGACCGCCTGCGCGTGGTTGTAGACATCGCCGTCGTTGCCCCACGGTGTGTGGTGGTGGATGGTGTGGTGGTGGTAGTCGCGATAGTGGCCATCGGCCGGATAGCCGCCATCGCTCCAGACGAGCTTGATCGTCGCGCGGTCAATCGGCACGAGCGTCACGCCGTCCTCGCCCACGAGCGGCCGCAGGTGATCGCGCGCGCCCAACCCAAAACGGTTGGTCAGCTCGACGCAAGTGGCGTGCACACCTGCGTCCGCCAGCGCCGGGGTCAGCCACGGAGCGTACGCGCACTCGGGCAGCCAGAAGCCGCCGCGCCAGCCCTCGGCCCCGAAGCGCGCGCAGTGAGCCTCGATCCCTGTCTGGACCTGCGCGCGCACGGCGGCGTTAGTGGCGAGCAGCGGCAGCACGGCGTGAGTGGCCGAGGAGGTCCATTGGGCATACGGGGCGAGCGCCCCCAGCAGATCCCCGCCGCAGCGGGCGAAACGCTCGAGCGCCCGTTCGTAGTCTCCCCACGAGCGTTCGACCTCGCATGCGAGTTCCTCGTGTCCTCCGGCGCGCAGCCCTTTCGCGTCCTCCTCGTGCGTGTAGCGGCGCACCTCGCCCACAAACGCCTCGAAGCGCTCCTTCACCCCCGGGGCTTGCAGCTGATCACACAGCACCGGCGACAGCGACAGCGACAGCGGCGCGCCCGCCTCGAGCAGGTCGAGCAGTGGCAGGTAGCAGCCGGCCATCGCCTCCCACAGCCACTCCTCGCCAAACGGCCACGTGCCAAAACCCTCGACGTAAGGCATGTGCGTGTGCAGCACGATCGCGAGCGCGCCACGCGACTCCTCGGCCGTGCTCATGGGAATGCGCCAGAGCCTTGGGGTCTCCTTCGGCGCGGTGCTCCAAACGTCCGAGGCTCGCCGGTGAAGATCCGGTCATTGCCGGCCACTACCGGCACACCGCGACAAAGTCCAGCGCCCGATCCAGATCGGCCTGCCCGCGCGGGCGCAGAACGAAGTCCCGCGCGGCGATTGCCGGCGTGAACCAGTCGTAGAAACGCTTGGTCAGCCCCAGGCGCGCGTGCACCTCGTCCCACCCTGCCCGCAACGCGAGCTCGTGGGCACGCAGCTTGCGGGTATGAAACAGGCCGAAGAGAGCCACCGAGCCGAAGCGTCGGCGGCAGCACCTCTCGAACTCCTCGGCGCGGTACTCGTGCACGTGCCACGGGTTCTCCGAACGCTCGGCGCCCTTCGGCGCGAGCGTGCGCACGTTCGGCGTCGACAGGTAAACCGTCCCCCGCTCCCCGACGAGTGAGCAGAAATGCTCGAGCACCGCGTCCGGGTCCTGGAGATGCTCGATCGTCTGCAGGAACACGACCGCATCGGCCTGCTCGGCAAAGCTCTCGACCAGATCGCGCTCGAAGCGCAGGTTCCCGCGGCGGTAGCGCAGCCGCGCGTGCTCATGCGCCTCCGGGTTGGCGTCCACCCCGACCACGCTCGCTGCGCTCGCGGCGAGCACGTCCGAGCCGTAGCCCTCACCACACGCCATATCGATCACACGCTCGCCGGCGACGCGCGTCGCGATCCATTCATACACCGCCTGGTGGCGGCGAAACCAGTAGTTCTCCTCCGGCACATCCGGCAGCGTGCGCTCCCCCGTCAGCGCCAGTGGCGGAACACCGTCGGGCTGGTCACACTGCTCGTAGAGAGGCACGGACACGGCGCGCGAGTATATGGTGCCGCCCCGTGCCACCGACTCTCAGTGCCGAGGAGATCCGCGACGTAAACACGCGCTACCACGACGTGGCAGCCGATCACTATGACTCCAAGTGGGGGATCGACTTCGGCGAGCTCGGCCGCGATCAGGTCATCGCGAAGGTGCGCAAGGCCCTTCACGGCAAGCCCGGGCACTATCCCCACTCGCTCGAGATCGGCTCGGGGACAGGCTATTTCACGCTTAACATGATGCGGGCCGGGCTGATCGGGCAGGCCACCTGCAGCGACATCTCGCCTGGCATGCTCGCGAGCCTCGCCGCCAACGCCGAGCGGTTGGGCCTGCAGGTCGAGACGGTACCCGCTAACGCAGAGGCGCTGCCGTTCGCGGATCAGAGCTTCGACCTCGTGCTCGGCCACGCGATCCTCCATCACATCCCCGACCTACCCCGAGCGTTCGCCGAGTTCGAGCGTGTGCTCGCGCCCGGCGGCACCTTGCTGTTCGCCGGCGAGCCCTCCCGCTACGGTGATCGCCTGGCGAACGTGCCCAAGCGTGCCGCCGGCAAGGTGGCGCCGCTGTGGCGCCGGGCGATTGGCGCGCGCCCCGCGCGCCCCGCCGACGGTGGCGCGCCCGACTCGGCGCTCGAGAGCGTCGTCGACGTCCATGCCTTCGCACCGGCCGAACTATCCACCTTCGCCAAGGAGGCCGGCTTCGCCGACGTGCGCGTCACCGGCGAGGAGCTACTGGCCAACTGGTTCGGCTGGACCAACCGCACACTCGAGGCGACCGCCGAGCCGTTCGATGTCCCCTGGGCCTGGCGGCAGTACGCCTACCGCGGCTACTTGTTCTTCCAGGAGCTCGACCGCCGGCTGCTCGAGTCGCGTCTGGCGCCGGCGATCTTCTACAACCTGCTTATCTCCGCGCACAAGCCCGCAACGTAGAACTCGCGCCTAGACTGGGCGCATGACCGATCGCCTCGTCCTCGACTTTCCCCTGTTCCCACTTCCGATCGTCGCGCTGCCCACCGAGAGCGTGCCGCTGCACGTCTTCGAGGACCGCTACCGCCGGATGATCGAGGAGTGTTTGCTCACCAAGCGGGAGTTCGGGATCGTGTGGCGCTCCGAGGATGAGCTCAAGCAGGTCGGGTGCGCATGCGAGATCGAGGAGGTGCTCGAGCGCATGGACGACGGCCGCCTGAACATTCTCGCGCGCGGCACCCGCCCGTTCCGCCTGATCGAGCGCCAGAACGACCTCCATTATCCAGTGGGGGTGATCGAGCTCCTCGCCGACGAGGAGGAGTCGCCCGACGCCGAAGCTGCTCAGGCCGCCCGCGAGCTGTACGCGGAGCTCGTCGATCAGGCCACCGACCGGCAACTCGAGGACGACGACCTGGAGGCGATGAACGCCTACCGGATGGCCGCCACCGTGGAGTTCGGCCCCGACGCCAAGCAGGAGCTGATCGAGCTGCGCTCCGAGAACGCCCGCCTGAGCCTGCTCACGCTGCTGCTCCGTGCCGCGATCAAGCGCTTGGAGCTGGTTGACCGCGCGCAGGCCCGCGCGCGCTCAAACGGCAAGGTGCGCTTCGGCTGAGCCCTCACGCCCTCACAGCCACCCCACCGCGGCGAGGGTCGCCCGCGCCGTCGATCTCCTCCCCCCGACGCAGCACGGCTTGGACGCCGCCGAAGAACAGGTTGAGGTCTCCAAACTCGACGATCGGACCCGTGAGGCTCTCGAGGTCGATTCCCGGCTCGGCAAAGAGCGTGCCGTCCTCGAAGTGCACACGCGGGGCCTGCACCGCCGCGCGCGCGGGCAGGCCGTGGTCGACGACGCCGACAATCGTTTGCAAAAGCGCCGAGCGGATGCGGTTCGAGCCGGCGCTGCCCAGCACCAGCTCCACCCGCCCTTCATGCAGCACGACCGTGGGAGCCATCATGCTCGGCATCCGCCGTCCCGCCGGATGGCGGTGGAAACCGAGCGGGTTCAGGTCCTGCTCGCCCATCATGTTGTTCAGATGGATCCCCGTGCCCGGGACGAGCACGCCGGAGCCCTCGCCGTTACTACAGGTCACGCTGCACGCCCGCCCATGCGCATCGAGGACCGAAATGTGCGTCGTCGACCCCAAGCGCTTGCAGAGGAACCGCTCGAGAAAGCCGATCTCACTCAAGCCCTCCACGAACTCCGGCGTGCGCTCCCCTTGCGCGGCCTTCATCGCCTCCACCACGCCGCTCAACCGCGGTGGCGCGGGACCGCGATCGAGCAGGGCCAGCGCGTAGGCCAGCAGTATTCCCCCGGCCGAGGGCGGCGGGTTGGTGAGCACCTCGCGCTCGCGATAGCGCACGTGCACGGGCTCGCGTTCCACCGCGCGATAGCAGGCCAGGTTCTCGCTGCTCAGTGCGGCGCCGTGAGCTCGCAGCCAGTCCGACACCGCCGTCGCGATCTCGCCCCGGTAGAAGGGCTCCGCGCCATCCTTGCCGAGCAGCAGCAGCGCATCGCCGAGCTCGGGATTGCACAGCAGCTCACCCTCCTTCAACAACTGCCCTTGCGGCGCCCACAGCGCCGCGCACTCGGGCGTGGAGGTCAGCAGGTCCGCGAGGATCTTGGCGATGTAGGCCTGCCCGGCGTTCAGCTCCACTCCCTCCCGCGCGAGCCGCGCCGCCGGCGCCGCCAGCTCCTGTAGCGGCACTGTTCCCCAGCGCCGCATCGCCTCGCAAACCCCCGCCGGCGTCCCGTACACGCCGCAGGAGGCCGGGCCGATGTGGAACACCTGGGCGGCGTCCCCGAAGGACACATCGACCGCCCGCAGCTCGGCCGGGGGCGGTCGATCCTCAGCGCCCTCGTTATGCCCATCGGCGCCCGAAGATCTTCGAGACGGCGCCTCTACAAAGAAGTCGAGCAGCGCCGGCTCCTCGCCAGCTCCAGCCACGAGCATGTATCCGCCCGCGCCGAGTCCCGTCAGCAGCTGCTCGGCCGCGAACGAGGTCAGCATCGCCCCCACCGCCGCATCGACCGCGTTGCCGCCTTCCCGCAACACCCTCGCGCCGGCCTCGGCGGTCAACGGGTGGCCGGCGGCGACCACACCCTTCTCAGCTGCGCCCATCAAGCGAAGCCTAGAGGTCTCGAGGCTTACAAATTCGGGATGAACTCAGGGACTTCTAGTTCGTCCACGGCGAGCCCGCCGCGACGCGGAGCGGGGGGACGAGACGCACCGCCACTGGTGCGCCGCACACGGGGCTCGCCCGCGGGCTCCTCGTTCAGACGGTTGACGCTGTTGCGCCGGCCCTGCTCGCCGTAGCCGGTCGCGACGACTGTGACCCAGACCTGGTCGTCGAGCTTGTCGTCGACCATCGCGCCGAAGATGATGTTCGCGTCGGGGTGCGCGGCCTCGGCGACGGCCTTCGCGGCCTCATTGACCTCCCACAGCGACAGATCGCGCCCGCCGGTGATCGACAGCAGGATCGAGCGCGCGCCCTCCATCGAGGTTTCAAGCAAGGGCGAGGCGACCGCCTGCATCGCGGCCTCGGTCGCGCGGTGCTCGCCGCCGGCACCCATGCCGATGCCGAGCAGAGCATTGCCCGCGGAGGACATGATCGTGCGCACATCGGCAAAGTCCAAATTGATCAAGCCGGGCAGCGTGACGAGGTCGGAAATGCCCTGCACGCCCTGGCGCAGCACGTCGTCGGCGACGCGGAACGCCTCGACCATCGCGGTCTGCTTGTCGAGCACGCTCAACAGCCGGTTGTTCGGCACCACGATCAGCGTGTCGACCTCCTCGGCCAGTGTGGCAACGCCCCGCTCGGCCTGCTCGCCACGGCGCGAGCCCTCGAAGCCGAACGGCTTGGTCACGATCGCGACCGTCAAAGCGCCGAGTTCGCGTGAGATGCGAGCGACGATCGGCGCCGCGCCGGTCCCCGTGCCGCCACCAGCGCCCGCGGTGATGAAGATCATGTCCGATCCCTTCAGCAGCGCCTTCACACGGTCGTAATCCTCCATCGCCGCCGCGCGGCCGACTTCCGCATCCGAGCCCGAGCCCAAGCCGCGCGTCAACTCAGCGCCGATGTGCAGTGTCACGTCGGCGGTCGACTGCTGCAGCGACTGCAGGTCGGTATTCACGGCGAGGAACTCGACACCCTCGACCTCCGCCTCGACCATCCGATTGACCGCGTTCACGCCGGCGCCACCGACACCCACGACGCGGATCACGGGCTGCCCGACCGCTCCCGTGGTGCCCATGGGGGCAGTCGCAGGATGCTCGCGCGAATAGTCGTCCATCACCGGGCGTGTGTGACGGTCCATAACGTTCTCGGGGATCTCCGAGGAGAAGGCGTGGCGCAGGCGCTCGCGCGGCGTGGGCACGCTGTCCTCGCGCGCGTCCTCATCAGTTTCAGTTTGGGTTGAAGCTTTCAGTCCCGGGTGGGGCAGGCCGCTCTCGCGCGGATGGGGTGTCGCCGGCCGCGCGGCGGCCGCGGGGGTCGCCGCGGCCGCGGCAGCGGGCACCGCCTCGCCTGTGGGCGCAGGCTCGCCGTCCTCCCCTTCGGTCTTCCTGAACAGCGCCGCGAGCGGCCCTTCGCGCATCGAGGCGCGTTTAGGATTGGCCATGAGTCAGAACCTCCTGCGCGAGCTGACGGTAGGACTGGGCGGCGACCCCATCGGGCTCGTACTTCAGCACCGACATACCCTTGACGGGAGCCTCGGCGAAGCGCACCGTCTTGCGGATGCGCGAGGCGAACACGCGGTCGCCGAAGTTCTCCTCGAGGATCTCGATCGCCTCCTTGGCGTGGATCGTGCGCGAATCGACCAACGTCGGCAGGATACCCTCAATGTCGACGCCGGGATTGAGGTTCTCGCGGATCATCGCGAGCGTGTTCTGCAGTTGGATGAGGCCACGCATCGACAAATACTCGCACTGCACGGGGACGATCACCTTGTCGGCGGCCGTGAGCGCATTGATCGTCAGCAATCCAAGGCTCGGAGGAGTGTCGATGCAGATGAAGTCGTAGTCCTCGAGGATCGGTTCGAACGCCTTCTGCAGCGAGCGCTCGCGGCCGATCATCGTCGACATCGCGATCTCCGCCCCAGCCAGATCGATCGAGGCGCAGGCAATGTCGATCTCTCGCTTGCGGATCACCTCGCGGATCGAGACTTTGTGGACGAGCACGTCGTACATCGATTTCTCGAGCGTGTCCGGATCGATGCCTTGCGACATCGTCAGGTTGCCCTGCGGGTCCATGTCGACGCACAGCACCCGATGCCCCTCCTCCGCAAAGGCGGCGGCGAGGTTCAGCGTGGTAGTCGTCTTGGCCACCCCGCCCTTCTGATTGGCGAACGCGATGACCCTGGCCTTACCGTCCACAGCGGGCTCCTACTCGATTGGGAAAGCCGATCGGGGGGTTATTCGCACAGGGATGCGCGATTCCTGCATCAGGACATGTGCGGGAGAAAGACTTTTTTGGGAGACCATCCCGCCGATTACCGCAGACGGGTCAGTGTCGCTGGTCACCGAGTGAATCTGCCGTGTACGGGACTCGGGATTGGCGAGAACTAGGATCCTGCAATGCCCAAGCGCTCAGCGAACCTGGCGAAGCGCTTGCAAGGCAAGCGTGTGTGCGTGTGCCTTGGCGCCGGCGGCGTTGGCAAGACCACCACCTCGGCCGCGCTCGCGTTTGGGCTGGCGGCGCGAGGGCAGAAGGTTGCCGTGGTGACGATCGACCCGGCTCGGCGCCTGGCCGCCGCGCTCGGGCTCGGCGAGCTCTCCGGCGAGCCGCGCCAGATCGACTCAGAGTTACTGGCCGCGCAGGGGGTGGCGCCGCCCGGTGAGCTGTGGGCGATGGCGCTGGACGTCAAACGCACGTTCGACGATGTCATCACGCGCCTCTCCCCCGACAACGCCTCACGTGAGGAAATCTTGACGAACCCCGTTTACCGCGAGCTGTCCTCAGCCGTCTCCGGCGTGCAGGAGCTCGGCGCCGTGACGAAGCTGTACGAGCTCAACGCCGAACACGACTTCGACGTGATCGTGCTCGACACGCCGCCCTCGCGCAACGCGCTCGACTTCCTGACGGCGCCCGAGAACATGCTGCACTTTCTCGAAGGTCGCGCGCTGAAGGTGTTCCTCGCGCCCGGGGGCATCGCCGCGCGCTTTCTCGGCCGCGGCACCGGGCTGGTGTTCGCAATCTTCGCGCGCGTCACCGGCGTGGACATGCTCGGCGAGCTCTCCACCTTCTTTCGCTCGCTGTCGGGCGTGATCGACGGCTTCGGCGAGCGCATCCGCGGTGTCGCCGAGCTCCTGCGTGAAGGAACGACGAGCTTCCTGATCGTCACCTCACCCGAGCATGAGCCCGCCCGCGAGGCCGTGTTCCTGGCGGAGCAGCTCACAGAGGCGGGGATGGCCCGCAACGGAGCGATCGTCAACCGCGTTCACCTGCACGGCCTCGACGGGCTGGCGGTGGAGGAGGTCGAGGCGCTGCTGACAGGAGAGCTGGGCGATTCCCTGGCGCGGCGTACGGCCAACAACCTGGCGGACTTCGACGTGCTGGTCCGTCGCGACCGTGACACGATCGCCCGCCTGCGTAAAGAACTCGACGAGCCCAACCCGATGATCGTGCCGCACCTGGACGAGGACATCCAGGACCTAGCGGGGCTCGCCCGGATCGCCGGCTACCTCTTCGCCTGATAGCGCCTCGGCGTGCCTGACAGCGTCCTCGATCGCGTCAGGTTGGGCTTGCCTCAGACAGGCAGTGCGTGCGGGGCTCAAACAGGCAGTGCACTCTGCGTGAGCTGGTCGAGCGGGTGCCCGTTTGGCTCACTCGCCCTCGTCTCGTCCTCGGCCGCCTCAACCACCTCAGGCACCTCGGGCATGATCAACAGCTCGTCCGCGAGCGCCGCGAGGTTCGGGTCGAGATGGCCGCAAATCACGTCGCGCAGGAGTGCTCTCAAATGGTCGGCGACATCCCGCGCTAGGTTCACCCCGGCGGCGTGCTCACCAGCCGTCCCCGCAATCGCGGCGCGCTCGAGCGTCTGCGCCTTGACCATGCGCTTGGTCAGCTTCGCGCGATTCTCGGGCGTCGCGCACAGCGCGGCGATCCGCCCCGCCAAGAGGCCGCTCGCGAGGCCCTCCGGCTCGAGCAGCGCGCGCAGCGCCAGCAGATGGTCGCTCAGCGCCTCATATGCGCTCGCGCGCTCGCAGCCGAGCTCGAAGCGCCGCAGTGCCCAGGCCAGCTCGTTGCCGTCGGGAGCGCGGCGGGAGACGAGGTTGCAGAACGCGCGCAGCTCGTCCTCCTGCTCAGCGCTCACCACCAGCATGCCGTGCGGGCGGCCACCCGCGCCGAGCGCCACTGGATTCCACGAGCCGGCGCCGACCCGCGCCCAGGCGAGCGCGCCGAGCGTCACGCGACCGTCGCCGAACAGGCGCAGCGCGCGCAGCAGGTCCTTCAGCACCTCGCGCCCGCGCGCGATCGCGTCATCGATGTCGCCCTCGTCGGCGGTGAACACGACCAGCAGGTCCTCCGCCTGCGCGCCCTCGGGCACACTGCGCAGCGCACCCCGCTGGGCGATCGTCAAGCCCTTCGTCAATGCGAGCTCCTCAGAGGCGATCGTTAGCCCGTGCAGCGTCGCCAGCAGCGTCATCTCGCTCGCGCTTGCGCCCGCGGACTGCTCGAGCCTCTCAAGGGCCCCCTCGACACGCTCCCGGTACTGGGCCGGCGCCGAGCGACGGTCGAAGTCGGTCTGTTCGTCGAAAACATTCTCCAGTAGCAGTCTCAGCGCCGCGCCCGCTCGCGCGTAGGCCTTCATCCGTGCTAGATCGGCACCCCCGCCCATCCCCACCAGATAGCGGTCGAGCCCCTCGAAGTCCACCAGCAGGCTCGTCGCATCGGCGTGGGCGGGCAGGCTCGCGAGCTTCGTCCCGTGCTGTTCGATGAACGCGCCCGTTAGCGCGCGGTAGCAATACAGTCGTGCCGCGCTCTCGCCGCGACGGGCAGGTTTCTCGGCCAGCTCGAATCCGACCTCCGCGCCGCCGTCGATCTCCGCCTGCAGTCGATCGGCCGCTTCTTCTACAAACTCTGTGAGCGCTGTCTCCAGCTGGCGTGAACGCATGGTCTGCACACTTCGGCCCCGCGTTCTCCGCTCCTGCTCGGCGTGCCCGCACGCAGCCCGTCTTGCAGACCGAACGGGCTCCTACGCAACCGCGAGCGCGAGCGCGAGCGAGCTGCCTTCGCCAAGCCACTCTTCGCCGTAGGAACGCATCCCGTCGACGATCGGCAGCAATGCCCGACCCTTCTCCGTGAGCGCGTACTCCACGCGCGGGGGCACCTCTCCGAACGTGTGTCGCTCGACGATCCCCTCCTCCTCGAGCGCCCTCAGCCGTAGCGACAACGTGCGCGGGCTGATTCCTTGAAGCGAGCGCTCCAGCTCACAGAAGCGCGAGCAACCGTCAGCTAAGTCGCGGACAAGCAGGAGCGTCCACTTGCCGCACACGACCTCTGCGGTGCGACATACCGGGCATGTTTCGTCAACGGCCATCTCAGCCGTTACTTTACCAAATGAAGTAAGACGGGCTAAAACGGCTACGCGACAGTGAGCGGCGGGCTCGGTGCGGGACGGGGGTCGTTCGCCGGATCAGAGTTCGTCTCGCGACGCTCCTCTGCTGCCGCCACGTCCTCCATCGTCGTGCCCCTGCGCCCATCGGCCTGCATCAGCAGCTTGAAGTCGGACGGGTTCGACGCCACCTTCATGGCGTCCTCGAAGGTCACCCGGCCTGCCTTCACGTGACCGAACAGCGCCTGGTCGAAGGTCTGCATCCCGTAGTAGCTGCCCGAGGCGATCACTTCCATCAGCTTGCCCGTCTGCGAAGGGTCGACGATCATGTCGCGCACGCGGCCGGTCATCCGCAGAATCTCGCACACCGCCACGCGCCCACCGTCGGCGCCCGGCACCAGCCGCTGGGAGATCACGCCCTTGATCGTGCCCGCGATCATGCTGCGCGCCTGGCCGTGCTGGTGCGGCGGGAAGAAGTCGAGCATCCGGTTGATCGACTCGGGCGCATCCACCGTGTGGATCGTCGAGAGCACGAGGTGTCCGGTCTCGGCCGCTGAGAGCGCCGTCTGCACCGTCTCCTCGTCGCGCATCTCCCCGATCAGGATCACATCCGGGTCCTGGCGCAGCACCCTGCGCAGCGCACGCTTGAAGGAGGCCGTGTCCATGCCCACCTCGCGCTGGTTGATCACCGATTTCTTGTCCGTGTGCACGAACTCGATCGGGTCCTCGATCGTCACGACGTGCTTGCTCGTCGTTTCGTTTATATGGTCGATCATCGCCGCCAGGGTGGTGCTCTTACCCGAACCCGTCGTCCCCGTCAGCAGGATGATCCCGCGCTCTTCGTCGGCCAACTCCTTCACCACCGACGGCAGCGACAGCTCGTCGATCGTCGAGATCTTGTGCGGGATCGCGCGACACGCCAGCGAGATCACGCCGCGCTGGCGGAAGGCATTGATGCGGTAGCGCGCCACGCCCTCGATTTCGAACGAGAAGTCGACCTCGTGCTCCTCGCCGAACTCACGCAGCTTCGTCTCGTCCTTCAACAGCTCGTGCAGCGTGCGCTCGGTGTCCTCCGCGCTCAGCACGTCCACGCCCGGCTCGGGCGCCAGGTGCCCGTGCACGCGGTACAGCGGCGTGCTGCCCACCTTCAAATGCAGATCCGAGCCCTCGCGCCTGACGAGCTCCTTCAAGGCCTCTTGCACGTCGAACATAGCCCCCAGATCGGCAATCCCGCCCTAGGGCTTGAATGCCGGGCTGTTCGATGGACGGGCTACGCCACGTCGCGGAGCTTTTGCGCCTCCGCCAGGGACTGCAGCTTCTTCAAAGACTGGTTCTCGATCTGGCGAATCCGCTCGCGGGTCACGTTGAACGTGCGCCCCACCTCGTCGAGCGTCCGCGGGTGCTCGCCGCCGAGCCCGTAGCGCAGCTCGAGCACGCGCCGTTCGCGGTAGCTGAGGTTCTCCAGCGCCTCTCTCAGCGCCTCCTTCGTCAGGATCTCCGCCGCGCGCTCATACGGCGACTCGGCGCGCTCGTCGGCGATGAACTGCCCGAACTCCGACTCCTCCTCGTCGCCCACCGGCTTCTCCAGCGACACCGGCGCCTGCGCGGAGCGCTTGATCGAGTCGACCTCCTCCGGGTCGATCCCCGTGACGTCGGCGATCTCGGCGGCGGTCGGCTCGCGTCCAAGCTCGGTCACCAGCTTGCGCTCGGCGCGTCCGATCTTGTTCAGCTTCTCCACAACGTGCACGGGGATCCTGATCGTCCGCGCCTTGTCCGCCAGAGCGCGCGCGATCGCCTGGCGGATCCACCAGGTCGCGTAGGTGGAGAACTTGAAGCCCTTGCGGTAGTCGAACTTCTCGGCCGCCCGCACGAGCCCGAGCGTTCCTTCTTGGATCAGATCGAGG
>Ga0302181_10001513_pt1 | contig 17241 bp, 16 predicted proteins | sample I_Palsa_E3_3_FD_198786 | JGI IMG/M metagenome (GOLD analysis project Ga0302181, IMG submission 198786) | Peat permafrost microbial communities from Stordalen Mire near Abisko, Sweden - I_Palsa_E3_3 | ecosystem: Environmental > Terrestrial > Soil > Palsa > Peat permafrost | place: Sweden...
GGAATACGAGGGGACGGCGCTCGCCGACCGCTGGGAGCTCGACGAGGAGCTGTCGGCCGTCGCCGCGCGCTGGGAGATCGCACCGGAGCGCGAGCTCATCAAGCAGGACTAGCCGGCCAACCGATAGGAGGATGCAGCGATGAGCATCGACGTCAGCGCCATCAAGGACGCGCAGCGCAAGATGTGGACGATTGGCGACTACCCGGAGATCGCGCGCACGATCGCGCAGGTCGGCGAGCTGGTCGCCGAGCGCGCCGACCCGCAGCCGGGTCAGGATCTACTTGACGTCGCGACGGGGAGTGGCAACGTAGCGATCCCGGCGGCGCTCGCGGGCGCGAAGGTGACCGGTCTGGACCTGACGCCGAAGCTGCTCGAGGTGGCGCGCGAGCGAGCCACGGAGGCGGGCGTCGAGATCGAGTTCGTCGAAGGCGATGCTGAGGACCTTCCTTATGATGATCGATCCTTCGAGCGCGTCACCTCATGCTTCGGCGTGATGTTCGCCCCGCGCCAGGACGTCGCCGCGGGAGAGCTCGTCAGGGTCGCGAGACCGGGCGCACGGATCGTCGTCGCGGCATGGACCCCGGAGGGACTAAACGGCCGGATGTTCAGGACAGTCGGCTCCTACATGCCGCCGCCACCGCCCGAGCTGAAGCCGCCGGTCATGTGGGGCAATGAGGACCACGTGCGTGGGCTCTTCGCTGCTCATGGAGTCGAGCTGGCGTTCGAGCGCCACACGGTCACGTTCGAGCACGAATCGGCCGAAGCGTGGCTCGAACACAACGAGCGGCTGCTCGGCCCGACGATCATGGCGAAGGCCGCCCTCGAGCCGCAGGGGCGCTGGGACGAGCTGCGCGCGGAGCTCGTCGAGCTCTACAGCGACGGCAACGAGGCTGAGGACGGGACCTTTCGCGCTCGAGCCGAGTACCTGCTGACCGTGGTGCAGATGCCGGCGTGAGCGGGTGGTGCGACGACCGTGACTAGGAACTACAACTAGGCGGAGCGGAGCGCGTCGAGCAACGCACCCAGCTCGCTGACAACGTCTCCCTCGAGACGCACCGCGGCGAGATCGTCAAACGGCGTCGCGCCTTGCGTGAGGACTGCGATGGCTCCCCCACCCTCAAGGGTAAGCCGGGGGAGCGCCGCGACCGGATGAACCTCCAGGGAGGATCCGATGCACAGCAGAAGGTCAGCCCCGGCGCACAGCTCTTGGGCGCGCTCGATCGCTGCGACGGGGAGCATCTCACCGAAGAGGACTACCTCTGGCTTGAGCGCCCGTGCGCAGTCACGACAGCGAGGCACTTTGTCACTCGCCAGGTTCAGCAGATCGAGCACCTCCACCAATTCCACACGCGTGGCACAACCCGGGCACACGCACGCCTCGATCGATCCGTGAACCTCAATCAGCTCACCGGTCCCGGCCTTCCGGTGGAGCATGTCTATGTTCTGCGTGATCACACAGTCCAGCAGCCCGCGGCGCTCGAGCTCGACGAGCGCGAGATGGGCCTCGTTGGGCTCGCGGTCGCCGAGGGTCGCGAAGCGTTCCCCGTAGAAGGCCCAGAAGCGCTCGGGCTCATGACGAAATACCTCGATGTGGGCGACCTCCATCGGGTCGACGTTTGCCCACAAACCGGTGCCCGGGGTGCGGAAGTCGGGGATCCCAGAAGGAACCGATATGCCCGCACCGGTGAGCGCCACGACGGAGCGCGCCTCACGGACGAGCTCTGCGAGGCGCGCTGTGTCAGAAGCCGCTACTGACCCTTCCACGTGGGTGCCCGTTTACCGAGGAAGGCGGTGATGCCCTCCTTGGCATCACCGCTTGCGAACACGCTCGCAAAAGCTCGCTTCTCGGCCTCGATGCCCTCGTCGAGGTCGCCCGCTGCGGAGACGCGCTTGATTTGCTCCAGCGCGAGCGGCGCCTGATCGGCGAGCTTGCGCGCCCAGGACAGGGCGGTGTCGAGCAGTTCGTGATCTTCGACCACGCGGTTGGAAAGCCCCATCTCGAATGCCTCATCGGCCAGAATCGGGTCGCCGATCAGGTTCATCTCCAGTGCCTTGTTGGAGCCGACGAGGCGCGGTAGGCGCTGGGTGCCGCCAAAGCCTGGGATGATCCCGAGCTTGATCTCGGGCTGTCCGAACAGGGCCGAGCGCGCGGCGATCCGTACGTCGCAGGCCATCGCAAGCTCGCAGCCACCCCCGAAGGCCAGTCCGTTGACCGCGGCGATCGTCGCGATGCCCTCGGAACCCAGTTCGCGGAAAAGCGCGTGGGCTGTGTGGATCAGCTGCTCGCCGCCCGCCTCGTCCATCGAGGTGAAGGCCTTAATGTCCGCGCCGGCGGAGTACAGGAACGGGTTCGAGGACGCGATCACGAGCGCGTGGACACTCGAGGACTTCACCTTGGCCCAGACCTTGCCGAGGTCCTCGATCACCTGCGGGGAGATCGAGTTCATCTGCCCGTTCGCCAGCCACGCGATCGCGACGCCGTCCGCGCGCGTCTCCAACTTGACGACCTCCGCAGGCTGCTCGGCGTCGGGCTGCGGGTAGGCGTAGAAGCCCTGCCCGCTCTGCTGCCCGAGCCGCCCTTGAGCGACCAGGCGGCGCAGAATCGTCGGCGGCGTGAAGCGCTCGCCGTGGCGCTCTGCCGCGTCCTCCAGGCGCTCGAGGATCTTGTCGAGCCCTTCCACATCCGCCTTCATGAACGGCGGCAGCAGGCCACGGCGGGGGTCGAGGCCCGCGCCGGCCATCATCCCGAAGTCGATGTCCCGGTGGGTGGCGACGCCCTCCTCGAGCACAAGACAGGCCTCGATGAACGTCTTCAGCGAGAGCAACTCGACCAGCTCGGCCACATCGGGCTCGCCGTCGCCATCGATGTTCGGCTCACCATCGGAGTAGAAGCCGTGGCCGCCGGTCTTCGCGCCGAGCTTGCCTTCGCCAACCAGCCGCTGCATGCCCTTCGGCACGTAGAAGCGTTCCTCGCCGTAGGACTCCGCGAGGTGCTCGGCCACATGCAGGACGGTGTCGAGACCCAGCAGATCAACCAAGTAATAGGGGCCGATCGGGACGACGCCGGCGGCGCCGACGCCCTCGTCGATCTGCTTGATCGAGAGCTTCTTCTCCTCCTGTTCGCGCCAGACCTCGGAGATGCCGGCGTTGAGGATCCGGTTGACGACGAACCCTGGCACCTCGGCGCAGGTGATCGGCTGCTTGCGGATCGCCTGAGCGAAGGTGACGGCCGCGCCGACGGTCTCCGCGGCGGTCTCCTCGCCCTCGACGATCTCGATCAGCGGCATGATCGAAGCTGGGTAGAAGTAATGAAAGCCGACGACCTTCTCCGGGCGCAGCGTCGCTTCGCCGATCTCGGTGATCGACAGCGACGATGTGTTCGATGCCAAGATCGCGTGGCCGGGCGTGGCGGCGTCGAGCTCGACGAACACAGCCTGCTTGATCTCGATCTTCTCCGGCACCGCCTCGATCACGAAGTCGACGTCGCCGAAGTCCGCGTAGGAGATCGTGCCGTGGATCCGCCCAAGCACCTCCTCGATCTGCGCCTGGCCCTGCTCCTCGGTGAGCTTGCCCTTCTCGACGAGCTTTGAGATCTGTCCGGAGGTGACGTTACGCGCCTCGTCGAGTCCAGCCTGCACGAGCGCGTCGTCGATGTCCTTCAGCACCGTTGGGATCCCGGCGGCCGCGATCGTCTGGGCGATCTGGCCGCCCATCGTGCCTGCGCCCACGACAGCAGCCTTGAATACGAACATCGCTCGTCTCCTCTGGAAGGTCTTCGCTTACGGTCGCGCGGAGCCTAGCGTGCCCGCGCCAGAACCTCCGGTTCCAGAAGGTGGGTTCTAAGCGGACGGAGGCAAATCAGCGACGGTAACCCGGATGGTATCCGGGTCGGCCGGGGGCCCGTCCGAGGCGCGCACGGTGATATCCGTGATGACCGCGTCCCTCTCCATATCCGGTGAGGCGGAGTCGCCGATCCAATCCTTCAGGAACACGTCGCAGGCTTCGAGGTCGAGCGGCCGGGCGAAGAGGAAGCCCTGGCCTGAGTCGCAATGCTCCTCCTTCAGCAGTGAAAGCTCGCGCGACTGCTCGATGCCCTCGGCGAGCGTCTCGATCGAGAGCGACTTGCCAAGCTGGACGAGCGTGCGGATCAGGGTGTCCCCTTCGGGGTCCTGGCTGACGCGGGAGATGAACGAGCGGTCGATCTTCAGCGCATCGACGGGGAAGCGCTGAAGATAGGCGAGCGATGAGTAGCCGGTGCCAAAGTCGTCAATCGCGATCCTCACCCCGAGCTCCTTGATCGCGACCAACCGCCGCGCGGTTTCATCGGCGTTTGACATCAGCGTCGTCTCGGTGATCTCGAGCGTCAGCGCGCTCGGCTCAAGGCCACTCCGAGCCAGCGCGTCGCGCACCTCGGTCACGAACTCGTCGGTGTCGAGCTGGCGGGCGGAGACGTTGACTGCCATGCCGACGGGATAACCGCTTCGCCGCCACGCGGCACCCTGCCGGCAGGCCTCGTGCAGGACCCACGCGCCGACTTCACAGATCAGGCCGGTCTCTTCGAGCAGCGGGATGAAATCGTCCGGCTGCACGACGCCGCGCACGGGGCTGCGCCAGCGAATCAGCGCCTCCATGCCGGTCGGGGTCATCTCCTGGAGGTTGAACGTAGGCTGGTAGACGAGGAAGAACTCCTCGTTCTCGAAGGCGACCCGCAAGTCCATCTCGAGTTCCATGCGGCTCTGGACGGCGTCCTGCATGCCGGACTCGAACACCACGTAGCGGTTCTTGCCATCCCACTTGGCGCGGTACATCGCGATGTCCGCGTCGCGCAGCAGCTCTTCGGCGGAGACCCGATCGCCGGCCGCGATGCCGATGCTCGCAGTGACGGTCAAACGACTCTGTTCGGCCCCGTCTAATTCGAAGGGCTGCTTGAGCGCGTCGAGCAGGCGCTCGGCGATCATCTCAGGACCCGAGCCGGGCGACATCCCTTCGGCGACGATCACGAACTCGTCACCGCCGAGACGCCCGAGCGCGTCGATGTCACGTACGACGCCGTCCAGGCGCGCGGCGACCGCCCGCAGCAGCTCGTCGCCGATGCCGTGGCCGAGCGTGTCGTTGATCGCCTTGAAGTTGTCGACGTCGACGAACAGCGCGGCAACAGGCGTCTGGCTGCGGCGCGAGCGCACCAGCATCTGCTCGACGCGGTCGAGGATCAACGTGCGGTTGGGCAGCCCGGTCAGCGCGTCGTGGGTCGCAAGGAATGCGAGCTCCTCCTGGCGGCGGGTGAGCTCCACGTGCGCGCGCTGGCGCTCGGACTCGAAGGACTGGCACATCCGCACGAGCGTGACGTCGAGGCTGCGCTGCAGCATCCCCAGCGCCCAGGCAAGCACGTCGGTTGGGACCTCGAGCTGCAGGGCCGTCTCGCGCAGCACTTCGTCGGCTGCATCGCGCCAACGCAGGCAGCGCTTGGTGACCTCATTCAGTGGCGCCTCGCGCTGGGCGGCGAGATGACCGAAGATTCGCCAGGACTCCTGCCCGACCTCGCGCGCCACGGCCGCGCCTTCGCCGGCCATCCAGCGCGCGACCGCGAGCGTGGAAACGGTGCCGACGCGCACGAAGCTGTCTTCGACGGCATCGTCGAGGGTGGGGCCCGAATTCTCGGAGCGGCGGCGAATTCCCGCGACCACGTCGTCGGTGCGCGCGCTGAGCGCCTCGCCGAGGCGGCGCAGTTGCTCGGGGTCGACCGCGGCCGACGCCTGCACCGGCGGCGCGTTCATCCGGTCGACGTGCACCTCTCCCGAGCCCATAATCGAGCGGATCGGCAGTTCGTAAGAGTTACTTTAAGAACTTTCCCTTACAGATAAAGCGCCAGCGGCTGCCCGCGCGCCGTGCAGACGCGCAGGCTCAGCACACGGCCTCGCTAAACGGCGAGGGCCGCGGGCTCCTCGACGCGCCGTGGAAGTAGCGTTTCACGCGCGATCACCAACCGCTGGATCTGCGATGTGCCCTCGTAGAGCTGCATGATCTTCGCGTCGCGGAACAGCTTCTCGACCGGGTACTCCTTGATGAATCCGTACCCGCCGTATACCTGCACCGCGTCGGTGGCGATTTTCATCGCCGCGTCGGCGGCGAAGCGCTTGGCGTGCGAGGAGACGAGCGTGTTGCGCGCACCCTGGTCGAGCAGGGTCGCCGACTTCCAGGTCAAGAGGCGCGCGGCCTCGATTTCAGTGGCCATATCGGCGATCATGAACTGGATCGCCTGGTGCATCGCGATCGGCACGCCGAACTGGACGCGTTCCTTGGAGTACTCGGTGGCGAACTCGAAGGCCGCGCGCGCGATACCGGTGGCCATCGCGGCGACACCGGGCCGCGTGCGGTCGAGCGTCATCATCGCGAGCTTGAACCCCGCGTTTTCCTCGCCGAGCAGATTCTCGGCCGGGACCTCGACGTCGTTGAAGGAGATCGTCGCTGTGTTGGACGCACGCTGACCGAGCTTGTCCTCCTTCTTGTCGACGACCACACCCCAATCGCGCTCAACGACGAACGCGGAGATCCCGCGGTGGCCGGCCTCCTTGTCGGTCTTTGCATAGACCGTGTAGTAATCGGCGTAGCCGCCGTTGGTGATGAAGCACTTCGAGCCGTTGATTATGTACTTGTCGCCCTGCTTGACCGCAGTCGTACGCATTCCGGAGACGTCCGAGCCGGCGTCGGGCTCGGTCAGGCAGAAGGAAGCCAGCTTCGGCTCCTCGGTGAGCATCCCGAGGTACTTCTTCTTGATCTCCTCCGAGCCGCCCAGCATGATCGGCGCAGTCGCCAGGCCGTTGCAGCCGAGCGAGGTCTGGATGCCGGAGCAGCCCCAGGAGAGCTCCTCCTCGATCAGGCAGCCGTCGAGATAGCCCGCGCCGGCGCCCCCGTACTCCTCGGGAATGTGCGAGTTCATCAGGCCGACATCCCAGGCCTTCTCGATGATGTCTCCCGGCCAGGTCCCGTCCTTGTCGTACTCCCAGGCGACGGGTCGGATCTCCTTCTCGGCGAAATCGTGCGCCATCTCGCGCAGGTTCTTCTGCTCGTCTGTGAGCGTGAAATCGACCATTTCTGCGTGCTCTCCTAAGGGCGGGCGCGGGTTTGGGCCATCGCGCGGGAATAGATTGACTGGTCAGTCAACGTGAAGGGTAGCGAAGGGACGGGCCCCGCTCAACTACGCAACAATCATGCGATGGAGAGTATCTTCCCGATCGTCGTCTTCGGCGCGGTTGGCGTGTCGATCGTGATGTCGGTTGTGTTCCTCGCCAGCAGGGGAAGCGTTTACGACCAGGTTGGCCAGGGCGGGATCTCGCGGGACAGCGAAGCCTCTGACTGGGCGAGCGCGCCGCCGCTGAGCAGCGCCGCAGACCGCGCTGAGCAGGAGCGGGAGATCAGGCAGATGCTCGGCGCGCGCAGCGCGCGGATGGTGCAGCGGGGCGAGCCGGCACTGGATATCGACGCGGAGGTCGCAAAGCTGCTGCTGGTGCCGGCGGCGGGACACGATGCGGGCCTCGAAGGGGAGGTGCGGCAGCTGGTGATCGCGAAGAACGAACGCCGCGCACGACAGGGGCTGGAGGCGTTGGACGTCGCCGCAGAGGTGGAGCGCACCTTGGCGGAGCTTGGCTGACTCACTCACCGTCCTGGGCACGCAGGTGAATTAGGACCCACCCACCCCAGGACGCAGGAAGCGACGTGTGCTTTGCACACGAGCGACCGAGGACGCCGATCCAGCGCCGCCATGCGTGTTCAGGAGGACGCGGATTGCATGGGGATGGTGAGGTCGGATATAAACGCGCTATGGCCGACCCGCGCCGATTTGAGCTGGACGAGCTGAGCATCCGCCCGGGGACCTATTTCAACCCGCAGACGGAGGTCGTCCTGATCGTCGACGACACGCCGGACGTGGACCACGAGATCTTCGACGATGTCGAGCCCGGTGAGGGCGCCGACTGGGTCCTGATCTCCGACGAGGCGCCCGTCGACGAGCACCGGCGGGACGAGCTGATCGAGAGCTTCCAGGTGACCTACCACCCCGCGGGCGAGCTCGTGGTCGCGGGCGAGGACTCCGACGAGGACGTCGAGAACGAGGAACTCGAGCCCGACGAGGAGATCGACGAACTCGATTAGCCGGACGACGGCGGCGCAACTACCTGCTGTCGGGGGAGTTCCGGGTCTGCAATGGGCCCTGCAGAGTCATCGCGGATCGTGCGTAGGATGCGCGCCGTGCGTGTCCCCCATCCGCGCGCGCTCGTCCTGGGCGTGCTCGTCGCGAGCGTTTGCTCGCTCCTCGGCGGGACGGCCGCCCCCGTTCAAGCCGCCGGCAAGCCGGCTAGCGGGCTGAGCGTGACGGCTGCGCTCGCGAGCCTGCAGCGCAGCGGCGCGATCGCACCGGCTATCTATCAGCAGGACTATTCGGCCTATGTCGCCGCGGTCAACTCGCTGAAGAAGCTCTCCGGCACGCGGCGCTCGGAACTCGGCGCGGTGCTCGCGAACGTGCGGGCGATCGCCGCCGCCGGCGGGTTCATCCCCTCACGGCTGCCAGCGCTGTTTCTGACGCTCGAACGCAACCGCACGTGGTGGACGACCGGGTCGCTACTCGCCTCGCGCGTGCGCATCAGCTTCCCTGGTTCCAAGCTCGTCTGGGAGTACTACTCGGGCCAGGGAATCGAGATCCAATGGCTCGGCACCTTCGGCGAGGGCAATGGGTTCTACTCGGGTGGCCAGAACAACAACCTCAAGCAGCTCGTCTCCGAACTGATCCCGCTCGCGACCAAGCGCGCCGGCGGCATCGCGTGGGAGTACATGTTCCAGTTCGACGGCGGCCTACCCCCCTGGACGAGCGGCCTCTCCCAAGGCACCGCGCTGCAGGTGCTCGCGCGCGACTGGTCGCGCTTCAAAGAACCGGCCGTGCTGACGGCGGCCCAGGAAGCGCTCGGGATCTTCAAGACCCCTCCCCCGTCCGGAGTGCGCGTCGCGAGCTCGCTGGGCGCGCACTACCTGGAGTACACCTACGCCCCCACCGACCGCATCCTCAACGGGGAAATCCAGGCTTTGGTGGGGCTCTACGACTACACATCGATCACGAAGGACCCCGTCGGGCTTGCACTGTTCGAAGCGGGCGACGCCGAAGAGCGGGTGCGCACGCCCCTCTACGACACCGGCGCCTGGTCGATGTATGACCAGTTCGGCGAATCGGACCTCAACTACCACGAACTGCTCACCGAATTCCTTACGCACCTGTGCGAACGCACGCGCCGTGGCGAGCCGCTCACCGTGGCCGCCCCCCCGGCGCCCGCGCCCGCGCCGGCACCCACGCCCACCACGCCCACCACCACGACGCCTGCCGGGGGTACGGCCGGTGGTACGACAGAAACGAGCGGCGCGAGTGGCGGTGCGAGCGCCGCGCGCCACACAGCTCAGACCGCCGCATCGACCACGACCTCCTCCGCCTCCGCGATCCCCGGTGACGCGATCTACTGCACGACCGCCGAACACTTCACCGCGTATGAGCACACGCCGCCGGTGATCTCTCTGATCACTTCCACGCTGCCGAGCAGCTCGCGGGCGGGCGTTCAGCTGTCGCTCTCGAAGGTCTCGACCGTGCGCCTGACCGTCCGGCTCGGCGGCAAGGTCGTGTTCAGCAACAGCGCCACCGTCGAACGGGGCAAGCCGAAGCTGTTGTGGCCCACCCCTTCGCAGGGTGGCTCCTACGCGATCACGCTGTCGGCGACGGACCTGGCCGGCAACTTCGCCACCGCTTCGGGGACAATCACCGTTGCCAAGGGCGCGAAGGCGCACTGAGTAGCCGACTTAACTACGAAGCGTCCACCGGTATCGTGTGATTTTGCGGGTGAGGGCCTCTGGCCTTTAGCCCGTATTTCTCGTTGAGGATGATATGCCTGAGGGAGCCAACCGGGGCCTACAACGGGACCACACCCGCCCCATGCGCGCCTAGACTGCGGTGCATGACACGACTGAGCAGCGCATGGCGGGCCCTGACGCCCGACCAGCGTCTTGCGGGCGGCGCCTCGGCGGCGCTGTTCGTGACGATGTTCCTGCCGTGGTACCAGCAGAATGCGGTTGTCAACGCCCCGCGCGCGGCACCGCTGCAGAGTCGCAATCTGAACGCGTTCCAGGTCTTCTCGTTCGTCGAGGCCGCCGTCCTGCTCGTCGCCCTAGCCGTGCTGTACCTGCTGTTCGCGCGCGGCGAGCGGCGCTCCTTCCAACTGCCCGGGGGCGACGGCTCGATCGTGTTCGCCGCGGGGATCTGGGTAGCTCTGCTACTCGTTCTGCGCCTGTTCGACAAGCCCGGAATCACGACCCATGGCGTCGCTGCAAACGTCGGCATCCAATGGGGGATCTTCTTCGCGCTCGCGGCCGCCGGGCTACTCGCGGCCGCCGGCTCGCGGATGCGCGCCGGCGGCCGCCCCGAGGCTCCGCTTGTGAGTCGTCCGCGGCGGCCATCACCACCGCCTACCCCGCTACCCCGTCGCGTACCGCGCCGGCCTGTCTCTGCATCTGACACAACCGAGCAACTGTCCTTCGAGGATCACGCCCTACACCCCGAGCCAAACCTCCTGTCCGACCCGGCGCCCGAGTCCGACCAGCGGTAGGCGCCTATCATTGCGCGGACGATGTCCGCCCCTTTGTCCTCGGCGCCCGCCTCCGTCGCAGATGTCGCGGCGGGCCTGCGCGCGGTCGGATACTTGCCCGGCGAGTCGACCGCACTCGTGGCGTTCCTCGCGACCAAGCTCGGCAAGCCTGTGCTCGTCGAGGGGCCGGCGGGTGTGGGCAAGACCGAGCTCGCGAAGTCGCTCGCGCTGTATCTCGACCGCGAGCTCGTGCGACTGCAGTGCTACGAGGGCTTGGACGAGGCGAAGGCGCTGTACGAGTGGAACTACCGCAAGCAGCTCCTGCGCATCCAGGCGGAGGCCTCGGACACGGGCTGGGAGGCGGTGCAGGAGGACATCTTCGGCGAGGAGTTCCTGCTTGCCCGTCCGTTGATGAGCGCGATCGCCTCCGCCGAGCCGGTGGTGCTGCTGATCGACGAGATCGACAAGACCGACCAGGAGTTCGAGGCGATGCTCTTGGAGGTGCTCTCGGACTTTCAGATCTCGATCCCGGAGCTCGGCCGCGTCGAGGCACGCACGCACCCGGTCGTGCTGCTCACCTCGAACAACTCGCGCGAGCTGACCGAGGCGCTCAAGCGCCGCTGCCTGTACCTGTGGCTCGACTACCCCGAGCTCGAGCACGAGCTGGAGATCGTGCGCCTGCATGCGCCGGAATTGTCGGAGACCGTCGCCCGTAGGCTCGTCGAGGTCGTGGGCATGGTGCGCGAGCTCGACCTGAAGAAGCCGCCGTCGATCGCCGAGTCGATTGACTGGGCGCGGGCGCTTTTGCTGCTCGGCGCCGAGGACATCGACGAGCAGGTCTTTCGGGACACGATGTCGGTGATCGTCAAGCACCGCACCGACATGGACATCGTCTCCGAGCGCGTCGGCCTGAAGCTCCGGGCGCCCGCGGCCGATGCCGCCTGAGGGCCTGCCGGCCCGGATTCTCGAGCTCGGTGAGGAGCTGCGCCGCGAAGGCGTCGCGGTCGGGACCTCGGAGCTCTTGGACGCGTTCGCGGTGCTGCGCGAGGTGCCCTGGACCGAGCAGGAGGACTTCCGCGAGGCGCTCGCCGCGACCCTGGCCAAGAGCCAGGAGGACCGCCGCGTGTTCGAGCTGGTGTTCGAGCGCTTCTTCTTTCGCGCGGTCGAGCTCGCGGCGCTGCGCGAGGACGTGCGCGAGGGCGATCCGTCGCAGGCCCCACCCGGTGCGATCGACCTCGACGAGCTCTCCGTGGAAGACCTGGAGGCCCTGCGGGCGCAGATCGCGGCCGCGCTGAGGGATGGCTCGGAGGGAGCGATGCGCGACCTCGCACGGATGGCGATCGCCGCCTTCGGCCGGCGCGAGGAGGGCTCGGGCGTGATCGGCGTCGACGTCCAGCGCATCCGCCGCGCGCTCGGCCTGCGCACCGAGCCCCAGCCCGACCTCCCCTCCGAGGACCCCCGGCGCGAGGGCCTGCCGCGCGATGCGCTGCGCCGCTTCGAGGCGCTGTTACGGCGCGAGCTCGAGCGCGGTCAGATCGAGCGCACCGGCAGCCTGCCCCCATCTCGACCGCTCGGCGAGCTCGACCGGGCGCTTCCCTCCGGGCCGCTGGCCGATCTGGCGGCCGTGCACCGCGTCGTGATCCAGTTGCGCCGTCGCCTGGCCACGCAGGGCATGCAGGCGCGCGGGCACCGCCGCCACGCGCAGGTGGACGTGCGGCGCACGATGCGCGCGTCGCTGCAGACCGGCGGCGTCCCGGTAGTGCTCAAGTACCGCCCGCGGCGCCCCAAACGTCCGGAGATCTACGTGCTCTGCGACGTATCCACGAGCGTCACCTCGGCCTCGGTGTTCTTCCTGTCGGTGCTCCACGCTCTCCACGACTCGTTTCGCAAGATGCGCTCGTTCGTGTTCATCGAGCGCGTCTCGGAGGTGACCGACATCTTCGCCCACGAGCGCAACTTCAAAGCGGTCTCAGAACGGATCTCCTCCGACGCGGGCGTGGCCGACATCTCCGGCTACACCGATTACGGCCGCGTCTGGTCGGAGATGCTGGATCTGGTCGGCGAAGATCTGCACCCGCGCGCCACGGTGATCGTGCTCGGCGACGCGCGCACGAACGGCCGGGACCCGCGCTCGGACCTGTTCGCCCAGCTCGCCGCGCGGGCGGGGCGCACGTTCTGGCTGAACCCCGAGCCGCGCCTGTACTGGAACTACGGCGACTCGGTAATCGCCTCCTACGAGGAGTTCTGCACGGCATTCGAGTGTTGGACCACGGCCCAGCTGGAGGATTTCGTGCGGGCGCTCACCCGTCCAGTCTCATCTGCGCTGTAGCATCAGCAACAGAGAAAATCAGGGGAGCTGGCGGGCAAGCCGGCTGAGATGGTGCCCAGGAGAAGATCCCCCGGCGCCGACCCTTTGAACCTGTGGGGTAATGCCCGCGGAGGGAGCTCAGTGCCGACCGAACTGCAGTCCCGCGCGCAGCGTCATACATCTCGGATGACTCGCGCCAACGACGGCATCAGCCTCAATGACGTCAGCCGCGCCTACCGCGACCAGCGCGGCGCATCGGTGCAGGCGCTCGCCGGCATCTCGCTGTACGCCGACCACGGCGAATTGCTCGCAGTGGTCGGCCCGAGCGGCTGCGGTAAGACGACGTTGCTCGAGTTGATCTGCGGCCTGCAAACCCCTGATCGGGGCGTCCTTCAGTGCGCCCCGGCGGCGCTGATGCCCCAGCGCGACCTGCTGCTGCCGTGGCTCTCCGCACTCGACAACGCCGCGCTCGCGCTGCGCATCGCCGGCCGCTCGCGCGCCGCGGCACGTGCTCAGGCGGCTGACCTGTTCGCGGAGCTTGGCCTGCAGGGGTTCGAGCAGGCTCACCCGCACGAGCTCTCCGGGGGAATGCGCCAGCGTGTCGCGTTCCTGCGCACTTTGCTCTCGGGCAAGCCCGTCCTCTGCCTGGACGAGCCGTTCGGAGCACTCGACGCGATCACGCGCGCGGAGATGCAAGCCTGGCTGGACCGAGCTTTGCAGCGCGAGCCCCGCACGGTCGTGCTCGTCACCCACGATGTCGAGGAGGCAGTCGTGCTCGCTGATCGCGTCGCGGTGCTCTCCCCACGGCCTGGCCGTTTGCGCGTGGAGATCGAGGTGGACCTCCCCCGCCCCCGCTCGCGCACTGATGTGACTGTCGTCGCCTTGCGCGAGCGTGCCTTGCACGCGCTGGGGATGGAGGACTCGTGAGGCGCAGCGTCGTGAACGCCCTGCCGGCGATCGTGCTCGCCGCCGCACTGCTCGGCGCTTGGGAGCTCTACGCCGACTCCGGCGCCACGAGCTCCTCGATCCTCCCCGCGCCCCACACGATCGCGCAGTCGCTGTGGTCCAACGCCGGGCTGCTCTCTCACAACCTCCTCGTCACCGGCGAGGAGGTCGCGCTCGGACTCGCACTGGCGCTGGCGCTCGGCTTTGCGCTCGGGGTGCTGATCCACCTCTCTCCTGCCCTGCGTCGCGCCTGCTACCCGCTCACGGTCGGCTCCCAAGCAGTGCCGATCGCGGTGATCGCCCCTTTGCTCGTCTTTCTGTTGGGCTTCGGCCTGCTTCCCAAGCTGATCGTGATCGTTCTGATCTGCTTCTTCCCCGTCGTCGTCACGACCGTCGACGGGCTCGCCGCCGTCGACCCCGACCAGCTCAAGCTGCTGCGCACGCTCGACGCCTCCCGCCTACAGGCCTTTCGCTTCGCCGAGCTCCCCGCGGCGCTGCCCGCGGCGATTAGCGGCGCGCGGATCGCCGTCACCGTTGGCGTGATCGGCGCCTACATCGCCGAGTCCCAGACTGCCACCTCCGGCGCCTACGCCGGGCTGGGCCATGAGATCAACGCCGACCTTTCCTCCCTGCAGACCGCGCGCGCCTACGCTGCCGCGGTCGTGCTGTTCGCGTTCGCGATCGCCTGCTTCTACACCCTTTCCCTGGTCGAGCGCCGGCTGGCGCCGTGGGCCAACCAATCAAGAGGAGACCTCCGTTGAAGATCAGACTCGCTGCTGTGCTCGCCGTCGCCTGCGCCCTTGCCCTGTCCGCGTGCGGCGCCAAGCGGGACACGATCACCGCGCCTGGAACCAAGTCCTTCACGGTGATGCTCGACTGGTTCCCCAACGCCGACCACGCGCCGCTCTACTCCGCGCTCGCCGCCGGCGACTTCCGCGCCGCCGGCCTGGAAGTCAAGCCGGTGATCCCCTCCGAAAGCGCTGAACCGCTGAAGCTCTTGGCGGCCGGCAAGGTCGACATGGCGATCTCCTACGAGCCCGAGCTGCTGCTCGCCCGCGACGAAGGCCTGAAACTGGTCTCGATCGCGGCGCTTGTCCAACGGCCGCTGACGTCGATCATCGCGCTGCCCTCATCGCACATCTCGAGCGTCGCCGAGCTCGCCGGCAAGACCGTCGGCACCGCGGGCATCCCCTATCAGGCGGCCGAGCTGAAGGCGGCTTTGCAGAATGCCGGCGTCAACCCCTCATCGGTGCACGAAGTGAACGTCGGCTTCAACCTCGTTCCCGCGATGCTCTCCGGCAAGGTCGCCGCCACGCTCGGCGGCTACTGGAACTATGAGGCGCTCCAGCTTCAGTTGATGCACAAGCACCCCCTCACGATCCCGATCGATCAGGCCGGCATCCCCACCTACGACGAGCTCGTGCTGGTCGTCCGCGAAGAACAGGCGCGCTTGAACGGCCAGGACCTGCGCGCATTCCTGCAGGCGCTCAGCCGCGGCGAGCGCGCGGTGCGGGCCGACCCGGCGGCCGCGGCGGCACTGCTCGTGAAGGCCAACCCCTCGCTCGAAGGAAAGCTCCAGCTCGCCTCGATCGAACGCACGCTGCCCGCGGCGCTGCCCTCCGGCGGCAACCCCTACGGCTACCAGAACCCCACGGCGTGGACGGCCTTCGGCAACTGGATGTTCTCCCACGGGCTCCTCCACCACGACCCGAGCAACACCGCCCTGCCGCCGTTCACGAACGAGTTCCTGCCGGGGGAAGGGATCGGGAAGAGCGAAGAATAGGGGCCTTTACAGCCCCGCCATATGCACGGCGGCGAGCCCGGCCCACTCGCCGTAGTCGGCGAAGAACGCGCGCACCTCGTGCTCTTGCGCGCGGGCCCTGGGATCGCCACCGCTGAGCCTGCGTCCAACCAGCTTCAGCAGTCCGAGATCGCCCGCCGGCAGCTGGTCGTAGCGGCCCTGGCCGCACAGCGCCATCATCTCGACGGTCCAGGCACCGATGCCTGCGATCGCGCGCAGCCGCTTCCAGCCGCGCTCGTGCTCGGCGGGGTCGCTCAGGTTCACGCGCCCCCGCGCAACCTCGCGCGCTACCCTTCGCAACGCAATCGCGCGCGCCGCCGCGAGATCGCAGGACTCGATCGCCGCCGGCGCCGTCGCCCCCAGCTTCGCGGCCGTCGGCAGATCTCGCAACCCGCTTGCCCACGCCCCCTCTCCCTCCCCGCTGTCCGTCCAGCGCCGCCCGAGGCGCGTTACCAACCGGCTCTGGATCTTTGCCGCGCGCTCGTACTCGATCAACTGCTCGCACACCGCCCACACGAGCGCCTCGAACGGCTCCGGGCGGCGCCCGACCCGCAGCCACGGGCGCGCCCGCACCGAGCGCCCGATCATTGGGTCGTTTGCGAAGCGGCGGTGAAAGGCTCCCAGGTCATCGTCGACCCCGAGCGCAAACCGCATCCTCGCGATTCCGTGCCTCGCGGCCGCCTGTGTTCGTGCGCGCGCGCCGAACAGGACGCCGTCATCCGCCGTCTGCGCGATCCGCACCACCACCGGCTCCTCCTCGTGATGCAGCAAGCGTTCCAACACGCCGCCGCGGCGGCGTGTCACTCCGTCCATGCCATTGCGTCTCGGCAGCCTGAACGGACTCTCCGGCCGCACCTCCTCGCGCAGCTCGACCAGGTCGCTGCGGTCGCTCAGCGCTCGCCGCCCAGCAAATGCACGTCCACAAGCAGCGATCTGCTGCCGACGATCTGCAGGAGCTCGCCGGCCTTGTTCGCGGAGCGCCCGTCGCGGCTCAGTCGCCGCCCGGCACGGCGGCCCTTCGCGAGCGCCGTGCGCCGGCGCCGTCGATGCACGAGACCGACGACGGCTGCCCCCGCCACAAACCCCCCGGCCGCCACAGCGGCGGCCTGCACGGCCGGCACGACGGCGCGGCCCGCTCCTGCTTGCGCCGGGAGCGTGCCGGGCGCAGATGCGATCACGGTCGGCTCGTCCGCGAGCACCGGCAGGGCATCGACTTCCTCGGTATCACCCATCCCGCGCAGTGTACGCGGCCGCCCAGACTGCTAGTCGAGAACCCGCTCGTAGACCCGGTAGCGCTTGACGATCTGCCCGCCCATCGCTTCCATTCCGCGGTTCATTGCCGTGTTCGTCTCGAGGATCCAGCCCATCTCCCCGCCCTTCTGCGGGCGGTTCTCGGCCGCATCGAAGTGCAGCTGGTAGAGCTTCGCCGCGACACCCGTGTGCTGATGCTCGGGCTTGACGCCGAGGAAGCCGACGCGCACCCGCGTCATGATCCTGCCCTTGTTCAGGAAATGCCACCACCCGAAAGGCAGAAACTTGCCATTCATCTTCTCGAGCACCTGGTTGAGGTCGGG
>Ga0302181_10001515_pt1 | contig 17228 bp, 8 predicted proteins | sample I_Palsa_E3_3_FD_198786 | JGI IMG/M metagenome (GOLD analysis project Ga0302181, IMG submission 198786) | Peat permafrost microbial communities from Stordalen Mire near Abisko, Sweden - I_Palsa_E3_3 | ecosystem: Environmental > Terrestrial > Soil > Palsa > Peat permafrost | place: Sweden: Abisko...
GGAAGACCACGGTGGCCCGGGTCGTAGCCAAAATCTTTTATGCCTTCGGCCTGCTGGATAAACCGACGGTGATCGAAGCGCACCGCGCGGACCTGGTCGGGGAGTATCTCGGCGCCACCGCGATAAAGACCAACGAGCTGATCGACTCTGCGCTCGGCGGGGTGCTTTTCATTGACGAGGCTTACAGCCTCGTCAACGAGGGTGACGGGCAGAGCGACCGGTTCGGGATCGAGGCGGTTCAGGCCCTACTTAAACGGGCCGAGGATGACCGGGAAAACCTGATCGTCATTCTGGCGGGCTACGAAAAGCAGATGGAGAACTTCCTGGGCACGAACCCGGGGCTGGCCTCCCGTTTCGCCACCCGGATCAAGTTCTCCAGCTATGCTCCCGCCGAGCTGCTGGCCCTGGCCGAGGCGCTGCTGGAACGGCGCAGCGAGAACCTCGACGCGGATGCCCGGCCCGCGCTGTGGCGCATGCTGGAGGACGTCGGCCGCCGTCGGCTCACCGACGAGCTGGGCAACGGCCGGTTCATCCGGTCCCTGCTGGAGAAAGCCGGTCAGGCCCGTGACGTCCGGGTGATGACCGCCGGCGCCGAGCCCGGGCCGGAGGAACTGGTCACGATCGAGGCCGGCGACCTGCAGCGGGCCTTGGCCGAGCTGACGTCCCGGCTGCGCGGCTACACCGACACGCCGACCCTGGAGAGCGCGTTCGCCGAGCTGGACGAGCTGATCGGGCTGGAACCGGTCAAGCAGCAGGTCCGCGCGATCGCGGCCCAGTTGCAGGTGGCGAAGCTGCGCGGCCGCCAGGGCCTGACCAGCCAGCCGCCGACCCGGCATTTCGTGTTCACCGGGCCACCGGGCACCGGCAAGACCACGGTGGCGCGCATCCTCGGGCGCATCTTCGCCGCCCTCGGCATGCTGGTACGCCCCGAGGTGATCGAGGCCCAGCGCGCCGATCTGGTCGGTGAGCACCTCGGCGCGACCGCGATCAAGACCAACAAGCTCGTCGACTCCGCGCTCGGCGGGGTGCTGTTCATCGACGAGGCGTATTCGCTGCACAACGAGGGCTACTCCGGCGGCGACGCGTTCGGAGCCGAAGCCGTCCAGACGCTGCTCAAGCGCGCCGAAGACGACCGCGACCGGCTCGTCATCGTGCTGGCCGGCTACCCGGCCGACACGGACCGGTTCCTGCGCAGCAATCCCGGGCTGGCCTCCCGGTTCAGCACCCGGATCGAGTTCCCGAGCTACTCGCCCGTGGACCTGGCCGACATCACCGCCCTGCTCGCGGAGCAAGCCGGCGACTCGTTCGACCGCGAAGCGCTCGTCGTCCTGGACGAGATCTTCAGCCACGCCGGCGGCACGGAGCGCCGCATCAACGACCTCGGCAACGGCCGGTTCGCGCGTTCCCTGTTCGAGCGGGCCTGCGCGCACCGCGACGTCCGCGTCGTGCGCCTGGACGAGGCCGCGACCGCCGAAGACCTGACCACCGTGACCGCCGACGACCTGCGGGCCGCCTACCGTGAACTGGTCGGCTCGCACGCCACGGGTTTCAGCCCCGCGCCCACCAGCCAGCCCGGCGACGGTGATCCGGCCGGAGCGGTGCACGGACGGTCGGCGGTGAACGACGAAGCCGAGGCCTGGCTGCGGCCCCGCCCGGCCGCCGAGCAAGAGGCTGAGGCCGGCTGACCGCCGCGGCGGCCGGCGACCGTACCCGGGGGCCCGCCGCGTCCATGCGGCTTTTCTCAGTGCCTAAACGGGCCCTGGTGCAACTGGTCACCTAACCTCGCGGTTCCCTCCCTCGACGCCGCCTCGTGCCCGCCCAGGCCACGTACGCCGTGCTCCGCCCCGGACGGTGATCCGTCTCGCCGCACCCGCCCTCGCCGCTGCGCGCCCTGGATGGCCCGGCCTTGGCCGCCCTACGCGAGCGGGGACTGGACCCGCCGGAAGCGCACCGTCTCGCCCGGCCGGAGCTGGGCGGCACGCCCGATGTCGGCCGCGACAACCACCGCGACGACCGGATACCCGCCGGTCACGGGGTGATCGGTGAGGAACAGGACCGGCTGGCCGTCCGGCGGCACCTGCAGCGCCCCGGTGACCATCCCCTCGCTGGGCAGCTCGCCATCCCGGGCCCGCGGCAGGGACGGCCCGGACAGCCGCAGCCCGGAACGGTCGCTGTCGCTGGTCACCACGTATGCCGCCGAGCACAGGGCCGGCCGCGCCCCGCCGGCCCTGTGGTCGCCGGATCGTCTCAGCCGTTCCTGCGGGCCCGGCTGACCCGGGTGCACCCTGTGGGTCCCGGCTGGAGCCGGCCGGCCGTCTGGGTGCCGGTGAGCGCCGCCCAGGCCGGTGCGTGGAACGGCAGGGCGGTCCCGCCGAGGGTCAGTTCCAGGGCGGCAGCGTCCTCCGGGTTGCCGACCAGCCGGTTGGCGAGCCGGAGGCTGCCCGCGTCCGCGGCGCCGGACCGCAGGACGCCCAGATGGCCGCAACCGGGCCGCCCAAGGTCGACGACCGTGGCGAACGGGCCGGGCTGGATGACCTCGATGACCGCGTTCCCCGAATCGGGCGTCCCGGCCAGGGCCCGGGTGCCGCCCGGGGAAATGTCACCCGCCTCGCCCTGCTCGCCCGTGCCGTCCACCGGGCGGAACCGTACCCGCCGGCCCGGCCCCAGCGCCGCGGGCGGCTCTCGCGCGGGGTCCCAGTAGTCCGGGCCGGATCAGCCGCCAGATCCGCCAGATCCGCCAGATCCGTCCGGCCGGCCGAAGCCGCCCCCGCCGGGAGTTTCGACCACGAAGACGTCCCCGGCCGCGGCCTGGACCGAGTCGCAGCCGCTCATCGGCGTCACGGAACCGTCCGGGTGCGCCATCCAGTGCCGCCCGAGCGCGCCCGGCGAACCGCCTGCCATGCCGAACGCGGGGATGCGGCGATGCCCGCTGAGCGTCGTGACTGTCATCGGCTCGAGGAAGCGAAGCCGCCGCACGCCGCCGTTCCCGCCGCGCCAGCGCCCCTCCCCGCCGCTGCCGTGGCGGATCTCGTACGACTCCAGCCGCACCGGGTAACGCCATTCGAGGACTTCAGGATCGGTGAGCCGTGAGTTGGTCATCTTCGTTTGCACCACATCGGTCCCGGCGAACCCGTCGCCCGCGCCGGACCCGCTGGCGACCGTCTCGTAATACTGGTACCGCGCGTTGCCGAACGTCACGTTGTTCATCGTCCCCGATCCCTCGGCCATCGCGCCGAGCGCCGCGTACAGCGCCCCGGCGACCGCCTGCGAAGTCTCTACGTTGCCGGCCGCGACGGCGGCCGGGTACTCCGGCGACAGCATCGTGCCCGGCGGGATGATCACGTTTATCGGCTTCAGGCACCCGGAGTTCAGCGGGATCTCGTCGTCCACCAGCGTGCGGAACACGTACAGCACCGCCGCCATGGCGACCGAGGACGGAGCGTTGAAGTTGTCGCTGAGCTGGGCTGAAGTCCCCGTGAAGTCGACCTCCGCTGTCCTGGTCACGCGGTCGACGCGCACCGCAACCCGGATCACCGCGCCGTTGTCCATCTCGTAGGCGTACTCGCCGCCCGGGAGCGCCGTGATGACCCGCCGGACCGCCTCGGCCGCGTTGTCCTGGACGTGCCCCATGTAGGCAAGTACTACGTCGAGCCCGAAATGCCGGACCATGCGCTGCAGTTCCTGGATGCCCTTCTCGTTGGCGGCGATCTGGGCGCGCAGGTCGGCGATGTTGGTGACGGGATCGCGGGACGGGTACTCGGCGCTGGAAAGGAGGCGGATCGTCTCCGCCTCCCGCAGCGTCCCGTGCTCGACCAGCAGCCAGTTGTCGATCAGCACGCCCTCTTCCTCGACGCGCCGGCTGAACGCGGGCATCGATCCGGGCGAAATGCCGCCTATTTCCGCATGGTGCCCGCGTGAGGCGACGTAGAACCATATGGCAGGCGTCTTCCCCTCCGTCGCCCTCCCGCCTTCTTCGAACACGGGAGTGACAACGGTGATGTCCGGGAGATGCGTGCCGCCATGGTAGGGGTCGTTGAGCACGTAGACATCACCGGGCTTCATGCGTCCTTTATTGCGGTTTATCACCGTCCTGATGGACTCACCCATGGAGCCGAGGTGTACCGGGATGTGCGGCGCATTGGCGATCAGGCCGCCGTCGGCGTCGAAGATCGCGCAGGAGAAGTCCAGCCGCTCCTTGATGTTGACCGAATGGGCGGTGGACTGTAGCCGGACCCCCATCTGCTCAGCGACCGACATGAACAGGTTGTTGAAGATCTCCAGCATGACCGGATCGGCCCCGGTGAGGGGGGATGGCGAGGCAGTGAGGGGGGATGGGGCGGCGGCTGGCTGCGCCGTCGCCCGGGACAGCAGCAGATCCGAGCGCTCCGTAACGACCGCGCGCCAGCCAGGCTCGACGATGGTCGTGGCCAGGTTCTCCGCGATGATCGCGGGCCCGTCGACCGCCTGCCCCGGCCGCAGCCCGGCCCGCCGGAACAGTCCCGCCTGCGCCCATGCGCCCGCGGTGAACATCCGGACGTGGTTCTCCGCCCGCGCGCCCTTGCCGCCGCCGGTCCCCGCCCGGCCGGCCGGCTGCGCCCGGCTATCCGCTTGTTCCTCCGCCATTTTTACCGGATGGGCGCTGGCATCACCTCCGCCCCCGCTCTCGTGCGTACCAATGACCTCAACGGAGACGGCTTCCGCCACGACGGTCTTGTCCGGCATGAGGAAGGAGAAGCGGCGCCGGTACGTCTGTTCGAAGGCGCTCATCATGCCGGCCAGGGGTCCGATGGGGACGGGGATGGGCGTGTCGGTGCCGTCATAGCGGAGGTGGGCGCGGCGCTCGGCGCGTATCCGGTCCGCCGGGACGCCCTCGGCGAGCAGTTCGGCGCGGGCTTCGGCCTCCAGCGGCGCAAGCGCGGCGGGCAGCCCGGCGAGCAGTTCCGCAGACAGCGGTGCCTCCACCGCCGTCTCGCGCATCGCGATGATGTCCGCGAGCCCGAGCCCGTATGCGGCGAGCACCCCGGCGAGGGGATGGATGAGCACCCTGGTCATGCCGAGGGCATCGGCCACGGCGCAGGCGTGCTGGCCGCCCGCGCCCCCGAAGGTGGAAAGCACGTACCGGGTGATGTCGTACCCGCGCTGTACGGAGACCTTCTTGATCGCGTTGGCCATGTTCTGCACGGCGATCTCGAGGAACCCGGCGGCGACCTGCTCGGGGCCCCGCTGGCCGCCGGTCGCCTGCTCGATCTCCCGGCTCAGCGACGCGAATAGCGACCTGGTGATCTCGGTGTCGGGCGGCTGGTCGCCGATCTCGCCGAACACCCGGGGGAAATGCCCGGCCTGGATGCGGCCGAGCAGCAGGTTGGCGTCGGTGACGGTAAGCGGGCCGCCGCGCCGGTAGCACGCGGGCCCGGGGTGCGCCCCGGCCGAATCCGGCCCGACCCGGTATCTGCTGCCGTCGAAGTGCAGGATGGAGCCACCGCCGGCGGCCACGGTGTGGATGGACAGCATCGGTGCCCGCATCCGGACCCCGGCTACCTGTGTCTCGTACTGCCGCTCCAACTCCCCCGCGTAGTGCGACACGTCGGTAGACGTGCCGCCCATGTCGAATCCGATCACCCGGCCGAAGCCGGCCGCGGCGGCGGTGCGTGCCATCCCCACGATGCCGCCGGCCGGCCCCGACAGGATCGAGTCCTTGCCGCGGAAGCTGGCCGCGTCGGTGAGGCCGCCGTTGGACTGCATGAACAGCAGCCGGATACCGCCCAGCTCATCAGCCACCTCGTGCACGTAGCGGCGCAGGATCGGTGACAGGTAGGCATCCACCACCGTAGTGTCGCCACGCGACACCAGCTTCATCAGCGGGCTCGTCTCATGCGACTCGCTGACCTGGGTGAACCCGATCTCCCTGGCGAGCTGGCCGATTCTCGCCTCGTGTTCTGGGTACCGGTAGCCGTGCATGCACAGCACCGCGACGGAGCGGAACCCGTCCGCGTAGGCGGCGGACAGGTCGCGCGCTACCGCGTCCTCGTCAAGGGGCATGAGGATCTCGCCGCGGGCGCTGACCCGCTCTCCAGCCTCGATCACCCGCTCGTACAGCAGTTCGGGCAGCACGATCTGCCGGTCGAAGATGCGTGGCCGGTTCTGGTAGGCAATCCGCAACGCGTCACGGAAACCCGCGGTGATAACCAGCACGCATCGCTCGCCCGTGCGCTCCAGCAAGGCGTTCGTCGCGACCGTAGTGCCCAGCCGGACCGCGCCGATCTGGTCCGCCGGGACCGGTTCGGACGGGCCGACGCCGACCAGCTCCCGTATCCCGGCCACGGCGGCGTCCCGGTACGCGCGCGGATTCTCCGACAGTAGCTTGTGCGCGGCAAGCGTCCCGTCGGGCCGCCGCGCCACGATATCGGTGAACGTGCCGCCCCGGTCAATCCAGAACTCCCACCGGCCGTCCACCCGGTTAGGGTATCCCGGCACCCCCCACCGCCCAGCACACCGCCCTGCCGATCCGTCCAGATCAGCGTTGAGGTCGATCGCCGACGGCCCACGGTTCAGACCCCGGGGCTCCTCAGTTCCCGGACTCCGGGGTGAGATCACGCAGCGTGGCGGCCAGGGCGACGCGGTCGTCGCCGGCCGCCTCGATGACCTCCATCAGCATGTGCAGCACGTCGTGCCGGTCCTGGTCGGCGTCCAGCAGCCGCTGCGCGGCCTCCCACAGGCCGGGCGGGTCGCCGCGCCACAGCCGGTCGGCCAGGTCCAGATGCTGCTGCAGGTGGCGGTCATCGGTGCCGGCATCTTCGTGCGCGGCCTCGAGCAGGGCACGCCGGCCGCCCGGGTCCGCCGGGTCAAGGGTGGCCAGGTCGACGCCGCCGACCCGGCCGTGCAGCAGCGGGAACGCGAAGGCCCGCCGGGGGAGGGCCTCCAGGTCGCTGTCCGGCAGCAGCCGCGCGACCAGAGCCGAATCAAGGCCGAATTCCGCTGGGCCCCGGTAAGCCCGGCTGAACGCGCCCATGACGTTGAACACCGCGTCGAGAGTCGCGCTGACCGCCTTCTCACCGAGGCCGCGGCGCCGTCCCGCCCAGCGGATCCAGGCGAGCAGCACGTGCGGCATCGCCTCCTGCTCCTCCGGCGTGAGCATGACCTTGCGCGGCAGCCAGGTCAGCAGGAACGTCTCGGCCTTGACGGGGCTCATCCGCAGTGGCCGGCCAAAGTCCTGATCGCAGCCGTAATCGATGATCCGGTCGGCACAGTGGCTGGCCGCGCTGCGGTCCGACAGGTCCTCGGCCTCGTCGGAGGCGAGAAACTCAGCGGCGAGCATGGCCCGGCGGTCCTTGCTCCACGGCCGCCGCTTGCCGGTGGTGCCGCCCGGGCCGACCGGCCCGCTGAGGCTGCCGGTACCCGCCGATGGCGGCAGCGCACGGATGCGGGCCCGGATGAACGCGTGGTAGGAGGCGAACGACTCACTGACCGGCGGGTTGTCGGCCGTGTCGGTTTCCGCCAGGGCGGCCTCCAGCATGCGCCGCGCGGCCGGGGCGTGCACTGGCTTGAAGCCGCCCCGGTCGCCCTCCCCGGACGGCTTGCGGCACAGCTCCAGCAGCTTGGTCACCTGGGAGGTCACCCAGCCGTCGCGGATCATCCCGTCGACGTTGTAGTCCACGACCGTGACCAGCGCGTGCGGCTCGGTGCCGCCGTAGCTGAAGACGCAGACCACCTCGTCGGTGTCGCCGTACGCGTCGCTGTTGATGTAGCACTCGGACCCGGTGACCGCGCCCAGATGCTGCGCCCAGTTGGGGCTGCGGACACCGCGTTCCATCAGTTCCAGCGCCGCCTGCTCGGCCTTGGACGCCTGCCGGGGCGTGCCCAGGCAGGCGATGCCGGACAGCAGCGCGAGCGCGGCCGGGCTGCTGCGCCGGGCGGCGTAGTCGACCAGCCCCTCACCGACCAGCCGTTCCACATCAGCGTTCCGTGCGCTGTCCCCGCGTTGCCCCCACCAGGTGCCCAGCAGCTCACTGACCATCAGCTCCGCGTCCAGCGGACTTCGTACCGCGAGGAGCTCGCGCGCAGCGCGCAGCAGCTCATCGAACAGCGCGTTCGGGGGCGCGGCGGATGCCGCCGACCTATCCTGGCCGCTGCCTCCGCCGGGGGATGGACTGCGTCGTCGGCTCTGCGGACTCACCTTGATAGCCTCTCAGATCTGTACATGTGGACGCTACGCTACGGTGCAATGCCCGCTGTAGTTTCGACCGGAATCGGCGTGTTGCGGTCGGTGCCCAGAACGGGACGGGTGGGCGAAGCGGTCCCGTCCCGCCGCGTGCTGTCCGTCAAACCGCCCAGGTCGGCACCAGGTATGGTCACCTGGCCGCAGCGGCGCCGGGAATGTGGCACGCTTGTGTGAATAACTGCTGCGAAGAGCCACCAAGCCGACGGTCTTCCGGGGACGATAGAGCAGACGGCCGTGGCGCGGGGGCGGCCTTCGTTCGCCGTGACCGCGGCCGGTAGCGCTGACGTACGCCGTTGGCACCTGTGCGTGATGAGGGAGCAGGAAGGAGCCGCCGATGGCAGGTCGGTGCATGAGACACCGGTGCCCTTGGTGAGCACTGACATGTCCATGCCTCAGCCGCGGATGTCCGAGCTCGGCACGGCGGACGCCGCGCTGCTCGACACACTGCTGCGCGAGGCGCCGATCGGTTTCGCTCTCTTCGGCCCCGACCTCTGCTTCCGCCGGGTCAACGACATGCTGGCCCGGCTGTACGGCCGCGACCCGGAAGCTCATATCGGTCAAAAGCCGTCCCATGTCTGGCCGTCCGAGTTCGCCGCCACGGCCGAGTCGGCGGCCCGCCAGGTCCTGGCGGAAGATCAGCCGGTCTTCGGCGCGCACCAGTACCGCACGCCGGGCACGGCTGCCGCACCCGCACCCAGCCCGGCTGGCTTGGCAGGCGCCGCGGTGCCGCGGGACACCAACGGGGCCGCGGCGGGCACCCTGGGGGAGACCGCGCACCTGGCCCTGTCCTGGTTCCCCTCGCACGACGGCGACGGGCACATCACCGGCGTCGTGCTGATCGCGGTGGATGTGACCAGCCGTCAGCGTTCGGAGGACGCCATCCGGCGCAGCGAGGAGCGCTACCGCTCCCTGGTGCTGGGCGGTGCGCAGATTGTCTGGGTCGCGGACGCCGACGGCGAGATCACCGAGGACTGCCCCGAGTGGCGCTGGGTCACCGGGCAGTCCCTGGAGGAGTTCCTGGGCAGCGGCTGGCAGGACGCGATCCATCCCGAGGACCGGGACCGGGTCGGGCGCGACTGGCAGACCTGTGTCAAGTCCGGGAAGACCTTCGACGACCGGTACCGGGTCCGGACCAGGGCCGGCTCCTACCGGCACTACGACGTCCGCGCCGTGCCGGTCGAACGGGACGGCAAGGTCGTCGAGTGGGTGGGAGCCAGCACGGACGTCACCGGCCAGCGTGAAGCCGAGGAGATGCGCGGCCGGCTCACCGAGCAGCTCTCGGCGGCCGCGCTGCGCACCGCGCGGCTGCAGCAGGCCACCTCCATGCTGGCCGAGGCGCTGACCGTCGAGCAGGTGGTCGAGGTCATCACCGAGGTGGGCCGCACCGCGATCGGCGCGCAGCGGTCCGCGGTGGCGCTGCTGGACGGCGGCCGCCTGAAGGTGATCAACCCGGCCGGCATGCCGCCTGGGCAGTCCGCCGCGACCCGGGACATTCTGCTGGACAGCCCCGGGGTCATGACCCGGGCCATCGCCACCCGCCGGCCGGTGCTCGCCGAGGACACCGAGGCGCTGCGCGTGCTGCTGGAGGACGCCCCGATCGAGATCGTCGCCGGGGAGGACGAGCGGTCCTGGGTGGGGCTGCCGCTGCTGGCCGCCGGGGCCCCGCTGGGTGCCCTGCGGTTCTCCTTCGGCCGCCCGCGGAAGATCACCGAGGAGGAGCGCGTCTTCCTGGAGGCACTGGCCGGGCAGTGCGCCCTGGCCGTGGAGCGCGCCGCCATGTACGAGCGGGAGCACACGACGGCGGAAACGCTGCAGCGCAGCCTGCTGCCGGATCAGCTGCCGCTGGTCCCGGGCCTGGTCATGGAGGCGCGATACCTGCCGGTCGCCCGGAACATGGAGATCGGCGGGGACTGGTACGACGCGTTCCGGCTGCCGGACGGGCGGCTGGCCATCGCGGTCGGCGACGTCATGGGCAAGGGGCTCACCGCCGCGGCGGGCATGGGCCGCGTCCGCAACGCGCTGCGCGCACTCGCGCTGACCGATCCGCGGCCCGCGGCCGTGCTGACCGGCCTGGATCGGCTGTTCAGCGCCACCGAGCTGGAAGAGCAGGTCACCACCGTCGCGTACCTGGTCATCGACCCGCAGACCGGCGACGGGCTGATGGGCAACGCCGGCCACCTGCCGGTGCTCCGGCTCGGCCTGGACGCTGAGCCCTTCCTCGATGAGACCGAAGCCGGAACGCCGCTGGGCTGGCCGAGCCCGCGCCAGCAGCATCCGTTCCGGCTGCCGTCCGGCGGCACCGCGGTGCTGTACTCCGACGGCCTGGTCGAGAACCGCATCCGGGGCCTGGACGCGGGCCTGAACGAGCTGGTCGCCGTGGCGGCCCGGGCCCGGGGCGGAGTGGTCGGCCACCCGGAGCGGCTGCTCAGCTACCTGGTGGACGCGATGCTCGCCGGTCATGAGCAGGACGATGACGTGACCGTGCTCGTTCTGCATGTGCCCCCCCGCGACGTCCCCGAGGGCGATGCGCCCACCGGCACGCGGGACCGCACGCCCGGCGAAAAGGATGGGTCATGACCCCCCCGGGGAATACTCTGCGGCCGGTAGGCGTCGCATCTGTGCGGCTGCCCGGATGTCGGTCTTCGTGCCTCGTCATGTACAAGTCATCCACGGCTGCCGCCTATGGTGGTGTGAGTAGGGAGGTAGGTGGGCTGCTTCCGTGCACTGCGCGGGGGCCCGTCCCGGCGCAGTCTGATCCTGCTTCTCCGGTCCATGCATCCGGACCCTCGCGGGAGGACCTGATTCTCGCCATACGCACACAGGAAAGGCGCCGGTATCGGTCGCCAGTCCGGCAGGCCGGCCGCGCTTCGCGGTCGTGCATGCTGCTATCCAGCGAAGGAAGGGGTGACCGTGGTGGTGCGCGCTGACTCCGCAGCGCGGAAGCGCTCCCAGCCGTCGGCGGAGCAGGACACGCTGGCTTCCGCGGACCGGCACGGATCGGGGCCGGTGGCGGTGAATGGCCGCGGCAACGTTGACGGCGCGAAAGGCGCCGACCTTCCCGGTGAAGTCGCCGTCGTCGATCTGGACGATGCGGACGGCGTCTCCGAGGGCATGGAAGAGGGCGATCTCGAGGACTTCGACGAGCTGTCCGTGGACGACGTGGAGTCGCTCGCGGTCGTAGAGCTCGAGGAGCCCGAGGTAGCGGACGACACCGAGGAACCGGATCTGGCCGACGCCGATGAGGCTGACGGGCCAGACGAGCCCGAGGACGCCGTCGCCAGCGCGCCCCCGGCCGAGGCAGCGGGTGCGGTCACCGTGGTGGTGGCGGCCGCTGCCGCGGCCGTCCCGGGTGTGGCCAAACCGGCCACCGAGGGCGGCGAGGGTGACGACGAGACCTTCGTCTTCGGCGATGACGATGACGACCTCCCGGCCGCGCAGGTCGCGGTGGCCGGTGCCACCGCCGACCCGGTCAAGGACTACCTGAAGCAGATCGGCAAGGTGCCGCTGCTCAACGCCGAACAGGAAGTTGAGCTGGCCAAGCGGATCGAGGCGGGCTTGTTCGCCGAGGAGAAGCTAGCCGACGATCTCCGGCTGAACCCGGACCAGCGCATTGACCTGGAATGGATCGCCGAGGACGGCCGCCGCGCCAAGAATCACCTGCTCGAGGCCAACCTGCGGCTGGTCGTTTCGCTGGCCAAGCGCTACACGGGCCGCGGCATGCTCTTCCTCGACCTGATCCAGGAGGGCAACCTCGGCCTCATCCGCGCCGTGGAGAAGTTCGACTACACCAAGGGCTACAAGTTCTCCACGTACGCGACCTGGTGGATCCGGCAGGCGATCACCCGTGCCATGGCCGACCAGGCCCGGACGATCCGTATCCCGGTGCACATGGTCGAGGTCATCAACAAGCTCGCCCGCGTGCAGCGGCAGATGCTCCAGGACCTGGGCCGTGAGCCCACCCCGGAGGAGCTAGCCGCCGAGCTGGACATGACGCCCGAGAAGGTCATCGAGGTCCAGAAGTACGGCCGTGAGCCGATCTCGCTGCACACACCGCTCGGTGAGGACGGCGACAGCGAGTTCGGTGACCTGATCGAGGACTCCGAGGCGATCCAGCCGGGTGAAGCGGTGAGCTTCACCCTGCTCCAGGAGCAGCTCCACTCGGTGCTCGACACCCTGTCCGAGCGTGAGGCGGGCGTGGTCTCCATGCGGTTCGGGCTCACTGACGGCCAGCCCAAGACCCTGGACGAGATCGGCAAGGTCTACGGGGTGACGCGGGAGCGCATCCGCCAGATCGAGTCGAAGACCATGTCCAAGCTGCGGCACCCGTCCCGGTCCCAGGTCCTGCGGGACTACCTGGACTGAGCACTGCCGCACGCCAGCGTAACGGCCAGGGGCCGGGAAGAGCTTTCCGCTCTTCCCGGCCCCTGGCCGTCGTTCGTTATGACCGCGCGTAGTGTGCTCGGCCGTTATGACCGCGCGTAGTGTACTCGGCCCGGCTGCTTCACCGGGATCGATCCGGGCGCACGGGCCCGCTGCCCGGGCTCACCTGAACGTGCCGGGCAGGCACGGGTGCTGACAACTCCGGCAGCAGCCCTTTAGGAGGGATCCGATAGCCGCTGTGTCTCATCCTGAATTTCGCTGGCCACCTTCGCGAGTGCCTCCTGGTACTCCCGACTGTGGTGCGCGCAAAACAGTAGCTCCAGGGAATTCGGGAGCATGACTCGGACGTACGCCTGGGCGCCGCAGCGGTCGCACACGTCCGCAGCCGTAAGCGGCTGGGTGGGGGCTAGAGCTCCGGTCAACGTCGCCTTCCTCGCCTCGTGCCTCCGGCTTCTGATATCCGGCTGGCTTCGTGATCTGCGCTGTACCTACAGCAGAGCACAACACTCACCCGTGCGTCAGCCTTCCCCTCCTGGCGTCGCGTACGCCGACAGCGAAAGATCCCGCCCGAAATCACACTGAAGTTAGCCGGTCGGACGGCATTCGTACGGCATATGTCCGTTGCCTGCCTCGGTTCCGGCGTGCCAGCCGACATCATCCGCCGAGGCGGACTACCCTGCGAAGGGGCGTCGCAACCCCATGTTGGCCCAGTGAAGGAGATCCACCGCTCGTGACCACCCTTGCCGCCGCTGACCCATCCGCGGCGACTGCTGACGCGGGCGGCTACACCGCCCGGCACCTTTCCGTCCTCGAAGGCCTGGACGCCGTCCGCAAGCGGCCTGGCATGTACATCGGCTCCACCGACGGCCGCGGGCTGCAGCACTGCCTGTGGGAGATCTTCGACAACTCGGTCGACGAGGCGCTGGCCGGTCACTGCTCGCGCATCGAGGTGGTGCTGCTTGCTGACGGGTCGGCCGAGGTCCGCGACAACGGCCGCGGCATCCCCGTCGATGTCGAGCCGAAGACCAAGCTCACCGGGGTCGAACTGGTCATGACCCGGCTGCATGCGGGCGGTAAGTTCGGGAACGGCTCCTACACCGCTTCCGGCGGCCTGCACGGGGTCGGCGCCTCGGTGGTCAACGCCCTGGCCTCGCGGCTGGACATCGAGGTGGACCGGGACGGCCGCACCTGGGCGACCAGCTTCCGCCGCGGCGTCACCGGGGAGTTCACCGACAACGGCGAGCCCAGTCCCGGGGCGAGCTTCACCCGGCGCGGCGGCCTGCGCCAGGTCCGGCGGGTCGCGAAGAAGGTTACCGGCACCCGCACCCGGTTCTGGCCCGATCGCCAGGTCTTCGTGCGCGACGCCCGGTTCAGCTTCACCGCCATCACCGAGCGCGCCCGCCAGACGGCCTACCTCGTGCCGGGCCTGGCCATCCACGTCCGCGACGAGCGCCCCGCGCCCGCCGCCCCGGTGAGCACCGCCGAGCAGCTGGCCGAACGTGCCCTGGACGGGGCGGATTCCGCGGCGCCGCCCGTCGCCGCCGGGCCCCGCGAGGCGGAGTTCCGCTTCGACGGTGGCATCAGCGAGTTCTGCGAGCACCTGGCGTCCGGCGAGCCGGTCACCGACGTGCTGCGGCTGGTCGGAGCCGGGAAGTTCACCGAGACCGTGCCGGTGCTCGACGACCGGGGCCACATGACGCCCACCGAGGTGGAGCGTGAGCTTGAGGTGGACGTGGCCGTGCAGTGGACCAGCGGTTACGACACGGCCACCCGCTCCTTCGTCAACGTGATCGCCACGCCGCACGGCGGCACGCACGTGGCCGGCTTCGATCGTGCGCTGGTCCGCACCATGAACGAGCAGCTCCGTGCGGCCCGCCTGCTGAAGAACGGCGAAGAGCCCGTCACCAAGGAAGACGTGCTCGAAGGCATGACCGCGATCGTCACCGTCCGGCTGCCGGAGCCGCAGTTCGAGGGCCAGACCAAGGAAGTCCTCGGCACCCCGCCGGCGTCCCGGATCGTGGCCCAGGTGGTCTCGGCCGGGCTGAAGACGTTCTTCGAAGCCCGCGGCCGGGCCGGCAAGCAGCAGACGCGCGCCCTGCTGGAGAAGGTCATCTCGGCCGCCAAGGCCCGGGTCGCTGCGCGCGAGCACCGCGAGAACCAGCGCCGCAAGTCCGCGCTGGCCAGTTCCTCGCTGCCGGCCAAGCTGGTCGACTGCCGCACCACCGACGATCGCAGCGAGCTGTTCATCGTCGAGGGCGACTCGGCCCTCGGCACGGCTAAGCTCGCGCGGAACTCCGAGTTCCAGGCGCTGCTGCCGATCCGCGGCAAGATCCTGAACGTGCAGAAGGCGTCGCTGGCCGACATGCTGAAGAACGCCGAGTGCGCCTCCATCATCCAGGTGATCGGGGCCGGTTCCGGCTCGGCCTTCAACCTGGACGCCGCGCGTTACCAGCGGGTCATCTTCATGGCCGACGCGGACGTGGACGGCGCGCACATCCGTTGCCTGCTGCTCACCCTGTTCCACCGCTACCTGCGGCCGCTGCTGGACGCCGGCCGGGTGTTCGCCGCGGTGCCGCCGCTGCACCGCGTCGAGCTGTCCAATCCCCGCAAGGGCCAGCAGAAGTACTCCTATACGTACTCCGACGCGGAACTGCGGCGCATGCTGCTGGACCTGGAGCGCCGGGGCCAGCGCTGGAAAGAGCCGATCCAGCGGTACAAGGGCCTGGGCGAGATGGATGCCGCCCAGCTGGCGGAGACCACCATGGACCCGCAGCATCGTACGCTGCGCCGGATCAGGATCGAGGACGCCGCGATCGCGGGCGACATCTTCAGCCTGCTAATGGGGTCCGAGGTCGCCCCGCGCCGTGACTTCATCGTCGGCGGCGCTGCCGAGCTCGACCCGTCCCGCATCGACGTCTGACCCGTCCGGCCCAGCCAGGCTCCATTCGGGGCTGCAGGCCAGCCGGGCGGCAGTCCGCCCAGCTGGCCCGCATCGGGTCGGCAACCGGTCCGTGCCGACGGAGCGGCGACGGCTCATCCGCCCGTTACTGGCCAGGCGCCGCGTAGTACCCGCTCGTACTCGAGCTCCCATGCGACTGACTGCCCATGTTAGGGCATTTGTGCGTCGGCTTCGCCGACGGTGACGTTGACGTTGACGGTGTGGTGGCCGTCGTCGATGTCGACGTCGACGGAGTGCTGCCGTGCGTGGCCGCGATGGCCACCGTGGCCGCGCCAGCCCCCATCCCCCCGGCCAGGACAGCGGTAATGACGGCGCGGCGCAGCAGCACGCCCTTTGCGGACGGCATAAATTGCCTCCCTTCCCCAGCGGGCCGCCATTCGGCCCCTGTTCGTTGAAGGATCGGCATCTCGCCTGGTCATAACCCAATGCCGCGCTCTCAACGCCCTCTGAGCGCACACCGGAGCTGCCCGGCAGTTCGGGGCCCCGCCCCCCGACCCGGTCCACCACGAGACCTCCAACAGCCCAGCGCACCTTCTCATCCCATGAGATCGGCCCCATCCCATGATCGGCGTAGTTTTCCGCAGCATCTGCGGATGCGGAAAGTCCCACGCCGATGGGAAGCGTGCTCAGGGGAGCGGAGACTCCGGGAAGAGCGTGGCGGCGCCGCCTACGGCGGCCAGCGGCTGGGCGAGCCCGACCCCGGAGCCGTCCCGGCGGCCGAACGCCCCGGGCAGCTCCACCGGACCACCGGCCTCGGTGGCACCAAGCGCGGGCCCCGGCCCGGCCCAGGCCAGGATCAGCGTGTCCTCGCCCTTGAGGAACCGATGGCACCGTACGCCCCCGGTCGCCCGCCCCTTGGCCGGGAACTCGTCGTAGGGGCTGACCTTGACGCTGCCGGCCGCCGTCCCGGGCAAGGCCCCGGCGCTGCCGGCCACGGTCACCACGACCGGCTCACCGGCCTCGGCACCGCCGCCAGCACCTCCGGAACCATTCAGGGCGGCAGCCCCATCGGCACTACCGTTCCCGGAAGAGCCGTTCCCGGAAGAGCCGCCCGCGGGGTCGACCGCGCCGAACCAGATGACCGTCGCGCCGGCCGCCAGCCGGATGCCGGCCATTCCGCCGGCGAGGCGTCCCTGGGGCCGGACCACCGAGGCGGGGAAGCGCAGCAGCTGGGCGTCGCTGCTCACGAAGACCAGGTCCTGCGTTTCGTCGCGAAGCGATGCGGCGCCGACCACCCGGTCGCCGTCCTTGAGCGTCACGACCTCGAAATCGTCCCGCGCCTGGGGGTAGTCCGGCAGCACCCGCTTGACCACGCCGGACGCGGTGCCCAGCGCCAGCCCGGCCAGGGGCGTGTCCAGCGGCGCCAGCGCCACTACGGTCTCACCGGATTCCAGCGACACGAACTCCCCGACCGGGGTGCCGCCGGACAGGCCGGGGAACTGCGCGCTCGGCGGGAGGGCCGGGAATTCCAGCACGCTCAGCTTGATCATCCGCCCGGCGGAGGTCACCGCGCCGATCGTCCCGCGCACGGTGGCCGGAGCACTGGACACGATCACGTCGTGTGCGGCCCTGCCCGCCGGGCCTTCTTCGCCGAGGACGCCGTCCGCGGCCGCGCCGGGAGCGGTTCGCGCCAGCAGCCCGGTCGACGACAGCAGCACCGTGCACGGGTCG
>Ga0302181_10001517_pt1 | contig 17214 bp, 13 predicted proteins | sample I_Palsa_E3_3_FD_198786 | JGI IMG/M metagenome (GOLD analysis project Ga0302181, IMG submission 198786) | Peat permafrost microbial communities from Stordalen Mire near Abisko, Sweden - I_Palsa_E3_3 | ecosystem: Environmental > Terrestrial > Soil > Palsa > Peat permafrost | place: Sweden...
GAGCTAAGCCGTCAGTAGCTAGGCGACGGCGTTCGGGGTGTGAGCCGCTGCCTGGGTTTGCTCGCCTGCCTCACCAGGCCGGGCCCCCGCACCGTTCGACCCGGCGACGTGACCGGCGATGGCCGGCGCCGGCGCCGACGCCGGCGCCGCAGCCTGATCGACCCAGCGGCCGATGCGATCGACGAGCTCCTGGCTGCAGGCGGCCTCGGCATGGCCCATTCCCGGCACCAGCCAGAGCTCTTTGGGCTCCTGCGCCGCCATGTACAGCTGCCGCGCGTGCTCGGGCGGAAAAAAGTTGTCCTTGTCGCCGTGCACGATCAGCAACGGGACCGGAGCGATCTGTGCCGCCGCCTCGGCGGGGGGGACGGGGACCAGCTGCCAGCCTTCCGGGCTGATCCGGGTCTTCAGCCACCGTCGGGTGACGAACCGGCCGAGCCTGTGCTCGACCGCGAAGTGCACGCGCCGCATGGGTTCGGTGCCGCGGTAGTACCACCGGCCCGGGCCGCTGACCGACACCACCGCGTCGAGCCCGCCGATCAGGCCGGCGTGCCGGAGAACGATCGACGCGCCCATCGAGAAACCGACCGCGGCAATCCGCTTGTAGCCGAGTTGGCGCGCGTAGGCGACCACCACGTCGAGGTCCTTGATCTCGCGATCGCCCAGCGTGGAAAGGCCGCCGGAGCGTCCGTGGCCACGGAAGTCGAACGTCATGACACCCGCCGTCCGGTTGAACCGGTTGGCGATGCGCCAGAGATTAGGTCGCTGCCACGACAACGTGAAGCCATGCGCGACCACGATCGCGAGGTCCCCGGTACCGGGAAGATGGATGGCCTCGATCGGGACACCATCTTCCGTGACCAGGGTTGTTGCCGTGACAACAGGCTTGGTCATAGTTTCACCCCGCCAGACAGGTTACCGCCACGATCCGACGGCCTTTATACCGGTAATCACTTATATCGCTAACAACGTCTGGAACGGTATCAAACCGGGCGCGGGCCGGACGACGGCGGGACAAGCGACCGCCGGAGGCCACGGTGGTCCGCGGCCACTGGCATCTGCCGCGGCCACTGACATCTGCCCGGACAGCCGACCGCGCGCCCGGGCACCCGCTTGGGGTGCCCGGACGCGCGCCCGGTTTACGCTGCGGCCGCACGCAGCGCAGGCCCTAGGAGCGGGGCAGACTACACCCCGTCCGCTGTGCGTGCCGTCTTCGGCTCCATCGTCGTCGGTGATGCCTCTGCCTCGTCGGCCCGGGAGGACCCGACGCTGACCAGGTCCTCAGACGGGTAGGCCTCCTCGCCGTGCACCGCGATGTCGCCGATCTCCAGATCTTCGTCGGGTATCCGGAGCTTGACGAACAAGCCGATCCCCTTCAGCAAGATGAAGGTGACGACCGAGTCCCAGATGATGATCGTGAGCGCGGCACCGGCCTGGATGGCCAGCTGCTTCGGGTGCCCGTAGAACAACCCGGTGCCAGATATCGAAGGATTCTTGCCCAGCCCGACGTACTCGATCATCTTCGGGTCCGCTAGCAAGCCGACCAGCAGGCCGCCGAACAACCCGGCGATGCCGTGCGTGTACACGACACCGAGCGCGTCGTCGACCTTGTTGAACGGCCACACGTACTTCGGCAGGGTGTACCAGGCCACCCAGACGACCGCGGAGCAGACCAGCCCGATCACGATGGCACCGAGGCCGTTCACGTAGCCGGCCGCCGGAGTGATGCCGACGAGGCCGCAGATCAAGCCGTTGACACCGCCGAGGAAGGTTGCCTTCTTCTCCTTGCCCAGGAACATGTCCATGAGGATCCAGGTCATCATGGCCACGGCCGTCGCGAGGTTAGTGTTGATCACCGCGCCCGCGGCGTCCTGGCTGGCGAAGTACGGGTCACCGCCGTTGAAGCCGTTCCAGCCGAGCCACAAGATTCCGGCCCCGACCGCGACGAACAGCAGGTTGTTCGGGATAGCACGCTCGCGGTCGCGCTTGAGCCTGGGCCCGATCACCCACGCCGCGGTGAAGCCAGACACGCCCGCGGCCAGGTGAATGACGTAGCCGCCGGAGAAGTCGAGCGCGCCCTTGCCCGCCCAGTAGCCGCCGCCCCACAGCAGGAACGCGTTCACCGCGTAGGCGAAGGTGATCCAGAGCGGCACGAAGATCATCCAGGCCTTCAGGCTGATCCGGCCGAGGACGCTGCCGATGAACAAGATCGGCGTGATCGCCGCGAACACGAACTGGAAGTAGACCAGCGACGACTCGGGGAACCTGAACGAGGGCATCAGGCCGTCAAGCAACGGGATGTTCGCTTGCCCCTGCTCGGCGGCGGCGCCGAGCACGGTCCGCGGATCACCGACAAACGTGCTGATCAGCGGGGTGCCAAAGCCCATCTTGAAGGCCCAGAGCACCCAGGTGATCAGGGTCAGGCCGAAGGTGGCGAACACCATGATCACGGTGTTCATGGCCCACTTCTTCTGCACCAGGCCGCCGTACAGCACGGCCAGGGCCGGGATGGACATCAGCCCGACCAGCGTCGCCGCTGTCATCTGCCAGGAGTTATCCCCTGAGCTCAGCCAGCTGGGATATGGATTCACTACGCCTCCATGGGCAATTGGGCCTTTAGGGGTCCAACTTCTGCTGGCTATACCCCGGCCGCTCCGTATTCCTGCAAGGCATGTGTCCCATGCGCGAGTTTCGGGAGTATTTCCCGTTTGTTACGCGGCCGGTAACGAGTGGCTGTGACGTAAATTTGCCATGTCGACGCAGGTGGCCTGACGGGCCGCGCGGAGCCGGCCGCGGGCAGGGAAACCCCCTGTCAGCAAGGGTTTTCGTGCTGTGTCACGCTCCTGTAACAGAGATGAAAATTGCCTCGGCGACAAAACGTCTCATACCCGCTCACACGAAGCAGGTAAGCGCCCACATGCGATGAACGGGACCCCAACGCCGTTCGTCACAGGCACCGGCGGAGCGGGTAACAGCCTTCCCGCTAGGCGAGCTCGATCCGGCCGGCCAGCGGGAGGGACGCCGACGAGGGTCCCGCGGCGAGCGCGTAGGTGCCAGGCTCCAGCGTCCAGCCCTTTTCTGACCAGTGCTGGAAGGCGCGCTCGGGGATGACGATCCCGACGTCGACCGTCTCTGTCGGTCCGGCCTCGACGACGGTGAAGCCGGCCAGCCACTTGACCGGGCGTTCCACCGCTGAGTCCGGTCGGGACGCGTACACCTGGACGACCTCCCGGCCCCGACGCGCCCCGGTGTTGCGCACCTGCACGCAGACCGCGACCCGCGGCTCCCCGCGAGCGCCAGGAACGCTGCGGTCCACGGTGATCGAGTCGTAGGACCAGGTGGTGTACCCGGTGCCGTGGCCGAATGGGTAGAGCGGGGCCCGGCCGTCGCGGTCGTAGCCGCGGTAGCCGATGTTCGCGCCCTCGGTGTAAGCGAGCACGCCGTCGGCCGGCTGGGTGGACAGCACCCCGGCCTCGCTCGCAGGCCACGTCGTGGGCAGCCGGCCGCCCGGCTCGGCGTCCCCGAGCAGGACGTCGGCGAGCGCGTGCCCGAACTCCTGGCCGCCGAACCAGGTCAGCAGCACCGCGGCCACCTCCTCGGTCCAGGGCATCAGGACCGGGGCGCCGGAGTTGACCACCACCACGGTCCGCGGGTTGGCCGCCGCGACCTGGCGGACCAGTTCGTCCTGTCGTCCGGGTAGCGCCAGCGACGTTCGGTCAAAGCCCTCGCTCTCCACCTGAGCCGTGGTGCCGACCACGACCACGGCCACGTCGCTGGCTGCCGCCAGCGAGACCGCGGCCGCGATCTCCTCGTCATCGGTGCCGTGCGGCACCTGCAGGATGAGCTCGAGGGACGTGCCGAGGCCCGCCATCGGCGAGGAATGCACATCGTGCTCGAGCAGGACGGAGACTGACTGACCGGCGGCCAGCTTGACCAGGGCCAGCTGCTGTGGAGGCGCCATCAGGGCCTCCACCACGTCCGCGCTCTCGGGCATCGACAGGGTGACATCGAGGGCCTCGGTGCCGTCCACGAGCAACCGGAAATGCCCGAGCCCGGAGACACCAAGCTGATACTGGCCTTCCTCGGTGGCCCGGATCACGCAGCTGACCTCGAGCCGGGCGACCGACTCCGCGGCGCCGACCGCTCCGAATCCGCTCATCCACCGGAACGCGGCGGAGTCGCGCTGTTCGGCTCCGACAAGCTCACCGGAGGGAGCGAAGAACCGGACCTCGGTTCCCGGGCCGGTACCATCCGGTCGCAGCAGCCAGGGCGCCCGGGCCGCTGAGGTGCGCAGGTGAGCGAGCGCGCCGGGCGCGAACGCCACGTCGAGACCGGCCGCCCGCAGGCCATCAAGCGGCGAGATCGTATACGGCGGGAAGACGGTGGCGCTGCCACCGCCGAGCGTCCTTGCGACTTCGGCGTTGGGCCCGATCACGGCCACCCGGCCGAGCCCGGATCGGTCCAGCGGAAGCAGGCCGGTGTTGCCGGCCAGCACGAACGAAGCTGCCGCGGTGGCCCGCAGGTCCCGCGCGATCTCGGCCGGCCCGTAGGCGGCCGAAGCGTCCGGTGGGTCCAGCTGCGGCGTTGGGTAATCTGGGGGGTTCGGGTTCTCTGGGTGCAGGCCGCCGACGCGGGCGGCCAGGCGGAGGATGCGCACGACCTTGTCGTCGATGACGGCCTCGTCGACCAGGCCGTCCGCCACGGCCGCGGTCAGCGCGTCACCCCATGGGCCGAACTGGCTGGCCGGACCCGGCATGGCCAGGTCGAGGGCCGCGTTCGCGGCGGCCACGGTAGAGCGGGTGGCCGTCCAGTCCGACATGACCAGCCCGTCGAAGCCCCAGTCCTGGTACAGGATCTCGCGGAGCAGCGGACTCTCGGTCATCGTCGTTCCGTTGACCTCGTTGTAAGCGGCCATCACGGCCCACACGCCCGCTTCACGCACGATGGCCTCGAACGGCGCCAGGTACACCTCGCGCAGCGTCCGCTCGTCGATCTGGACGTCGACCGTCATCCGCTCGGTCTCCGAGTCGTTGGCGACGAAGTGCTTGACGCACCCCGCGACGCCGGCCTGCTGAAGCCCCCGCACGTAAGCGACCCCGATCCGCGCGGTGAGCAGCGGATCCTCGGAAAAGCACTCGAAGTGCCTGCCGCCGTAAGGACTCCGGTGCAGGTTCACCGTAGGGGCGAGCAGCACGTCGACGCCCTTGCGCCGGGCCTCGTGCGCCAGCAGGGCGCCGATGCCCTCGACCCGGTCGCAGTCCCAGGTGGCAGCCAGCGCCGTCGGCGACGGTACGTTCGCGGAGGTATCGCGCTCGTCCCAGCTCTCGCCGCGTACCCCGGCTGGGCCGTCGGAGAGTACCACCCGGCGCAGCCCGGCGTCGGGTTCGGCGTAGAGCGCCCAGAAGTCCGCTCCGGTCAGGAGCCGGATCTTCTGCTCCACCGAGAGGCGGGCGACCCGGGCCCGCAACTCGTCTTCCGCGGGTACGAAGGCGCTCGGCACCGGGTTATTCACCGGGCGGGCAGGTTGACCAGGGACGCCAGCGCGGCCCGGTGCGCGTCTGCGGTGCCGAAGGCGATTGAGTCCGCCTTCGCCCGCTTCAGGTACAGGTGCGCGGGATGTTCCCAGGTGAAGCCGATACCGCCGTGCAACTGCACGCATTCCTGCGCGGCGTGCACCGCGACCTCCGAACAGTAGGCCTGGGCGAGCGCCACCGCGATCTTGGCGTCAGGATCGCCGGTGGCCAGGCAGGCCACCGCGTACCTGGACGCCGCGCGCGCCTGGGTGACCTCCACCCAAAGGTCAGCCAGGCGGTGCTTGAGGGCCTGGAACGACCCGACCGGCCGGGCGAACTGACGGCGTTCCTTGACGTACGCGACGGTCATGTCCAGGCAGCGCTGGGCCAGCCCGACCTGCTCGGAAGCCAGCACACCCGCGCCCGCGGCCAGCGCCACCTCGACGGCCCGCGAGGCCACCGGTCCCGACGCGATCAGCGTGGCAGCCGCGTCGTCGAAGGACAGGTCGCACAGCTGCCTGGTCATGTCCAGCGACACCACCGGCCGCTTCGCCACCCCGGGCGCGGCCATGTCGACCAGGTACAGGCCGCTCGGCACGCCGTCGGCCGGCACGAGCAGCACGCCGGCGGGCAGCGCGTCGGCGACGCCGGTGACCATGCCGCGCAGCCGGGCTATCCCCTCTGCCGCGTCACCGGGCCTGGTCCCGGCCAGCCGGACCGAGGTCGGGTAACTGGCGCCGGGTGCGGTCGCGAACGGGATCGCCAGCGCTGCCGTCGTGTCGCCGTTTGCCAGCCGGCCGAGCAGGTCCGCGACAGCCCGCACCGAGGCGGACGTCTCCCCGGCACCGGCCGTCACGCTCAGCAGGGCGGCGGTGGCGACCACGGCGCTACCGAGGAAGGGCACCGGAGCGACGAACGCGGCCAGCGCTTCCGCGGCGGCGGCCGCCTCACGGTAGCTAGCACCGGCTCCGCCGTTGCCTTCTGGTATCAGCAACCCGGCACAGCCCAGGTCCGCGGCGACGCTCTGCCACAAGCCCTCGTCGTAGGTCTGACCGGATTCCGTGCGGGCCAGCGCCTTGTCCAGGCCGCCCCGGTCGGCAAGCAGAGAGCTCAGGGCGTCAGCCAGTGCCCGTTCTGCGTCAGAAGAAAGGAGATCGGGCAGCGCCTCCCTCATTAGGGCCTCGCTCATTTTGGCAGGTCCTTCCATGGCACGTCTTTGTCCACCCGGGGCTCGCTGGGCAGGCCGAGCACGCGCTCGGCGATGATGTTGCGCAGGATCTCTGAGGTGCCGCCCTCGATCGAGTTGCCGCGGGCGCGCAGGTAGCGGTAGCCGGGGCCACGGCCGAAGAAGTTCGCGTGCTCCGGGCGGCGCATGGTCCAGTCGTCGTAGCGCAGGCCATCGCTCCCGGCCAGCTCGACCTCGAAGCCAGATATCTCCTGATTGAGCCGGGCGAAGACCAGCTTGGAGGCGGAACCCTCTGGTCCTGGCTTGCCTGCGGCGAGCTGCTGACGCAGCCGCTCCGACGCCAGCCGGGCTACCTCGGCCTCGGTCCACAGCCGCAGCAACCGGTCGTGCAGGCCCGGCGTGCGCAGCTCGGGGCGGGAGCGCCAGGTCCGGACGGTCGGGGAGATCATGCCGCTCTCCCGCGGCACCGCGCGGGACGCGCCGATGCTGACCCGCTCGCTCATCAGCGTGGCGTTGGCCACCTTCCAGCCCTCGCCGACCTGACCGATCCGGTCGGTATCGGGGATCCGCACGTCGGTCAGGAACACCTCGTTGAACTCGGCCTCGCCGGTGAGCTGGCGCAACGGCCTGACGTCGACGCCAGGCGCGGTCATGTCCACGGAGAAGTAGCTGAGCCCTTGGTGTTTGGGCACGTCAGGGTCAGTGCGGGTGAGCAGCAGCCCGCGTCGGGCCTGATGCGCCTGGGAGGTCCACACCTTCTGCCCGGAGACGATCCAACCCCCACCCACCTCCCCATCCCCCTTCTCTCGGACCGCACGGGTAGCCAGCGCGGCCAGGTCGCTGCCCGCTCCGGGCTCGCTGAACAGCTGGCACCAGATTTCCTCGGCCGTCCAGAGCTTGCGCAGCCAGCGTTTCTGCTGCTCATCGTTGCCGTAGGCGAGGATGGTCGGGGCCGCCATGCCCAGTCCGATGCCGTTGCGCTCGGGGTCGTTGGCCGGCGCACCCGCGGCCGCGAATTCGGCGTCTACGACACTTTGCAGCGTGCGGGAGACGCCGAGGCCGCCGAGACCTTCCGGGTAGTGCACCCAGGCCAGGCCCGCGTCGAAGCGCGCGTTGAGGAAATCCTGCTTGGGTGTCTGGGCCGGGTCGCAAGAGGCCAGGAACGCGCGGACCCGGTCGCGGATCGCGTCCGGGCTGGCGTCGGTCAGCATAGCGGGCCTCCGGCGACGTAGATGACCTGGCCGGAGACGAAGCCGGCGCCCTCGCTGACCAGGAACGAGATGGTGTGGGCCACGTCGGCCCCCTGCCCGACCCGGCGGACCGGGATCCGCGCCGCGGCGGCCGCCTGGAAGTCCTCGAACGGCATGCCCACGCGGGCCGCCGTAGACGCGGTCATGTCGGTGGCGATGAACCCCGGCGCCACCGCGTTCGCGGTAACCCCGAACGGCCCGAGCTCAATGGCCAGGGTCTTGGTGAACCCCTGCAGGCCGGCCTTGGCGGCGGAGTAGTTGACCTGGCCGCGGTTACCGAGCGCGGAGGAGGAGGACAGGTTGACGATGCGCCCGTAACGTTGACCAACCATGTACTTCTGCACCGCCCGGCTCATCAGGAAGGCACCGCGCAGGTGCACCCCGAGCACCGTGTCCCAGTCGTCATCGGTCATCTTGAACAGCAGGTTGTCGCGGATCACGCCCGCATTGTTGACCAGCACCGTCGGCTCGCCCAGCTCCGCGGCCACCCGCTCCACTGCGGCCTTGACCTGCTCGCTGTCGCTCACGTCGGCACCCACCGCGATCGCGCTGCCACCCGCGTCGGCGATCTCCTTCACCGTCCCCGCGGACGCGGCCTCGTCCAGGTCAAGGACGGCCACCGCCATCCCGTCCGCGGCCAGCCTGCGAGCGGTCGCGGCACCGATGCCGCGGGCTGAGCCGGTCACGATCGCGATTCTGTCTGTCACTGAGTTCTCTCCTTATCTATGTGCCGAAACGGGATTTGTGTGCCGAAACGGGCCGTGGTGCATCTGGCCGCTGACGTTTCTCAGGGGGGTGGCTTTTCTTAGGGGTGGCTTTCTCAGGTGGTCGCTTTCCTCAGCTCCCGGCGGGCCAGGGACCTCTTGTGCACCTCGTCGGGACCGTCGGCAAACCGCAGCGATCGGGCGCTCGCCCACAGCTGGGCCAGCGGGAAGTCCTGGCTGACTCCGCCCCCGCCGTGGGCCTGGATCGCCTTGTCGATCACCCACTCCGCCATCGCCGGGGTCACGATCTTGATCGCCTGAATCTCGGTATGGGCTCCCTTGTTGCCCACGGTGTCCATCAGCCACGCCGTCTTGAGCACGAGCAGGCGCGCCTGCTCGATCCTTACCCTGGACTCGGCGATCCAGTCTTGGACGACGCCCTGCTCAGCCAGGGTCTTGCCGAACGCTGTCCGGCTGGAGGCCCGCCGGCACATGAGCTCCAGGGCGCGCTCGGCCCCGCCGATCAGCCGCATGCAGTGGTGGATACGGCCCGGCCCGAGCCGCGCCTGCGCGATCGCGAACCCGGCGCCCTCGCCCGCGATCAAGTTCTCCTTGGGCACCCGGACGTGGTCGAAGATGATCTCCGCGTGGCCGCCGTGCGTCCCGTCGGTGTAGCCAAAGACAGTCATCCCCCGCTTCACCGTGATCCCGGGTGCTTCGCGCGGCACCAAGATCATGGAGTGGCGCCCGTGTCCCTCGGCCGCACCGCCGGTCACCCCCATCACGATGAATATCTCGCAGCCGGGATTCATCGCGCCGCTCGACCACCACTTGCGGCCGTTGATCACGTAGCCGTCGCCGTCCCGGTTGATGGTGGTGGCGATGTTCATCGCGTCGCTGGAGGCTACGTCTGGTTCCGTCATGCAGAAGGCGGACCTGATCATTCCCTCGAGCAGCGGGCTGAGCCAGCGTTCCTGCTGCTCGGGCGACCCGAACTCGGCCAGCACTTCCATGTTGCCGGTGTCAGGCGCCGCGCAGTTCAGAGCCTCGGGTGCCAGAGTTGGGCACCAGCCGGTAATCTCGGCCAGCGGCGCGTACTGCAAGTTCGTCAGCGGCGGGTCCGGCAGGCTCGGTCCCGCCAGGTTCACGACCGCGCTCGCCGCCTTGCCGGTCAGGAACAGGTTCCACAGCCCGCGGCTGCGCGCCTCGGCCTTGAGCTCCTCGGTGACCGGCGCCCGCTCCCATTGGTGGCCGCTGCGGACGGCCGCCTCGACCTGCTCTTCGAACACCGCCTCAGCGGGATAGACCCGCTCGTCCATGAAGGCAAGCAGTCGCTTGCGCAAGTCGAGCGTCCTGGCGTCGTAGCCAAAGTCCATGGAGCACAACCTCCCACAGCGTCGCCTACCAGCCTATCTACTCACCAGTACGGTTGTCCGCTACGGTTGCCCCGCTTCTTGTCAGGACACGGTGAACCCTCCGGCGGCGCGGTCGGCCGAGTCAGTGGCTGAGGCGGAAGACGTAGACGTCGCCGGAGTCGAAAATCTGGGTGTACGCGTGATCCGGGTAGAGCTGGGCGATGAAGGCGGGAACGTTGGTGATGGCCGGGGTGTAGTCGCTGTTCTGGCCGTCGAACACGATGTAGGAAGTCCTGGGGTTGCCGCTGTTGCCGATCCAGAAGGTGTCGGTCCGGGCGGCCAGGGGCGCGAGGAGATCGAGCGTGGTCTGCACGGTGGCGCCATCGGGAACCGTGGCCATGGCCGCCTCGGCCGAGGCGACATGCGGGCTGATGCGGTACGTCTGGCCGTTCCACAGGTTGCTGACCGGGAAGCGGAAGGCCAGCGCCACGACGATGGCCAGCATCATGGCCACGCCATAGTGCCCCGCCCCGGCGAGTACCGCGCGCTTGCGGCCGCGGCGTCCGGTCCCCCAGCTCGGGAGCCCGGCGGGTTCGTCCGCGTCCATGGCGGCTCGGATCCGGGCCAGCGCGGCGACGGCCGCGATAAACAGGATCGGCATCGCGGTCGCGTTGTAGTGCCAGAACGTTCCCCAGAAGCTGCTGTTCGTGGACAGGAAACGCAGCAGCAGGCTTGGCCCGGCGATTAGTGCCAGCGGCGACCGCAGCGCGATGAACGCGGTCGGCAGCAGCAGCATGACGGTCGTCTGCAGCTTGTCGGGCCACGCCCGCAAGAACTGCTTGGCCAGGCTGACCACCGACAGGTGCCCACCGGGGGCGAGGACACCGCCGTCGCTCCAGTAGGCGTAGTAATGGGCCGGGTTGAAGTGCGGGATGATCACCCCGATGGCCAGGAATGACCAGGCGAAGCCCCAGATCAGCAGGAACAGGCCCGCCTTCATGCGGCGCTGGCCGTCCGGGTCCGGGTCCGGGTCACGGCGGGCGCCGGTGGCGGGCGCCGACGCGTTCGCGCGCAGGCCAGCGATGACCAAGTAGAGGCCAATGGCGGCCACGGTGAAACCCTGATCCTCCTTGACGAAGACGAGCGGAAGCGCGCAGGCGACCGCGACCTTCACGCGGCCGCGGACCAGCGCGGACAGCGAGAAGGCCAGCAGCGGAACCGCGAACGCGATCTCGTGGAAGTCGAACTCGATCATCTGCTGCAGGCCCCAGGAGAACCCGTATGCGACCGCGATCGCGCGGCCGGGTCCGGTCCCGAGTTGGTCGCGCGCGACCTGGCTCACGCTGAAGACGGACAACGCCGCCAACAGGGCCTGCGCGACAAGCAGGGTCGCCGCTGAGGGGAAGACGCGGAAGAACGGGGCGATGAGCGCCACGATCGGCTGGAAGTGGTCGCCGAGCAGGTTGAAGCCCGCGGCCCTGATGTCCACGATCGGCGCCTGGAGATGGGCGTACTGCTTGACGTACTCGGTGTAGATGCCAAGATCCCACGAGGTGGGGTTGAGTTGCAGCAGCCGGAACAGCGACAGCGCGGCGTACGAACCAAAGACAGCGAGCACGATCGCCCAGGTAACCGGATCGCGGTAGACGCCAGTGATCGCCCGTTCGGACCGAGGTGCCGTAAGCGGCTTACTGGCAGATGCCGCAGGCGCACGCTCGGGTACCGCGGTCTCGGGAACCGCGATCTCGGGTACCGTGGTCTCGGGTACCGCAGTAACTGCCTCGGTCCCCCGCTGGACCGGTTCGGCATCGGACTGGGTCCCTCGCTCCTCCAGCATTGCGGGCAGCCTACCTGCTCGGACTCGGGCGAGTGCGGGTCAGACGAGCAGGAGTTTGCCTACCGGGAGGTATGACATTCTTCGAACGGTTTCGCGTCGGTAGCCATCGCCAGCAGCTAACACGGTAGGGTCTGGTCTATTCCAAGATCGACCGGCAAAGGACCAAAAGCGAGTGGATCCCCTGCGCGATCTTTACGCCCGATTCAGGGTGCTGATACACGAGGCCGCCAAGTTCGGCGTCGTCGGTGTGCTCTCGTTTGGCGTCACGATCGTCGGGTCCAACGTGCTGCATTCCGGAGCGGGGCTCGGTGAGCTCGTCTCGGTGACGATCGCCACGACCGTCGCGACGGTCTTGTCTTTTCTCGGCAACAAGCACTGGGCGTTCCGGCACCGGAAGGGCAACGCGCTGCAGCGCGAGTCCATCCTGTTCTTCGTCTGCAACGGCGTCGGGCTGCTCTTCCAGCTCGCGTTCGTCGCGGCGGTGCAGTTCGGGCTCGGCTTGAAGGGCACGTTGGCCTATAACGTGGCGAACATCCTGGGTGTCCTCGTGGCAACCTCGTTCCGGCTGTACACCTACCGGCAGTGGGTTTTCCCGATGGCAGGAGGGGAACCGCTGGACGCGGAGCACCTGCAACCGGAGACCTCGGGCACCTGACCGCCTGGGCGGGCTCCGCGGGTTACCGGCAGCCGCGGTCACGGGCAGCCGCGGGTTACGGGCAGCCGCGGGTTACGGGCAGCCGCTGCTTACGGGCAGCCGCTGCTTACGGGCAGCCGCTGCTTACGGGCAGCCGCGGACCGCCGACAGGCCCAGCGGCGCCTTGAGCGCGGCGTCTTCCTGCGCAGTGGTCAGGTATCCCACCGCAGCCATCCGGCCGATCACGTGCGCCAGCCGCGCCTGCGCCTGCGCCGGGTAGACCAGGGGGTCATCGTAGGTCGGCGCGTTCACCACGCCGGCCAGCATGGCCGCTTGCACCAGGGTCAGGTCGGCGGGGGGCCGGCCGAAGTACCCGCAGCTGGCGGCGCTCAGGCCGTAGTAACCGTGGCCGTAGTACGCGACTTCCGCGTACAGTTGCAGGATCTCCGCCTTGCTGTAGGTCAGGTTGAGCTTGAGGGCCAGTGCCACCTGCTCGACGTCCTGGGTGAAGCCGCTGCGGCCCGACGTGTACAGGTTCTTGGCCAGCTGCTGGTCGATGGTGCTGCCGCCTTGATCCGTGCGCGCGGTGATACGGGAAGCGACGACCCGGGCCAGTGCGAACGGGTCCACGCCCGGGTCAGTGTAGAACCGGTGGTCCTCGGTCGCCACCAGAGCCTGCGAGAAATACTGCGGGACGGGCGGGCCCGGGTAAGCGATGTGATGTTCGGCGGCCTGCGCCTGGGCCAGCGCCGTGGCCTGGCCGGCCGAGGGAGTCAGCACGAACAGTGCGCCGCCCGCTAGCGCCAGGAGCACCACGACGGCCAACACGACCTTCACGATCCTGAACCACACCCGGCGTGGCCGCGGTTCCCCTTCGTCCACGAAGCCGTCGTTGGAGGAGGCTGAGCGGCGAGCCCCAAGTACTCTCAACGGCCAGCCTTTCCGTCTGCGGACGGCCTGCATGAACGACGCGCCGCCCGATAGCTACAACGAACACTGTGCCCGCGCCATGCCCGCGACATCGTAGCTTTCTCTTCGGACGGGAATCGCGCATCGGCGTCACCGCCGCGGCCGCCGCCGGGAGCCCGACCGCGGCGGCAACCGGGAGCCCGACCACGGGACCCCCGGGGTTAGGACGGGTCGGTTCGGTTGAGCCGACTTTCGTTTCGGGCGGCGCCGCGGTTGCGCTAAGCTAACTGAGCCTGCCAGGCTATGGCGGGTGTGCGCCATCGGAAGCGACGCCATGGCGCGGCGGGACGTGGCCCAGCTTGGTTAAGGCGCCTGACTGGGGGTCAGGAGATCGGGAGTTCAAATCTCCCCGTCCCGACGTCTAGCGCTAACCGATAATGCCAGCGATCGGCGTTACTGTGCGGACATGACTCGACCCTCGGAGTCAGAACGCACATGGCGGCGATCACCGGTGCGGCCAGCGGTGTCGAGACGACTGAGGCCAGCACGTTCAGGCGCCCCCCAACAATAACTTGCCCTGAATCGTCGTCGGCCTCCGCCCCGGCTCGCCCCACCAATGCACACCCACCCCATACGCCTCGGTCCGGTTTGTATGGTTGTGACAACGTACACATTCTTTGGTGCAGGATGTCACAACCATGCACTGACGGCGGGCCCGTCGGGTGGCGGATGGGGCGGATGGGAGTCGGGGGGCGCATGCGGACGCGTTCCAGAGCAAGACCGATGTTGCAACCTCGCTGCCGGGCTCATGGCTCCGCGACCTCATGCCGCATGACGGACCCCAGCCGCGCCTGCGGCCGCCTGGACCCGATGCCTCGGATGCGACGGCCCCGGGTCCTGGTGTTGACTAGCGGTATGCCTGTTCGAGGAGAATATGAGCCGAGCGCACAAGCTTGGGTGCGCGATCAAGTCGAGCTGTACGAGAGTTCCGGCGGGACCAAGGGTACGACGCTGCGCGACACCGGCATCCCGGTCGTGGTCGTCACCAACGTCGGAGCCCGCAGCGGCAAGGTGCGCAAGACGCCGGTGATGCGAGTGGAGCACGACGGCCGGTACGCCATGGTGGCGTCCAAGGGCGGCGCCCCGGAGCATCCGCTGTGGTACTACAACCTCCGCGCGAACCCCCTGGTGGAGCTGCAGGATGGGCCGGTCAAGCAGGACATGACCGCCCGCGAGGTCAGCGGCGAGGAGCGCGCCGAATGGTGGAAACGGGCGGTCGAGGTGTACCCGAGCTACGCGGAGTACCAGCAGAAGACCAGCCGTGAGATCCCGGTGTTCATCCTGGAACCCGCGGCCGGCTAACACGGCTGCCACTGCGACATTCGGGCAAACTGGTGCGATGACAGCACGGGCAGAACTCACGCGCAGAGCGCGAGATCACGGCGTGGCGGTCTCCTACCAGGACTGGCGGGGGCGTCCGGTGGAGGTTTCGGACGAGACGCTGGCGGCGGTGCTCAGTGCCCTCGGGGATGACGCGGTGCCCGCGGCGCCCGCGGCGCACGGGGCGCACGGGGCGCGGGGGGCGCGGGGGGCGCGGGGGGCGCGGGGGGCGCGGGGCGAATATGCGGGCTCCGCCGTCGCCCCATTTCCTCGCCGCCGGTCCTGGGGCTTCACCGTGCAGCTCTACTCGCTGCGCTCGGCTGCCTCTTGGGGCCACGGCGACCTGCGCGACCTCGCCGAGCTCGCCACGTGGAGCGGCCGGGAGCTGGGTGCGGATTTCGTGCTGGTCAATCCGCTGCACGCGGCGGAGCCGCTGCCGCCGGTCAGCCCGTCGCCGTACCTGCCGATGACCCGGCGCCAGGTCAGCCCGCTATACCTGCGCATCGAGGACATAGGCGAATACGAAAGGCTGAGCGCGAGCGACCGGGCCCGGGTCGACGCCCTCGGCGCGCCGCTGCGCGCCGCGAGCGCGACGCCGGCCCTCATCGACCGGGACGCGGTGTGGGCCGCCAAGCGGGCGGCGCTTGAGATCATCTACGCCGCACCGCTCAGCCCGGGTCGCCGGGCCGAGTTTGATTCCTTCCTCGGGCGCGACCGCAAGGCCACCGAGGACTGGGCGACATGGTGCGCGATCGCCGAGGTGCACGGCCCGGACTGGCGGTCATGGCCCTCGGCGCTCGCCGATCCAGGCTCGGCGCCGGTAGCCGAGCTCAGGCGGGCGCGGGCGGACCGGGTCGGCTTCCACGCCTGGCTGCAGTGGCTGATAGCGGAGCAGGCCGCCAGGGCGCAGCGAGCCGCGCGGCGGGCCGGCATGGACATCGGCGTCATCGCCGACCTCGCGGTAGGCGCGCATCCGGGCGGCGCCGACGCCTGGGCCCGGCAGGACGTGATCATGCCGGGCATCAGCGTGGGCGCCCCGCCGGATGCGTTCAACCAGCGCGGGCAGGACTGGACCCTGCCGCCCTGGCACCCGGGACGCCTCGCCGCCCAGGCGGGCAGGCCCCTGGGCGAGCTGGTCGCCGCGACGACACGGAACGCGGGCGGCATGCGGGTGGACCACGTCATGGCGCTGGCCAGGCTCTGGTGGATACCCGCCGGGATGCCGCCTGGCCTGGGCACTTACGTGCGATATGACCACGAACTGCTGGGCGGGGTGGTGGCCGCCGAGGTGGCGCGGGCGGACGCGCTGGCGATCGGCGAGGACCTAGGCACGGTCGAGCCCTGGCTGCGTAAGTTCCTGGCCGCACGCCGGATCCTCGGTACGTCCATGCTGTGGTTCGAACGTCGCGCGGACGGCACGCCGCGCAGGCCGGGTGGATGGCGTCGCGGCTGCCTGGCCACGGTCGGCACGCACGACATGCCCCCGGCCGCGGCGTTTCTCACCGGCGAACAAGTCACCCTCCGGGCTGAACTCGGCCTGCTCACCCAGCCCGAGGACGAGGAGCGCGCCATCGCGCAGGCGGACGCTCGCCGGTGGCTCTCCCTGCTCGCGGGCGAAGGCCTGCTGCCCGGCCAGGCTCCTGTTTCGCCCGAGAAGTTCACCGTCGCGCTATACGCCTACCTGACACGGACACCGGCCATGCTGATCGGCGTCTCGCTGGCCGATGCCGCGGGCGAACGCTGTCCGCAGAACCTGCCGGGCACGGTGGATGAGTACCCCAACTGGCGGATCCCGCTCACCGACGGCGACGGGAAACCGGTAATGCTCGAGGACCTGCCCGGGCACGCCGGGATCCGCGCCGTCGCGGACGCCGTCTCCGGCGGCCTGCGCCGTTAGCGATAGAGTCCACGGGTGACCACCCGCGATGAACTGGAAGCGCTTTCCTCCCGTGAGCTGCACGACCTCGCTGTGCGGCGGGCGCTGCGTCACGTCGACGTGGAGTTTCTGTGGGAGCTTTTGCGCGCCATCCCGGCGGCCGAGGCTTCCGAGGGAAACTCGATCGAGGCCGGGAGGGACATCACGAAAGTGACCGCCCTGATCTCGGACGCGATCAACTCAGGGGAAGGCGAGGTCGCCGAGGCGCTGCGTCCGCTCTATATCGACTACCTCGCCAAGCACGGCACGAGCAGCTGACACGGCCGTGCTGCCCCGGGCATGAAAGCCCTCGCTGTGCATGAAAGTGGCACCCTGCACCAAAGAGTGTGCAGGGTGCCACGACCATACGTTTCGAGTCCGCTTCCCGCGGGCCCGGCTTTGCTGGCTTGCCTCACTCAGGCTTGTCCAGGACGCCTTCGATCTCCAGGGTGATCGTGACCTTCTCGCTGACCGCCACGCCGCCGCCGGGAATCGGGCCGTTGTAGCTGACGCCGAAGTCGTTCCTGTTGATCT
>Ga0302181_10001519_pt1 | contig 17206 bp, 16 predicted proteins | sample I_Palsa_E3_3_FD_198786 | JGI IMG/M metagenome (GOLD analysis project Ga0302181, IMG submission 198786) | Peat permafrost microbial communities from Stordalen Mire near Abisko, Sweden - I_Palsa_E3_3 | ecosystem: Environmental > Terrestrial > Soil > Palsa > Peat permafrost | place: Sweden...
AGTGGCAGGAGCTGTTCTGGGACGGCAAATACAGCCACGTCGACACGGGCGAGTTCCCCGACTTCGTGAAGCTGGCGGAGGCCTACGGCGCGACGGGGATGCGCTTTACGAACAAGAAAACGCTCGTTGACGACATGAAGCGGGCGATCGAGACGGAGGGCCCGGTCGTGGTTGACGTGAGGGTGACGCCTGAGGAGAACACGTATCCGATGATTCCCGCTGGCCACGCGGCTCGGGAAATGGTGGGGTGAGCGCGATGAGCGAGTCGACCACCAGGGAGCCTCTGAGTCTGGAGAGCCTACAGGCCTCGGGCAGCCTGCGCACGGGACGCAAGCACGTGCTTTCGATCCTCGTCGAGAACAAGTCGGGTGTCCTGACACGGATCGCCGGGCTGTTCGCGCGACGGGGTTTCAATATTGACACACTCACCGTCGGCCCGACCGATGACGAGCGGATCTCGCGCGTGACGCTGACGGTGGACGGGGCGTTGCACCCGATCGACCAGGTCACAAAGCAGCTGCACAAGCTAATCAACGTGCTGAAGATCCGTGACCTGGAGCCAGGCGACACGGTCACCCGCGAGCTGGCGCTGTTCAAGGTCTCCGCCGATGGCGCGCAGCGCGGCGAGCTGATGCAGATCACCGAGATCTTCAGGGGCAAGGTCGTTGATGTGACCAAGCGCTCGGTGATCGTCGAGGTCACGGGTACGACCGAGAAGATCGAGGCGTTCGAGGGTATGGTTCGCCCGTTCGGCCTGATCGAGATGATGCGCACCGGCGAGATAGCCATCTCGCGCGGACGGTCAGAAACCTAGCGAGAGTCGTGCCCCAATCTTCCCTCACGAAGTCCGGACCTCCGTTCGCGCTGAGTGAGGAAGACCGTGAGCGACTCCTCGCGCGTATGCAGCTCGCGGTCAAGCGTGCACGGCGGTCGGGCAAGGAGATCCTCGCGACGATCAGCGTCCCACTTCCCGCCGATGTGGACCCGAGCGCGGTCGTCTGCGCTTCCAGGCGAGCCGGCGAGCAGTGGTTCGTCTTCGAGCAGCCAGACCGCGGCAGGGCCGCCTTGGCGAGCTTGGGCGAGGCGGCTCACCTGAGCGCATCCGGACCCGACCGCTTCGCGGTGGTGGCGGATCGCTGGCGCGGCATGTCGGCCGCCGCGGTGGCCGATCCAACCGAGGGCCTCGGCAGCGGGCCGATCGCCGTGGGGGGGTTCGCGTTCGCGCCCGACGGAGGCGGCGCGCCGCACTGGGCCGGGTTTGCGCCGGCGTCGCTGATCGTGCCCGAGGTCGCACTAACGCGGCGGGCGCCGAGGCGTAATCGCGGAGATGCTCACGCGGAGGTGCGGCTGACGCTGGCGGCGATGGCCCATCCGGACGATCTGGCGGAGGAGCTGATGGCGCGTCTGGAGCGGCGTCTGGCCGAGCTGCGAGATGAGCCCTTGCCGCTACTCGATCCCGCGCCGATGGGGCGCTACCAGGTGGCGAGCGCGATGCCACCAGAGCACTATGAGTCGGCCGTGGCGAGCGCGGTGAGGCTGATCGAGCGAGGGGAGATCGAGAAGGTCGTCCTTGCCCGCGAGGTACAGGTCCATGCGCCCCGCGAGTACGATCCGGCGGCTGTCTTCGGTGTGCTGCGCGAGGCGTTCCCGTCTTGCTTCGTGTTCTGCGTGGGGCGCGGCAACGCAACGCTGGTGGCCGCCAGTCCCGAGTTGTTGGTGCGTCGCGAGGGCCACCGCGTGAGCACGCTCGCGCTGGCTGGATCCACCCGTCGTAGCGCCGACCCCGCCGTCGACGACCACCTGGGCGAGCAGCTGCTGCGCGACGAGAGCTACCGCGAAGAGCACGCGATCGTCGCGCGGAGGATCGAGCGCGCGCTGCGGCCCCACGCTGTGTGGGTGGCCGCGGCGCCCGAGCCGGAGCTCGTGCGGATCGCCAACATCCAGCACCTCGCGACCCCGATTCGTGCCCAGCTCACCGCCCCGATCGAGGCCCTGGAGTTGGCCGGGCTGATGCACCCGACACCGGCGGTCGGCGGCGAGCCGGCAGCGCCGGCGCTGCGTCTGATCCCAGCTTTGGAGGGCTTGGATCGCGGCTGGTACTCGGGCCCGGTGGGCTGGACCGATGGGACCGGTGACGGCGAGTTCTGCGTGGCCCTGCGCTGCGCGCTGCTGCGCGGCGGCGTCGCCCGTTGTTATGCCGGCAATGGGATCGTGCGCGACTCCGACCCGGCGAAGGAGCTGGCGGAGACCGAGATCAAGCTACAGGCACTCTTGCCGCTGCTGGCTGGATGAGCGCGAGCACGTACGGAGTTTCGCGCCGGGTCCGCTTGCTCGGCGAAGCTACGGGGTAGTGATAGCTGGAAGCCCAGCTCTGTCAGACTGACGAGCGCGACCGAGGAGGGAAGCGATGGGATTCGATCAGTACCACGAGCCGCCCGAGGAGCTGTCCGCGCAGACGCGGACGTTCGCGCGGATGTGCGCCTCGCTGACCGAGGAGGCCGAGGCGATCGGCTGGTATGAGCAGCGGATCTCGGTCGAGATCGACGCGGAGGCGGTTGCGATCATGCACGACGCGCAGGGGGAGGAGTTCAAGCACTTCTCGATGGACCTCGAGCTGCTGCTGCGCCGCACCCCGAAGTGGCGCGAGATCGCCAAAGGCGTGCTCTTCCAGGACGGCGACATCGTCGAGCACGGCGAGGCCGCCGAGGCGGTCGCCGACTCCGATACGCTCGTCGCGCCTGCTGTCGGCGGCGCGGCCGCCACTTCCGGATCGCTCGGCATCGGCGGCATGCGAGGAGGCGGACTGTGAATAATCATCTCCTCCGCGGCCACGCGCCGATCACGGACGCCGGCTGGACGCTGCTCGACGACGAGGCGCGCGAGCGGCTGCGCTCCGCGCTCGCGGCGCGCAAGCTCGTCGACTTCGAGGGGCCGAAGGGCTGGGAGCACTCCGCCACGAACCTTGGCCGCACCGCCGCTGTCAAGGAGACGCCGGTCGACGGTCTGCGTGCCGCGCAGCGACGTGTCCTCGCGCTGGTGGAGGTGCGCGCTCCCTTCAGCGTCTCGCGCGCCGAGCTCGCCGACGGCGATCGCGGCGCGGATGACGTCGACCTCAGCGAGCTCGACGAGGCCGCCCACCGGATTGCGACGCTTGAGAATCTCGCGGTCTTCCACGGCTGGTCCGCGGCCGCGATCGACGGTATCGCCGAGGCCTCTCCCCATCCGTCGATCGCGCTCGGCGACGGCCATTTCGAGGAGTACCAGCGACACGTCGCCAAGGCCCAGCAACTGCTGCTGGAGGCGGGTGTCGAAGGCCCCTACGGCTTGGCGCTCGGACCCGCGGAGTACACCGGCGTGGTCGAGACGGCCGAGCGTGGCGGCTATCCGCTGCTCGATCACCTGCGCGAGATCGTGAGCGGGCCGATCGTGTGGGCGCCGGGTGTGCACGGCGCGGTACTGCTCAGCCTGCGCGGCGGCGACTTCCTGTTCCAATCGGGCCAGGACCTCTCGATCGGCTACGACCATCACGACGCCGACACGGTCCAGCTGTACTTGGAGGAGAGCTTCAGCTTCCGCGTGGCCACGCCGGAGGCGGCGGTGGTGCTGCGCGCTTAGCCGTCCTGTCGCTCGCTACGCATCCCCGCCGCGAGCGGCATCAGCTCGCGCGTGACGGCGGCCCAGATACGCCGATGCAGCTCTACGTTGTTCGTACGGTCGGTTCGCACCTCCACGATTGCAGAGCCTGTCTGTGGCGAGAGCGCTCGCTCTAGGGCAGCGCGGAACGCCGGTACGGTCTCGACGCGCTCATGGGCTAAGCCATACAGCGAGGCGGCCTGGGCGAAGTCGAGGCCTGGCGGAGTGGCGATGTGGCGGGTGTAGATGTCGTACTCCTGCGCCATCGCGGTCCTCGATACGGGCAGGAAGTCGAAGATTCCGCCGCCGCCGTTGTTGACCAGCACGATCGTGAGCTTCAGGTTTAGGCGCTTCGCTGCGAGCAGGCCGCCGATGTCGTGGGCGAGTGCCACGTCGCCGATCAGCAGCACCACCGGCCCGTTTCCGTCCGCGGCCGCGCCGAACGCGCTCGAGACGATTCCGTCGATTCCGTTTGCGCCGCGGTTGCACAGCACACGCGGCGGGTCCCCGCGGACCGGCCAGAATGTCTCGATCTCGCGGACCGGCATCGAGGAGGCGACGAACAGGGTTGCCGTCTCGCCCAGCAACACACCCAGCTCTATCGCGATCCCCGGCTCGCTCAGATCCGCAGAACCGAGCACTCCAAGGATCGCCTCCGCGGCGCGCTCATCGGCGGCGCGCCAGCCAGCCAGCCAATCGGGGTCGGCGGGGGATGGGCGTGGTCCTGTTTCGCTCGGCATCGGTCTTGTACCAGTCGTCGACGTTTCCGTCGGGGGCGACATCAGCGAGGTGAGTTCCACAAGTGCAGCGGTGGGCTCCAGTGCGAGCGAGTCGCTCAGCGCCGCTGCCGGGTCCTGCCACGCGCCCTCCGGGTCGAGCGCCACCTGTGGAGTGTCTTTCAGGCCCGCCAACCAAGTTCGCAGCGGCTTCGACACCGGGAGATCTCCGACGCGGAGTATCAGGTCTGGGTTCAGCTTTTCGGCGAATGTCTGCTCGCGCAGCAGCGCGTCGTAATGGGCGATTGCCGCGTTTCCTCGCCGGGCGCCGGAAAGGGGATCAGCCAGTAATGGCCAGCTCGTCGCTTCACAGAACGCGGCGGCGGCCTCTCCCAGCGAACCGCTCGAGGACTCCTCGGCCCGCTCATCGCGTCCAGCCACGACGACGCCGCGCTTGGCCGCCTCCACAAGCCTCCGCAGCTGCGCTGCGCCGGTGGTGGATGCGCGTGGCCGGCGCACATAGGGGACTCGGCCAGGGCGCCCGGTCTGATCGTCGGGCAGCGGATCCTCGGTGACCAGCGGCTCGCGCAGTGGGAAGTTGAGGTGCACCACGCCCGGCCGGCCCTCCAGCGCGGTCCAGTATGCGCGACAGGCCAGCGCCCTGACCCAACGCATCCGCTCCTCGCTCGCCTGGTGTGTCCCCACCTCGAAGAACCACTTCGCCGCGCTCCCGAACAACTTCAGCTGATCGATCGCCTGTCCCGCTCCGTTCTCGCGCAGCTCCGGGGGACGATCGGCCGTGAGCAGGATCAGCGGCACGCGCGCCTGGAACGCCTCGATCGCCGCGGGCAGCAACTCGGCGGCGGCGGTCCCGGAGGTGCAGGTGACGGCTACGGGCAGTCCCGACGCCTTCGCCAGCCCCAGCGCGAAGAATCCAGCGCAGCGCTCGTCTAGGTGCGAATAGCAATCCAACCGCTCCTCGTTTGCGAGCGTCAGCACCAGCGGCGCACAGCGCGATCCTGGGGACGTGCAGGCCGCGCGCATTCCACAGCGCTCCAGCTCGTCCACGAACGCGCGCAGCAGTAGATAGGTGTCGGTGGCGGGAGTCATAGGATTGTTATGTGCCGGAGAACGTCGTCCTGTTGCACGGGTTCAGCGGCACCCACCGCGCCTGGGATGGCGTGGTGGCACGACTACACCCGGAACGCTACCTGCCACGGGCGCTTGACCTCCCGGGGCACGGCGATGCCGCCGATGCGCCCAGGCTGGGCGGGAAGGCGATTACATTCGCCGGCTGCGTAGAGCACGTGCTCGCGCGCAGCCCGGAGCGGTTCGTGCTGGCCGGCTACTCACTGGGCGGGCGCGTCGCCCTACAGCTCGCGCTCACCGCGCCCGAGCGGGTGAGCAGGCTCGTGCTCGTCTCCACTTCGGCGGGCATCGAGGATCCAGCCGAGCGAGCCCAGCGGCGCCTCGCCGACAATCGCCTCGCCGAGGAGCTGGAGAGCATTCCCTTCGAGGATTTCATCGAGCGTTGGCGCACCCAGCCGCTGTTCGCCGACGAGCCCCGCGAGGTGGGCGTCCTCGCGCGAGAAGATCAGCGCCGCAACCGGCCCGAGGCCCTGGCAGCCGTCCTCAGGGGCATCGGCACCGGCGAGATGGACCCACTCTGGGGACGGCTCCCAGAGTTGAGGATGCCGGTCACCGTGCTGGTGGGCGATCGCGACGCCAAGTACCTCGCGCTCGGGGAACGGATGGTGGAACTGCTGCCCGAAGCAGGTCTTCTCCTCGCGCCCGGAGGTCATGGTCTGCCTCTGGAGAATCCCGAGGCCGTGGCGCGCGCGATCGATGGGCGATAGCGGGCCGCTATCAGAGTGGATCGACGCCGAGGCCGCCGCGCGCAGGTATGGCGATCTCGCCCTCCCTCGCAGGCAGCGGATCTTCGAAATCCTCGAACAGTGCGAGCGTCGCCAGGCCGCAGGGGGGGACCACCCCGCGAGATGCCAATGCCGCGGCGGCATGTAGTGCGGCCGCGACTCCCAGCGGACCGTCGAGCGTAGACGCCAGATAGACCTCCGCGCCGGAGGCGCGCACCAATGTAGCGGCCGCGATCAGGCCAGATATCCCGCCGCAGCGGGAGATCTTCAAACAGACCGCGTCGGCCACCCCAGCCCCGAGGGCTCCGTGCTCGGCCGCGGTCTCGTCGATCGACAGTCTCACCGGCACCTGCTCGCGCACTTCGCGCATCGCCTCTAGGCCGTGAGTCGGCTCCTCGACGAGCTCCAAGCCGGCAGGGGACAGCAGCTCGATCGCCCGTACCGCCTCCTTCACGCTCCAGGCGCCGTTCGCATCAAGTCTCAGATCGGTCTCCGGGCCGGCCGCGGCCCGCACCGCGGCCACCCGGCCCGCGTCGTCGCCGATGCCGACCTTCACCTTTAGGCATCTGAACCCCGCCGCCACAGCGGCCCCCGCCTGAGTGGCGGCCCCCCCGCGATCGAGCGCCGACAGCGTCGCGTTGACCTGCACCGTCTGCGCGGGGCGATCGGTAAGCAGTGCAGCGACCGGCCTGCCCACGCGCCGTCCCGCACGGTCCCACAGCGCCATGTCGATCGCGGCAAACGCGGCGGGCAGGTCATCCGCCGCGCGGCACGCATCGATCAGCTGGGCACCGTTCTTGCCCTCCGAGCTCGCCAGAACCGGCGCATAGGCCTCAAACGCCTGCTCCACCCGCTCGACGCTCACGCCGTCATAAGCCTGCAGCGGCGCCGCCTCGCCATAGCCGCTAAGCCCGTCTGCGTCGGTCAGCGATACGCTCAGGATCGTCCGCTCCTTCACCGCTCCATATGAGCTCTCCAGCGGCGTTGCCAGTCTCAGCGCGTGCCGCTGAGTGCTCAGCTTCACGAGCTGATTCCGCCACCGGCCAGGATTCCGGCCGAGAACAGTAGACAGAAGAGGAGTTGCAGCACGCCCGTCTTTGCCAGTGCGCCGTTCAGCGCAGGCCCGTCCGTATGGGTTCTGACGATCCCGACCGTGCCGATCGCCAGCGGGATCGCGGCCCAGCAGAGCAGCAGCCATGGGGTCATCGAGCCGAGCGCCCACAGCAGCGGTGCGCTTCCGAACGCGCACACGACCATCCCTGTGTACAGCGCCCGCGTGCGCTCGCGGCCGAGGCGCACCGCGAGCGTGCGCTTGCCTGCGCGGCGATCGGTCTCCATGTCGCGCACGTTGTTCACCACCAGGATCGCGCTCGCCAACAGGCCCACCGGGACGGCGCAGGCGAACGCTTGCCACGGCAGCGCCTGCACCTGTACGAAGTAGGAGCCCGTGACCGCCACGATCCCGAAGAACAGGAACACGAATACCTCGCCCAGTCCCTCATAGCCATATGGCCGCGGGCCGCCCGTGTACAGCACACCGGCGAGGATCGAGGCAGCGCCGACCGCAATCAACTCAGGCCCTGCCACCGACACGAGGTAGACGCCGCAGAGCACCGCCAAGCCAAAAGTCACGTATGTGGCGAGCAGTACCTGGCTCGGCGGCACCAGGCCACCAGCGGTCACCCTGACAGGCCCGAGTCGGTCCTCGGTGTCGGCCCCGCGCCGTGCGTCGGAGTAGTCGTTCGACAGGTTCGTCCCCACCTGGATAAACACAGCGCCCAGCAACGCAGCGACGAACGCAAGTGCGCGGAAGTGACCGGCGCCAAGCGCGAGCGACGTGCCCACGAGCACCGGCGCCACGGCTGCAGGCAGCGTGCGCGGACGCGCGGCCATCACCCAGATGCGTATGGCGCTCACGCTAGGCCCGCTTGGGGAAGCGGGAGAAGTCCGGCTTGCGCTTCTGCTTGTACGCGTCGCGGCCCTCCTGTGCCTCCTCGCTTCCGTAGAACAACAGGTTGGTGTCGTGCGCGAGCTGTTGGATGCCGCTCAGACCATCCTCGGCGGCGTTGAAGCTGGCCTTCATCAGCCGCAGCGCAAACGGCGACAGCGCGAGCATCTCGTTGCACCACTGCACGGTCTCCTCCTCCAATCGCTCCAGCGGCACGACCGTGTTCACCATGCCCATCCGCAGGGCCTCCTCGGCCGAGTACTGCCGGCACAGGAACCAGATCTCCTTCGCCTTCTTCGGCCCCACCAGGTTTGCCAGCAGCCCCGCGCCGAAGCCGCCGTCGAACGAGCCGACCTTTGGACCGACCTGTCCGAAGCGCGCGTTATCGGCGGCGATTGTCAGGTCACACACGAGGTGCAGCACGTGCCCGCCGCCGATCGCATACCCGGCGACCATCGCCACGACGGGCTTCGGCAGGCGGCGGATCTGCACGTGTAGGTCGGTCACGTGGAAGCGGCCCACATTTGAATGGATGTGGGTGGACGGGGACTTAATCTGCTCGTCATCCAGGTATCCGGAGTCGCCGCGCACGCGCTGGTCGCCCCCGGAGCAGAAGGCGTCCGGTCCCTCACCGGTGAGCACGATCACGCCTATCTGCGTGTCCTCGCGCGCGTCCTCCAAGGCTTGTGAGATCTCGACGATCGTCCGCGGCCGGAATGCGTTGCGCACCTCGGGCCGGTCGATCGTGATCTTTGCGATACCTGAGCAGGACCCTGCCGACCCCGCCGACTTCTCGTAGCGGATGTCTTCGTACTCGCCGGCCGCGATCCAGGTGGTGGTGGACAAACGTTCCTCCGGGTCGTGTTGGAGATGGGCGCCGTGAAGGCTAGCCTGTGGACGATGATCGTCGAAGGATGGCTGCCGCGCGCGGCCGCGTCGCGGCCCGGGGGGGTGGCGCTCGAGACACCTCAGGGCGGCGTCTCCTACGCAGAGCTGCTCGCCGGTGCGAGCGTGGGCGCGGCCGAGCTTGCCGCGCGCGGCGTGAGGCCTGGGCAGCGCGTCGCGATTGCCCTGTCGCCGGGGCTCGCCTTCGCGCAGGCGCTCCACGCTTGCCTACTACTCGGTGCGGTGGCGGTGCCGGTCGACCTCAGATTGAAGGCGACCGAGCGGGAGCTGATCACAGCCGATGCCGGCATGCTCATCGACGAGCCACTTTCGTCTAAGCGCCGTCCCTCAGGCGCCGAGCGCTACGCAGGAGCTCGGCACGACCTGGAGGCTGTCGCCGTGGTGATCCATACCTCCGGCACCACTTCCGCACCTAAGCCGATCGAGCTCACCTACGGCAATTTCCTCTGGAGCGCGCTCGGCTCGGCCGTAGCCCTCGGCCTCGATCCGCGCGAGCGCTGGCTGTGTGCGCTGCCGTTGGTGCATGTCGGGGGCCTCTCGATCCTGCTGCGCTCGACGATCTACGTCACGACCGCGGTGCTCCACGAGCGCTTTGACACAGACGCCGTCCTCGAGGCCCTGAAGGCGCGGGAGATCACGCTCGTCTCGCTCGTCGGCACGACGCTCACGCGCCTGCTGGATGCGATGCCCGCCCACCCCGAGCGTCCACTGGCGCTGCGCTGTGCGCTGACCGGAGGCGGACCGGTGGCACCCGCGCTCGTTGCCCGCGCGCGGAAGGCGGGCGTGCCGGTGAGCCTGACCTACGGGCTGACCGAGGCCTGCTCGCAGGTCACGACGACCCCCGTCGCGGTGCTGGATGACGCCTCCACCCAGCCGCCGAGCGCCGGGCCATCGCTGTTCTGCACGCGCGTGAGGATCGTCGATCCGTCGGTGGATACGCAAGAGGCGTTGAGCGCCGGGCAGGAGGGGGAGATCCTCGTCGCCGGGCCGACCGTCGCACCCGGCTCGCTCGCCGGCGACGGCTGGCTGCACACCGGCGACCTCGGTGTGCTCGATTCACAAGGCCGGCTGGGGGTTACAGGGCGCAAGGCCGACACGATCGTCAGCGGCGGCGAGAACGTCGCGCCCGCGGAGGTCGAGGTGGTACTCGAAGCCCACCCCGACGTGCTCGAGGCGGCGGTCGTGCCCCGCGCCGATGAGCGCTGGGGCGAGGCCGTCACCGCGATCGTCGTGATGCGGCCGGGGGCGGTGCTCGACGGTGAGGCGCTGCGCGCCCATTGCGCCCGTGAGCTCGCCGCGCACAAGGTGCCCAAGCAGGTGTCGTTCGTCAACGAGCCACTGCCACGCACTCGCTCGGGAAAGCTCCTGCGCAAAGAGCTCCTTCTGACTGGAAACAGAGCGGTGAGGGCTCACCACGTCACCGCGGAGCGGCGATCGCGATGAGCTTCGACCCGAACGACCACCGTGACGCGAGCCTGCGGAGCTGGGAAGAGGCGGCCTCCGGCTGGACGCGCCAGCAGCGTGCGATGCGCGAGTTCGGCGCCCCCGTCTCGCACTGGATGATCGACGCGACCATGCCGCAACCGGGCGAGCGCGTGCTCGAGCTGGCGGCGGGCCTCGGCGAGACGGGCATGCTCGCGGCGGAGCTGGTCGCGCCGATGGGCGGGGTGATCGTCTCCGACCAGGCCGAGGCGATGCTCAGCGGCGCGCGCGAGCGCGCGCTCGCCCTCGGTCTGAGCAACGTCGAGTTCCAGGTACTGAACGCGGAATGGATCGATCTGCCGGTCGCGAGCATCGATGTCGTGCTGTGCCGCTGGGGCTACATGCTGATGGCCGATCCGCCGGCGGCTCTGCGCGACACCCGCCGCGTGCTGCGTCCGGGCGGGCGCGTCGCGCTGGCGGTGTGGGATCAGCTCGAGCACAACCCCTGGATGATGCTCCCGGTGCAGGAGCTGCGGGAGCGAGGCCTGACCGAGCCGCCGAGCACCGGCACGCCGGGGCCCTTCGTGCTGAGCAGTCCCGAGCGAGTCACCGAGCTACTCGAGCAGGCCGGCTTCACCGAGGTGCGCGTAGAGACGCTTGAGCTGCACCGCCGCCACGCGAGCTTCGAGGAGTTCTGGGACTCGACGCTCGACCTCTCGCGCCAACTCCACGACGCGGTGTTTGATCGTCCCGAGGTCGAGATCGCCGAGATCCACACGGCCATCGCCGAGCGTTTTACGCCCTACACCGCGCCCGACGGCTCCCTGGACATTCCCGGGCGCACCCTCGTCGCTTCCGCCTCGGCGTAAGTTGGATAGCCTGCGCCGAATGCTCTACGACGACGACGCTGACCTCACACTGCTCGACGGCAAGACCGTCGCGATCATCGGCTACGGCTCCCAGGGCCACGCTCATGCCCTCAACCTGAAGGACTCCGGCGTCAAAGTCGTGGTCGGGTTGCGCGAGGACTCCGCCTCCGTCGCCGCGGCGCGCGAACAGGGTCTCGAGGTGCTGTCCGTCGTCGAGGCCGCCAGTCGCGGCGATCTGGTGATGATCCTGCTGCCGGACGAGCGACACCACGACGTCTGGGAGCAGGAGATCCGCGACGGCATCGCAGAGGGCAACATGCTGCTGTTCGGCCACGGCTTCTCGATTCACTACAAAGAGATCGAGCCGCCGCCGGGCGTCGACGTCGGCATGGTCGCGCCCAAGGGCCCCGGCCACCTCGTGCGCCGTCAGTTCCTCGAAGGCAGCGGCGTACCCGGCCTCGTCGCGGTCGAGCAGGATGCGACCGGTAACGCCCGTGGGCTGGCGCTCGCCTACGCCAAGGGCATCGGTTGCACGCGCGGCGGCGTGATCGAGACGACCTTCAAGGACGAGACCGAGACCGACCTGTTCGGCGAGCAGGCCGTGCTCTGCGGCGGCGCCTCCGAGCTCGTCCAGGCTGGCTTCGAGACGCTCGTCGACGCCGGTTATGACCCCGAGATGGCCTACTTCGAGTGCCTGCACGAGCTCAAGCTGATCGTCGATTTGATGCACGAGAAGGGCCTCGCGGGGATGCGCTACTCGATCTCCAACACGGCGGAGTACGGCGACTACACACGCGGTAAGCGCGTGATCACCGAGGAGACCCGCGCGAGCATGCGCCAGATCCTCAAGGAGATCCAGGACGGCGATTTCGCGCGCGAGTGGATCGCCGAGAACCGCGCTGGACAGGAGAACTTCAAGCGGATGCGCGCCGAGCAAGCCGACACCCAGGTCGAGCACGTCGGCGCCGAGCTGCGCGAGGGCATGGACTGGATCGAAACCTCGTTCTGAGGTTCCCGCTGTGCTCGCCTACGTCTTCTGGCATCGACCGCTGGACGACTTGGCGGTCGAGGCTTACGAGCACGCCGAGATCGCGTTTCATCGCTCGCTCGCGCACGCTCCGCCGGCCGGTTTTCAGGGCTCGGCGGTGTTTCGCGTCCCCGGGCTTCCTTGGCTCGAGGGTCCCGGTTATGAGGACTGGTATTTCGTCGAGGACTACACGGCGCTTGGCGTGCTGAACATGGCCGCGGTCAGTCATGGACATCGAACCGTCCACGACGAGGTCGCTCACCGCTTCGGCGGGGGTGCCGGCGGTCTGTATGGGCTGATCGAGGGACATCCGCCAGTCGCCCCCGGCGCATATGACCAGGAATCAGTTGCCGTCTGGGTCCGACGATCGCCTGGGATCGAGCGGCGCGCGCTCGGCGATCTGCTCGGCGACGGCATGGACTCCCGGCACGCGAGCCTCTGGCGCCGACAGTTGGTGTTTGGGCCGGCGCCTGAGTTCTGCCTGCTCGCCGGCAACAGAACGAAGCTTGGGCTGCCGGCGGGTGTGGCGCCGACCCGCTTGCCCGAGGGTTGGACGGCGACGGTGTTCGAGCGTGAGGCGCTCTGGACCTGCTGAAGCCGCGTTCGCTACACTCGCTCACGTCGTCGCGACTGGCGCTCGAGGTGGGCCTAACCACCGGGAAGCGACGTATGAGCAGCACCGCCGCGCGCCTGGGCATTCTTCGATCTGCGAGATTCCACGAAGGAAGCCCATGACGCCGAACGCATCGCCCCAAGACACCACCTCCCTCGTCATCCCCGACGGGCTGAAGCCGTCCGATGGACGCTTCGGCTGCGGGCCCTCGAAGGTCCGCCCGCAGGCGCTCGCGCGCCTGGCCGGCGATGGCGCCGAGGTGATGGGGACATCGCATCGCCAAAAGCCGGTGAAGGCGCTTGTCGGGGAGATCCGCGCCGGTCTGCGCGAGCTGTTCGCGCTGCCCGATGGCTATGAGGTCGCGCTCGGCAACGGCGGCGCCACCGCATTCTGGGACGCCGCGGCCTTCGGTCTCGTCGAGGATCGTGCGCTGCACCTGACCTATGGCGAGTTCTCCTCGAAGTTCGCGACCGTCACGACCGGTGCGCCGTTCCTCAAGGAGCCGGTCGTCGTCTCCGCCGACCCCGGCGACGCGCCCGACCCGGCCGCGCTCGACGTGGCCACGACCGACGCCGAGGTCGATGTTGTGACGTGGGCGCACAATGAGACATCAACCGGCGTGATGGTCGGAGTGCGGCGACCATCGGCAACAGGTGAGGCGCTGGTGCTGATCGACGCGACCTCTGGCGCGGGCGGTCTGCCGGTGGCGATCGATCAGGCCGACGCCTACTACTTCGCCCCCCAGAAGAGCTTCGCCGCTGATGGCGGGCTGTGGATCGCGCTGCTCAGCCCCGCCGCGCAGGAGCGGATCGAGGCGCTCGACGCATCCGAGCAGCGCTGGATCCCGGCGTTCCTCTCGTTGCAGACGGCGCTGGAGAACTCGGTCAAAGACCAGACCTACAACACGCCGGCGGTGGCGAGCCTGTTCCTGCTCGCCGATGAGATCCGCTGGATGCTCGGCGGCGGCGGCCTCGATTGGTGCGTGTCGCGCACCACGGCCTCCTCCGAGCATCTCTACGGCTGGGCCGAGCGCAGCGGCTACGCGACACCGTTCGTGACCGACCCCGCGAAGCGCTCGCTCGTGGTCGGCACGATCGACTTCAACGACGAGGTCGATGCGGCCGTGGTCGCGAAGACGTTGCGAGCGAATGGGATTGTGGACACTGAGCCATACCGGAAGCTTGGACGCAACCAGCTGCGGATCGGGATGTTCCCGGCGGTCGAGCCCGGCGATGTGCAGGCCTTGACAGGGTGTATCGATTGGGTCGTAGAGAGGATCTCGGCATGAGCGACGAACGGCTGAAAGTCCTGGTGAAGGAGAAGATCGGCGACTCGGGCATCGAGCTGCTGAAAGAGCATTTCGACGTCGACCTCGGCTTCGACTGGACCGACGAGGAGCTGGGCGAGCGGATCGGCGCCTACGAGGGCATCCTGATTCGCTCCGCGACGAAGTTGACCGCTGAGCTGATCGAACAGGGCACGAACCTGCGCGCGATCGGCCGTGCCGGGGTGGGGGTGGACAACGTCGACGTCGAGGCCGCGACCAAGCGCGGGATCATCGTCGCGAACGCGCCGCAGTCGAACGTCGTGACCGCGGCCGAGCACACGATGGCGCTGCTGCTCGCGCTCGCGCGCAACATCCCGCAAGCGTACGCATCGCTGACGAGTGGCAAGTGGGAGCGCTCGAAGTTCTCCGGCGTCGAGGTGTACGAGAAGACGCTCGGGATTGTGGGCTTCGGGCGCATCGGCCAGCTGGTCGCGACGCGTGCGCGGGGATTCAACATGCGCGTGATTGCTTTCGACCCGTTCGTCAGCGGCGATCGCTATCGCGAGCTCGGTGTCGAGAAGGCGGAGAACAGCGAGGAGATCTACGCGCAGGCCGACTTCATCACGATCCATCTACCGAAGACCCCGGAGACGCAGAACTGGCTGAACGCCGAGGCGTTCGCGCAGATGCGCGACGGCGTGCGCATTCTCAACGTCGCGCGCGGCGGGCTGATCGACGAAGCCGCGCTGGGAGACGCGCTCGACTCAGGCAAGGTCGGCGGCGCTGCGCTGGACGTGTTCCCGTCGGAGCCGATGACCGAGAACCCGCTATTCGCCAACCCCAAGGTGATTGTCACCCCTCATCTCGGCGCCTCGACCGCCGAGGCGACCGATCGTGCCGGCTACCAGAGCGCCGAGCAGGTCGTCGCGGCGCTCACCGGCGGCGTCGTCTCAACGGCGGTCAACATCCCCTCGGTCGGCGCCGAGGACATGCAGGTGCTCGGGCCGTTTTTGCCGCTAGCGAAAAACCTCGGGCGGCTGGCGATGAAGCTCGCCGAGGGCAGCTCGGTCGAGCGGATCGAGGCCGCGTTCATGGGCCGGATCGCCGACTTCGACACGCGCCTCTTGACGCTTGCGGTGATCGGCGGCGCGCTGCAGGGGCGAACCGAGGAGGAGGTCAACCTCGTCAACGCTCCGAGCATGGCCGAGGAGCGCGGGATCGTGATCGAGGAGAAGTCTGTCTCCGAGGCGCAGGACTTCAACGAGCTGATCCGCGTCACCGTGATCGCCGGGGGTGAGCGGGTCGCGGTCGCGGGAACCGCGATCGGGCCGAACCGAGTGCCACATCTCGTGGAGGTGCAGGGCCGGCGCTTCACGGTCGAGCTGGAGCCGTTCGTGACGATCTTCCGCTACCGGGATCTGCCCGGCATGATCGGTCGCGTCGGCACGATTTTCGGCACGCACGGGATCAACATCTCCTCTGCCGCCGTCGGCCACACTCCCGACGGAGACTCCGCCGGGGAGGACGGGCGCCTCGCCGCGATGGTCGTCACGACCGACGCCGCCGTGCCCGCGGAGGTGGTCGATGAGATCGTCGCCTCGGAGGGCTTCGTCGACGGCTGGGCCGTTGTGCTCAGCTGAGCCGGCTCGCGCTATTAGCGGCCACTAACCGAAATCGAGTAGGGTGTCGCCGATGCGGGCGGTCGTCATCACCAAGCACGGCGGGCCGGGCGTGCTTCAGGTACAGGAGCGGCCGGACCCTGAGCTCAGGGCCGGGGAGGTGCGCATCGAGGTCGCCGCGGCGGGCATCAACTTCGCCGACGTGATGGCCCGCATGGGCCTGTATCCGGACGCGCCGAAGACGCCGTGCGTGGTCGGCTACGAGGTCGCCGGCACGATCCTCGAGCTCGGCGACGGCGTCGAGGGTCTAATCCCCGGCCAGCGCGTGCTCGCCTCAACCGTGTTCGGCGGCTACGCCTCACAGGTTGCCGTGCCCGCCGCTGACGTGTTCGCCCTGCCTGAGGAGCTCAGCTTCGAGCAGGGGGCGGCGATACCGGTCAACTACGGGACCGCGTGGGCCGGCCTGATCGGCTACGGAGTGCTGCAGGCCGGCGAGCGCGTGCTGGTGCACTCGGCCGGTGGCGGTGTGGGCATCGCCGCCACCCAGATCGCCAAACGCACCGGCGCCGAGGTCTACGGCACGGCGTCGCCCGGCAAGCACGCCCGCATCCGTGAGCTCGGCATCGACCACGTGATCGACTACACCGCCTCCGGCTGGGAGCGCGGGCTGCCGCAGTTTGACGTGATCCTCGACGCGATCGGTGGCAAGAGCTTCCGTAAGAGCTACTCGCTGCTGCGCCCCGGTGGGCGACTGGTCGCCTTCGGCGCATCCTCGGTCGTCTCCGGCGAGCGCAAAAACGTGATCACCGCGCTGCGCGCCGTCGCACGCATGCCGCGTTTCAACATGGTCAAGCAGATGTCCGAATCGAAGGCTGTGATCGGGCTGAACATGCTGACGCTGTTGAAGGATCGCGGGTCGATCGCGCCGTGGCTGACGCCGCTGCGCCCGATGCTCGACGACGGCACCGTCAAGCCGGTGATCGCCGGTACCTTCAGCTTCGACGAAGCCGGCGCTGCTCAGACGATGATCACCGAGCGGCGTAACGTCGGCAAGGTCGTCTTGACTCCTTAGAGCATTTGCGGCACCCCGCGACCGGTGCTACCCTGCTCACAGATGTCGTTCCGCACGTCCCTTTCGCTCCTTCTCCTGCTCCCCCCTCGGGGGGAATAGCGCGTGGCGGCCGCGTAGCCGCATACCCAGCAGAGAGGAAGCCCGAAAGAGACCTAGAAGGAGAACGAACGACATGAGCACGAACGATGCACGCAGCGAGTCCAACCGCGTCAAGATCTTCGACACGACCCTGCGCGACGG
>Ga0302181_10001521_pt1 | contig 17185 bp, 16 predicted proteins | sample I_Palsa_E3_3_FD_198786 | JGI IMG/M metagenome (GOLD analysis project Ga0302181, IMG submission 198786) | Peat permafrost microbial communities from Stordalen Mire near Abisko, Sweden - I_Palsa_E3_3 | ecosystem: Environmental > Terrestrial > Soil > Palsa > Peat permafrost | place: Sweden...
TGAGCGTGCCCAAGTCGTTCTTCGAAGACGCCATCACGGCCGGCCCGTTCGAGTTCTTGACCTCGATCTCGTTCAGCTTCGAGTACCTGCTCACCAACCTGCTGTTCGTGCCGTTCATGAGCGGGGCCAGCTTCAACGGGGACCTGGCCACGATGACGTTCGGCTTTTCCGCCCAGAGTGACGAGAGCCGGCACATGACCCTGGGCCTGGGCGCGCTGAAGTTCCTGCTGGAGCAGGACGAGGGCAACGTCCCGATCATCCAGGACTGGCTGGACAAGTGGTTCTGGCGCGGGTACCGGCTGCTTAGCCTGGTCGCCGCGATGATGGACTACATGCTCCCCAAGCGGTTCATGAGCTGGAAGGATGCCTTCGAGCTTTACTTCGAGGAGCAGATGCTTGGCGGGCTGTTTCCCGACTTGGAGTACTACGGCATCCGGCCGCCCCGTCACCTGGAGCAGGCGATCGCCGAGAAGGACTACATGAGCCACCAGGCGTACTGGCTGCTCTACAACTTCAGCCACGCGGCGTCGTTCAACACCACGATCCCGACCCCGGATGAGCTGGACTGGCTGTCGGCCAGCTACCCGGACACCTTCGACCGCCACTACCGCCCGCTGTGGGACCGGGCCAAGCAGCTCGCCGACTCAGGCCACCGGTTCTTCAACCTCGGCCTGCCGATGCTCTGCCAGACCTGCCAGATCCCGATGACGTTCACCGAGCCAGGGAACCTGGACAGGATCGCCGTCCGCGGCAGCGACTTCCGCGGCGAGCACTTCAACTTCTGCTCCGACGGGTGCAAGTGGATCTTCGATCGCGAACCGGAGAAGTACGTCCAGGCGTGGCTGCCGGTCCACCAGATCTATCAGGGCAACTGCGGCGGAGCCACGATTCCCGAGGTGCTGGCCTGGTACGGCATCCAGCCGGGCGCCGACAACGGCGAGTACCTGACCTCGCCGGACAAGGCGTCGTGGGACGAATGGAAAGCCTCCGCTCAGTCCGGAGGTGCCTGATGACCGTCAAGGCGCTGTATGACTACGACTACCCCTCGCGGGACCGGCAGGAACTGTTCGGTGACGACATCCTGGTCAACATCCAGTGGGTGAACAACCTGATGTTCGCCGCCCCGGCCTGCTTCCGGGCGCCCAAGGCGATGCCGTGGGCCGACTTCAAGGCCCAGCTGATCGACCCCTGGGCCGCCTCGGATCCCGACTACGACCCGGCCGCGACCACGGGCTGGCAGGTCGCCGGCGGGCAGGCCATCGATCCCGCCGCCAACCCCACGCTCGCGGGCACCGGGGTCGTGCACAAGGGACTCATCCTCTTCCGGACCTAGAGAGAAGCCGCGATGAGCGACAGCTACACGATCTCCGTCGAGCCGATCGGGCGCGAGGTCGAGTGCCGGAGCGACCAGCCCATCCTCGACGCCTGCCTGCGTGCCGGGGTGTGGCTGCCGCACGCCTGCACGCACGGGACCTGCGGCACCTGCAAGGCGCAGGTGCTCGAGGGGGAAGTCGACCACCAGGACTCCTCCGACTTCGCCCTGCTTGAGTTCGAGCGCACCGAGGGCAAGGCCCTGATCTGCGTGGCCACCCCGCTGTCCGACGTCACGATCGAAGCCGACGTGGAGGCCGAGGTGGGCGTCGTCTTCCACCCGGTGCGCGACTACCGCGGCGTGCTGGTCAGCCTGGAGGACATCGCGCGGGACACTCGCAGGCTTACCATCGAGCTCGACCAGGAGATGGCGTTCAACCCGGGCCAGTACGTCTCGGTGCAAGTTCCCGGCCAGGGCGTGACCCGCACCTATTCGATGGCCAACCCGCCGAGTGAGCCCGGCCGGCTGGAACTGCAGATCCGCCGGACTCCCGGCGGCCTCGGCACGGATGGCTGGATCTTCAAGACCCTCGCCGAAGGGGACTCCATCGAACTGTCCGGTCCCTACGGCCGGTTCTTCCTGCGCGAGCGGCGCACCGAGCCGATGATCCTGGTCGGCGGGGGGACCGGCGTGGCCCCGCTGAAGTCGATCGTCCGCCACGTGCTCGAGCAGGGCCTGCCCAACCGGATGTACCTGTACCAGGGTGCCCGCACCCAGGACGACCTGTACGACGCCGGCTTCTACCGCGAGCTGCAGGACAAGCACCCGGAGCAGTTCAGCTACCGCCCCTGCCTGAGCCACCCCGGCCTGGACAACACGGACTGGTCCGGGGCCCGGGGCCTGGTCACCGACGTGGTGGCCGCCGACTTCGAGACCTGCAGGCAGCACGCCGCGTACCTGTGCGGGTCCCCTCCCATGGTGGAGGCGGCGCTGAAGACGCTGATGAAGAAACGGCTCTTCCCGAAGGACATCTACCGGGAGGACTTCTTCGATACCTCGGACAAGGCGACCGGCGGGGTGCGCAGCCCGCTGCTAGGGAGATGAGCGTGATGAGGACAGAGAGCCAGCGCGACGTGGTGTTCACGCCGTTCATGCTGCGGGTCCGGGCCGCCGCGGACGGCGAGAACCGCCGGGCGGCGGTGCCGCTCAAGCCGGCCGCCATGCAGCGGCTGGCCTGGGCCACCGACGAGTGGTTCTACCTGCGCTGCCGCTGCGAGCAGGTCATGGCTGAGGCGAACGCGATGCTCAACGGCCGCGGCGCGGCCATGGACCTGGTCGATGAGTACGGCACCGGCCGGCTGGCCTTCACCCTCAGCTGGGGCGACCGGTCCTGCTGCGTGTGGCTGGGCCAGGCCGGACGGCAGGGATGGGTGCAGCTGGAACGGTCCTACCGGCCGGCCAGCCAGCCGGAGAAGCCGGCCGACCCCGCCGCGCTCGAAGATCTCGTCATCGAGCTGCTGGAACACTGGCGAGAGGAGAACCATGACTGACAGTGACCACCCGGAAGTAGGGTCGTTTGTCGACGCGGGCGGCATCAAGACGAACTACCTGGAGGTCGGCGACGGGCCGCCGGTCGTACTGGTGCACGGATCGGGACCAGGGGTCACGGCCTACGCCAACTGGCGGCTCACCATGCCCGGTCTCGCTCCAGCCTTCCGTGTCCTGGCCCCGGACATGGCGGGATTCGGATTCAGCGACAAGCCGGGCGGGGTGGCCGACCTGGCCGCCTGGGTCGGCCAGATCATCGGTTTCCTTGACGCGCTCGGCATCGAGCGAGCCTCGGTGGTCGGTAACAGTTTCGGCGGCAGCATCGGGATCAGGCTGGCCACCGATCACCCCGACCGGGTGGACCGCTTGGTCCTGATGGGCGCCACCGGCATCAGCTTCCCGATCACCGAAGGTCTTGACCAGGTCTGGGGTTATCAGCCGAGCTTCGAGAACATGCGCCGGATCCTGGATTACTTCGCCTACAGCCGCGAGCTCGTCAACGACGAGCTCGCCGAGGTGCGGTACCGGGCGGCGCTCGCACCAGGCGTCCAGGAGGCGTTCTCGGCCTTGTTCCCGGCTCCGCGGCAGCGCTGGGTCGAGGCCATAACCACCCCGGAGGAGAAGATCAAGGCGATCCCGCACGAGACGCTGATCATCCACGGACGCGAGGACAAGGTGATCCCGCTGGACAACGCCTACCGGCTGCTCGGCCTGATCGAGCGATCGGAGCTGCACGTCTTCGGCCGCTGCGGCCACTGGAGCCAGATCGAGTGGGCGGACGATTTCAACGCCCTGCTGGTCCGCTTCCTCGGCCGGGACCCCCGGTAGCAGGCGGCCATGGCAGTGATGGCCGTATTCGACTTCCACGGCGACAGCGACGATTTGGCCGAGCGCTACAACCGGGTCCTGGGCGAGGTCGTGGCGATCTCGTCTGGCCGGCCGATCGTTCACCTGGCGGTACCGCGCGAGTACGGTTTCATGGTGATCGACGTCTGGGACACCGAGGCCGCGTTCCGCGTCTTCGAGCGGAACCCGGATTTCCGGCGCGTGATGGCCGAGGCCGGGCTGCCAGAACCTGGGATACGCCTTTACCCGGTGCACAATCTGGGCTGGCCGGTCGACGCGATGCCCCTATACCGATGACGCTGTACCGATGACGCTGTACCGGTGACGCTGTACCGGTGACGCCTTGACAGGCAGAGGAGGGAACATCATGGCCAACCCGCGCACGACCGCGAACACGCGCGCCCGCAAGCCAAAGCCGCCGCCCGTGGACCGGGATCTCGCCGTCCGCATGTTCGAGGTCATGGCGCTGACGCGCGCGGTCGAAGACCGGATGGTCACGATGTACAAGCAGGGCGAACTGCTGGGCTCGCTGTACACCGGGCACTGGCACGAGGCGATCGCCGTGGGGACGGCAGCGGCGCTGCGGCCCACCGACGTGCTCGCGCCCCTGCACCGCGACCTCGGCGTCCACCTGTGGCGGGGGATGGAGCCGTGGCAGGTGATGGCCAGCTTCATGGGCAGGGCGACCTCGCCGACCGGCGGCCGCGACGGCACGCTGCACTACGGTCGTCTCGACCTCAACATCATCAACCCGGTCAGCCACATCCCCAACAACTACCCGGTCGCCACCGGGGCGGCGTTCGCGCTGAGGTACCGCGGCACGGACGGCGTGGCCATGGCCTACTGCGGGGACGGCTCGACCGGGCGCGGAGACTTCCACGAGGCGCTCAACATCGCGGCGGTGCAGCGCCTGCCCTGCGTCTTCATCGTCGAGAACAACCAGTACTCCTACTCCACCCCGCTCACCCTCACCACCGCGTCCGCCGACTTCGCCAGCAAGGCGGTGGCCTACGGGATCCCCGGCGAGAAGGTGGACGGCATCGACGTGTTCGCGGTGCACGACGCCGCGGTCAACGCGATCGCCCGGGCCCGGGCCGGGGACGGGCCGTCGCTTATCGAGGCCGTCACGATGCGCATGCACGGGCACGCCGAGCACGACCCCGCCGACTACGTGCCGAGAGAGCTCATCGACCTGTGGGCCAAACGCGACCCCGTCGAGGAGACCGGCGCCCGCCTGGTCGAACTCGGCTTTCTCGATTCCGGCGGAGTAACGGCGGTGCGGGCGCAGGCACGCAAGACGGCCCTGGAGCACCGGAACAAGGTTCTGGGCATGCCGATGCCCGAACCGGACCACGAGGAGGACCGCGTCTATGCCAACTGAGACCGCGGCGCCGACCGTGAGCTACCTGGAGGCCATCGCCGACGCCCTGCGCAGCGAGATGGACGCCGACCCCGACGTGTTCCTCATCGGCGAGGACGTCGGCCAGTTCGGCGGCGCGTTCAAGGTGACCAAGGGTTTCCTTGACCGGTTCGGCCCCGGGCGGGTCGTGGATACGCCCATCGCGGAGTCGGGCTTCACCGGGCTGGCCTGCGGCGCGGCCCTGATGGGCCTGCGGCCGGTGGTGGAGTTCCAGTTCGCCGACTTCATCTCGTGCGCGTTCGACCAGATCATCAACAACTGCTCCCGGCATTACTACCGGACGGGCAATCCGATCCCGGTCACGTTCCGGGCGCCGTTCGGCGCGCGGCTGCGGGCCGGGCCGACGCACTCGCAGAGCATCGAGGCCTACTTCGCTCACGTTCCCGGCCTGAAGATCGTGGCCCCGGCCACGCCGCAGGACGCCGCCGGGCTGCTGATCAGCGCGATCCGCGACAACAACCCGGTGCTGTACCTGGAGAGCAAGTACCTGTACCGGCGGATCCAGGCCCCCGCGCCGTTGTCGCTGGATCCGGTGCCGATCGGGTCGGCGAAGGTCGTCAGGGAAGGCACCCGGGTCAGCCTGCTGACCTACTCGGTCGGCGTTCACCAGGGCCTGGAAGCCGCGGAGAAGCTGGCCGAGGAGGGTATTTCGGTCGAGGTCGTGGACCTGCGCACGCTGGTCCCGCTCGACGTCGCGACGATCGCCGCGTCGGTGAACAAGACCTCGCGTGCCGTGGTGCTGCACGAGGACGCCCGCCGGTTCGGCTACGGCGCCGAGATCGCCGCCACCGTCCAGGACGAGTGCTTCTGGCGACTGGACGGGCCGGTGGTCCGCATCGCGGGCAAGAACACCCCGATCCCGACCAGCCCGGCGCTTGAGGACGCGGCCGTTCCCCAGCTGCCCGAGATCATCAGCACCCTGCGGCGGGTGGCGACCACATGAGCACGCATGACGTGGTCGTGCTGGGCGGCGGTCCCGGCGGCTACGCCGCCGCGCTGTACGGAGCCTCGGCCGGGCTCGACGTCGCCCTGGTGGAGCGGCAGAAGGTCGGCGGCACCTGCCTGCACCGGGGCTGCATCCCGGCCAAGGCGCTGCTGCAGGCGGCCGAGGTCGCCCGCACGGTGGGTGGGGCCGGCGATTTCGGGATCATGCCCGAGGGCGGGTACCGGCCCGACTGGACGAAGATCAACGAGCGCAAGTCCGGCATCGTCGACCGGCTCTGCCGCGGACTGACCGGCCTGCTGGCCAAGCGCAAGGTCACCGTGGTCAGCGGGAATGGCGTGCTTACCCCGGACGGCGCCGTGGCCGTGGACGGCACGGTCCTGGTCGGCAGCCGCGGGGTGATCATCGCGACCGGATCTGAACCCCGGTCGCTGCCCGGCTTCGAGTTCGACGGCGAAGCCATCATCAGCTCCGACCACGCCACCAACCTGCCGACGCTCGGTCAGCGGATCGCCGTGATCGGCGGCGGCGTGGTCGGGTGCGAGTTCACCTCGGTCTTCGCCGACCTCGGCGTCAAGACGACGCTGCTGGAGATGCTGCCCGGCGGGGTGCTGCCAGTGGGGCCGGATCCCGAGGTCGCCAGCGTCCTGGCCCGCTCGCTGGCCAAGCGGAAGGTCCGCGTTCACGCCGAGGCCCGGGCGTCGGCGCCCGAGTACGCCAGGGACGGCCTGGTGATCGGCTTCGAGACCCCGAAGGGGTCGGAGAAGCTCGAGGTCGATCAGGTCCTGGTGTCGGTCGGACGACGGCCGGTCACCGCGGGCTGCGGTTTCGCCGAGGCGGGGGTGGCCGTATCCGACCGCGGCTTCGTCCAGGTCGACCCGACCACCCTCGTGACCAGCCGTCCCGGTGTCTACGCGGTCGGCGACGTCATCGACACCCCGGGTCTGGCGCACGTGGCCTACGCCGAAGCGATCGTGGCGATCGGGTCGATCCTCGGTGAGCGTCCGGTACCCGTCGACTACGGGAAGGTCCCGTGGATCGTCTACACCCACCCGGAAGTCGCCTGGGTCGGAATGACCGAGGCCGAGGCCCGCGCGGCGGGCCACGACGTGGTCGTGCACCGCGGGCATTTCGCCGGCAACGGCCGGGCGATGATCGTCGGCTCGACCGACGGCGTCGTCAAGGTGATCGCGCAGCGGGACGGACCGCTGCTCGGTGTCCATCTGGCCGGCCCGTGGGCCAGCGAATTGCTGGTGGAAAGCTATCTGGCCGTCAACTGGCAGGCCACGCCGGCCGACGTGGGCCACTTCATCCACCCGCACCCGAGCCTGTCGGAGGCGATCGGTGAGACCATGCTCGCGCTCACCGGCCGCTCCCTGCACGGCTGACACTGCACGGCTGACACTGCACGGCTGAGACTCCAGGAGGGACCATGGCCGACGTCTTCAAGATGCCGAAGCTTGGCGAGAGCGTCACCACGGGCACCGTGACGAGGTGGCTGGTGGGCGTGGGCGACACGGTCGACTTTGACGATCCCCTCCTCGAGGTATCCACCGACAAGGTGGACTCCGAGATTCCCAGCCCCTTCGGCGGCGTCTTGCTGGAGATCCTGGTTCCGGAGGGGGAGACCGTGGACGTCGGGGTGGACCTGGCCCGAATCGGCGAGCCCGGGGCCGAGGCGCCGTCCGCTGCCTCGCCCGCTCAGGCCGCCGTCCCGGCCCCAGCGGTCACTCCGGCCCCGGCGGTCACTCCGGCCCCAGCGGCCGTCCGGGCCCCAGCGGCCGTCCCGGCTCCCGTACTCGCCGTCGCCCCGGCCGCGAACGGCGGCGGCCCACTGCTGTCGCCGGTCGTCCGGCAGCTCGCTGCTCAGCACGGCATCGACCTCAGCACGATCCAGGGATCTGGTGCCACCGGCCGGATCATGCGCGAGGACGTCGAGGCCGCTATCGCCCGCGCGGCCACGGCCGCTTCCGCACCTGCCGCCGTGGCCTCCGCGCCTGCCGCCGTGGCCCCGGCCCCGCCGGTCACCGCCCCGGCCCGGCCGGCCCCTGCGGCCGCCCCCGCCGCGGCGGCAGCCAAGCTCGGGCCCCGGGACGAAGCGCAGCCGCTGTCGCGCATGCGGCTGGCCATCGGCGAGGCCATGATCGCCTCGCTGCGGACCGCCCCGCACGTCTGGACGTCGGTCGAAGTGGACCTGCAGGCCATCGAGGACCTCCGGCGCCACCATAAAGAGCGGTTCCGGCGCGAGGAGGGCGTGTCGCTCACCTACCTCAGCTTCATCGCACGTGCCACCTGCGATGCCCTGCGCGCGTTCCCCGTGGTCAACTCCTCCGTCGACATGCAGGCCAAGACGCGGATCCTGCACCACTACGTCAACCTCGGGATCGCCGTCGACCTCAGCGAGCAGGGCCTGGTGGCACCCGTGGTCAGGGACGCCGACGGCCTCAACCTGCGCGGGCTCGCCCGCGCCATCCGCGCCGCGGCGGACAAGGTCAACGGCGGCAAGTTCACCAACGATGACCTGACCGGCTCTACGTTTACGATCACCAACCCGGGGCCGTTCGGCGACTACGCGTCGGCGCCCATCATCAACCAGCCCAACGCCGCGATCTTGTCGACCAACATGGTGTCCCGCCGGCCTACGGCCGTCGGCGACGCGGTCGCGGTCCACTACATGACGATCCTCGGATTCTGTTACGACCACCGGGCCTTCGACGGCGTCACAGCGTCCCGCTTCCTCGCCTACATCCGCGACGCCCTGCAGGACCGGAACTGGGAAGCCGAGCTCGGATGACCGCACCCCTCAGACCGCACGCTTCACCACGGTCGTGACCTGATCCGATGACGGACCAGCAGCAGGCAGCAGACCGTGACACCGTGACGGCAGAACTGGCCGGCCGCCTCTGGCGGGCCGAAGCTGACCGGGTGGCGATCAATCCCATCAGCCAGGCCTGGCCGGACCTGACCGTCGATGACGCGTATGTCATCCAGACCCGCAACGTACAGCGACGGCTGGCCGCCGGGCGCGTGATCTGCGGCCGGAAGATCGGCCTCACCTCGCGGCCGATGCAGGAGTTCCTGCGCGTCTTCGAGCCGACGTTCGGGGTGCTGCTCGACGACATGTTCGTCGACGACGGAGACGAGATCGCGCTGGCCGAACTGATCCAGCCCCGGGTCGAGGCCGAGATCGCCTTCGTCATGGGCCGCGACCTGGCGGGCCCGGGGGTTACCACGAGCAACGCGCTCACCGCGATCGCCGGCGCCTTGCCGGCCCTGGAGATCGGCGACAGCCGGATCGCCGACTGGAGGATCCAGCTGGTGGACACGGTCGCGGACAACGCCTCGTCGGGCCGGCTGGTGCTGGGCGGGAAGCTCACCGCCGTCACCGGCCTCGACCTGAGCGTGATTGGCATGGTGATCAGCCGCAACGGCGCGCCGCTGCATACCGGTGCCGGCGCGGCCGTACTGGGCCATCCGGCGCGATGCGTGGCGTGGCTGGCCAACAAGCTCGCCTCGTTCGGAGACGTGCTGCGGGCCGGCGACGTGGTCCTGTCCGGGGCCCTGCACCGGCTGATACCGGTGCTGCCGGGAGACGTGTTCCGCGCGGAGTTCGGTCATCTGGGCGCCGTCACGACTCACTTCAGTTACGCAGGCGACCGCGGCGACACGGGTCAGGTGGCGTAGTGGACCCGCGATCAATAGCCGATCAGCTCGTCACGGCCGAACGCGAGCGGACGGCGATCCCGGCCTTCACCAGCACTTTCCCCTTCTTTGGGGTCAAGCAGGCTTACCTGGCCCAGGATCTGGTGGTGCGGCAGCGGCTGGCCAGCGGCGAACGCCTGATCGGCGCCAAGCTCGGCCTGACCAGCCGGATCATGCAGCAGGTCATCAACGTGCACGAGCCCGTTTACGGCTGGCTCACGTCGGGCATGGTCGCCCCGGCCGACGAACCGCTGCCGCTCGACGAGCTCATCCACCCCCGGGCCGAGCCTGAGATCGCCTTCCTGCTCAGGGAGGAACCGGCCCGCCCGGCCACGATCATTAGCGTCCTGGCCGCGACCGAGGCGGTATTCGGCGCGATTGAGGTATTCGATTCACGGTACGCCGATTACGCCTACCGGCTCCCCGACGTCATCGCCGACAATGTGGGCGCGGCTCGCTTCGTCCTCGGCCCGCAGGCCCGCAAGCCGGGCGAGCTCGAGGATCTCCGCCTGGTCGGCTGCGTGTTCCGATCGCACGGCGAGGTGGTCGGGACCGGGGCAGGCGGGGCGGCGCTCGGTCATCCGGCCGCCGCGGTCGCCTGGCTGGTCAACGTGCTCGCAGCCGAGGGCAAGCAACTCGCAGCCGGGTCGCTGGTGCTGTCCGGCGGCTTGACTGCCCCGGCGCCGCTGCACCGGGGGCGGGTGCTGTCGGCTGATTTCGACGGACTCGGCACGGTGAGTGTCTATGGCTGAGGTGGGCAGGCTGATGCTTGTCCCGGATGAGGACACGACGTGCAGACCTTGACCGTGATGCCCGTCGCTGAGCCGATGCCGGTACGCGACGGCGAGACCATCCTGGCCGCGATGGTCCGCTCCGGGTTCTTGTACCGGTTCGGCTGCAAGCGGGGCGGATGCGGGGTCTGCAAGGTACATATCGTGGCCGGCGAAGTGCGGTACGAACGGCTGGTCGCCCCGACCGTGCTCAGCGACGCCGAACTCGCCGCCGGCGTGTGCCTGAGCTGCCGCGCCGTCCCGCTCACTGATGTCGTCATCGAGCTGCAAGAAGGCGACCGCCTCATTCTCGCCTCGCCCCTGCTGCGGGACGCGGCCAAACGGGCCGCCGCGCGGGAAAAGGAACACAGCGGTGACGGCTGACGGCCGTCAGCTGACCTCGGAAGTCACCCCCGGGGTGTTCCGGCTGGTGCTCCCGCTCGGCATCCACGGGATCCCCTCGGTGAACGGCTACGTGATCGCCGACGCCCGTGGCGCCACGCTCGTCGACTGCGGCATCTGGACCGGCGAGGCGGGCGGCCGCGGCACCCGCGCGGTCGAGGACGGCCTGAGCGCGTGCGGGTTCTCGCTGGCGCAGGTTGACCGCCTGGTCATCACCCACGCGCACATCGACCACTACGGCATCGCCGGCGAGGTGGCCAGGCAAAGCAGCGCGGACGTCTGGATGCACCGGCTGACCAACCTGGATATCGCCAAGTACCGCGACCCGGACGCGGCGGTCGACCGGCGCCAGCAGATGCTGGCTGACCACGGCATGTACGGAGCGGAGCTGGAGGACGCCTCGACCGGGCTGCGGGACTGGATGCCGGTCATGCCGTCGATCGCCGAACCCACGACCTGGCTGCAGGGCGGTGAGCGCTTCGAGGCCGACGGGCGTTCCTGGGAGGTGATCCACACCCCCGGCCATTCCCCCGGCCATGTCTGCCTGTGGTCTCCGGCCGACCGCATCCTGCTGTCAGGAGACCACCTCCTGCCCGCCATCGCCTCGCCGGTGACGTTCGAGCGCGGCTTCGAGCGCGATCCGATGAGCAGCTACCTGAACTCGCTCCAGCGGGTGGCGGCGCTGGCGCCGGCCCTGGTGCTACCTGGCCACGGCGATCCGTTCCCGGACGGCGAGCGGCGGGCGGCCGCCGTGGAGCGGGTGAAGCGCCGGCGCCTCGAGCAGGTCTGGCACATCATCGAGGCGGAAGCCCTGCCGGTAACCGAGATCGCGGAGCGACTGTTCGGAAAACGGCTGGACGGTAGTGCCCAGCACTTTGCCATGGCCGAGGTGCTGGCCTTCCTGGCCTACTACGACGTCCGCCGCCAGGCCCAGCGGCTGCGCGGGCCCGACGGCGTCTTCCGCTGGTATCCGATCCGGGCCTCGGGCGGACAATGAGACTGCCACCCCCCCCAGCCAGGACGGTGGCAGTCGTTTCATTGCCGGGTTAGCTGCCCGGCTCCGGCTGGTCCGGCTCGCCGGCCGGCAGCGGCCAGCGGCGGAACACCGCGGCGTGGACGATGACGAAGGCGCCGATGAAGTTCAGGCCCATCACCGCGACCCATAGCTGGGGTGGGCTGCCGGTCCAGGTGGCGGTCAGGCTGATGGCCCGCAGGGCGAAGCCCGCGATGACCGAGATGGCGGCGGCGGTGCCGAGTAGCGCCAGCCGGGACAGGGCCGGGTTGGCGACCGCGCGGGCGGGCCAGCCCTCGAACAGCAGCCCGGCGATCAGCGTGCCGGCCACGATGACGCCGGCCACCTCGCTGACCTGGGGTGAGGACAGGCCAAGGCCGGAGTTCAGGATCCACCACAGCAGGATCCCGCCGCCGATCGTGGTGGCGTTGGCCACCGCCAGGTAGAGCGGCTGGGACTTGATGAGGCTGACCGGGTAACCCTGGAGCAGGAAGAACAGCGTCATCTGGAAGATGACGATGCACAGCAGGACGCCCACCAGGTTCAGCGCGTTGACGGGCCCGCCCGGGTTGCGCAGCCCAATGGCGTGGCGCGCCACCGCGGGGACGAAGTCCCAGGTCGCCAGCAGGAAGTAACCGGCCACGCCGACCGCCCAGCTGGTAGCCAGGGCCGCGAACCCGCCGGCCACCGCAGGCAGCCGGTCGAACGGCCACTGCCGGCAGACGAAGGTCAGCTGCAGCATCGTCACGAAGACGAATGCCGCCAGCGGGACGGTGAACGGGAACGTCACCATGTGGCCCTGCGCCGCCTCGGCCGCGGTGCCGAACAGGTGGCTGAGCTGGAAGTTGCCGGTCACCGCCAGGCCGGCGGCGGTCAGCACGATACCGGAGGCCACGATCAGCCCGAGCGTGGCCAGGCCGCCGGCCAGGCGGGAGAGCCCGGCGAACGGCCAGCCCTTCCACCACAGCGCGGCCACGGCCAGTACCGGCAGACAGAAGGTGCTGGCCGGCCCGATGATTTCCAGTGAGCGCGGCAGGCCGGGCACGATCCCAAGCACGGCCGCTACGGCGAGCACGATCACGAGCCCGGCCGCGCCGACCCAGGGCTGGCCCAGTGCCTTCGGGGGTGGCGCTTTGCTGGGTTGCTGAGTTCTCAGTTGGACGTTGGTAGCCATTTCAGGGTCCTCTCTCTGGAGCCGTGATGGCGGGGCAGTGGCCGACGGTCACCGCCCCGCTCTGGGCTCGCTCAGGTCATAACCGAGGTGAACCGGTCGTTGAGCTCGCGCTGGATGTAGAAGATCCCCTTGCCGAGCGCCTCGGGCGTCCAGGAGACGGTGGGACGGTCCGGGTAGGCGGTGTACCCGCCGGCGAAGACCTCGTTGCGGTTGCCGGCCGGGTCGAAGAAGTAGATGGTCTCGCCCCGGGTGATGCCGTGCTGGGTCGGGCCGACGTCGACCGAGACGTCGTCCATGGAGAACAGCTGGCCGGCCTTGAGAATCGCGGACCAGTCGTTCAGCCGGAAGGCGAAGTGGTGCAGCTTGCCGTTCGGGCCCTGGAGCACGGCGATGTCGTGCACCTGCTGCCCGGCCGACATCCAGGTGGCGATGTAGTCGGCGTCGTCCTCCAGGCTGGTGACCACCCGCTCGGTGGCGTAGAAGCCGAGTACCTCGTGGAAGAACCGGTCCATCGTCTTGACGTCCTCGGCGACCAGCAGCGCATGGTCCAGGGCCGGCGCGCCCACCCCGGCCAGGTGACGCGGGAACACCTCGGGGTTGTGCGTGCCCACCTCGGTGCCGACCGGCGTCATGCCGTGGTAGACCTCGATCACGTGCGTCGACGGCGCGATGATGCGCAGGCCGTCACTGACCTCCCGGGTCTCTCCGGCCGACATCCGCTCGGTGACGCAGCCGAATTCCTTGGCCTTGACCTCGATGCCGTCGATCTCGGCCGGGTCGCTGACCTTGAAGCCGAGCTTGACCAGCCCGACGCCGCCCTCTTCCAGGACGACCGAGTGGTGGTCCCATTCGTCCCAGCCCTTGTAGTAGATCTTGCCGGGCTCCTCCAGGGTCGGGTACAGGCCCATGGTGTTGCCGTAGTGGCTCTTGGCCTCGGCCAAGTCGGTGACCCGGGCGTGTACGTAGCCCAGGCGCATGACTCCTTGCAGTGGCATGACAGTCGTCCCTTCACGGTGGGCGGTCCCAGGCGGGCACCGCCGGATTAATCCGGCTACGCCGGTAACAATTTGGTAACGAGTTGGTAACACCTGCTGATGATCAGTCTGAGCTGCGCGCCGGGTGCCGGTGAGAGACCAAGGTCCTGGCTGTTGGGCCATACGGCACCAGAAGCCGGTGACCTTCTTACCGCGAGTGCGGCCCGGAAGAGATGCTCCGGTTTGCTGCTTGACCTGCGCTTCCTGACGGACGGAGAGGCGGTGCTGCTGTCCCGCAGACAGGTACGCGGCTCCTTCATGCGGGACACCGCGTTAGGTTTTGTTACAGGGCCCTCCATGAGAAGGGGGGCGGGTGAGGATCCAGTGGCCATCCCGCTGGCCTGCCGGTCTGAGACGGCACGCGATCCGAGCTGCCCGCGGAGAGGACACCCTGACATGATCGCTGGGACAGGCCAGCACCTGATCTGGTTCGACCGCTTCGACGGTGTGGATCTGGCCTGCGTGGGCGGGAAGAGCGCCGGCCTGGGCCAGATGGCCGGAGCCGGGCTGCCCGTCCCGCCCGGATTCGCCATAACTTCGCATGTCTACCGGGCGGCCCGGGACTCCGCCGGCACGGCCGAGGTCATCCGGTCCCTCCTCGGCGGGCTGGACCCCGAGGACACCGCCGATGTCTCCCGCCGGGCCCTGGCCGTGCGCGAGCTGATCCGGGCCTGGCCCATACCGGCAGGAACCGAGGCCGACATCCGCGGGGCCTACCGGATGTTGTCGCAGCGATCTGGCCGTAACCGGGTGGCGGTTGCCGTGCGATCTTCGGCCACCACCGAGGATTCACCCGAGGCGTCGTTCGCTGGCGAGTACGACACCTATCTGTGGATCCGCGGCGCGGACCGCGTGCTGGACGCGGTCCGCCGCTGCTGGGCCAGCCTGTTCACCGACCGGGCGATCAGCTACCGGATCCGGATGGGCTGCAGCCATCTCGACGTCGAGATGTGCGTCGCGGTGCAAAAGATGGTGAAGCCGCGTTCGGCGGGCGTCGCGTTCACCCTCGATCCCGGCAACGGCGACCGCTCGGTGGTGGCCATCGACAGCGCCTGGGGCTTCGGTGAGGGGGTGGTGTCCGGCGAGGTCACCCCGGACAACTTCCTGGTCGACAAGGTGATGAGCATCATCACCAGGCGCAGGATCAGCACCAAGCGGCACGCCTACATGCTTAGTGACGACGGCCGGGTGCGCCCGGTCGAGCTGGCCGCCGACCAGGCCACCGCGCCGAGCCTGACCGACACCGAGATCCTGGCCGTGGCCCGCCTGGCCCGCGCCGCGGAGAAACACTACGGCTGCCCGCAGGACGTGGAGTGGGCGGTCGATGCCGAGCTGCCGGAAGGCCAGAACGTCGTCCTGCTGCAGACCCGCCCGGAGACGGTGTGGAGCAAGAAGAAGGTCACGATCTCGACCGGCCTGGACCCGATGGCCAGCATCATCGCCACGCTGACCAGCCCGCTGCACGCCCGCAAGCCCGGATCCCCAGCCAGCCCGCAGTCCGACGAAGGATGACCTGGCCGACCGCTTTCCCAGTCCGTCCGGGTTCGTCTGGCCCCGCGTCAGGACAGCGGGCCGCCCGCCACATCCACACGATCGCCGGCGCGGATGCAGGCACCACCGCCCGTTCGGAAAAGATCAATAATCCCGAACGGGCCCGGTTTCACCCCTTGGTTCAGGCGCCCCGCCCGCGCGGATTACCAGCCGCCAGGTCCCGGGTCCAGGCTGCGGCCGAATGATCCGGTCGTCAGGACACGGGCGTTTTGTCGGCGACCGGCCGGGAGCGGGCGGCTGGGCCGGGCGTGCCGAGGGCGATGTCTTCCAGGCTGCGCCCGGCTGGCTCGGGCAGCACCCAGGTGAGCCCGAAGCCCAGGGCCGATACCCCGGCGGTGAGCAGCAGCGTGCCCCGCAGGCCGAGCGAGCTCTGCAGCACCGGGAACAGGAAGACCCCGATGAACGCGCCGAGCTTGCCGATGCCCGCCGAGATCCCGTGCCCGGTCGTCCGCATGCTGACCGGGAATAGCTCACTGGGCAGCACGAAGGTGGTCATGTTCGGCCCGAACTCGGTGAAGAAGTAGCTCACCCCGTACACCAGCAGGAACGGGACCACCATGGTCGTCATGCCGGGAATCACCACGATGATCCCGAAGCACAGCGCCATCATCGCGAAGCCTGCCAGCTGCAGCCGCCGGTGCCCGATCCGGTCCAGCCGGGCGATCGCCAGCGCGTAGCCGGGTACCGCCGCCACCACGAATATCGCCAGCTGCAGGGCGATCTTGGTCATGGTCGAGGCGTGCGGGGAGATCAGGCCGAGGATCTGCGGGGTCGAGATCGTGTTCCCGTAGTAGGCGTAGTCGAGCAGGAACCAGCAGCCCGCGGTCCCGGCCAGCGTGATCAGCCACCGGCGGTTGGTGAGAAAGGCCCTCAGCCCAAGCTCCGGCCGCGCCCGCCGTTGCGCCTTGGTCCGGTAGCGCGGCGATTCCGGCATCCGGCAGCGCAGGTAGATCACCGCGGCGGCGGGCACGGCGCCGAGCGCCAGCAGCACCCGCCACACCGTGTCGTCGCTGGCACCCGAGCCGAGCAGGGTGAGCGCGATCAGCGGCCCGATGATGAGGCCGAGCGCCTGGGTCCCGAACACCATCCCGACCAGCTTGCCCCGGTCCTTCCGGTTGGCGTACTCGCTCACCATGACCGCGCTGACCGGATAATCGCCGCCGACACCGAAGCCAAGCACGAAACGGAACCCGATCAGCACCCAGAACGAACCGGACAGCGCCGATCCCAGCGCCCCGGCGATCATGATCACCGCGACCAGCCAGTACACCCGCTTACGGCCGACCACATCCGCGTAACGCCCGAACACCAGCGCACCGACGAACGCCGCCGCCAGCATCGTGCTGTTGAGCACGGCCAGCTGGCCCGAGCTCAGGCCCCAGTCCTTGGCGATCAGCGTCGAGGCGATCCCGATCACGAACAAGTCATAGGCGTCGGTGAAGAACCCCACCCCCGGATGCCAGCACCGCCC
>Ga0302181_10001522_pt1 | contig 17179 bp, 17 predicted proteins | sample I_Palsa_E3_3_FD_198786 | JGI IMG/M metagenome (GOLD analysis project Ga0302181, IMG submission 198786) | Peat permafrost microbial communities from Stordalen Mire near Abisko, Sweden - I_Palsa_E3_3 | ecosystem: Environmental > Terrestrial > Soil > Palsa > Peat permafrost | place: Sweden...
GGCCGCCGTTGCGCGAAGTCCGCTGTCGTGGTGTGAGCGGTGGAGTTCGTCGGTGAAGGTGGCGGCGATGAGGCTCTCGGGCGGGTCTGGGTGGGCCGAGGGGGTCCGGGCGGGTCTGGCGCGTGCAGGCGGACGGGGCGCCCGCGCGGGCAAAAGTTAACTCACCACGCGTGTAATCGGAGGGGTCTCAGGATCTGTGTCGCCCAGCGGGCTGTGACATACGAACCCCCTGCGGATCGGGAGGTTGGGCTGGATTTGTCCCACTCTCGAGGGGCAGGTGCCCGCCGTCGTGCTCAGCGGGAGGGTCGGCCCGGGTGCGCGCGGGGCCCCCGGCATGATGGGTGGCTGATGAATGTCATATTTCTGACAAATTTACCTGTATAACAACCCCAGCGGCTGGAATCTGTCGTTGACCATCGGCCAGCACGCGGAAGCGCGATCGTCAGCCCCAACTACCCGCCTGTCGCCGACCGACCGCGCTACCCCTGCCACGAACCGCGGCCCCGACCGCCGAAACGGCAGCACATGCGCCGTTCAAGTCCCACGATCGGCTCAGTCAGCGCAGGTTGCGGGCCAGGAAGTCGGAGGTCAGCCCCCACGCCCGTGCCGCGGCGGCGGGGCGGCTGAACATCGGTGAGTCGTGGTTGTCGAATGCGTGGCCGGCGTCGGGCTGGACGTACACCTCCCAATCGGGCCGGGAGGCGGCGGCGGCGGCGACGCGTTCGGCGTGATCGGGCGGGATGTAGGGATCCTCGCCGCCATAGTGAAACAGCACCGGGCAGTCGATCCGCTCGCTGTCGCTCAGCGCGTCCGCGACGCCCGAGCCGTAGTAGGCGACGGTCGCCGCAGGGTTGCCAGCGGCCGCGACGGCAAACGCCAGCGTGCCGCCGAGGCAGAAGCCGAGCACGGCCACAGGGCCGCTGACCTCCGGGAGCCCCCGCAGATGTTCCAGCGCGACGATCGCGTCGCTGACGGCGCCTTCGACATCGAGCCGGCCGACGGCCGCGAACGCCTGCGCCATCCCGGCCTCGTCGTGGGCCAGCTCGAGCCCCGGGTCGATCCGCCGGTAGAGGTCGGGGGCCAGCCCGACGTAGCCGAGCTCGGCCAGGCGCTCGGCGGCGCGGCGGATGTAGCTGCCCACGCCGAAGATCTCCATCAATACGAGCACGCCCGGGCCCGAGCCCGATTCGGGGAGCGCGACATACGCGCCCATTTCGCCACCGTCAGGCATCGCCAGGGTCTCGGTTCGGGTGAGGACGGACACCGAACGCAAGCGTACCGCGGGTCGCTCCAGGTCAGCGTCTCACCACACAACAGCCTGCGCCAGCAGGCCCATCACTCATCCCGCTCGAGCTTGGGCGAGCTCCACGGCGCGCGCAGGCGGCGCTCGAGCTCGGCCTCGAGGTGGTCGATCGCGATGCGCTCCTGGGCCAGGCTGTCGCGATCACGCAGCGTCACGGTTCGGTCCTCCAGCGACTGGTGGTCGATCGTGACCGCCCAGGGGGTGCCGATCTCGTCCTGACGGCGATAGCGGCGGCCGATCGCCCCGCCCTCGTCGTACTCGGCCTGAACGCGCTCGCGCAGCGCCCGATGGACCTCGTGGGCCAGCTCGGGCTGGCCGTCCTTGCGCACCAGCGGCAGGACCGCCACCTTGACCGGAGCCAACAGCGGGTGCAGCCGTAGCACGGTTCGCTGCTCGCCGCCGATCTCGTCCTCGTCGTACGCATCGACCAGGAAGGCCAGCGTCGCTCGGTCCGCTCCCGCGGCCGGCTCGATCACGTGTGGCACGTAGCGCTGCCCGGTCGCCGTGTCGACGTACTCGAGCTTTTGACCGGAGTACTCGGCGTGCTGGGTGAGGTCGAAGTCTCGCCGGTTGGCGACTCCCTCCAGCTCCTGCCAGCCGATCGGGAACAGGTACTCGACGTCGCTGGTGGCGCTCGAGTAGTGCGACAGCTCCTGCTGGTCGTGGGCGCGGAGCCGCAGATGATCGGGGCGGATGCCGAGGCGCAGGTACCAGTGCAGCCGCTGATCGAGCCAGTGTGCGAACCAGCGCGGCGCCTCCTCGGGGGGGACGAAGAACTCCATCTCCATCTGCTCGAACTCCCGCGTGCGGAAGATGAAGTTTCCCGGCGTGATCTCGTTGCGGAAGCTCTTGCCGATCTGGGCAATTCCGAACGGCGGCTTCTTGCGCGAGAACTGCAGGTAGTTCTTGAAGTTCAGAAAGATGCCCTGCGCCGTCTCGGGGCGGAGGTAGACGGTGGCGCCCTCGTCCTTGACCGGGCCGACCGTCGTCTCGAACATGAGATTGAACTCGCGGGCCTCCGTCAGGTCGCACTCGGACGTCTCACCCGGGTGCTGGGACGGCTTGCGCCCGCACTGCGCGTCCTGGAGCCGGTCGGCGCGGAAGCGCAGTTTGCACGTGCGGCAGTCGACCAGCGGATCGGTGAACCCGGCCAGGTGACCGCTGGCCTTCCATGTCGTCGGGTGTTGGATGATCGCCGAGTCGAGCGCGACGATGTCGTCGCGCTGCTGCAGCATCGACCGCCACCACTGCTCCTTGACGTTGTTCTTCAGCAGCACCCCATAGTGGCCGTAGTCGTAGCTCGATCCGAGCCCGCCGTAGATCTCGCTGCTCGGGAACACAAAGCCCCTGCGCTTGCTCAGCGAGACGATTTTGTCCATCGTGACGACATCGGTGACCATGCCGCGGCTGATGGTATCCGTCCGCCGTTACCGGCCGGACACGACCAGCGCGAGCGGGACCTCTCGCGCCGGGTGCCCGCCGGAGCGCCGCATCCTTGGCACTCTCACCTTGAGAGTGCCAAGACACTCAGCTATACTTCGTGAAGCAATGCCGATCTACGAGTACCGTTGCGAGCAGGGGCATCAGTTTGAAGTGATGCAGCGCATGGCTGACGACCCGGTTTCCTCGTGCCAGACGTGTGCGGCGCCGGTCTCGCGAGTGTTTCACCCGATTGCCGTGCATTTCAAGGGCTCGGGCTTCTACAACACCGACTATGGGACCAAGAAGCGCTCGCGCGAGAAGGAGGCCAGCAAGGCCGAGGGCAAGCAGGAGAGCGCGAAGGGCGGCTCGGCCTCCTCCGGTTCGGAGTCGAGTAGCTCGAAGTCGGAATCCGGCTCGACGAGCTCGGACTCCATTGGCTCGAAGTCCGAGTCGAGCCCGTCCACGTCTGAGCGCAAGAAGACCCCGGCGGCCGACTGAGCACCGGGCCGTCTCACCGGTCGAGGATCGGTCGGGATCAGCCGTTGATCAGTGTGGAGACCGCGTGATGGACGTCGCTCGGCGAGGCGACCAGAGCCGATTCGCCGTCCGAGAGCGTTTCCGCGCCGGTCGGCTTGAGAATCTGCGTCGGCGCTGAGCCGCCGATCTCCGAGGCCGCGAACAGCGACAGCAGCGTGAAGCCACCCATATCGGTGCGGAGCGTCTGGGGCGCATACCAGGACGCCCACGGGAGCCTGAAGAAGGTCAGCGGCGAGAGTAGCTGTGACTTGATCGCGTTGAGGATCTTCTGTTGATAGGCATCGCGAGTGAGGTCGTTGCTCGCCGCGTTGCATTGGTTCTCACGGGTTCGCGCCAGGGTCAGAGCCTGGATTCCGCTCAGGTGGTGCGTACCCGGTGCGAGGAACAGCGAGAATCCGCCGTTGGCGGCGCCACCGCTGATCTCTGAGCAGATCCGTCCCGTGGTCACGGTGACCCCCCCGATCGCGTCGATGAACTTGGGGAAGTTGGCCAGGTTGACGATGATGATGTGGTTGATCTTGATGCCGGTGAACTGCTCGACGGTCTTGATCGTCAGCGCGGGCCCGCCATAGGCGTAGGCGGCGTTGATCTTGGTGATGCCGTAGCCCGGGATCGGCGCCACCGTGTCGCGCGGGATTGACAGTCGTCGCGAGACGCCGCCGCCGATCCGCCACAGCATCAGCGTGTCCGACCGGCTGCCCGCATCGCTCGTGTCGGCACCCGGCTCCTTGGACCCCTTCGGCCGCTGGTCGGTACCGATCACCAGCACCGTGTCGGTCGAGGTGAGCATGTTCGGCCCCGAGGTCAGCGCGGCCTGCGCGGAGGCCGGGATGCTGCCGCTCTGGATCTGAGCGCTGACGATGAACAGCACCAACGACAACACGAGCCAGGCCATGACCGCGATCGCCACGTACTTGAGCACCCGCCGGGGGGTGATCCGCCTCGATCCGCCCCCGCCGCGGCGATCTCCGCGGCCTGGCTGCTCGGGATCGGGCAGCGCATTGTCCGGTTCGCCGCGCAAGCGAGCGAGCAGGCCACGCGGCGCGGCGCGGTAGACCGTGTACGGGCGCTCGTCAGCCGCGGGCCGAGCTCTCCGCTCGCCGCGGTAGGTGCGGTAGGGGGGGTCCTCGGACTGCACGCGATTGGGGGATTGGTCGGACATCGAGCACTGCATATAGTGACGACATGCCGCCGCGGCGGATCATCGGCGTCGACCTCGGCGGCACCAAACTGTTGGCCGGCGCGGTTGATCCGGGGCTCGGAGTCCATCACCGCACGCAGCGCGTCGTCACCGGGCTCGATCAAGCGGCTCTCCTCGATGTGGCGGTCGACGCCGTCTCGGAGGCGCGCCGCTCCGCGGGTGGCGAGGTCGCGGCGGTCGGCTTCGGAATTCCATCCCTGATGGACCAGCGCACGGGCACGGCGGTGATCGCGGTCAACCTGCCGCTGGCCGATGTCGCGTTCGCCGAGGTGATGGCCGAGCGCCTCGGGCTGCCGGTATTCGTCGATAACGACGGCAACGTGGCGGCGCTGGCGGAGCATCGGGCCGGCGCGGCGCGGGGGGCGAGCGAGGTGGTGCTGCTGACGATCGGGACGGGGATCGGCGGTGGGCTGATCCTCGGGGGTGAGCTTTACCGAGGCGGGATCGGCGCGGCCGGGGAGCTCGGTCACGTCGTGATCGACATGAATGGGCCTCCGTGCCAGGGCAACTGCCCGAACCGAGGGTGCGTCGAGTCGCTGGCGTCGGGCACCGCCCTGGCCCGCGAGGCGCGGCGGATCGCTGTCGAACACCCCGATTCGGGCTTGGCCCGCGCGCACCGCAACGGTCGCGAGTTGGCCGGCCCGTTGGTGACCGAGCTGGCCCACGACGGAGACCCGGCCGCTCTGGAGGCGATCGAGCTGATCGGCGCCCGGCTCGGGGTGGCGGTCGCGAGCCTGGTCAACATCTTCAACCCCCAGGTGGTGGTGATTGGGGGCGGCGTGATCGCGGCCGGCGAGCTGCTGCTGGCGCCGGTCAGAGCCGTCGTCGCGGCGCGCGCGCTGCCTCCCTCGCGGGATGAGGTGCGGATCGTGCCGGCTCGATTCGGGGTCGAGGCAGGGATGATCGGCGCGGCCGCGCTCGCCTACGATGGCCTGGCCGGTCGCCCTGGGGCCAGCTCAGCCGGGTGGGGCGGATGAGCTCCGGCTCGGTCGGCGTCGGCCTCGGGGCCACTGGCCGGCTGGTCGTGTGCCCGACGCCGATCGGCAATCTGGAGGACATCACGCTGCGGGTGCTGGCCGCGCTGCGCGAGGCGGATGTGGTGGCCTGTGAGGACACCCGGCGCACGCGCGTGCTGCTCGATCGCTACGGCGTCAACGCGCGGCTGGTCAGTTATCACGAGCACAACGAGCACGCGCGGTCGGACGAGCTGGTGGCGCGGATGCGCGACGGCGCCGTGGTCGCGCTCGTGTCCGACGCGGGGATGCCACTGGTGTCCGATCCCGGATTCGTGCTCGTGCGGGCGTGCGTCGCTGCGGGTCTGGCCGTCGAGGTGCTGCCCGGACCGTCGGCCGCCCTCAACGCGCTGGTGGCCAGCGCGCTGCCGGCCGACCGCTGGCGCTTCGTGGGCTTCCTGCCGCGCCGGCGCGCCGAGCTCGAGTCGGCCTTCGGCTCCCCCGAGACGGTGGTCGCGTTCGAATCGCCGCGACGGGTCGCCGCCTCGCTGGGCATCCTCGCTGCGCTGGACCCCGAGCGTCAGGTCGCGGTCTGCCGCGAACTGACCAAGGTGCACGAGGAGGTGATCCGGGGAACCGCGGCGGATCTGGCCGCTCGCTACGACGCCCAGGCGCCCCGGGGAGAGATCGTGATCGTGGTCGGGCCAGCCCCCCCGGTCGCGCCCGATCTCAGTCCCGCGCTGAATGCACTGCGACGGCTCGTGGCCGCCGGCGCCAAGCCGAGGCCGGCCGCGGGCGTCGTGGCGGAGCTGACCGGGACGAGCGCCAATGCGCTCTATAAGGCTCTCACCGCTGACTAACCTTCATCGTCGGTCCCATGTCCTATTACGTCACCACTCCGATCTACTACGTCAACGCCCAGCCCCACCTGGGCCATGCGTACACGACGATCGCCGTCGATGTACTTGCGCGCCATATGCGCCAACGCGGTGAGGATGTGTTCTTCCTCACCGGCACCGACGAGCATGGTGAGCCGGTGGCCGACGCGGCGCGGGCGCTGGGGCTCGAGCCCAAGGAACTGGCCGATCGCAATGCCGAGCGCTTCAAGGCGCTGATGCCGCGACTGGACGCGTCCAACGACTTCTTCATCCGCACGTCCGACGAGCAGCACAAGCTCAGGGTCCAAGCTGTGCTCCAGCGGGTGCATGACAACGGCCACACCTACAAGGGCCTCTACGAGGGCTGGTACTGCCCGCGCTGTGCGGACTTCAAGGTCGAGAACGAGATCCTGGAGGGCAACCGGTGTGCGATCCATGAGATCGTGCTCGAGCGCCACCAGGAGGAGAACTGGTTCTTCCGCCTGTCGACATTCCAGGCGCCGCTCGAGCGGCTGTACGCGGACCGGCCGGACTTCGTCATGCCGTCCCACCACTTCAACGAGGCACGGTCGTTTATCGCTTCTGGGTTACAGGATGTGTCGCTCACGCGCGCTCGCTTGCAGTGGGGAGTCACTGTCCCCTGGGATCCCAGCCACGTCTTCTATGTCTGGTTTGACGCGCTGTTGAATTACTACACCGCGCTCGGCTACGCGCGACCCGGGGAGGATCTGACCGAGCGTTTCTGGCCCGCCACGTACCACGTCATCGGCAAGGACATCCTCAAGTTCCACACGGTCTTCTGGCCGGCCCTGCTGATGGCGGCTGAGCTCGCCGTCCCGCACCACGTGTTCGTCCACGGCTTCCTGCTTGGTGCCGACGGGCGCAAGATGAGCAAGTCGCTTGGCAACGTGCTCGATCCATTCGAGGTGATGGAGCAGTACGGAACCGACGCCCTGCGCTTCTACCTGATGCGCGACGTCGCCTTCGGGGGCGACGGTGCCGTCGGTATGGACGCGGTCCGGACCCGCTACGACTCCGAGCTCGCCAACGAGTACGGCAACCTGGCCAGCCGGACGATCGCGATGGTGCTGCGCTACCGCGACGGCAGCGTTCCCGAGACCGACACGGACCCGACGCTGGCCCAGGACTTCGACTCGCTGTCCGTCCACGTGGCGGCGCTGCTGGACCGCGCCGAGGCGACCCAGGCGCTCGAGCTGATCTGGCAGCGGGTCCGCCGCCTCAACCGGTACGTCGAGGAGCGCGCGCCGTGGCAGCTCGCCAAGGATCCCGCGTCCGCGGGAGCGCTCGATCAGACCCTCGCCTCGCTGGTCGAGGGATTGCGCGTGATCAGCGTGTTGCTGCACCCCTACATGCCGTCGAGTACCGAGCGCCTGCTCAATGCGCTGGGAGCTCCGGAGGTCGGCTTCGCCGGCGCCGAATTTGCTGTCCGGGGCGGCGGCGGATCGGTCGTCGCGCTCGAGCCGCTGTTTCCGAAGCGGGTCTGAGTCCTCGACCGGGTCTGACATGGTTGACAGCCACACGCATCTGGACGTCTGCGCACCCCCGAACGCCGAACTGGTCGCGGCGGCCGAGGCCGTCGGAGTGACCCGGGTCGTCACGGTCGGCACCGACGGCGCCTCCTGTCGGGCCGCGCTGGCCGCCGCCGAGGACTTTCCGCAGGTGTACGCGGCGATCGGGCGTCACCCCAACGAAGCGACCGGATTCGACGACGCCGACCTGGCCGAGCTCGAGGCGCTGGCGGCCCACGAGAAGTGCGTGGCGATCGGCGAGACCGGCCTGGACTACTACCGTGACCACGCGCCTGGAACCGATCAGCGGCGCGCGTTCGAGGCTCAGATCGAGCTTGCGCGCAGCACCGGCAAGCCGCTGGTGATTCACACCCGCGCCGCGGATCACGACACGCTCGAGCTGCTCGACCAACAGGCTGGCGGGGTGCGGGTGATTCTGCACTGTTTTTCGATGCCCGACCGCGTGCAGGAGTGTCTCGGGCACGAGAACTGGTGGTTCTCGTTCGCGGGCAACGTCACCTATCCGAAAGCGCAGGCCCTGCGTACGGCCGCGCTGGCGATCCCGGCCAACCGCCTCCTGGTTGAGACCGACGCCCCGTATCTCTCCCCGCAGCCGGTGCGCGGCAGGCCGAACCAGCCGGCGAACGTTGTCCATACCGCGCGGGCGCTCGCGCTCGAGCGTCGCGTGCCCTACGCCGAGCTCGAGGCGGCGATCGAGCGCAGCGCCGCGGCCGCATTCGGATGGTGAGTGCGCACCGGGCGCCCAGGTGGACGTCCGGATGGTGAGTGCGCGCCGGGCGGGTCCGCCGGGTAGGACGCGTGAGCTGGGGCAGAACTTCCTCGTCGACCGCAACATCCTCGGCGTGATCGAGCGGCTGGCCGAGCTTGATCAGCGTGACGTCGTGCTCGAGATCGGAGGCGGCCTGGGTGTGCTCTCAGAGCGCGTCGCTGGCCGGGTCTCGCATCTGCACGTGGTCGAGGTGGACCGCCGGCTCGAGCCGCGCCTGCGCGACACGCTGGCGCCGCTGGGCAACGTGACGCTGCACCTGATCGACGCGCTGGCGCTCGACCTGGGCGGGCTGGACCCGGCGCCCGACAAGGTGGTGGCGAACCTGCCCTACGGGATCGCCGCGACCGTGATCCTGCGGACGATCGATCAACTTCCGCTTGTCCACGACTGGGTGGTCATGGTCCAGCGGGAAGTGGGGGAGCGGTTCGCGGCCACGCCGGGCGGACGAGCCTATGGAGTGCCGTCGGTGCTGGCCCAGCTCGCCTGCGAGGTCAAGGTGCTGCGCCCCGTGGCCCGGACCGTGTTCCGGCCGGTACCGAACGTCGACTCGGTGCTCCTGGGCCTGCGCCGCCGAGCGCCGGCCGCGGACCCGGGGCTGAGCGCGTTGGTCCACCAGGCTTTCGCGCATCGGCGCAAGGCGCTCTCCGGTTCGCTCGCGCTCGCGCCCGATGCCGAGCTCGACATCCGTGATCGCGCCAGGGCGGCGTTGGTGGCGCTCGGCCACCCACCCAATGAACGCGCCGAGCGGCTCTCGCCGGAGGAGTTCCGGCAGCTGGCCCGGAGCTTGGGCCGATGAGGCTGCGAGCGCTGGCGCCGGGCAAGGTCAACCTATGCCTCGCGCTGGGTGCGGCGCGAGCTGACGGCCGACACCGCCTGGTGACCGTGTTCGAGTCGGTCTCGCTCGCCGACGAGTTGGTGATGAGTACGATCGCCGGTGCGCAGGACGAGGTGATCTGCCCCGGCGTGGCGGAACCGAACCTCGTCACCAGCGCTCTGCGGGGCCTCCGCGCCCGGGGCTGGAGCGCCCCCACGGTGCGGGTCGAGGTCCACAAGCGCGTGCCGGTGGCCGCCGGAATGGGCGGGGGCTCCGCCGACGCCGCGGCGACGCTCCGGCTCGCGCTGCGGCTGGCGCCGGTTCCCGCCGACGTTCTGGGCGAGCTCGCGGTGGGGCTGGGTGCCGATGTGCCGGGCCAGCTCACGCCCGGGCTTGCGATCGGGACCGGCGCCGGCGAGATCGTCGAGCCTCGGCACCCACTGGCCCCCCATGCGTTTCTGATCCTCCCGCAGGGTGAGGCCCTGTCGACCGCGGAGGTCTACCGCGAGGCAGACCGTCTCGGGCTGCCCCGCGCCGAGGGCGATCTCCGCGCGCGCTACCGGGAGTTGGTGGGCGCACTCGGGTCCGGCGCCCGGCTTCCGGCGCGACTGCTCGTCAACGACCTGGCGCCGGCTGCGGTCTCGCTCTGCCCCCACATCAGCCTGGCGCTCGAACAGGCACTGCGGTGCGGGGCCGAGCACGCGCTCGTGTGCGGGTCGGGGCCGACGGTCGCCGGGGTGTACTGGGGCGGTGACGCGATCGGCCGGGCCACGGAGGCCGCCCACGGTCTCGGCGCTCGCTTCCCAGGTGCGACGGCGGCGGCTCCGGTCGACGGCGCAGCCACGGCTCCGCAGCCGGCGTGAGCGTTCGAACCCGCAGTTTGCGGTCGATGCGGTAGGCCGCGGTCCGCCTGTCGGCGGCTTCGGTCACAATTTATCGCGCAAAGCCATGAGCAACCAATCGGTCACTTACCTCGTCGGGGCAGGTCTGGGCGTATTCGGTCTGGCGGCCTTCTGCACGCTCGTACTCGTGCCCGCGGTCACCGCGTACCGGCGGCCGCTCGAGCGGGTGGCGGTCGTCGTTTTGTCGTTGTACGTCCTGGCGGCGCTCGTGGGGATCGGCGTATTGGCTGGCGCGCTGATCGTGTTCGAGTGGCCGCGGGTGTTCTGACCGCGTGCCCACGACTCTTCTTCCCGTCCCGGCCCGAGGTTGACCGAAGTGGCCGACAGTGCTTCGCGCAGCGGGTCTCAGGCGCCTGACCTCGGGGCGTTCTCGGCCATCACCGACGCGGTGGAGGGCGGTGCCGGCCTACCCGAGATCCTGCGTGCGGCCGCTCGAGCGCTCGACGCCAGCCTGATCTTGATCGACCGTTCGGCGTCGGTGCTGGCGGTGGCAGCGCGCTCGCCGGCCGACGAGCGGTCGCTCATGCGCGATGCCGACGACGTCACCACGCTCGAGCTGAAGGTCGCCGAGGTGCCGGTCGGGCAGCTCCGGATGCGCACCCGCGAGCAGGTCCCGGACGGGGCCGTGCTGCGGCTCGTCACAACGCTGATCGCCTCCGAGGTCGAGCGCGTCCGGGCCCCCGAACGGGCCTCCGAGGAAGCCGCCACCAGCTTCCAGCGGGCGGTCCTGGGGCGCCTGATCCAGGACCGCGAGGATCTGATTGCCCGCGGCAAGGAGCTGGGCACGGATCTGTCCGCGGGTGGGGCCGTGGTGGTCGTGCGCGCTCACGCTCGCAACCCGACCGAGGATGACTGGCGGCGGCGGCTGCTCGCGGTGGCGGCCCGCGGTGCCAGGTCGATCGCCTCCGGTTCGATCTCCGCCCCCACCGACGCCGAGGCCGGAGAGGTGGTGGTGCTGGTTCCTGACGCCGACGGCGAAACGCGGCGTCGCGTGTCCTCGGCGGTGCTGCGCGAGCTCGAGTCCGGGTTGGCCGGGTTTGCCTTCGCGATCGGTCGCAGCCGCCGCGTCGAAGACCCGCTCGACCTTCATCGCGCCCGCAACGAGGCGCTGCTCGCCCTCAACGTCGTCGAGGGCGACGGCGAGCGCTCCGAGCTCGCCTACGAGGAGACAGGCACCTACCAGCTGCTGCTCCCCTACATGAGCGACCCGGCCGAGCTGAACCGCTTCTACGACGAGACCGTTCGTCCCCTGGTCATCTACGACGAGCAGTACGAGACCGACCTGCTCGGCACGCTGTCCACGTTCCTCGAGTGCGATGCCAACGTCAACGCAACCGCCGCCCGCCTGATCACCCACCGCCACACGATCCGCTACCGGTTCGAGCGCGTCCGCGAGCTCACCGGCCTCGACGTCTCCTCGACCGACGGGCGCGAAAAGCTCTCACTGGGGCTGAAGGCAATGCGCGTCCTCGGTATCGCCGCTCCCCGCGGCCCCGCCTCCGAGCCCGGTGCCGAGGGCGGGCGCGTGCCGCGCTAGACGCCTCTCGTCGGCTAGTAGGATCGCGCGCCATGTCGATCGGGATCATCACCGGCTCAGGGACGCATGCTCTGCCCGGGTTCGAGCGCGGCGAGGCGGTCGCGGTCGAGACCCCGTTCGGCGTCGCCGCCGTCTCGCGTGGCCGTTACGGGGGTGTGGACGCTGTTCACGTCTCGCGCCACGGCGAAGGCCATGTCCGGCTCTCCAATCACGTGACCCACCGCGCCAACATCTGGGCACTGAAGGAGCTCGGCGCGGGGGCGGTGATCGGCTGCACGGCCTGCGGGGCGGTGGATCCCACACTCGAGCTGGGATCGCTCGTGGTGTTCGATGATCTTCATTTCATCTCCAACCGCCTCCCCGACGGCTCGCTGTGCACGTTCTCGATCGTCTCCGGTGACCCCGCGCGCGGGCACTGGATCCTCCACGGAGGCCCGTTCTCCGCCGGTGTTCGCAGCGCGTTGCTGGCCGCGGCCTCGGAGTCAGGTCACCCCGCGCGCGACCGAGGCACCTACGGGCACGTCGACGGGCCGCGGTTCAACACTCCGACCGAGATCGCCCAGCTGGCCGGCTGTGGCGTCACCGCGGTCAGCCAGACCGCTGGACCGGAAGCCGTGCTGTGTGGCGAGCTCGAGCTTCCGTTCGCTCTGATCGGGTTGGTGACCGACTACGCGAACGAGGTCAGGCCGGGCGAGCCGACTCCGGTGGCGAAGCTGATCGAGCTGATGGGCAGTAGCGGCGCGATCTTCGCCGACGTGCTCGCCCGTGCGGTGACCCGGCTGGCCGACGAACGGCCCACTGCCGCGGGCACGATGTATCGCTTCGAGCAGGGCTGAGGTCACGGTGGCGGCAGCGGTGGCCAAGCGAACCGCCGTCCTGATGATGGCGCGGGCTCCGCGGCCCGGAACCGTCCGACTGGCGCTCGAGCCGCTGCTCGGTCCCGAACGTTGCGCCGCCCTGCAGGTGGGGCTGATCGAAGCGGCGGCGACGTGGGCGAATGCCGTCGCACCGGGTGGGCTGCACGTCGCGCACGAGCCGCCGGACGCCGGTCCCGAGCTGCGCGCGCTGCTCGGGCCCGAGGTCACGCTGTTTCCGCAGAACGGCGACGGCATCGCCGGTCGTCTCGCCGACGCGACGGCGCGAGTGTTCGGGCACAGCGATGGGCCGGTGCTCGTCATTTGGCCTGACCTGACCCGCTGGCGCCCCGAGCACGCGACCGGCGCGCTGGACGACCTCGCAGCCGGCTGCGACGTTGCCCTCGGGCCGGTGATCGACGGAGGCTTCTATCTGATCGCGATCGCGAGGCCGACGCCCACACTGTTCTCGCTCCGCGAGCAGGCCTGGCGCAGCCCGGACGTGATGGCGATCGCCATTGCCGCCGCGCACAACGCCGGCCTGGAGATCGGGATCCTGCGGGTCGAACGAGCGCTGCACCGCCCCGACGACGTTCGCGCCGCCCTCGCGGACCCATTGCTCTCGCCCACGTTCGCCGCAATCCTCGGGGGCGGATGAGATAACGTGATCGTGGGTCGCCGGGATCAATACACTGGGGAGTAGTGTAATGGCAGCACGGGACTCTTTGGAAGTCCAAGTTCTGGTTCGAATCCAGGCTCCCCAGTCTGAAATTGACCTGCCAGATGGCCGATCGCCTACGATCACGTGGTGGCCGCGCCCGTCGTAGTCATCCTCGCCGCCGGGCAGGGGACCCGCATGCGCTCGGCGGTGCCGAAGCTGCTGCACCCGCTGTGCGGGCGGCCGATGGTCGCCTGGCCGGTCGCTGCGGCCAGGGAGGCGGGCGCCGCGAAGATCGTTGTCGTGGATGGTCCCGGGCGTCAGCTCGAGTCATCGCTCGACGCTGACGTGGTGGTCGCTGTCCAGGAGCGAGCGCTGGGCACCGCCGATGCGGTCAGGGCCGCCGCTGGGCAGATCGATCCTGAAGGCACGGTTGTGGTGCTCAACGGCGACGTGCCGTTGATCACGGCGCAGACGATCCGCGAACTGGTCGACGCGCATGCCCGGTCAGGCGCGGCGGCGACGATCGCCACCGTGGTCCTGGATGACGCGAGCGGCTATGGACGCGTGGTCCGAGCGCCGGATGGGACCGTCGAGCGAGTGGTCGAGACCAAGGCGGCTGGGGACGCAACCGAGTTTGAGCTCCACATCCGCGAGGTCAACACCGGCGTGTTCGCCTTCGAAGGCGCGGCGCTGATCGCGGCCCTCGATGAGGTCCGGGCCGACAATGCGCAGGGCGAGCACTACCTGCCCGACGTGCTGCCGATCCTGCGGGAACGGGAGCGGACCGTGGTCGCGTACGAGATCGCGGATGCCGACGAAACCCGCGGGGTCAACGACCGGCGCGCACTGGCCGACGTGAGAGCGATCGCGCAGCGCCGCATCCACGAGCGCCACCTGCTGGCCGGGGTGACGATCGTCGCCCCGGCAGCGACGGTGATCGATGTCGACGTGGAGGTCGGCCAGGACACGGTGGTGGCGCCGTTCACCAGCCTGCACGGCGCGACGAAGATCGGCCAGGGGTCTGCGATTGGGCCGAACGCGACGCTGATCGACACGCAGGTGGGCGACCAGGCGACGATCCTGCATTCGTACACGAGGGAGGCAGTCGTCGGGGACCGCGTCAGCGTCGGGCCGTTCGCCTACCTACGGCCCGGAGCCGTCCTGCGCGAGGGGGCCAAGGCGGGCACGTTTGTCGAGATCAAGAACTCGAACATCGGAGCTGGCAGCAAGGTTCCCCACCTGTCCTACATCGGGGATACCGATATCGGTGAGGCCAGCAACATCGGCGCCGGCACGATCACCGCCAACTACGACGGTTACCGCAAGCACCGCACGACGATTGGCTCGAAGGTCAAGCTGAGTGTCGACACCGCATTGATCGCTCCCGTGCGGATCGGCGACGAGGCGTACACCGCGGCGGGATCGGTGATCAGCCAGGACGTGCCCGACGGCGCGCTGGGCGTCGCGCGCTCGCGCCAGGAGAACATCGAGGGCTACGCCGAGCGCCGCAAGCAGCGCGAGGCCGACCAAGCCAAGCTGGCCCCGGAGCAACCGTGAGCGCGACCAAACCGTCTCCCCCGAGGCGTAGACTCGCCCGCACGATGAGCGTGCTGCCGATGCATGCCGCGCAGACCGACATGCGTGTCGAGTACAACAAGCGATTAATGCTGGTCTCGGGGCGTGCGAACCCTGAGCTGGCCGCGAAAATCGCCTCCAAGCTCGGTGTCGAGCTGAGCCACGTGACGCTCAAGACGTTCTCCAACGGAGAGGTGTATTGCCGCTATGACGAGTCGGTCCGCGGGGCCGATGTCTTCATCGTCCAGCCGACGTGCGGCAATGTGGAGGAGGGGCTGAGCGCCAACGATGCGCTGATCGAACTGCTGGAGATGATCGACGCTGCGGTGGGGGGCTCAGCCCACCGCGTGATCGCCGTCACCCCGTGGTACGGATACTCGCGCCAGGACAAGAAGTCCGCCCCGCGCGAGCCGATCAGCGCCCGCCTTGTCGCGCGCATGTTCGAGTCGGCGGGGATCGATCGAATCCTCACCATGGACCTCCACTCGGGCCAGATCCAGGGCTTCTTCCAGAAGCCCTGTGACCACATGACGGCGCTGTTCATGCTCACCCAATACTTCGCCGATCTCGACCTGGAGGACCTGGTGGTCGTTGCTCCAGATGCCGGCCGCGTGAAGCTGAACAAGAAGTTCGCTTCTAAGATCGGCGCCGATCTCGCGATTCTCAACAAGGAGCGTCCAGCCCAGCAGGTGGCCGAGATCGGGTACGTGATCGGCGAGGTGGCCGGGAAGACCGCCGTGCTGGTCGACGACATCATCGACACGGCGGGAACGCTGAAGGCAGCCGCCCAGGCCGTCCAGGACGCGGGCGCCCGCCGCGTCTACGCAGCGGCGACGCATGGTGTGTTCTCGGGCGACGCATGGGAGAACCTGGCCGCCGCCAACTTCGAGCAGGTGGTGGTGACGGACACGCTGCCGCTACCTCCCGGAGCGCCCGACAACGTCCGCGTCCTCTCCTGCGCCGACCTCCTCACGAATTCGATCCGCCAGATCTTCACCGACGGATCGGTCAGTGACGTCTTCGGCGGCGAGAACCAGCTCTTCTAAGCTGGACGGGCTCGGCTGGTCCTCGTCGGGCGAGCGAAGCTCCGGCCGGCTGTGGCTGATCGTGCCCGTTCAGCCCCGGCCGCTCTGGCCCGGCGTACAGCAGCACCCAACCCGGCGCCGCGAGATGGCGTCAGGTGGGGGCGGATGCCGCCACCAGACAGTTCGACCATGCGGGTCGCGGTCTGAATGAGGCCCACGCAGCGATCGCAGATCGCGCGCTCCCCCAGGTCGGGGTGCATCGCGGTCTGGGTAGCCGGATTGGTGCAGCGCGCAAACCACGCGCATTCTTGCTCGGACTCGAGCTGAGGCGGGTGGTGCCGGGCCGTGCGAGGGCCGGCCAACGATCCTACGGCGATCACGGCTGTGCGGAGGGCAAGGGCTGGGTTTGCCTCGATCGCGGTTGCGCTGTTCAATGACTGCGTGGTCTCGTGCATACGAACGCTCATCGGCGCAGTTACGCGTGACGTGAGCGCAACGCGCGGATCTGGACGTTCGTCTGAGTCACGGGGCAGCGCGACGACGGCGTGCGTGGTCGCGCCGATCGGTGTCGCCCGAATTCGAATCAGCGCCTCGGAGCCGGAGTAAGGGAACGGGACCTCCCGATGGGCGAGCGCAATGATCCCCAGCTGGGCCGGCGCGTGCAGAGCGAGCGGGCAATTCGATTGATGGAGCTGCTCGGCCTCAGCGAGGACGAGCTCTGCCAGGTGCTCGATGTTGATCCGCTGACGTTGCTCTCAGGCCAGCTCGACCACCGCACTGAGCTGCCGATCCTGCTCACCTTGCTCGATGAGGCCGCCGACCGCGCCGGGCCGGCGGTGATGCGGCGCTGGGTACGAGCCGCAGGGCCTGCGGGACGGCCGATCGAGGCGCTGCAGCGGCGTGACTTCGCTGCGTTCGAGGACGCGCTGTCCGAGCTCGCGCAGCGAGGCTTCCTGCTCCGTGGTGGAGGACGAGGACCGCCGGGCCCGTCGAGCTAGGCAACGATGCGCTCGTGGTCTCCGTACTTGCGAGGGCGACCGTCTCCGTACTTGCGAGGGCGACCGTCTCCGTACTTGCGAGGGCGACCACTAGTCGCCGGTGGGCGACTTGGCGCGCTCGCCCGGCCAGATCCCGGTGAAGTGGTGAAAGGTACGAACGCTGGCCCGATCGACGGCCGCTGCGACCCCGGCCAGCGTGG
>Ga0302181_10001526_pt1 | contig 17167 bp, 20 predicted proteins | sample I_Palsa_E3_3_FD_198786 | JGI IMG/M metagenome (GOLD analysis project Ga0302181, IMG submission 198786) | Peat permafrost microbial communities from Stordalen Mire near Abisko, Sweden - I_Palsa_E3_3 | ecosystem: Environmental > Terrestrial > Soil > Palsa > Peat permafrost | place: Sweden...
GGGGCCGGCACAGCCACGATGCCGCCGGGCTAGGGTTGTGGGCTCTTGGGCGCCGCCTGCGGCGCGGATCCGGGCGCTCCCGGAAGCGTCGGCAGTGTGCCCGCGCCCGATGGCGGCAGCGGAGGTTCGATCGAGAGCAGTTCGATATCGAATTCCAGCGTCGCACCGGGCTTGATCTTGGGCGGCGCGCCACGATCGCCATAGGCCACTGCCGAGGGGCAGACGATGCGGCTCTTGCCACCCACTTTCATCAACTGCAGGGCTGCGGTCCAGCACGGAATGATATTACCGACCGAGAGCGTCGCGGGCTGGCCGCCGTGTTGGGCCGAACTGTCGAACACGGTGCCATCGGTCAGACGGCCCTCGTAGTTCACCTTCACACGATCGCTGTGGATCGGGCTTGGCCCGCTGCCCACAGCCACCGGAATGTAGAGCATGCCGTCAGCGGTCCTGACTGCCCCTGGCGCTGCAGCGGCCTTGTCGAGATAGGCCTGACCGAGTTCCTTTTCATGCGCCGCCAGCGCCAGCGCACGGGTACGTTGCAACGCCTGGATCTGCGGCAGCGAGGCCTCGGCGGTGGCCGCCGCCGGTTTGTGGTGGTAGCCATCGATGAAGCCGTTTCTGACGTGCGCGAACTCGGCTTCCGAGAGCGTGAAGCCATCGAGATTGCGGCTCAGCAGTACACCGAGAGCGTACAGCGCCTTTTCCTGATCGCTGTCGGCGCTGTCGGACTTGGCGGCCGTGTCGGTCTTGGCGGCCGGCGCGGCACTCTTGGGTGCCGCAGCCGGAGGCGTGTCCGCTGCCATCGCAATGCCTGCCAGCAGCAGGCTGAGCGCCGGCAGCAGCCCGCGCGTGACAAACTGATTCATACCACACTCCTATTAACGTCTATTCAAGCCGCAACCAAGCGGCCGATGATACCGTGCATGCCGCCACCGCGTTCAAATCTAGGGACCCTCGACGCTGTAGCCTTCGGCCCGAAACTTCGCCAGCGGCCCGGCGCTGTCGAGCAGTTCGTAGATCGGCCGCATCGCGAAACTGACCCGGTTGCGGCTCAGCAGCGACTCCGCCTCGCTGCTCCACGCCTGCGCCGCGCCCTCCACCAGCGCCTTCATACGCGGCGAATTCTCCAGCGCCGTGATGCACACCTCGCGCTGATTCGGGTATGGCAGCGCACGCAGCCGATCGACGTCGCCCACTGCCCAGGCCCTGGCCCGCTCCTGCATGCTGGGAAGGTCCGTTTCAATGCGCGTGACCGTGGCCTGCAGGCAGTCCACTTCAATGCTCGGAGGCAGCGCACTGGCTTCCTTGAGCGCGCCTGCTGGGTCATCGATCTTGAGCGCGACACGATCGATCGGCACCCGGCGCCGCTTGGCCAGCTGGATCACGGCCGGCTCCACTTCATCGTGCACCGTCATTCCCGCAACGTCGACCGTGCGTTCATACAACCGTAGCGCCGCAAACCCCGGCCGCAATTCCTCGATGCTGTTATCGCCGGCATCGAAGCGCGCCTTGAGCACCTCAAAGCGCGCGTACAGCGGCGCCGGCAGCCAGGCATCGAGCTTCATTCGATCCGGGTTTTTCTGTGCCCGATGCCATTGCATATACAAGCGGATGGCGCCGATCGGTCCTACACCGGTTGAGACCGAGGGGCCACTGGTCAACAGCTGCTGCGACTGCGCCAGCACCGCATCGACTTCGCTCGAGCGCCAGGTCATGCGCTTGGGCAGATGATTGAGCGTGCCGAGCAGCCACAGCACGTGATCGCCCCGGGACACCTTCCACAGACGCGGCCCCGGCCGCTCGCCGACGATGGCGATCTCCTGTAGTTGCTGCGGCGGCGCCGCGGCCGGCGTCACGCCGCTCGCGGCCCGCGCGCGGCTCGCGGTGAGGCTCAGCAGCGCCGCATACAGGATCAGTGCGGCCGATCGGCCGCCCATTTCTTCACCGCGGCGAGCGTGTTGGCGACATGCTGGTCGGGGTTCAACGCCGAATAGCTGTAGAGAATCTTGCCGTCCGGCGCGATCACGTACGAGGTGCGGTCGGCAAGGCTCGGCTTCATCTTCAGTACTGCGTCATATTCCTTCATGATGTGCTGGTCCGGATCGGCCGCCACGGCGAATTTGTTGCGGCACTCGCTGACCGAGAACTTGTTGAGCTTGTCGATATCGTCGTGCGAGACGCCGATCACGGTGGCGCCCAGCGCCTGGAACTCGGCGGTCGCCTCGGCAAAGTCGTGCGCCTCGACGGTGCAGCCGGGGGTAAACGCGGCCGGATAGAAATACAGCACCACCGGACCCTTCTTCAGGGCGGCGGCCAGTGAGAACTGGAATGGCTTGCCGGCCAGCGTCGCCTGGGTGGTGAAGTCCGGCGCGCTGGCGCCCGGCTGCAACATGGCCCACGCCGAGCCCATACCTGCGCTCATCAACAGCAGCAGCAGAAATCGTTTCATGACCGGGATACCTTGAGGCGTTTTGGGGACCGCGATTATGGGACCGGTCGGCGTGCGCCGCAAATCTGTGACCAGTCCCACACTCCATACACCGTCACGCCGGCACTTCCATTTGTCCGACACAAAATTGTGATACCGGGCAGCACCCGGCTTGACTTCAGATACCAAAGTCAGCCACTGCGATGAAGTTAGCAACGGAAGTCTGGGCGCAGCTTGCCGACGTCAGATCGGTTCCCAACCCTGAGGGCACACAGCGCCGCCGTCGCGCCGGTGATGGCGCGGGTGCCCTGCCGGTCACGATGACTCCGGCAGTGCACCCGCTTGCGCGCTCTCGCCCACTGCCGCTGCCGCACCTGCTCGCGCTGCTGACCCCGGCGCTGGCCGCCGCGTCGTGCGCCTGGTGGCTGCACGGGCTGGCCGCTGGCGGCGGCGTGGCGTTGGCGCTGGCGCTGCCGGTCGGGCTGTGCCTTAAGGTTCAGGCCCGGGCGCGCGCCGCCGAGGTGGCCGCGCGCCGGCGGCTCAACCAGATACTTGGCAGCATGCACGAAGCTCTGTTCGTGATCGGGCGCGACCTGCGCCTGAGCGCCACCTGCTCCGCATCGTTGCGCCAGCTGCTGCGTGTGAGCGCCCCTGGCGGTCGGCGCTTCGAGGATGTGCTGCGGCCGCTGCTTGACGATGAAGCCACGCTGGCTAGCGCGCTGACGTTTCTGCAGCTGCTGTGGAATGACCAGGCCGATGAGTACGCGGTCGAGGCGCTCAACCCACTGGCTCAGGTCAAGGTGACGTTCGCCGATGCCCGCGGCGGCGGTGAGCGGCGCTGGCTGAGCTTCTCGTTCCGGCGCGTGGCCGCTGCCGATCCTGCCGACGAGTGCATCCACGCCGTGGTCGCCGATGTCACCGATCGGGTGCTGCTGGCGCATGAACTCGAGCAGGCGCAGGCCGATGGCGATTCGCAGGCCGAGCTGCTGCTGCAACTGGTGCGGGCCGACCCGCCCGCGCTGGTAGCGTTTCTGGACGATGCCGATACCGCGTTTCGCAAGAGCAACGCCATCCTGACAGGGACCGGCATCGGGCAACCCGACCTGCACAAAAAACTCATCGCCGTGCTGCGAGAGCTCGATGCGATCACGGCCGCGGCCGAAGCCCTGCCATTTGCGAGTTTCGCCCAGCGGTTGCAAAGCATCGACGACGTGCTGGCCGGCCTGTGCGCCAAGACCTCACTCACCGGCAACGACTTTCTGCCGGCGATCGTCAGACTCGACGAACTGATACTGCACGCGGCCACGATGCGCTCGATCTACCAGCACATCGTGCTGCTGCGCGCGGCATCGGCGGCACTGGCGGCCCTTGACATGCGCGATTCGAGTGCCACCGCCGCACCGCCGGTGCTGGAAGCATCGTGAGCACGGAATTCGAAGTCGGTGTGTTCGTCAATAGTGTGATGCAGTATTTCGAAACCGCCGTGCAGCAACCGGCCGCGTGCGGCATACCGCACCTGGCGCTGCGTCAGCGTCCGCAACTGGCCGACTACACTGGCATGGTGCGCATCGGCGGCCGGCGCGACGGCGTGGTGCTGTTTACCGCCCCGCGCAGCATGCTGTGCGTGATGCTGATGTGCATGCAGGACACCGACCTGAGCCATGAACACCTGCGCGAGCTGGTAGCCGAGATCGCCAACACGCTGTCGGGCGACGCGCAGCGCAATTTCCGCCATCAGTACAGCATCTCGGTGTGCTCGGTGGTGCACGAGGGCGATGTGCCGCTGGTCTATCCGGCGCGTGCGCACCCGATCGTCATCCCGATCGCCTGGCGCAGCTATCGCGCCCGGCTGGTGGTGTGTCTGGATAGTTAGACCGCCCGGCGGGTGCTGGAGGCGGCGGCGCGAAACTCGCCGATCACCTGCGGCAGTGCGCCGGTGTTGAGCGGTGCCATCAGGTGCACGCCCGCAACGCCCGGAATCTGCTGCATCTGCTGCATCAGTTCGACGCAGATGCGAGCGCCTTCGAGCTTCTGGTCCGCGGCCAACTCCAGCCGTTCGATCAGCGCATCGGGGATGATCGAGCCGTACAGGTGCTGGCGGATCCAGCGCGCCGAGCGCGCCGAAGCCAGCGGCGCCAGCCCGATCAGAACGAATAACTGTTCCGTGAGGTGGTGCTCGCCGAGGCGTTCGAGATAGCGGCGCACCACGCCGGGATCGAGGCAGAACTGCGTCTGCACGAACTGCGCGCCGGCCTTGAGCTTGCGCTTGAGCCCTTCGGGCTTCCAGTCAGGCGCTGGATCGATCGGCGTGTCGGCGGCGCCCAGAAAAAATTCGCACTTGCCGGCCACCGCGCGGCCGTGCGGCAGCTCGCCGCGATCGCGAATGCCGGCCGCGGTGGACAGCAGTGTATTGGAGTCCAGATCGAATACCGGCTTGGCATCCGGCTGATCGCCAGCCTCCGGGTTGTCGCCCCGAAGCACCAGGACGTTGTGCAGCCCCTGCGCCGCGGCGCCCACCAGCATGCTCTGCAGCGCGATGCGGTTACGATCGCGGCAGGTCAGCTGCAGCACCGGCTCCATACCCGAGCGCGCGAGAATGGCCGCGGCGCTCAATACGTCCAGATGCGCCCTGGCACTGGCGCCGTCGGTGACGTTGACGGCGTCGGCAACGCCGCGCAGCGGCAGCGCCACATCGAGCAGGTCCTGCGGATCGGCCGACAGCGGCGGGTTGATTTCAGCGGTGATGACAAATTCGCCGGCGCGCAGCCGCCGTTCCAGAGCCACTCTGCTCATGCTTGCTCGACTCGACCTCGAAAGCGGTTCAAGGGCTCAGTCTATCAATCTGGAGCGCACGCGGGCCGCTTTTGCCGGCCACGGTGTCGATCTGCCCGTAAAGATCACCGGGCAGCGGCAGCGGGCTGCCCGAGGTTGAAATGCGCGCGATCACCGACACGCTCTGGCCGGGCGTAAGCGCGCGGCCGGCGATCATCGAGTCGGCGGCCGAGAGCGCGACGTCCTGCGGCAGGCTTGCCGGGCTGCGCTTGGCCGCCAGCGGCGGCCCGCCGTCGGGGGAGCGCACGAACACAAAGAGCGACGCATTGGCCGGCACTTTGCCCGCCAGCGCCGCCGAGAGCGTGACGTGCAGGTGGATCGCGGTGGCGGCATCGAGCACCGGATGCTGCCTGGCGTCGATCTCATCGATCTGCTTTTGCAGCGCGGCGCGCACGTTCTCGGGCGGTGAGAGCGCCAGCATGGCCGAGAAGCGCTCCCGGGCGACCTCCAGCCGGCCCTGGCGATAGGCGATGATCGCGCCGTAGAACAGTGCCTTGGGCGACTGGGCATCCAGCTGCAGTGCGCGCTCGATCAGCGCTGAGGCCTGCTCGGCGCGCGCACTGTCCCCGGTGAGCAGCATCGCCTCGCCCATGCCGGCCAATGCCGCGGCGCTGCCTCCCGGGGTGAGGCGGTTGGCGCGCTCATAGGCGCGCAGCGCCAGCGCGTATTGGCCGATGCTGCTATAGGCGGCCCCGAGCGAGAGCCAGCCCGCCTGGTCCTGCGGGGCGCCCTCGAGGTGATGGGCCAGTTCGGCGATGGTGGCGTTGCCGGCGCCCGCGGCGGCAAGCTCGGGCCAGGCCCGCTCGCCGATCAGGCGGTAGAGCGCCGCGCTGGCAATGATCAGCGCCAGTACCGCGAGCGCTGCGGCGATCGGGGCCGAGGGCGCGTCGGGGCGGCGTCGCAGCAGCGGCCAGGCGAGGAACAGCGCCGCGAGTACGGCCAACGCGAGCGCCGCCAGAACGAATGCCGTCACGATGCGCGCGACTCGTCGTTCGGATCGGCCTCATCACTCCCCACCAGGCGCGAGCGCGCATACAGGATGCGCCCCCCGATGATCAGGCCAACCAGCATCAGAAGCGTGGGGGCCCCCCACAGCCACGCATTGCGCCAGGACATGCGCGGCCGGAACAGGATGAACTCGCCGTAGCGCGCCACCATGTGATCGCGGATCTGATCATCGCTCTGACCGGCGAGCAGCAGCTCGCGCACCTGCACGCGCAGATCGGCGGCAAGGCTTGCCGAGGAGTCCGCCAGCGCCTCGTTCTGGCACTGCATGCAGCGCAGCTCGTGCGTGAGCTGGTAGTAGCGTTGCTGCAGCCCTGGACTGGGCAGTGGCTGCGTGGTGTCGACCGCGGCGGCGACCCCAGTCAACGCCAGTGCCACGCACAGCAGCAGCGCGCGCATCGCACGCGAGCGCCTCATGACCCGCTACCCGTGGTGCCGGGCACACGCGCCGGGGCAGCATCCACGCGCGGCAGGAACTCACTGTCCCACACCTGCTCGGTCATGGCGCCGATGTGCTTGTAGACCACGGTGCCGGCCGGGCTGATCAGAAAACTCTCCGGCGCCCCATACACGCCCCAGTCGATCGCGACCCGGCCATCCCCATCGGTGGCCACGCGCTCGTAGGGATTGCCCAGCTGGGTAAGCCAGGCGAGCGCATCCTCGTTCTGATCCTTCCAGTCGATGCCGAGGATCGGTACGCGCCCCTGCTGCTTGATCTGCAGCAGCACCTGATGCTCGGCGCGGCACTCGACACACCAGGTACCCCACACATTGACCAGTAGCCAGCGCCCCTTGAGCGACTCGGCACTCACCGGCTGGGTGGTGTCGAACAGGTTGGGCAGCGTGAACTGCGGCACCGGCTTGCCAATCAGCGGTGAGGGCAGGATGGATTTCTCCGGCGCGCGCCTCAAGCCCACCAGCAGCACCACCAGCAGCAGCACGAAGGCGGCAAGCGGAAGCAGAAAGCGGTTCAACGTGCGCCGTCCTCGAGCGGCGCGAGCGCGCCCTGGGGTGCCAGTCCCCGCGCTCGCCGGCCGATCACCGCGGTGACACCCCCGATCGCCATGATCAGCGCCCCGATCCACACCAAGCGAATCAGCGGGCGGTACTGCAGGCGCAGGCTCCAGGCCCCCGCGCCCACGTCCTCGCCCAGCGCTGCCAGCAGATCGCGATTGACGCCCGCGGCAATCGCCGCCGTGGTCTGCACGGTTCCCTGCACCAGGTAGCGGCGTTTCTCCGGATACAGCACGCTCACCGGCACCCCGTTGCGGGTGATGGTGAGCTTGGCGCGAAAGCCCTCGTAGTTTGGCCCCTCGATGTCCTGGCCGCCCTCGTAGCGAAACTGATAGGCCCCCAGCTGCGCTGCCTGCCCGGGCTTGAGCGCGATGTCGCGCTCGATGGTGTTGGACTGCACGAAGGTGATGCCCAGCACGAATACGCCCAACCCGATGTGCGCGATCGACATGCCGGCGAGGCTTGCCGGCAGGGGTTGGCGGCGGCGCAGGCGCTCGATCGGGTCAATCAGCGCTGAGAGAATGATCCACAGCGCCAGCGTCGCGCCGATCGGGGTGAGGGTGAGGGGATGCGCGTATACCCCAAGGCTTGCCGCCAGGCCCAGGATCAGCGCCACGCCCAGCGCCAGCAGCACCGGCCGCAGCGCCTGCCCGAGCCCCCCGCGCCGCCAGCGCGCGTGCATGCCGAGCGCCACCAGCGCCAACATCGGCAGGATCGGCACCAGGAAGCTGGGATTGAAATACGGCGGACCGACCGACAAGGTTCCCAGGCCCAGCGTATCGGAGATCATCGGGGCGAGCGTGCCGCCGAACACCACCGCGGCTGCAATGGTGAGCAGGATGTTGTTGAACAGCAGGAACGACTCGCGCGAGATGAAATCAAAACCGGCGGCCGATTTCATCAGCGGCGCGCGCCAGGCATACAGGGCGAGCGCCCCGCCGATCATCACCACCAGCAATATCAGGATGAAGATGCCGCGACTGGGATCGGCGGCAAACGAGTGCACCGACACCAGCACGCCTGAGCGCACCAGGAAGGTGCCGATGAGGCTCAGGGAGAAGGCGCTCACGGCCAACAGCAGCGTCCAGCTCTTGAACAGGCCGCGCTTGTCGGTCACCGCCAGCGAATGAATCAGCGCGGTACCGATCAGCCACGGCATGAACGAGGCGTTCTCCACCGGATCCCAGAACCAGAACCCCCCCCACCCGAGCTCGTAATAGGCCCACCAGCTGCCCAGCGCGATGCCGCAGGCCAGAAACGCCCAGGCCATCACCGTCCAGGGCCGCATCCAGTGCGCCCACAGCGCATCGCGCCGGCCCTCGATCATCGCCGCGCAGGCGAGCGCAAAACTCACGCTAAAGCCCACGTAGCCCATATATAGAATGGGCGGGTGCACCGCGAAGGCCGGATCCTGCAGCAGCGGGTTCAGATCGCGACCGTCGGGCGCCGCCGGGATCAGGCGTGCGAACGGGTTGGAGGTCGCCAGCGTGAACAGCAGGAAACAGAAGCTGATCACCCCGAGTACGCCCAGCGCGCGCGCTGCGAACGCGCTCGGCAGATGGCCCGAGCGCGCCAAGAGCGCCATGGTCCACAGTGTGAGCACCAGGATCCACAGCAGCATCGAGCCTTCGTGCGCACCCCAGAGCGCGGTCACCCGATAGAACAGCGGCAGCGCCGAATTAGAATTCTCGGCCACGTAGCGCACCGAGAAATCATTGTTGATGAAGGCGTGCACCAGCACGCCGACCGCAAGCGCCACGAACACGAACTGCCCGCAGGCGGCCGAGGGCACCACCGCGAGCCAGCGCTCGCGCCGCAGCGCGGGACCTGCCAGGCCGAAAAATGCCTGTGCGGCCGCCAGCAGCAGCGCAAGAATCAGCGCGTAGTGACCCAGTTCCACCAGCATCAGCGCACCTCGCCTGATGGCGCTGCAGCCGCGCTCTTGCCCGCCTGCAGCGAGCGCGCGACTTCCGGCGGCATGTATTTCTCATCGTGCTTGGCCAGCACTTCATCGGCGATGAAGGTGCCGCTGGCATCGAGCCGCCCGTGCGCCACCACGCCCGCTCCCTCGCGAAACAGGTCCGGCAGCACGTTGGCATAGCGCACCGGTACCTCATGCTTGAAGTCGGTCACCACGAAGCGCACTTCCAGCGAGCCGGGGGTGCGCGCTACGCTGCCCTCCTCAACCATGCCGCCCAGGCGAAAGCGCTGCCCGGGCTTGACCTCGCCGGCCGCAATCCGGCTCGGGTCGAAATAGAACATCACGTTCTGCTGGAAGGCGCGCAGCGCCAGAGCGCCGGCGATGCCGACGCCGGCGACAATGCCCAGCACCCAGAACAGCCGCCGCCGCCGCGGAGTCATGAAGCCGTCCTGACGCTGGCGATGCGGCGGCGTGCTTCGGCCTTCGCGCGAGTCAACGAGCGCAGCGCCCAGCGGATATTCAGGCCGAATACGGCCGCGGTGAGCGCATAACACGGCCATACATAGCGCGCGTAACCGCCCATCGCCAGAAACTTCAGCATCTCTACACCTTTCCTGTTGCCGCGGCGCCCAACGCCTCGGCGATCCAGCGTGCATTGCGCTCGCGCCGCAGCAGCTCGCCGCGCGCGCGAATCAGCAGCAGCGCGACAAAATATGCGGTAAATCCCGCCAGCATCAGCAGCAACGGTACCAGCATCGAGGCCGGCATGGACGGTCGGCCGAATTTCATCACGGTAGGGGCTTGGTGCAGCGAATTCCACCAGATGACCGAGTAATGGATGATCGGCACATTCACCACCCCGACGATGGCCAGCACCGCGCTGGCGCGATCCGCGCGCCCGACGTCGTCGATAGAGTTGCGCAGTCCAAGGTAGCCCAGATAGAGGAAAAGCAGCAGCAGCTCCGAGGTCAGTCGCGGGTCCCATTCCCAATAAGTGCCCCACATCGGTCGGCCGTAAAGCATGCCGGTTGCGAGCGCCAACGCGGTGAAGGATGCTCCGATGACCGCGCAGCTGGCCGACACCGCATAGGCTACCGTCATGCGCCAGACCAGGCCGACCGCGGCGCTGGTCGCCATTACCACGTACACCATCAGCGACAGCCAGGCTGCCGGCGCGTGCACATAGATGATTCGAAAGCCGTCGTGCTGTTGATAGTCGGGCGGTGCCAGCACCAGCCCGCCGATCAGGCCCGCGAGGCACAGCAGCGCCGCGGGCCAGGCAAACCACGGCGTCAGCCGCGTCGCCAGACGGTAGAAATGCGGTGGTGAACCGAAGCGATGAAACCATACCCAGGCCACGTTGACTCCCGGTCCTATTCCAGGCCGATGCGCACCGCGGCCGCCAGCGCCCATGGCGCCAGCGTCGCGCTGAACACCGTGAAGGCTGCCAGCAGATACAGCGGCGCGGCGAGCGGCTCACCGGCAATCGCCAGTGCCGTGGCGCGCGCGCCGAAGATCAGCACTGGCACCGCTAGCGGCAGCACCAGTAATGCCAGTAACGATCCATTGCGTTTCAGGCTCATAGTCAGGCCGGCGCCTACCGCGCCAATCAGGCTCAGCGCCAGGGTGCCCAGCAGCACCGCCGACAGAATCCCCGGCATCGCCTCATAGGGCGCGCCGAGCGCAATCGCCGCCAGCGGGGCGATCAGCACCAGCGGCAAACCGGTCAACAGCCAGTGCACCGCGGTCTTCGCCAGCAGCAGCCCCTGAAACGGCAGGCCACACAATGCCAGCTGTTCGAGCGCACCGTCCTGCGCATCTTCGCGAAACAGCAGATCCAGCGCCAGCAGCGAGGATAGCAGCGCGCCCACCCACAGGGCGGCCGGAGCGATGTCTCGAAGCAGCGACAGCTGCGGGTCCAGCGCCAGTGGAAACAGCGCCGTGACGACCAAGAAAAACCCCAGCGGCTGCAGCGTATCGCCGGAGCGCCTGAGTGCCAGGCGCAGGTCGCGCGCGATCAACGCGCCGGTCGCGGCCGCGAGGCCGACGCGCTGCCCGCTCATTGCAGCGTCAACGATCGCAGCTGCGCGGCGGGCAGCTCGAGTGCCCGATGTGTCGCGACCACGGCCACGCCGCCCGATTGCAGGTGCGCTTCGATCAGTTCGAGCAGCAGCGTGTGTCCGCTGGCATCGAGGTTCGAGCCCGGCTCATCCAGCACCCACAGGGAGCCGCCGGTGAGCGCCAGCCGCGCCAGCGCCACGCGACGGCGCTGCCCGGCCGACAGATGCCGCAACAGCTGCCCGGCCGCCTCGGCGACTCCGGTGCGCGCCATGGCGGTGGCAATGTCCTGCGCCGGTACGCGACGGCGCAGCGCGGCGGCGTAGCGCAGGTTCTCGGCGGCCGTCAGATCGGCCTTGAGGCCATTGTCGTGCCCCAGATAATTGAGCTCGGCGTGGAACGCGGCCAGATCCTGGCCGATGTCGCGGCCACGCCAGCAGATGCGGCCGGCCTCCAACGGGATCAGGCCGCACAGCGCGCGCAGCAGCGTCGTCTTGCCGGCGCCGTTGCCACCGGTGATCTGCAGACACTCTCCACCCGCCACTGCAGCACCGATGCCGCGCAGCACATGCTGCTCGCCGCGCCACATCTGCAGATTGTCGGCCGTGAGTTCATTCATCCACGCATCATAGCAGCAGGTAAGTGCATGTTCCGCAAGGTGAACGAGGGAGGCGCTAGCAGAATCCGGTAGCGCCTTAAGCTAACCTCGATCCGATACTCAGTTGGCGTTGCTGTTCTCACGAAACTGCAATGCCATCTCCACGGCCGGACGCCGGATCAGGTACAGACCGTTATCGGTGAGCAGAAACGTGGTGCCGGTGTCCTGATTCGCAACCTGCGCGCGCACCTGCTTGACGTCGAACACGCGCTGCAGTTGTTGCGCATTCCCCGTCGCGACCACCTGATAGTCGCGAGTCGGGTGCGCATCGGCAGCGACCGGAGCGCTGACGGCGAAGCCATCGCCGCCCAGAGGCATGATCTGTCCCTGCAGCGTCAGCCCGTGGACCGTGTTCAGCGTCGGCGCGCGCTCCTTATGCAGATCCAGCACCGCGTTTTCTTCGCTCTGCCGGAACCGGATCAGCTCCGCCTGCTCTCCGAGAGCGGACACGAAGTCAAACGCTCCGGCAGCGTCGAGCTGCGCCGAGCCCTCGCCTTTGATGTGACTCGGATCGGTGACGTCGAGCACGTCCAGACCGGCGCCCTGCTCGTGTTCGACATACAGCAGCGTTCTGGCATCCACTGTCTGATGCAGGAACATCGCTACGCCGCCCTGTCGCGCCAGTTGCGGAAGATCCTTTGGCTGCACGAGCACCAGGCTGTCGCCGGGCCTGGCGTACGCGACGGAAGCCGCCACTGCGCCACTGGCAACGAGCGCCATCGCCACGCCGCGCAGGCACTGCGTAAACTTACTGTCAGCACTGTGTTTCATCGCACTTTCTCCTCAAGTTGGGTCGTTGATCATCCGAGCCGGTGTTCGATCGTCGGGCGGCTCGCCGTCGCTGACCGCTCGCTTCCTGATTGGCTTTGTCAATCGATAAGACTGCCGAGGCGACTGGTTTATTCCGCTGCGCGCCCCGGTACCGGTAGACTTGGCAGCAGTGCCCCGGTGGCGAAACTGGTAGACGCAGCGGACTTGAGCAATTGAGCGGCAGGCGCGGAAACGGCCTGACCGGATCCCGTCAAAGTCGGTGAATCCCCTGGGCACGGCCCGAGGCAACGCCGAGCCAAACCGATCCGCATGATGCGGTGCCGGCAGGTGTAGAGAGTGGACGGCGGGGACCTGTGGCGGGATCTGAAGATCAAAGATGGATCCGCTATGGTCGTGGCGCACTCCAGACCCCGAACGCGCACAGCGCGGCGGCGAAAGCCGTGGTGGGTACGAAAATCCGCAGGCTGTAAGGCCATGTCGGTTCGACTCCGGCCCGGGGCACCATCGATGCGCGTGCGTGCACCTGCGGCATCTGTCGCCTATGCACGATGGCGGCACGGCCCAGGTGGAACACCGCACTGCCTACATACTTTCGGACGAAATCCGCTATCGCCATGGCAAGAGCACCCACCTGCTCAAGGCCGGGGATTCGTTGACCTTCCGCGGCGACGTGGCACACGGCCCCGAGCGGCTCGTCACGGTGCTGATCCGCATGCTCTCGATTATCATCTAGGGCGGCGCAGCGGACGATTAAGACCCTTCAGCGGCGACGCGTGGCGTCACCGTCGTACGTGCCGCGCCCGTCTCCCCGAAGGACCACTGATGAACAACTACAGCTCAGCCGCTGCGACCAATGAATCGGCAGCGAGCGACGCGCGCGCCGTGCAGGAAGCGGATGTCGCGCAGCTCAAGGCGCTCGGCTATACCTCGCATTTCGATCGGAGCATGACCGAGCTGGAGAATTTCTCGCTCGGATTTACCTATCTGTCGCCGGTGGTCGGCGTCTATACGCTGTTCGCCGCCGCGCTGGTCGCGGGCGGGCCGCCGATGTTCTGGTGGTACCTGATCGTCGGCATCGGGCAGATGCTGGTGTGCCTGATCTTCGGCGAGGTGGTGTCGCAGTTTCCGATTTCCGGTGGCCTCTATCCGTGGGCGCGGCGCCTGGTCGGAAAACGCTGGGCCTGGATGGCAGGCTGGATCTACGGCTTCGCATTGTATGTGTCGATCTCGGCGGTCGCGACCGGAGGGGCGCCGTACTTCGCGCAATTACTCGGCTACGAGCCAATGCCGGCGATCACCACGACAATCGCGATCGTGATGGTCGTATTCTCGACCCTGCTGAATGTCAGCGGCACGCGCCTGCTCGCGCGCGTGGCGATGTTCGGCTTCATCTGCGAGCTCATCGGCGCCTTCGTCGTCGGCAGCTACCTGCTCATCTTCGCCCGCCACCATCCCTTAAGCACGCTGTTCGACACCTTCGACGTCAGTCACGGCGGCAACTACCTGCCGGCATTCCTCGCCTCGGCGCTGACCGCGCTATTCTGCTACTACGGCTTCGAGGCCTGCGGCGATGTAGCCGAGGAAACGCCGAACGCGAGCCGCATGATCCCGAAGGCGATGCGGATGACGATCTACGTCGGCGGCGCGGCCTCAATGTGGGTCTGCCTGGCGCTGATTCTCTCGGTACCGGACATGCAGGCCGTGATCAGTGGCAAGGACACCGATCCGGTGGCGACCATTCTGCGCACGGCGATGGGTGAGTGGGGCTTTCGCGCTGTCATTGTGGTCGTGTTGGTATCGTTCATGTCGTGCCTGATCAGCTTGCAGGCGGCCGCGAGCCGGCTGCTGTTTGCGTATGCTCGCGATCAGATGATCGTCGGATCTCAGCGCCTGAGCCGCCTGTCGCCGCGTACGCACGTGCCGGTGGGTGCACTGCTGGTGGCAGGCACCATTCCGGCCGGTATCGCGCTGTGCGGACTGTGGCTGGTGAACGCCGTCAGCACCATCGTCAGCTTCGCCGCGGCCGGCATCTACATTGCATTCCAGATGGTGGTGCTGGCCGCATTGATGGCGCGTTTCAAGGGCTGGAAGCCCGCCGGCCCGTTTACGCTCGGGCGCTGGGGCTGGAGCATCAATATCGTGGCGCTGCTCTACGGCGTCAGCGCGATCATCGATATGATGTGGCCGCGCAGTCCGGGTGATCCGTGGTACAGCAACTACGGCATGATCGTGACTGCCGCGGGCGTGATCGTGCTTGGCCTGATCTACATGATCGTCGGCCGGCCGTACGATCGCGGCCAGGCGCCCGCCGGCGACGCGCACCTTCTCGGATAGCGACGTGCCCGGGACCAACCGCCGAACAGCTTTGCGAGCCCTGTCGGCAAGCTGCATGGCTTTCCTGGCTGGCGGCAGAACGGCGGCTGTTGCCATGACAAACCGGATCAAGCCCGACGCCAGTGGGGCTTTGATCGTCGTCGATGTGCAGAACTGTTTTGTCACCGGGGGCACCCTCCCCGTCAGCCATGGCGAGGATGTGGTGTCGGTCATCAACCGGGTCGCACCGGCATTTCAGAACGTCGTCGTCACCCAGGACTGGCATACTCCAGGGCACATCTCCTTTGCGTCGGTCCATCCCGGAAGCAAACCATTCGAGACCATCAGGCTGGCTTACGGCGATCAGGTGCTCTGGCCCGATCACTGCATCCAGGGGACATCGGATGCGGCGCTCTATCCAAAGCTGAATCTGCCGCAGACGCAACTGATCGTGCGCAAGGGTTTCCATAAGGACGTGGACAGCTACTCGGCCTTCGAGGAGGCTGATCGACAAACGCCGACTGGCCTTGAGGGTTACCTCAAGCAGCGGGGCATCAAAACGCTGTTCGTGACCGGCCTAGCTACGGATTTCTGCGTGCAGTGGACCGCACTGGATGCGCGTAAGTTGGGCTTCAAGACCTATGTGATTGAAGATGCGTGTCGCGGTATCGACATCAATGGATCGGTCGCGGCCGCCTGGAGGGCCATGTCAGACAACGGTGTGATCCGCATCGAATCGAGCGACATCGAACTGCCCCACGCATGAGCTAGGCAAGATCGATGCGAAACCGCAGACCGTCCAGCGCGCCATATTGTTCCGGCTTTCGGAAGGAGTCGACGAGCACGCCGCCATTGGCCAGGACGACTCGCTGCGAGGGCACATTGGTCGGATCGGTCGTGATATCCACGTAAGCCAGGCCTATTGCCCTGGCCTCGGCAAGTAACTCCCGCAGCGCTGCGGTAGCGTAGCCGCGGCGCTGTTTCCACGGCACGACAGAATATCCAATGTGACCCAGGCAGTAAGCGGGCAGCGCGCTCGTTCCCGGGCACCATCGAAGACCAATGCTGCCGCAGAATTCGCCGTCCCACATCCACCTGCGATACCCGGGCAGACGTGGAACGAGGGAGCCGTCGGGGAGTTTGATCGGCGGCCCTGCTGCCTCCTTGTCCACCAGTCCGGCGAGAAAGGTCGACGAGTTCCTGGCGATCGCCTGAAGTTCCTCATTGGCCGCCTCAGGACGCAAGTTATCGGGCGACCATCCGCGTCGCAGCGCATCTATGTACCCTGATAGATACCCAGGCGCGGGCCAGACGAGCCGCACCCTGACATCCGGTTCCACGTTGAGTCCTTGCTTAGCCTGTACTGCGTCAACGTGGGGCCATCGATCGTAAAGGCCTCACTGAGCGCCGCTTTTAAGTCACTGGGCTTTCTGACGGCAAATCCGTGACCGCCGCAGGCACGGGCCAGGCTCGCAAAATCACGGTTGGGAAATTCGATGCCTGGTCGAAATGGCGCCACAGCCACACGGCCGCTATTTTTGGCTCCGATCTTGAGAAATTACCCCCGCCGGCGACGTGCGCCAATTTGCCAAGCACATGTAGCGTGTACTGACGGATCCGAGTCGCTTGGCTGCGGCTTTCGTTGAACATATGCAGCGAAAGCGCTGGTCAAATTCAGCGACCAGGGAGGGTTTGATGCGCGATCGCGGCAATGAGCACTCTCGCTGATCGCAGCAGCAATTGACAGCCAGCCTCGCGTGCCATATGTCCCTCGCTACCTCCACAACCGCTGCCAGTAAGCCATTGAATCTTAAGATCGAAGCGGTACCGACCTCAGAAATGCCCGTTGGAGGCAGACCTCTCGATCTGCCTAACGTTTACTACCCGCCTGCTCAGCGCCGGCCATTGAATCTAGTAGAATTTATCAACCATTCAGCGCGCCACAAGGCAATTTGGCATTCGCCACTGATCGTGATGTTTCTGTTTTCGCGGACTTAAGCGATGCATCGGGCGCAGCAACGGCCGCGGGTCTTCTGAGAACGTTGTCTTTTTGAACCAACTCGGCAGTATCATAAGGTGCGTGCGCTATCTGGACGCCTGACATTTGATCTTGCTGGGTTGCATCGTATGCCTATAAACGAGCTCTAGCTATTGTTGATCTTAG
>Ga0302181_10001528_pt1 | contig 17129 bp, 12 predicted proteins | sample I_Palsa_E3_3_FD_198786 | JGI IMG/M metagenome (GOLD analysis project Ga0302181, IMG submission 198786) | Peat permafrost microbial communities from Stordalen Mire near Abisko, Sweden - I_Palsa_E3_3 | ecosystem: Environmental > Terrestrial > Soil > Palsa > Peat permafrost | place: Sweden...
GTTGAAGTTCCGCACGATGGTCCCGGACGCGGAGGCGCTGAAGGATGGCCTGCGTGATCGCAACGAAGCGCAGGAGGGGCTGTTCAAGATCGCCGACGACCCCCGTGTCACGCGTGTCGGCTCCTTCTTGCGCAAGAGTGCGCTGGACGAGCTGCCGCAGCTGTTCAACATCCTCAAAGGCGAGATGAGCCTCGTCGGCCCGCGTCCGCTCGTGATCGAGGAGGACCAACGCGTCGAGGGCTGGCACCGCCGCCGTCTGGAGCTGACCCCGGGAATGACCGGCCACTGGCAGATCCTCGGCCCCGCGCGCGTGCCCCTCGCGGAGATGGTCGCGATCGACTACCTATACGTCGCGAACTGGTCGCTGTGGAAGGACGTCAAGATCCTGCTACGTACCGTCCCGCACGTCCTCGGACGCCACGGACTCTAGGCCGCAGATCCGTCGCCGGCCGGTCCTTCCCCAGAACGATCGCGGCGATATCCGCTCGAGAGTCGTTGGCGCAGCCGGTTGGGTAGCGACCGGTGGAGACGGCGTCCCCGCTGTCCGCAAGGGCCGCCCCGCGGCAGAGAACCACGAAGAAAAGGGCCACGATGAGCCAGATAGCGATGGCGACAATCAGCATCATTGAGACAGATGTGACGAAGTGTTCATGAGCATCATTACCCGCCCGTCGGACATCTCAAGCGCACTGTTGACCCAAACGCGCTATTTGCGAACGAATGTCCACTCCGGTGTTCGACTTCTGTCGCATTTGTCCTCGAACGAGCGACCCGCTGCACGTGGGTGCCCGAGATCGCTCATTTGACGATCACGCCGAACTCCTGGGAATACACCGCGCCGGGCTCGCCTTCGGCGAGTGAGGCAGGCGCCTCGGGGGCAACGCCGATCGCGGTGTCGCGGTACTGGCTGAAGAGGATGTTCGCGAGGTGCCCCGGGGAGGCGATCCAGGCGGCGACGATCGCGGCCGGCGTGCTCAGCTGCAGGGTCCCCCAGGCGATGTTCTCGCCGAGCGTGTAGCCGACCTGCTGGTTGGGCACGTAGCCGGTCTGCTCGATACGAGCAACGGGGGTGAGGCCGCTCGGCGCGACGTGGGCGAAATAGTTCTCACTCACCATTTCTTCGCTGTGCCCCTGGGCCGCCTGCTCGAGCTGCGCGCTGGGCTTCAGGGGGAGCCTGCCTTCGCGTGCGCGCTCCTGGTTGACCAGGCAGAGGGTCGCGTTCCTGACCTGTTCGAGGTTGCCCGGTTCAGGAGTCAGTTCGGTGTTCTCACAGGGCGCGGCGAGCACGCTCGCGATCGAGGCTGAGCTTTCGGAGGCGAGGACGACCGTCTCGGTGGACGCCTTGGGCGCGGACGCGTGGGATCGTCGCCCGGCGTGTGCGCGCAGGGCGAGCTTGCCGCTGCGGCGGACCCTGTGCGAGTGGCACGCCAGACGCCCCTTCCGCCGCCGGCGCGAGGCTGAACAGGCGCTATGCGAGCGACGTCTCCCGGCGGCGGAGCGCGCGGCGGCCTTCGCCGTCGGTGTCGCCACTCGGAGGGCGGCCGATTGGGGTCTGCTCGTCGATTGGGCCGCGCCGGCTTCGTTGATGAAGCCGGAACACGCGCACGCGAGCAGTGCGGCTGTGCTAACGAGTAATTTGCGAAGAAGTGCGCGAAGGCGGCTCACTCCGCCGGTATCGGCCCAGAGGCGCGGCCGTGTAAGCGAGAGGACTCCCTCTGGACGAAGAAGGGTACCCGTCGCTGAGCAGCTCGCCTGCGGAGGGGGATGGATGCCGGGCCATGAACGCGAGCTCTCTGCTGTCCGCGGATGCCGCTACCCGGCAGAAGCCGACAGAGAGAAAGACCACAATGAGCCAGATGAGGAGGGCTGCAATCAGCATGATTGAGACAGATGTAACGAAGAGGTTGCGAGCATCTTTACTGCTACCCCGGACGAAACGTGCTCAAACCTACAGAAGCTCCCGCTATTTGCGAGCAAAGATCAACGTGGTTTTCGACCGGGGCCCGTGGTTGTCCTTCCGCGAGTTGGCTCGGCCGCGTTCAGCCGTCGCCGGCGCGCGCCGCGGCCGGTTCCGAGGGATTTGGCGTCGCTTTCGCTGTTGGCCTCCACCAGCAGGATCTTGCACTTCTCGCAGACCGCGTGGGCGGTCTCGACGTCGAGCTCGCGAGCTGCGCCGGGGTCAGCCCGCCCGCTGGCCCGCCGGTCTCCGCGTCCTGAGTCGAGCCGCCATCCGCTGAACGATGCCACCTTTGTTTGACCGATCAAAGATCGGCCTGGCATCAAGCCGGCCGCGGGTTAGGATGCTTTCTCGATCGAGCCGCCTAGTGACGAGTAAGCGATCCGTGTAGTCAACTGCGGAGGGGAGTACACATGGCAAACGAGACGGATGCTTCTAAGGAGATAGACGGGAGGATCAAGGAACTGGGCGATTGGCGAGGCAAGACGCTGAGCAAGGTGAGGGGGATCATCAAGGAAGCGGATCCAGAGATCGTCGAGGAATGGAAATGGGTGAAGGCCACGAATCCAGGAACGCCGGTCTGGTCCCACAACGGGGGTATCTGCACCGGTGAGGCCTACAAAAACGTGGTCAAGCTGACCTTCTTCAAGGGGGCTGCCTTGGACGATCCTGCGGGCCTGTTCAACTCCAGCCTCGAGGGAAAAGTAAGGCGCGCGATCGACATTAGGGAGGACGAGAAGATCAACGAGGGTGCGCTGAAGAAGCTCATTCAGGAAGCTGTGGAGTTGAATCTGAAGAGTAAGTGATCGGGCCGTGCCGGACCTCACGCAGAGGCATAAATGACCAAACCAGACTGCGTACCACCAGGGAACCATCATCCAGGATGCCTGGGCCACCCTTCGAGGGGAGATCACTCGCCAAAAAGAAACCCGGCCCACAAGGGGCCGGGTGGTGTAGGCATCAATGGTAGCTCCTTCAACAGGTGATGCCAGAAGGGCCGTGAACTACGGCGACTGGGGATGCTTCTCTAAATCAACCCGCCCACAACTCGTCACGGGAGATCTCGGGGATTCATTTCGATCGGGAGAGGCCGGTCGAAATGAATCCCCGAGATCTCCCGTGACGATGGCTGGGGGATTCAGGCGACCGGTCTCGCGAGACTGCAGGACGCTAGAGCAGCTCGGCGATGCGCTGGGCCGCCCTGGCGGCGCCGTTGGTCTCGACGTCGCGGTATTCGACCTCGCGGCCGATCTCCTGGGCGATTGCCTCTGCTATCTGCTCCGGTGGGGAATCGTCGTAGTCCATGCGGCGACCGGCCCCGTAGCGCTCGAGCCGGTGGCGAACGTGGAAGTTCTGCTCGAAGTGATGGCGTAGCGGGAAGTACAGGAAGGGCCGCTTGTTCGCGGTCAGCTCCATCGTCGTCGTGAGGCCTCCCTGCACCACGGCCAGATCGCAGGCGGCGAGGTGACGGTAGAGGTTGTGCACGTAGGGGACCACCTCGAGGCCGTCGATCGGCGCCCGCCGACCCAGCGACTCGGGGTCGATGCGGGGTCCGGCGACGACGATCATGCGCAGCTCCGGGATGCGCTCCTTGACCTGTGGGAAGGCGTTGATGACTCGTCGCAGCAGATCGGCGCCGACGCCGGAGCCGCCGACGGTGACGATGCACACGCGCTCGTCGTCTCCGTAGCCCAGCTCGGCGCGCAGCTTCGTGCGGTCGCCGAGGTCGGCCGGATCGAAGCCGGTGACGTAGCCGGTGAAGTCGAAGTGGCGTTCGGTCCAGTCGCGGATCATCGGCAGCCCGGGCCCGAAGCGCTCGGAGACGACGTCATCGGGATTGCCTACGAACAGCGACAGGTCGCGGACCTCGGGGTGCTCGGCGATGTGCTCGATTTTCTGGGCGTTGATGTCGGCGGCCAGGAAGCTTTCCCGCGCGTCCCCGTCGTCCATCGGCAGGAAGCCGACGAAGTCGGTCAACCACGCGTACGGCACCCGCTTCTCGCTGGGGTTCTCGTGCAGGTAGTAGTCGAGCTCCCACGCCTCATCGCCGATCCATAGGTCGTACTGCTGCTCGCGCACGACGTCGTGGAAGACCATGAAGTTCGCGGCCAGGATCTCGTCCATCCGGCGGAAGGCCTGAAAGACATGAAGATCGTGCTCGACGGACTCCGATTCGATGTGCTTGGACTCGTTGGCCAAGTGAGCACTGGCGGGGTGGATGCGCTCGCCCTCGGCCTGAAGGACCCGGGTGACCGGATCCTGGGCGATCCAGTCGATCTGCAGGTCCGGATGCAGACGCCGCAACTCGCGGGCGATCGCGACATCGCGTTGGGCGTGGCCGAGACCGATCGGCGATGAGATGAAGAGAGCGCGGGGATGGCCACCGGGTCGGTAGACGGTGGGGTCCCTCGGCGTTCGCTCCCGTCCGAAGGCGTCCTCGGCGAAGTCGCGCAGCGCCAGGTTGAACCCGACCGGCTTGCGGGCGTGTGGCAGATGGCCTGAGCTTCCCACCACGAGCTTTCCGCCGCTCAGCCTCGCGAGCGCCCGGCCGTCGCGGGTCGCCGAAATCTTGTCGCGCTCGCCGTGGATGACCAGTACCGGGCAGTCGAGGTTCTGCGCCAGCTCGCGCAGGGTGCGCCGGCCACGGATGAACTCACCATGTCCCACCGTTGCCATGAGCGTCTCCGGATCGCTGTCGAGCACCCACCCCACACCGTCCTCGATGGCCTTGGTCGAGTGGGGCTCGGGTAAGCATCGCGCGATGTGCCAGTTAGCGAACCGTGGGAGATCGTGGCGCCAGTGAACCGGGTTCATGTGCGCCCACCCGACGGGCTTGGGTGAGTGAACCGAGTGGGAGAGAGATTGGACCAGCGGATCGGTGAAGAGCGAGTTCTTAGACAGGGTGTAGGGGAACAGCGGCCCGATGAACACGGCGCCGAGCACCCGCTCGGGCGCGAGCTGTGCGAGCTCGAACTGGTACTGCGCGCCGGTGGATAGGCTTGCCATCACCGCTCGCTCGGTGCCGGTGGCGTCCATCACCGCAAGGCAGTCACGGGCGAACTCGACGGGTGCGTAGCGCTTGGGGTCACGACAGCGATCGGAGCGCCCATTGCCCAGGCCGTCCATCGTGAGCACCCGAAAGTGACGCGCGAGGTAGTGGATCTGCATCTTCCAGTGACGCGAGTGCGCCAGCGACCAGGTCGGCAGCAGGAAGATCGTCTGCTCGCCCTCGCCGTAGACCTCATAGAAGAGGCGCTGGCCGTCGCGCTGCACGAAGCCCTCGCTGTCGGGATAACGAGCGCGGCTCTGCTCGGGCGCCGCGCGGAGTGCTTGCACGTCGATCGGTGGCGGGGTTGTCGTGGTGTCGATTGTCATGTTGCGTTCATTTCCTTTCGGACCTCGTTGAAATGGAATGAGGCACCTGGGCGGGTCTGTCAGAGCAGCTCGGCGATGTATCGGGCCGCGTTGGCAGCGCCGTCGGTCTCCACGTTGCGGTAGTCGACTTGGCGGCCGATCTCTTGCGCTATCGCCGTCGCGATCACCTGCGGCGGGGAATCGGCGAACTCCATCCGCCGGCCGGCGCCGTAGCGCCCCAGACGGTGGTGCACATGGAGGTTCTGCTCGAAGTGGTTGCGCAGCGGGAAGTACAGAAAAGGCCTGCCGAGGGCGGTCAGCTCCATCGTCGTCGTGAGTCCGCCCTGCACGATCGCGAGGTCACATGCGGCCAGGTGGCGGTGCAGATCGGGTACGAACGGCCGGGTCTCGAGCCCGTCGATCGGCGCCCGCCCACCCAGCGTCGCGGGGTCGATCCGCGGGCCGGCCACAACGATCATGCGCAGGTCCGGGAGCAGGCGCTTTGCTTCGGGGAAGCTCGAGATCACGCGCTCAAGCAGCGGCGCGCCAACGCCTGAGCCGCCGACCGTGACGATGCACACCTGCTCATCGGTGGAGTATCCGAGCTCGGCTCGTAGCGCGTCGCGGTCCGCGAGCGCCGCTGGGTCAAATCCGGTGATGTAGCCGCAGAAGCTGTAGTGCCGCTCGGTCCACTCGCGGATCGGGGGCAGCGAAGGCCCGAACGAGTCGGGGACGATGTCCTCGGGGTCGCCGACGAAGATCGAGCGGTCGCGCACGCGCGGGTAGCGCGCGATCTGCTCGATCGTCTCGGCGTTGTAGTCGGCGGTCAGCGCCGCTTCGCGCGCACCGCCGTCGGGCATCGGCAGCCACCCGACGAAGTCGGTCAGCCACGCGTAGGGGGCTGACTTGAGCTCCGGGTTCTCGTGCAGGAAGTAGTCGAGCTCCCACGCCTCGTCGCCGATCCACAGGTCGTAGGGCTGCTCGCGCACGATGTCGTGAAAGACCATGAAGTTCGCGAGCAGGATCTCGTCCATCCGCCGGAACGCCTGGAAGCAGGGCAGCTCGTGCCCGTGCGCCTCGGAGAGCATGTGCGCGGACTCGCCGGCGAGCTCCGCGCTCGCGGGGTGGATCCGCTCACCCCGCGCTTCCAGTGCCGCGGTGACCGGGTGTTGTGCCAGCCAATCTACCTCGAGGCCCGGGTGCAGCTTGCGCAGCTCATCGACGATCGCGAGATCGCGTCGTGCATGGCCGAGGCCGATCGGCGAGGAGATGTACAGCGCCCGCTTGGCGCGCGAGGCGCCGCGGCGCCAGGTCTTTGGGGGGTGTGGAGGGCAGAGGAAATCGTGCAGCAGCAGGTTCACCTCGACCGGGTCGCGCCCGGTCGGCATATGGCCGGCATCCTCTAGCGTGACCAGCTCGCCGCGGGTCGCCTCGGCGAGTGCCTGGCCCTGCGCGTGCGGGCGTATCAGGTCCAGATCGCCGTGGATCACGAGCGTCGGGCAGGCGATTCGCGCGCACGTCTCGCGGACCGGCTCGCGCGTCGGGAGCCCGAGCCCTCGCGTGGTGTCCGCCAGTACCTCCGGGTCGGTATCGAGTCCCCAGCCGACGGCGTCCTCGATCTGCTTGCTCGAGTGCGGCTCGTTGCAGCACTTCTCAAAGAAGAACTGCAGGAAGTCGCGGTAGTCCTCAAGCCAGTAGTGGCTGTTGTACTTCGCCCACCCCTCCTCGGTGTCGAGCGGCTCGTCGAACGCGTGCGCCTCCCGCTCCGGATAGCTGGGCGCAAGCGCAAGCGCGGGCCCGATGAACACCGCCTTCTCGACGCGCTCCGGGTGCTCCGCGGCGAGAATTGTCGCCCACCGCGCGCCACAGGAAAGGGCCACGAGACTCGCGCGCTCGGTTGCGGTCGCATCCATCACTGCAAGCGCGTCCAATACGAACTCGTCGGGGTGATACGCCGCCGCGCCGGCCGGGCGGTCCGAGCGGCCGTTGCCGCGCCCGTCGAAGGTGATCACCCGGCAGTGGCGCGCCAGATATGGAATCTGGGCCTTCCAGAAGCGAGAGTGGACGATCGACCAGGTCGGCAGCAGCAGCACGGTCGGCTCGCCCTCGCCGTAGACTTCGTAGAACACGCGCACGCCGTCGCGCTCGATATAGCCCTCGCTGTCTGGGTAGCGAGCGCGGCTCTGCTCCGCGGTCGCCACTTCTATGCCTTCAGTTCGTAGAGGACCGAGAAGGGTTCCTCGATCGGGAGCTTGCGAAACTGCGTGAAGCCGGCCGCATAGGCAAGCTCGCGCGCCTTCTCTTCTCCCATGCACGCACCGATGCCGGCGCCGCCGTGTGCGAGCGACGTGGTCATGCAGTACAGCGTGCTGACGTTGTAGAGGAGCCTGCCGAGCGGGTTGCGGTTCTCCTCCACATCGCCGGAGGCATTCATCTCGAGCATCAGGTATGTGCCGTCCGCTCGCAACGCCCCACGGATCGCGCTCATCAACCCGACCGGGTCCACAGAGTCGTGTACGACATCGAACGTGCTGATCAGGTCGAACCGCCCTTCTGGCAAATCGGCGCCGTCGCCGACGGTGAACGTTACCCGGCCGGCTATCCCCTCTGCCTGGGCCGTTGCCCGGGCACGCTCGATCGAGCCGGCGTGCACGTCGTAGCCGTGAATCTCCGCGGCTGGGAATGCCTTGGCGATGGTGATCGGAGCGCGACCGGACCCGCAACCGACATCGCAGGCCGACCCGCCCGCCTGCAGCTTCTCCTGAACGCCGGGCATCGCCGGGAGCCACGTCTGGACGAGATGGTGCTTGTACCACGGCGCCGTCATGCGCTCGATCGCCTCGTACATGTCGGGCAGATACTGGTCCTGTGTGACACCTTTGCCGGTCTTGAATGCCTCGGCAACCGCCGGCGCGACGGTGACGGTGGGGACGATCATTTGCAGCAGCCCGCCGGTGAAGAACGGGAACTCCTCGTCGGCGAGTGGCAGGGCATGCTCGGGCGGCAGGAGGTAAGTGTCGCTGACGCTGTCGTGCTCGAGGTACTCGGCTGTCGTCATCGACCCGAGCCACTCGCGCAGGTAGCGTTCGTTGAGACCCGTTTGCCCAGCGAGCTCACTTGCCGTCACCGGCCCGGACTGTGCGAGCGCGGCGAAGATGCCGAGGCGGTCGCCGATGTACACCAGCCCTCCACGCATCGCGGTCCCGACGTCGAGCACGATCCGCTGCACGAACCCTTCGAGCTTCTCCTGGTCGAGTTGCACCTCGGTAGCCATCTGTGTCTCCCTTCGTGGTTGTGTTGTCCGGAAGTAACTGTCCCAGGGCTCCGTGGCGCCAGCGCGAAGCACGCGCGAAAGGTGCGTGAATCCGCGTCGGTCTCCTCGATACTGCGCGTCAACCCGCGTAGGCTTCGTCGATGTTGCGCGTCACGCTGTTGGGGGAGATGACACTCGAAGTGGACGGCAGGCAGCTGGAGTTGCCTGCGAGCAGACGGGCGCGTTCGGTGCTCGGTGTGCTCGCATTGGAGCGGCGCACGCATCCTCGCGGTCAGCTCGCAGCGCGCTTCTGGCCGGATGTGCTCGACGAGAGCGCGCGCACGAGCCTGCGCAGCGCCCTGTCGGCTTTGCGTCGCACGCTGGGCGTGGACGCCGATCGTTACCTGCTTGGCACGCGCGACGGAGTCGCACTCGCCGGCCCGGATCAGGTCTGGACCGACGTGGGCGAAGTCGATCGCCTGCTCGCAGAGGGTCGGCTCGAGGACGCGCTCGAGCTCTGTGGGGGGGATCTGCTCGAGGATCTCGACGAGGACTGGGTCTACGAGCGGCGCGAGCAGCACCGGGCGCGAGTGCTGGCGTTGCTGGAGCAAATGGCTGCCGGCGCGGACGCTGTTGGGGACCTCGCGTCGGCGGTCGCTCTCAGCCGTCGCCAGGTCGCGCTGGACCCGCTCTCCGAGGAGGCCCATCGCGAGCTGATCCGTCGCCTGATCGCGAGTGGTGATCGCTCGGCGGCGCTTGTGACATATCGCCGCCTGGCTGACAGATTTGCCTCGGAGCTCGGGATCGTGCCCTCGCCGGCTACGCGCGAACTCCTCGAGCGGATCCGCACGGTCCAGACGCCGCCCCCGCCGCTGCCCGTCGCCTCGCCGCCATCGAGCCCCCCGCCGACCGGACCGCCAATCCCGGCGCGCCAGCCCGGCCCAACGGTCCCGGCGGCAGCGGGAGCCGAACCGAGGACCGGCACGGTGACGCTGCTGTTCACCGATCAGGTCGGCTCGACCGAGACGCTCCAGCGACTCGGCGATGAGGAGGGCGAGCGTCTGCGGCGCGCGCACTTCGGCCTGCTGCGCGAGGCGGCTCAGATGCACGGCGGCGAGGAGGTCAAGAACCTCGGCGACGGACTGATGGTGGCGTTCGTGAGCGCGGTCGATGCCGTCGTGTGCGCGATCACGATGCAGCAGGCCGTCGACCGCGCCCGTGCCACCGGCGAGCTCGCGTTCGCGGTTCGCATCGGCCTGAACGTCGGCGAGCCGATCCGCGACGAGGGCGATTACTTCGGCACGCCGGTCGTGATCGCCAAGCGGCTCTGTGACGCCGGCGCCCCCGGGCAGATCCTCGCCTCGGAGCTGGTGCGAGCGCTGATCGGCACGCGCGGCGGGTTCGCCTACCGCGCGCTCGGGGCCGTCCCGCTGAAGGGCGTCGCCGACCCGGTCGGAGCCTGCGAGGTGATCTGGGAGGCATCGACCGAGGTGCGTGTCCCCCTGCCCCCGTTGCTGGCGGGCGAGGACCGCGGCACGTTCGTCGGTCGCTCCGACGCGGCGGCCGAACTACAGGCGCAGTGGACGGAGGTCCGTGAGCAGAGCCTGCGCGTCGTGGTGCTCGCGGGCGAGCCCGGGATCGGCAAGACGCGCCTGGCACGGGAGTTCGCGCGCACGGCGCACGAGCAGGGCGCGACGGTGCTGGCGGGCAGCTGCCACGAGGAGACCCACGTTCCCTACCAGCCGTTCGTGCAGGCGCTGCGCCACTACATCGCCTGCTGCTCGCCGGCCGAGCTGGCGGTGCAGGTAACCCCACGGCGCGCGCAGCTCGCCGCGATCCTGCCAGAGCTCGAGGACTCGCGCTCCCCGTACGGGCCGACGGGCCTTGGCGCCGAGCAGGAGCGCTTCCGCCTGTTCGAGGCGGTCTCCTCGCTGCTCACCGACGCTGCGCATCTTCGCCCGCTGGTGCTGTTCCTGGACGACCTGCACTGGGCCGACCAGTCGAGCCTGCTGCTGCTTCGCCACCTCGCACGCTCGGCGAAGGGTGCGCCGTTGATGGTGCTGGGCACCTACCGGCCGGTCGAGGTCGGCGACGAGCATCCGCTGGCCGAAGCGCTCGCCGAGCTGCGCCGCTCACGGGTGCTCGAGCGGCTCTCGTTGCCGGGACTCGGCGAGGCGGAGGTCGCCGAGCTGATCGCGGGTCGCACCGGGCTAAAGGCGCCAAGCGGGTTTGTGCGGCTCCTCGCGGAGCGCAGCGAGGGCAACCCGTTCTTCATCGAGGAGCTGCTGCACGATGTCGATGCACAGTCCGATTGGAGTGTGGCGGCGGGCGGCGTGCCGGACAGCGTCAGGGACTTGTTGCTACGCCGCCTGCGCGGTCTGGGGGATGACTGTCGCCAGGCGCTCTCCGTTGCCGCCGTCGCCGGCCGCGAATTCGAGCTCGACGTGCTCGAGCTCGTCCTCGAGCACCCACGCGATCGCCTCATCGACCTCGTGGAGGAGGCGATCGACGCCGATGTCCTGGTCGAGCCCGCACAGTCGGTGAGGCGCCTCAGCTTCTCCCATGCGCTCTTTCGCGAGACGATCTACGAGCAGCTCTCAGCCACCCGCAAGGCTCAGGTCCATGGGCGGATCGCAGCGGCGATCGAGCAGGTGCCCACGGACCGCCCCGACGAGCGCGCCGGGACGCTCGCCTACCACTACCGTGCCGCCGGCGAGCTGCGCAAGGCGTTTGACTACCACCGCCGAGCCGCCACGGCGGCGGAAAGGGTCCACGCACAGGAGACGGCGCTCGAGAACCTGGACGGCGCGATCCTCGCGGGCGAGATGCTCGGCATGACCGCGGCCACGGAGGAGACGATTCGCGACCTCTACCGTGCTCGTGCCTGGGCGTTTCGCCAACTCGGGGAGCCCGAGCGAGCACTGGCCGACCTCGAGCGCGCGCTGGAGGGCGCACGCGCCGCGGGTGACCGCGCGAGTGAGATGCATGTACGCAACGAGCTGGGGAGGCATTGGCATGTACTCGATCCGCAGGCGGCGCGGCGCTTTCACGAAGAGGCGCTGGGAATCGCCGAGGAGCTCGGCGACGAATCCGGCCAGGTCAGCGCGCTCAACCGCCTTTCGCTCGTGCTCGCCAACGAGCTGGAGTTCGCCGAGGCCATCGAGCTCGGCGAGCGCGCTCTACAAATCGCCCGCCGCGCCGGCGACGAGCTTGCCGTCAGCCAGGCGATGGACAGCCTCAAGTTCGCCGCGCTGCAGCTTGGCGACCTCGAGCGCCTGGAGGAGCTCTGCGCAGAGCTCGAGCGATCCCAACGCCGGCGTGGCGACCTTTGGTATTTGCAATGGACGCTGTGTGAGTCCTGCTACGTGCCGCTGGAGCGCTGCGACTGGCAGGAGGCCGAGCGCCGTGTCACGGAGGCGATCGCGGTCAGCGATCGTTTGGGGGGAGAACACACCAGTGGAGTTCTGTTTCGCGACGCGGCGAGCTGGATTGCGCGCTGCCGCGGCGACTATGCACGATCCTTGGCCTGCGGCCGTGAGGCGCTTGCCGCCGCGGACACCCCCGAGGCCGACTGGCTCGGCTGGGCCGCGGCGGGCCTTGCGAACCCCCTCCTGGATCTGCGGGCGGCTGAGGAGGCTGTCGCTGTCCTGCAGCGTGGGCTTGCCGCCGCCGAGCGCAACCGGGCGCGCGGGCAGATCTTCCGCTGCCTCGGAGCGCTCTCTTCGGCGATGCGGATGACGGGTGCCGGCACCCAGGCGGATGCGCTCTCCGAGCGTGCGCGGCAGATCGCCGAGCAGGTCACCACGCCGCCCGGCAGAGTCGACTTTTGGGGCGAGCAGGCTTACTGTGCGATCGCCGAGACTCAGCTGGCGGCCGGCGAGATCGAGCGCGCCGAGAAGACCATGCAGGGCCGGCTGAAAGCTTGGGAGCAAAGCCAAGCGCAGCGCTCGATCGCAATGACCACCCGTCTTTTGTCCCGCTGCGCGGAGGCTCGAGGAGATTGGGCAACCGCCGCGAGGATGCTCGCCCGCAGCGCCGAGGCGGCCGGCGAGGAGGGGCTGCTCTGCGAGCGCTGGCAGATTCAAGCCGGGCTTGCCCGCGTAGCCACAGCGGGGGACAGGCTCGAGCAGGCCGAGGATCACAGAGTCCGCGCGCGCGAGCTGATCGACACGATCGCGGCATCGGTCGGCGAGGAGCAGATCGCCGCGCGGTTCCGCGAGCGCGCGCTTGCCGAGATCGATCGTCCGGGACCGACGCTACGTCATTAGCTAAAGACGCCAGTCGACCTCGAGACCGAGCAGCTGAGGATCTGCCAGCGATCCGAAGTCCTTTTGCAGTGGCGCTATTTGACTGCCATAGGTAAATACCGCCTCGAGCTTTCTGGCATGGTCCTCCGTTCCCAGCCGGTGCACTGCGGCCCCCATCCGCTCTACCGAGACGCCGGTCTCTTGGAGCTGGGCCGCCCATCCCTCGCCTGCCGGATCGGCCTCCGAGGAGGAGGAGTCGAGCACCCACCGCGGCCATCCGAACACGGTGGCGTGAGGCAGGTCGGCATACAGCGTCACGTCGGCGCCCTCTGCATGGAGCGCCAGTGCCGCCGCGCGCACGGCGGTGTGATCGGGATGGTGGTCGCCCAGACTCCCCGGCGCGTATATCCGGGCGCCCTCGAGAAGCACTCCGCGCAGCGCCTGCACGATCTCTCCCGGCGCCTGGTCGCCCTCGCGGTACTGACCGTCCAAGAACGGCAACTCGACGGTCGCGCGGCCGGTGCGCGCAAGCGCCTGGCGGTCCTCCTCGATACGCATGCGGACTGCCGCGGCCGAATCGGTCGCGCCCGCGAGCTGATCCCACCAGCCGAGCGTGCCGGCGGGAGGCTCGCCCGCAAAGACGTTCACTACGAGCACCTCGCCGGCGCTCGCCAGTATGTGCCAGCACGACAGCACCGCGTCGTCGAAGTGGGGTGAGAGGATGACCGTGTCGGGGTTCATCGTTATTCACTATCGCGCGCGTGCGTGTAGCCATCGTGAAACCGTCGCGAAAGCTTGCATTAAGAGACGCACTCCTCGGGCCGACGCCGGCGATTTCGCGCTCCCAGGCTGGTGTGGATGCCGTGACGGTCCTTGGCTACGTTCGTCCGGCGGCGAGCAGGACCAGGTTCGAAAGTCTCACCGCTCCGCCATCTCCGGCCGCCTCCCGTATCGCCTCGGTTATGGCGGCCCAGGTCTCGTCCTGCACCTCCGGCGGGTGGGGAGCGATCATTGCGGTGAGCGGCGGGGCGATCTCCCTGATGAAGGTGGTGAACTCCTCGGGGGACTGCCACTCGAAGGTGACCTCGGCCTCCTCCACCTCCACATCGGAGAAGCCAGCGGCCTCCAGCAGGCCGCCGAGCGCCTGTGGCGTCGGGCGCGAGAGCGGGCCGGGTGTTCCCGGCGGCGGGGGCAGGACTCCGAGACGTTGCATGGCGGTCCGCATGGGGATCCCGAGGAACGGGACACGGTCCGGTGACCCCCACGAGCTGATCGCCATCCGTCCACCGGGCTTCAGGAAGTTGCGGATGTGGGTTGCGGCGGCCTCTGCGTCGGGCTCGAAGATGATCCCCCAGCGTGAGAGCGCGGCGTCGAAGCTGGCCTGCGGGAAGTCCAGGGATGCCGCATCGGACTGAACGAACTCGATGTTCTCGAGCCCGGCGGCAGTGGCGCGCTCGCGGCCGAAGGCGATCATCTCGGCAGAGATGTCGGTAGCCAGTACGACGCCCTCGGGCCCAGTCGCTCTGGCTGCGGTCAGCGACGGCTCCCCGTAGCCGGCGGCCACGTCCAACACTCTGCTGCCGGGCTCGACGCCGGCCAGCTCGACCAGGCGCTCACTGATTCCACTGGCCGCCCCGTCGATCAGCTCTGACCATCTACGCCAGCCGCTCGCGGCGCTGTTCCACTGCTGCTGCTGTCCGTCTCGAAACTCGACTGCGTCAACTGTCTTCGACTCCATCGTCACCTCCCGATCGGGAGGTCCACACTACACTCGCTCAGCACCGCGCAACGTGAGACCCGCGGCGCCCGCTCCACACACGATCGCCTCAACCGTCATCCGGCGTTGGCAACGAGCGCCGTCAGTCACCGGTCGATGGGTCGATGACGGTCGAGACCTTGGAGATGCGGTTCGCGGGGAAGCCACCGCAGCGAGCGTGCTCGAGCAGAATGTCCTCGTCGGGGGCGACGTAGACGCAGTAGAGCTTGTCGTCTGTCACGTAGCTCGTAAGCCAGTTGATCTCTGGGCCGAGCTCGCCGATCACCTTGTTCGATGTCGCCGATATTCCCTGCAGCTCCTCCGCGCTGAGGTTCCCGGCCCCGGGAAGCTCGCGCTCGATGACGTACTTGGGCATTGCCTTCTCCTTGTCGTTGACTGCGCTAACATACTGACGGTACTCATCATGCATACTCTCAGTACGGATGTCAAGAGCAAGAAGGTGCAGCAGGGCGAGATGACCCGCCAAGCGCTGCTGGACGCCGCATGCATGCTGTTCGGCGACCACGGCTACGCCGCGACCTCCATCGACGAGATCACGAACGCGGCGAAAGTCACCAAGGGAGCGCTCTACCACCATTTCAACGGCAAGCAGGAGTTGTTTGCCGCCGTCTACGAACAGGTCAAGCGGGAGGTCTCCGAACGCGCCGCGACGGCGTTCTTGGAGCCCGACCCTTGGGTGGACCTATGCGCCGGCTGCTACGCGATGCTCGACGCCCATCTCGATCCCTCCGTGCGCCGCATCCTCCTCAACGATGCCCAGGCGGTGCTCGACGCAGACACGATCCGTAGCGTGGAAAACCGCTACGGCGCGGTCGTGCTACGGGGAGCGCTCAGGCGCTCGATCCGCGCCGGGGTCATCCAACCCCTCCCCTTGAAGACCCTCGCACTCATGCTCACCGGCGCGATCCTCGAAGGATGCATGGCAATCGCCGACGCCGAGGACCCCAACCAAGCACGAGCAGACGTCGGCAACGTCCTCACCAGCCTGCTCGAAGGACTACGACCCCACACACGGTAATCGGAGGCTGCCGCATCCCCCACAAGCAGGCCGGTCAGTGCCGGCGGTCGGGCACCGGAGTCCGGGGTATAAGGATTGAAAGTGCCGTTGCCTCGGCCCATCGCCAGTCCTCTCAAATGTCTAGGCCAGTCTAGACAAAATCGCTAGATATGACTGGATCTTTCTAGATAGGCCCACAGCGGGGCGGGTTGGAGGCATGCGTGTAACGGTCATACGGGACCCTATACTGGGTGGCGATGGAGCTTGCGGATCTGGCTGGCGAGTTGGGTGCCGATGAGCGTACGCTGCGTCGTGCTGTGGCCGATGGCATGATCCGCTGCGAGCGTCTGAGTCCGCGACGGCGGCGTGTTGACGAGTACGAGCGCCGGTACATGGTCGACCATTGGCCTTTGCTGGCGAAGCTGCGGCAGGCTTTGCGTACCGAGCGCAACGTGCGGCTGGCTGTGGTCTATGGCTCTGTGGCCCGTGGCGAGGACACCCCGCAGTCCGATTTGGATGTGCTGGTGTCGCTCGCTGAGGATCGTCCGGATGCGGCTGTCAAGCTGGCCGTGCGCTTGGAAGGCGTGCTGGGTCGTGGGGTGGACGTGGCGCGCTTGGGGCGCGTGCGGGAGACGGCTCCTCTTTTGCTGTTGGGAGCCGTCGACGAGGGGCGTGTGGTGCTCGATCGAGACGGGGAGTGGGCGCCGTTACGCGAACGTCGGGGCGAGCTGGCGCGCAGGGCTCACCGCGCGCACGCCGCGCGCCGCCGGCGCGCGCGGGCCTCGGTGCGCGAGCTACGCGACGAGGCGTGATGGCCGGCGAACACGAGGACCCTGACGTAGAGAAGTTCGCGGTGTTCGTGTCGCGGATCTTTGCGGGTAGCTCCTGAGCGTTCTTGGTTCATCGCACCCACCCTACGCACGCCTTAGGACACTTCTCTAAATCAAGCCGCCACAACTCGTCACGGGAGATCGAGGTATAGAGATCACCGGCGCCGGGCACGGCGTCGCTCAGGTCCAAGGTGTCCTGATCGCCATAGACGTGCGCGTCGCCTCCACCGCGGTTGCCGTGCGCTTGGGCGGATCGAGCACGAGCACAGCGATCGTGCCGGCCGCGAGCCACTCCAGCGCCTTATCCTGCACCTCGTGGAAGGTGTCCTTCGGGGAGATGACCTCAGCGGCGAAGTCAGCGGTGGTGAGAACGGAAGTCGCAACGGTCACAGTCATAACGCTACGCCGCACTTGCGCTTTGCGCAAGCACCCCGGGAGGCTGGTGGCCGGGCTTCTGAGTGCTCGTCGAATCAGGATCGGCTCGCTGCCTGGCGCCGGAGATGAGCCCGATCCGCGCGTGCCGCAGGGCGTCCACGACAATCGGCCGGATGCGGTGCGTGAACAGGGGCGTGGTCATACCGCCTGTCCCGCGCGCAAGTGGCTGTTTCGTGGTGCGTAAATTGCTGATCAACCAGCCGCCCTCGTCACGGGAGATCTCGGGCGTACATTTCGGCCGGGAGAGCCCGGCCGAAATGAAGCGACCGAGATCTGCCC
>Ga0302181_10001530_pt1 | contig 17110 bp, 14 predicted proteins | sample I_Palsa_E3_3_FD_198786 | JGI IMG/M metagenome (GOLD analysis project Ga0302181, IMG submission 198786) | Peat permafrost microbial communities from Stordalen Mire near Abisko, Sweden - I_Palsa_E3_3 | ecosystem: Environmental > Terrestrial > Soil > Palsa > Peat permafrost | place: Sweden...
GAAGGTGCTGGTAGCCGGTGTAGCCGTCGGTCATCAGCAGCCCGGTGAATGCGGCCGGGATCCCCGCGGCAACATCGCCCTTGCGCCGCGAGGCCAGAGCCTGCAGCCAGGTCAGCCGCCCGTCCGGCGTCCGGACGATCAGCACGTGCGGCGCGCCCGCAGCCGCCTTCTCCCCTCCGGGGTCCTGTTCGTCCTGTTCTTCCCGCCCGGCGGGCCGCGGGGCGCTGCTGTCCAGCACGTTCACCGGGGTCTCGTCCGCGGCCAGCGCTTTCTCTCCCGCCAGCGCCGCGAGCATCGCCGCGTCGAACCCGGCTTTCCCCAGCTGCGCCGCCAGCCGGCCGCTGGCCTTGTCCACCCAGCCCGGTGAGACCGGCACCCCCAGCAGCATGGCCATCACCTGCGCGGCACGCTCGGGCGGCACGTTCCCGTACCCGGTCAGCACCACCGCAGCGGTTATCTCCAGCCTTAACTGAGGTGTCTTTAACGTCCGTCACGAGCGCTTTGACGTGCCCGGATGGTGGTCGATCCGTGGTTATCTCCTGCCTTGTCCATGACGTTGTTCAAGGAGGAGACGATGCTCGTGTATCCGGTGGTGATCCCTGGTTCGGGGACCCGATCGTGGACGGTCCTGGGGGACGACGACGTACCGGTCGTCCCGGTGGACCGGTTCCTGGCTTATCTGACCGGCATCGGCCGGTCGCCGAACACGGTGAAGGCGTACTCCCACGATCTCAGGGATTACTGGGAGTTCATTACCTTCCGGGGCCTGGACTGGCGCGAGGCACGGCTGGAGGACGTCGGCGAGTTCGTCGCGTGGCTGCAGCTTCCCCCGGCGGGCCGGTCGGGCGCGGTCGCGGTGCTGCCGTCCGTGACAGCCGAGGTCAGCGCCTCGACGGTGAACCGCAAGCTCGCGGCCGTCAGCTCGTTCTATGCCCACCAGGCCCGCAACGGTGCTGAGGTCGGCGACCTGCTGGCCGCGTGGCGGGCCGGCGGGCGGGGAGGCTGGAAGCCGTTCCTGCACCACATCAGCAAGGGAGAGCCCTATCGCGGACGTGCGATCTCGCTGAAGGTGCCGGGGAAGCTGCCCCGGGTCCTCACTGTCGGCGAGACGCAGGCGATCCTTGATGCCTGCACGCGGCTGCGGGATCGCTTCTTCTTTGCCCTGCTTTACGACAGCGGCTGCCGGGCTGGCGAGGCCCTGGGCCTGCGGCATGAGGACATTGCCGCCGCCGAGCAGGAGATCACCATCGTGCCGCGGGAGAACGCGAACGGGGCGAGGGCCAAGTCCGGCGGCCGGACGGTCCCCGTCGGTCCGGAGCTGATCCGGCTCTATGCCGACTACCTGCACGAGGAATACGGCACTGCCTGCAGTGACTACGTGTTCATCAACATCTGGGCGGAGCCGAAGGGGCATGCATGGGCTTACCCGGCTGTCTATGACCTGGTCCTGCGGCTCCGGGCCAGGACCGGGATCGCGTTCGATCCCCACTGGTACCGTCACGGCGCCGCGACGCGCTGGCTGCGCGACGGAGTCCCGATCGAGGTCGTGTCCACGCTGCTAGGTCACTCGTCGGTGTCTGTCACGTCCTCCGTCTACGGGCACCTGACGGCCGAGGACGCGCGGGCGGCGCTGGAGAAGGCCGGCTGGTTCACCGGGAAGGAAGTGTCGTGGTGACCGGCGGCTGGATCACGCAGGCCGGCCGGTCCCGCTGGCAGCAGCGGGCCGCCGCCGAGCTGGCCGCCATCCTGGCCGCGCACCCGGGCATCCCCGTGATCGCATGGACCGTCACCGCGTCCGGCGGTGCCCTGTCCGGCCATGTCCTTGCTCCCGCTGCGGGCCGGCGCGCACTGTTCGGGCAATGGCGGCAGGCCCTGGGCCTGGACGAGGTCACCGAGACCCCGTCCGCGGGTGGGACGCCTGTTTACCTGCACGCCCGCGGTGCCCGCGGAGGCGTCGCGGTCAGCGTCACCGCGACCGTCTTCGACGACGGGGAGGCCAGCCGGTGAACGGCCCGGACGCCGCCCAGTACCGTGCTCCTTCGTGCCTGCTGGAAAAGCTGATGGCCGCGGTGCGCCCGGAGTTCCGGGCCGACGACCTGGTCTTCGATCCGCGCGACCCTGTCTTCGGCGGGCCGCCCTGCGCGGTGAGCGGCTGCGGCCGTCCGCACCGCAACCGGGGCCTGTGCCTTTCGCACTGGCACCGGTGGCGGTCAGCGGGCCGCCCGGACCTGGCCGGGTTCGCCGCGACGGCCGAGCCCGGCTGGCACGGTCACCTGCCGCTGAACCCGTGCACCGTCACCGGGTGCAACTACGGCGCGGCGGCCCGCGGACTGTGCAACCGGCACGCCAAGCAGTGGCGCCGCGCGGGCCGCCCAGACCAGTCTGCCTGGCTGGCATCGATCGCGCCGGTGACGCCGGGCAAGCCGGCGGCGGCCTGCCGGATCGGCTACTGCGGCCTGTGGGCCCAGGGCACGTCCGTGTTCTGCCATGGCCACCACGAACGGTGGACAAGGAGCGGCCGCCCCGACGCGGACGAGTTCGCCGCCTCCCGGGAGAACCCCGGCCCTGGCCAGGAGCACATCGACCTGCGGCGGCTGCCCCCGGGGCTCCGCCTGGAAATACAGTACGTCCTGCAGTGCCGCGGCGCCGAGCAGGACACCCGGCTGCCGCCGGAGGACGTCCGGCCTTTCGCGGCCGTGCTGGCCGCCGCAGGCGCATCGTCCCTGCTGGACCAGCCCGAGGAATGGTGGACCGCCCGTCCTTCGAGGGGAAGCGGGCACGGCTGGCGCGCGTTCGTCCTCGACGCGCGGCGCCGCGTCGAGGCGTTCGCTTCCGGTGCCGGCTGGGAAACCGAGTACCCGCGCGACACCTGGCGGCTCCGCGTTCTCGGAACCGCCCGGGGCGACGCCGCCATCAGGTTCACCGGGATCCCCCAGCCCTGGCTGAAGGACCTGGCCAAGAGATACGCCCGCTGGCAGCTGTCCACCGGGCTGACCGCCGCCACGGCCAGGGCCGGGGCCCTGGGCATGACCCGGTTCGCCGCCTGGCTCGCCTCCCTGCCCGAGCCGCCCGCCGGGCTGGACGGCGTCGACCGTCCGCTGCTGGAACGCTATCTGGCCGTCCTCCATGCGGAGATGGGCGGCCAGCAGCGTCACCAGCAATACGTCAGCGCGCTGAGCGGCTTCCTGAGGGAAATCCGCCGGCACGGCTGGGACGGCACCATGCCCGCCACCGCCGTGATCTTCCCCGAGGACTTCCCCGCCCGCGGCGCGCGGCTTCCCCGCGGCCTCGCGGACCACGTCATGGCCCAGGTCGAGCAGCCCGCCAGCCTGGACCGCTGGGACAGCCCCGCCTACCGGCTCATCACCGTGATCCTCATCCGCTGCGGCCTGCGGATCTCCTCAGCCGCCGGGATAGCGTTCGACTGCACCGTCACCGGCCCCGACGGCGCCCCCTACCTGCGCTACTGCAACACCAAGATGAAACGCGAGGCCCTGGTCCCCATCGACGACGAGCTCCACCAGATGATCGCCGAACAGAAACAGCGGGTGCTGCAGCGCTTCCCCGCCGGGACCCCGGTGCTGTTCCCCCGCCCGACCGGCAACCTCAAAGGACGCCGGCCCATCGCCGCCCAGACCTACCGCAAGGCGCTCTACCGCTGGCTAGCCGACTGCGACGTCCGCGACGCGCACGGGCAGCCCGTCCACCTGACCCCGCACCAGTGGCGGCACACTCTGGGAACAGTCCTGATTAACCGGGACGTCCCGCAGCATGTCGTGCAGAAAATACTTGATCACGACTCGCCCGCTATGACCGCACATTACGCGCGACTGTCCGATAAGACCGTGCGCGAGCACTGGGAGCGGGCCCGCAAGGTCAACGCCGAAGGTCAGCCCGTCCAGATCCGTGCCGACGGCCCTCTCGGCGACGCTGCCTGGGCGAAGCAGCACCTGTCCCGTGCCACCCAGGCGCTGCCCAACGGCTACTGCCAGCTTCCCCTGGCCAAAACCTGCCCGCATGCGAACAGTTGTTTGACATGTCCGATGTTCGTGACGACCGCGGAGTTCCTCCCGCAGCATCATGCCCAGCGGCAGGCCACCCTGCAGATCATCTCCGCAGCCGAGGCGGGCGGCCATGCCCGCGTCGCTGAGATGAACCGGCAGGTCGCCGGCAACCTGGACAACATCATCGCCACCCTCGAGTCCGGGGAACCGGACGACAAGGAGGCGGCCGCCGGTGCGTCCTGACCCGCTCGCCGAGGCCTCCGCCCGCCGGCACGAGCTGACCAGGTCCAGGGCCATCCAGGCCGTGCGGGAACTCGACCGGGCGGGGACGCCCGTGACCTTCGCCGGCGTCGCTCAGGCAGCGAGGGTCTCCCGGTCGTGGCTCTATACCCAGCCCGACATCAGCAGCCAGATCCGCAGGCTGCGGCAGAGCACAAGCAGCGCCGGCTCCGCCGGCGCCATTCCCGCCGGCCAGCGGCCCACAGACGCGTCGCTGAACGCCAGGCTCACCGCCGCCCTCGAACGCAACAAGCAGCTCGCCGACGAGAACGCCCGGCTCCGCCGCCAGCTCGCCCATGCACTCGGCGACCAGCGCTCGGCACGGACCCGATCAGGTAACGATCCAGAGAGCTGAAACAACCGGAATCAGGTCGCAGCGTCCCGTCAGCGACACTGTCCACGACGGGACACCGCAGGTCACAGCCTCGGCTGACGCGAAAGCTCAAGATAACGGCCGCATTCAGCGCCGGCCCGTACGACACCGAGCCGGCGTACGCACCCGGCGGCGGCCCCGCGAACGTGACCGCCCCGCAGCACGGGCACTCCAGTCCCGGCAGCGCCCACTCGGTCGCCTTCCGGATGACCTCCACGTCGATGACCTGCGCCCACCGCGAGCCCGCGGCCTGCGCGCCGTCCAGGGCGGTCCGGCACCGGCGGCACTGCGCCGGCGGCTCGGCGTCCTTGGTCTCGTCCGGGTCCCGATCCCGCTCCAGGCCCTTGCCCTCATGCCCGGGCTGCCCGCCTGGCTTGCGGTCCGTGCGCCGATCCCGCTCGGACTGCTGCCGCACCCGCCGCGCCTGCTTCGCCCCGATCCGCTCCTTCGAGCTGGGCGTCCCCGAATCCGAGCTGTCCATCGACAGGCGCCGTTCCAGCTCCGCCAGCCGCAGCTCCAGCCGCCGCCTCAGCTCCCGCTCGGCATCCAGCTCCGCCCGCAGGACCGCGTTCTCCGCGTCCTTGGCCTCTACCACGGCCCGCAGCCGCGACAGCAGCTCACGCTGCCCCGCTACCTCGTCAGGCGGGCCCGGCTCCTCAGGCACGAGCCCCAAGCATGCTCAACCTGAGCTACAGGTTCAAACACCAGGCAACGCCGGCGCGCCGCTCAAAGACCCCGTGAATGGACACAGGCCATGGCTTGCGGTCCTTCTCCTGCCCAGGCCTGGCTGTTATCTTCCCGGTATACGGTGTCGCGGACGTAATGGCTCTTGTTCTCGATTCCCCAGTGGCCGCGGGCGAACCGGCTGACGTCGGCGGCGGTCATCTTCCCTGCTTTCCTGCTGGTGAGGATGAGGGCGTTTTCCTTGCTCACGCGGCCGCCGGATAGCTCGAATGTCTCGCGGCGGATCATGGCGGCCTGGCTGGCGTGCGGGAATTCGATTCCTTCGGCGCCGGTGGTCCAGCAGGACCATCTTTTTATCTTGCCCCTGGCGTGTTCCTCCACGACGTGATGGGGGGCATCGCCGAGCAGCGGGAGGACTTTCTCGAATACTGCCCTCTGCAAGGAGGGCTGGTTTCCCTTGATGGTCATCAGGTAGTCCAGTTCTGGTTTCCCGCCGATGTATTCCGCAGTTTCGCGCTGGGTGTGCGCGGCGTCGAGGGTGATGAGGGCTGATTCTCCTTCCGGGATTAGCACGGGGTCCAGGAGGGTCTCTGCCTGGGTGATCTCGTTGGTGCCATCGGGGACCCTGACCTGCGCTATCGTGACGGCCTCGCGGTGGAGCATCGCGGAGAACAGCGTGACCTTGTCGTTGTCGTCAGTCCACGCGCCGCGCATTACCTTTCCGTCGACCGCGATCTCCCACTCGCTTTTCCCTTCTTTCCTTGCCTGCTCGAAGAGCCACGTGCCGGTTATCCGGTCGAGCGCGGCCGCGTCGATCCTTGTCAGCACGTTCCGTATCGTTGATTCGCTCGGGTGCTTGTAGCGGAGCCCGAACCAGCACCATTTCGCGCCGAGCTTCTTCAGCAGGGGCTGGGGCACGTCGGCCGCGTGGCCGGCGATTTCCCGGTAATTCCTCGCTCCGGCCAGTGCCGCCACCACGCAGGCCGCCAGCATAAATACCAGAGCGTGCTGTATTCCCTGCGGGCTGCGCGGGTCGGGGACGGATTTAAGCATGCTCAGCAGGCATGAAATACCGGCGTCTTCATGCCCCTCATTCCCGGCAGCGCAGGCGTCCGGGCTTGACGGGCCGGAGGCGGAATGACAGAATGACACTGGATGGCCTTCTCTCAGGATTGTTGATTGCGTGGTAACAACCATCATTCCGAAAAAGGGAAGGCCATCTTCTCGTAATTCTGAAATGTGACGGAAATTAATTTAAGGAGCAGCGGCCGGTACCGCCGCGCATCGGGCTACCTTGCCGCGCGACCGCTAAGCGTAACCGCGTGACTCCCGGTAGCGATCTCGAAATCGCCCTGTCATAGAGGGTGCAGGGAGTTCGCCATGATCCGCAGGCAGCGTAATAAACTGGTGGAAGTGCGCGCTGACCTCATCCTGGCCGGTGAGGCTACCACAGAAGCGTACGTGATGCATTTTGAAGCCCAAATGCGTCGTAGCAAGGTGCTCTATACTAGCTTTCTGCAATTTGCGAGTAGTGGCGCGATGCTTGGGCTTAACCTTATCGGCATCTGGTGGACCCCCACTGACTTTGATACCTGATCGGGACTGCGTTCAGCCGAGCCATTATCGTCCTCCGGCACGCATTCTGCAGTCTTATTCAGCGCGGTTGGGCTTGCGGCCACGCGCCTGATCTTCCTTTCTGCGGCGCACGCGCACCTGCGCGACCAGGACCGCAGACCTAGGGCACCGGCCAGGGCATCCACGGGCGCGGCCGGGGAGCTCGGAGCGCGATCGTGAAGGTAGCAAACACGAACGGGAAGGTGTGACATGACTACCACACAGCTCGCCGCGACGCGACTGAACCTGAATGCAGCACGGTGCGAGGCGTTGTTCGCCTCCGGGCTGCAGCCGTCAGACGCCCCGACCGCCGACATGGTCGCCGAGGCAATCAACTGCACCGTGCAGCAGGTCGGCATCAGCGGCTGCGTTGGAAAGCTGGCGCAGGAGTTCGGCGACCATCCCGATACGGCCGCCGAGCGAATGCGTTGGGTGCGTCAATTCGCCGGCTGGGCAGCTTTCCGCCCTGACGGCCATCATGCGTACCAGGCGACGGGTAGTGAAAGATGAACGAGACATGTGATCGGTGCGGACCTGCGGTCCGGGCGGTTTACCGTGCGGCCAGAAGCGGCGAGCTTTACCTTTGCGCACACTGCGCGATTGAGCTATCGACGGCGCTGTCCGCACAAGGATGGACCATCTGGCGTAGCAACGATTATGCGCTCGCGCCGCAGACTTAAACAGGATAGATCCCAAGGTGGCTATTCATCCGCCACCTCCCGTTTCTTTCGAGAGGAACCTTCAATGCTATTGACATTTGATTCCGCAAGCGATCTGGCGCAAGCACTTCGGCGCGCGGCCGATGCGCACGGGCAGCACGAGGAGCAGACCGGACGCCCGGACGCCGACTGGCCGGACTGGTACGGGCTGTACCTCGAACTAGAGCAGGCCGGACTCGAACATCTGCTCAGTCCGCCTCGCCTTGAGGGCGCGACTGTTCCGGTGGCGATCGTTACCAGCCGCACCGAGGCGGAACTGATCGTCGGCATGTTGCGCAATTACGACTTGAGAGCAGTCGTATCGGCAGACGATGCCGGAGGACAGGACCCGGCGCTGCAGAACCAGGGTGTCCGCGTGCTGGTTGTGCCCTCCGATGAAGCCGCGGCCCGTCAACTCCTGGCCGCCGCCTGGGACACCTCCCCGGAAGCCAGTCACGGAACGCTTTCCAGCGCGGACGAGCAGGCTTCTCTGAGCCGGAACGAGCCTGTTGATGCCCCAATGCCGTTTAGCTTGTGCTGATCGGGTCTTTTAGCTGCTGGGTTTCCAGGTTGGGGAGCCTGATCGTGGGCGGCCCGTTGTGACGGGCCGCGTGGTCTTTCGGTGTCTTGAGCGCGTACCTGCTGGTGCGCCAGCGTTTGACGACGCGGGGGCAGGTGCGGTGGCGGACGGGGTTGAGGTTCCTTTTCCTGGTCATCTCGGCTATCGCGCGGGCGAGGAGATCCTCAGCCTGCTGAGGGGGGAAAGGCCGAGCCGACGGCCCGGCGGACGATGCGGACGGCCTTGGTGAAGCTGACCCGGCCGGGGTCGATCCAGGCGGCCGCGGCGGCGTCGCAGATCAGGGCGCTGACGGCCCAGGCGGTCAGGAGGTAGCCCCAGATCTCCTGCCGGACCAGGTCCGGGCTGCCGGACCGCAGGACCCTCCCCGGTCCGCGCAGGACGGTCTTGACCTGCGCGTTCGCGGTCTCGTGCTCCCACCGGGAATGGTAGGCCGAGGCAAGAACCGGGGCCGGGGCGGCCTGCCAGCCGGTGACGGTGGTGACCAGGGCGATCAGCCCGTCCTCGCCGTCCCGGTCGGTGACCTCGTACTCCACCACCCGGACATGCCGGGCCACGCCGGGGTCGAGGTCCTCCCCGCGGCGGGCCGCCTCGACCAGGCCGGCCCGGCGGGCGCCCTTGACGGACGTCTTGACCAGGACAGACCGGTAAGAACCGTCAGGCAGCAGTTCCAGGACCGGCAGCCCGACATCGTCTTTCACCCGCCACAGCAGGTCAGCGCCGGAACCGGCGGCCGCGCACCAGTCGTCCCAGCCGTAGAACAGGCGGTCCGCGAGCAGCAGCCAGCCTTCCTCCAGCCGCGGGTAGAGCGTCCGGGCCAGGGACTGCTCCCCGCTGCCCTTAGCCGCCGACGGGCCCATCGCCGCGAGCACCGGGGCCCGCGACCCGCACTCGCAGACCGTGACCAAGCGCACCTTCGGGAACGGGCCGTCGTTCGCCCCCGCGCCGAACGCCTCCCGGTTCGCCGGCGTGTCCGGCACATCCAGCTCCGTCCCGTCGATGCTCATCAGCCGCCACGGCCCGAGGAACGCGCCCCCGCCGTCCAGGCCCGCGACAGGTACGGCGACCTGCGAGAACAACTCGGCCACCGGCTCAGGGCCGAGCCGGTGCCGGGCCTGCGTGACCGCGCCCTTCGTCGACGGCTCCCACCGCTCGTCCCACGACCCCCACGACCGCAGCGCCCCGGTCAGCCGCTCGACGACCTCCTCGTAATCCTCATCGGCGAACAGCGCCAGCGCCATGACCAGGTAGACCACGACATGCGGCGGGAGCTTCCCGCCCCGCCGCCGGGCCTCCTTCCCGGTCGCCGCGACAGCGTCATCAACCGCGTCGCGGGGCACCCGCGACGCGAGAACGCCCAGCGACACCACGTCCGTCAGCACCTGCCCAGCCACGACACCAGTCTCCGTCACGACCAGCGATCATGCACCGAACCACGCGTCCCAGCAGCCCGAACACCGAAACCCGGATCAGCCAGCTGGCAAGCTAAACGGCATTGGTTGATGCCCCGACCAGGGCACGGGCCAGGGCTTCCACAGGCGCGCCGGGGCCGACCGGAGCGCGATCGTGGTGGTAACGGCATCGGCTGATGCCACCGACCAAAGGAACCAGAGGAGCTTAAAGATCGTGGATATGAAGCTTGAAGTCGTGGTGGTACCCGTCTCCGACGTCGACCGGGCGAAGGACTTCTATAAGGCGCTGGGATGGCGGCTGGACGCGGACTTCGTCATCAGTGCCGACTTCCGGGTGGTGCAGCTGACGCCGCCCGGCTCGCAGTGCTCGATCATCATGGGCACCGGGATCACGTCGGCGGCGCCCGGCACCCTCCAGGGTCTGCAGCTGACCGTCGACGACATCGAGGCGGCCCGGGCCGAGCTGGCTGACCACGGCGCCGACGTCAGCGAGGTGTTCCATGACGCGGGCGGGGTGTTCCACCACGCCGGGACCGAAGGACGGGCACCCGGCCCGGACGCCGAGCACAGCAGCTACGCCTCGTTCGCTTCGTTCAGCGACCCAGACGGAAACGGCTGGCTGCTGCAAGAGGTGAGGCAGCGGGCTCCGGGGCGGTAACGGAACCATTCGCCGAGCTTGCCGGACCGGGCCACATGGCTGCCGATCGCCGGACCGGTCCGGATCGATAACAGACCGAAAGCACTGGAGGAATGAGCGATGGAACTGACAATGACCGACCGGCTGACCGATGCGCTACAGCGCGCCGCGGCCGCGCACGGCTTGCACGAGCAGGAACTCGGCAGGCCTGACCCTGACTGGCCGCAGTGGTACGCCGCGTATATGGCACGCACACTCGAGGCGGACGGATACCGGCTTACCAGGTCGGACCCGCACTAGCGGGCAGCGCGATACGGTCCGCTAGGGGGGCGCCATCGGCGCCCCTTTGGCGTTGCGCCAGAGCTACGCGAAGGTATCTCGCAGCTGGTGGCGCGCGGTGATGCCGAGCTTGGGGAAGATGCGGTACAGGTGAGACTGAACGGTGCGCGGTGACAGGTACAACCGCTCTCCGATGATGCGGTTGGTTCCCCCGGCCGCGGCCAACTGGGCGATCTGCAGCTCCTGGGGCGTCAGCTGTGCCCAGGCCTCAGGCGAGCGCTGGTCGGGTTGGTCCCCGCTAGCACGAAGTTCCTGGCGAGCGGTCTGGGCCAGCTCGGGGAAGGCCAGCGCCTGGAAGCTGTCCAACGCCGCGCGCAACGGGGTGCGCGATTCCGTCACCCGGCGCTGGCGGCGAAGCCATCTGCCGTACCAGAGAAGCATCCGGCCCCGGTAGCACGGCCAGTTAGCCAGGTCGGTGCCCAGCGCCTGCTGATAGAGGGCTTCGGCGGCATCGTCGCTAGCAACCATCGCCCGTGCGTATCCTGCCGTGGCCCGCAACAGGGAGCCGGACGTCCCGGCCGCCAGGGTTTCCAGCTGGTCGAGGTAGGCCTCGGCCGTGTCGTTCTGGCCGGTACGAGCGGCGGCCTCAACCAGATCCGATAGTCCCCATGCGCCGATGAACGGATGGTAGGCGGTGTCGGCCGGATCGAGAGTCCTCCGCAGCTGCTCGAAACCCTCGGCATAATGCTGATGTGCCACCGCCCGGCGACCGCGGACGAACTGGACCAGGGCGAGCATTGGGGTCGCGCCCATCGGCACGATCAGCGCTTCCGCCTCGCGGGTCAGGGTTTCTGTCACGCGCAGGTCGCCCCGCTCCGCGGCGATCGCTGCCTTGGCCAGCTGCGCGGCCACGACCCAGCCGGTTTGACCAGTCTCCCGGGCCAGGGCGATGCCTTCCTCGGCGGCCGACACGGCCAAGGGTTCCCTCGCCAGGTGGACGGCCGCCCACGCCTGGTTGGTGAGCGCCTGGGCAAGTTCGCGCAGCTGACCTTGGGCCCGGAGCCCGTCCACGGCAACGGTCAGGAATACCAACCCCAAGTCGTAAGCCCACACCGCATTGGCGGCCACGCCGATCAGATGCGTCCCGGCAGGATCTGAGACGTCGGGCTTCAGGCGTGAAATCCGGTCGATCACGCGGCACCCGTTTTTCGCCGGGTCAGCCTGAGCGAGGACGACGAGCAGCCTCGGGTTATTGTCCGGTACGGACAGTCGCTCCGCGGCCGCCACGACTAGATCCCTGGTCTGGGGATCAGGATTCCACCGCCAGCAGCGCTTGGCGGCGACCTCCAGGGCATCCAGGGCACGGTTGGTCTCACCGATCGCTTGCAGTTGCCCGGCGATTTCCACCAGCGTGGCAATATGCGCCGTTCCCGGCCAGGCGGTTTCCAGCTGGAGCTCGAGCATGTAACGGAGCAACACTTGCTCGGGCGGCCCGAGGGCGAGACGCTGCGCATCACGCACCAGGCCACCGCTGGCATCGAGATCGCCGAGCTCATAGGCGAGCCAGGCGGCTCGAAGGAGTAGCCGGCCGCGCGGAAGATCCTGGCTGGTGAGCCGGGCGGCACGGTCGAGGGCCGCGACGGCGACAGCCGCCGCACCGCGCTGGCAGGCCCGGTCAGCCAGCGCCTCGAGCTCCGCGGCGATCCGGTCGTCCGGACCGTCCGATGAAGCCGCCAGGTGCCAGACGGCGCGATCGGGATCGCCACGGTAGACCTGCGACAGGGCCTGATGGGCGGCACGCCGTTCGGGAGCCAGGGAACGCTGGTAGACGGCGGATCGCACCAGCGGGTGACGGAACCGCAGGCCATCGCCATCGACCGTGACGGCCCCCGCGGCTTGAGCGTCGGCCAGGGCTGCGACCCCGATCGTTCCGCCTCTTGGTCCTTCGAGGATCGAAGCCGCAGTTAGGATCCGCTCCTGGTCACCGCCGTCGTCGAGGGCGGCGACCAGCAGCAGGGTGTGAACGGACGCGGGCAGGCCGGACAAGCGTGCGGCGAATGCGCGCTCCAGCCGTTCGGTGAGCGGCAGCGGTGTGGCCCGAGTCGGATCGAAGCCCGACGCGGCCGCCCGGGGCAGCTCGGTTAGCGCCAGGGGATTGCCGCACGCCTCGGCCAGAATCAGCCGGCGAAGACCGGACTCCAGACCTGGGGCGTTGGCGTCGAGCACCGCTGCGGACGAGGCGTCGTTCAGCGGTTGGAGCCGGAGTTCCGGCAACTCCGCCTGGTCGATCCACGGCGCGGACCCATCACGGACCGCGAACAGCATGACGATCGGCTCGAGCTCTAGCCGACGGGCCACGAACGTCAGGACGTTGCAGGTGGCGACGTCCAGCAACTGGGCGTCGTCGATCACCAGCAGGAGAGGCGCGGCGGCCGCCATCTCCGACAGCAGGTCGAGCGAGGCCAGCGCGATCAAGAAGAAGTCTGGCGCAGCCGCCTCGCGCAGACCGAAGGCGGCCTGGATCGCCGCTCGCTGGGGTTCCGGGAGCCGGTCGAGAGAGCCGAGAACGGGGCGCAGCAGCCGGTGCAGGCCGGCGAAAGCGATGTGGGCTTCCGACTGAAAACCCGCGGTCACCAGCGTGGCCAGACCATGATCAACCGCGCTGCGGCGCGCCGCCTGAAGCAGCGCCGACTTGCCCATACCCGGATCACCGCGGACCACGAGCGTGCTGCCCCGGTCGCTGACCGCCAGCAATCGCTCATCGAAGAGGGCAAGTTCGTGCTCACGGCCCGCCAGCGCTTGTGCTGCCGACATGCCCCCCCACTCCGGGAAACCACCAGCGGTTAGTGACCCTCGCAAAGCAACCGCAAGGGTCCGCGTTCTTCCGGCTGAAAGGGCGTCCCCGCCATGGCCCACGTTACTGGTTCACCTGCCAACGATCCATCCTTGACTGCACCGGCCCCTACATACCCAATTCGTTGAAGAGATTGAGCCAGATCTCGCTGCGGGTCGGGAACGCGGGAATCGCGTGCCTGAGCCGGGTGAGGGGGACCTCGCCGACGATGGCGATGGTCGCGGCGTGCAGGAAATCGGCCACTTCGGAGCCGGTGATGGTGACGCCGACGATGACCCCGCGGTCCTCGTCGATCAGGAAGCGGCTCGTGCCGCGGGCGCCGTGACCGTAGAACGAGCCGCCGGCGTTACCCGATGTGGGCACGTCGACGACGCGGACGCGCAGCCCCGCGGCCCGCGCGGTCCCGGTGGTGTGGCCGACGGCGGCGACCTGCGGATCGGTGAAGATGACCCGCGGCGAGCGCGGGCCGTCGGCGAGGTGCTCAGCCGTCATGTCCTGGCCGAGAATGCGGGCGGCGGCGATCGCCGCCTGGTACTTGGCCATGTGGGTGAACGGCGCGCGCCCGTTGAGGTCGCCCACCACGTACAGCCAGTCGCGGCCAGGCACCCGCCCGAACGCGTCGACCTCGAGGTAGCCGTCCGGTTCGATGCCCACGCTCTCCAGCCCGAGCCCGGATGACTGCGGGACGCGGCCGACGGTGACGAGCAGTTCGTCGCCCGTCACGGTGTTGCCGTCGCCGAGCAGAACGGTGACCGTATCGCCGTCCCGGCGGACCGATGTCGCCTTCTGGCCGGTGCGGATGTCGACGCCCTGCTCGGTGAGGGCGTCGGTGACCTGCTCGCACGCGAACTCCTCCTCACGCGGGAGCAGCCGGTGCTCGCCCTCGATCAGGGTGATCCGCGCACCAAGCGAGCAGTAGGCCTGGCTCAGCTCGGCGCCGGCCACCCCGCCGCCCAGCACGACCAGGCTCGCCGGAATGGTCCGCGCGGTCGTCGCGTCCCGATTCGTCCACGGACGCGCGTCGGCGAGTCCGTCGATCGGCGGTAGCGCGGGGGTGGTGCCGCCGGCCAGGATCACGGCGCGGCGCGCCTCGATCGTCACGTCGCCGACGACCACGCGCTTGTTGCCGTCCAGCCGGCCCCAGCCGCGGAACAGCGTGATGCCGCGCTGCTTGAGCCACGGCAGCTGGGCACCATCGTCCAGGTAGTTGATGATTTCGTCACGACGATCCAGAACGGCACTGCGGTCGAGCACTCCGGTCATCGCCTGCGCCGTGCCGGGCACCCGGCGTGCCTCGGCGAGGAGCTCACCGGGACGCAGCAGGGCCTTCGAGGGCATGCACGCCCAGTAGGAGCACTCGCCGCCGACCTTCCGGTCTTCCACGATCGCGACCTGCAGGCCGGCGTCGGCGAGCCGCCCGGCCACCACCTCGCCGCCGGGTCCGGCGCCGAACACCACGATGTCGTAGCTGCGGTCGATGTCCATGATCTCTGCTCCTTGGCTTCCGTGGTCAATGGCCAAAGGCCACTGATCACACGGTCGCGCCCCGGGCCGCCCCGCCGCGCCTGTGGGGGCACTGGCCTCTGCCCTGGTCTGGCGGTTCTGGCGTTCCGTTGTTTCCCGCGGCAGGTCAGGTGCTGCTCAGCGCCTCGTGGAGCTGTCTGCGGGAGCTGATGCCGAGCTTCGGGTACACCTTGTGCAGGTGCCACTCGACCGTGCGCGGGCTAATGAACAGCTCGGCGCCGATCTCTGGGTTGGTGCGTCCGTCGCCGGCGAGCCGGGCGATCTGGGTCTCCTGCGCGGTGAGCTCCTCGCGTGGCTCGGCGTAGTGCTGCTTGGGTACCGTCTCGCCGGTCACCGCAAGCTCGCGGCGGGCGCGCTCGGCGAACCCCTCTACGCCCATCGCGGTGAGCATCTGGTGGGCCGCGCGCAGCTGCTCGCGCGCGTCCACCCGCCGTCCTTCGCGCCGCAGCCATTCGCCGTAGAGCAGGCGGGCGCGGGCCAGATCAAGGCGGACCCGGGTCCGGCCGAGCCGCTCGATCGCCTCGGCGTAAAGGTTCTCCGCTGTGTCGCCCTCGCTCAGCTGGGCGCGGGAGCGGGCCTCCATGCCCAGGGCCCAGTCGGTGCCGCTGGCGCGCGCCGTCTCCGCCAGCTGCTGCAAGGCCTCGGAGGCACGCCCGGTCTGGCCGCAGCGGACACCCGCCTCAACCAGCTCGGCCAGCGACCACTCCCAGAATCCGAACTGTTGCGGCGGGTCCTCGCACACCTGCCGGGCGGCGGCCAGCGCCTGCTCATACCGGCCCAGGCCGTTGCCCAGCACCGCGCTGGCCCACCGCGACACGGTCACCCACAGTCCATCGCCACGCGGTACGACCTCGCTCATCCGGGCGCCGATCAACTCCTCAACCTTGTCCCCCTGGCCCGACAGCGCCGCGAGGGCGAGGGCACCGTAGGGCGCGAAGTTACTCCCGGTCGCTTCCCGGACGGCTTTCATCTCCTCGACCAGGGACGCCGCCGCGGCCAGCTCGCCGGCAAACAGGTGGACGAAGACGCGTGAGGCCAGAGCGAGGGGAAGGTCGCTGAGCGCGCCGGCCTGGCGTGCGATCTGCACGTGCCGGGTGGCCAGGACGTGCCAGCTCTGGTCGTCCCACAGATCCGCCGCGGTGAGCGTCGCGAGCCAGAGCCAGCGCAGCCCATCAGTGGCTGAGACGTCCTCGCAGCAGAAGGCCTGGAGCGCCCGCCTGGAGATGGGCACCGCAGCCGGGTACCCGTCCGTGAACAACACGGCGCGGCCATCCAGCAGCCTGTCGCCGTTGCGCGGCTGAGGTGACGGCGGTACCCCGCGCGCGGCCCTGGCCACCTCCCGCACGCCGACGTCGCCGGCCAGCTGACCCACGAACATCGTGGCGGAGAACGCCTCAAGATAGGTATCGCGGGCGAGGGTGGCATCGAGCGGCTCAAGTCGCTTGGCCGCCGCGAGCAGGAGCGCCGGAGCGGCACCACCCCGGCCCGAGCTGAATGCGATCTGCCCGCGCAGCAGATCCGCGCGGGCGCGCTGGAGTTCGTCCAGCGGGCCTGCCTCCGCCATGGCCAACAGACCAAGCGCAGCGTCGGCGGCACCAGCCTGGTGCTTGGCCTGCGCCGCGGCCAGCGCGCGCGCGGACCGGCGCGGCCGTTCTGGCGTCAGCGCGGCGGCCCGATCGAGGAAAGCGGCCGCGGCGGCGAGGCCGCCGCGGGCCTGGGCCCGGCTGGCTGACTGCTCAAGCTCGGCGGCTACCGCCTCGTCGCGTCCCGCGGCCGCGTGAGCGCGATGCCACGCGCGGCGGTCGGGATCCAGAACCGGATCGGTGACCTCGGCCAGCGCGGCGTGCACGTCCCGCCGGTCCCGCACGGACGCCGACCGGTAGGCCGCCGAGCGGACCAGCGGATGCCGGAACCGGACCCGCGGACCAGCCTCGATCAGCCCGGCCGTCTGAGCCGGGGCCGCCGCGTCGGGCCCGATCCCGAGCCGCCCTGCCGCGCGCCACAGCAAGGTCACGTCGCCGGCTCCCTCGGCCGCCGCCGTCAGCAGTAGCCGCCTGGTCTGGGCCGGAAGCGGCTCAAGCCGCCGGACGAAACCCTGCTCGATCAGGCTGGCCAGCGGCTTGGTGCCGGGCAGCCCGAACCCGCCCGCCAGCTCCGCCGGGGTCAGCCCGCGGG
>Ga0302181_10001531_pt1 | contig 17108 bp, 17 predicted proteins | sample I_Palsa_E3_3_FD_198786 | JGI IMG/M metagenome (GOLD analysis project Ga0302181, IMG submission 198786) | Peat permafrost microbial communities from Stordalen Mire near Abisko, Sweden - I_Palsa_E3_3 | ecosystem: Environmental > Terrestrial > Soil > Palsa > Peat permafrost | place: Sweden...
CCGCGGCGATCGCGACGGGGTCTGCGACGCGCCAGAGACGATGGACGGTGCCGTCAGAGTCGGTCACCTCGCCCCACGGTGCCTGCGCGGTGGCCGGCGAAAGCGCCTCCCAGGCCGCGTTGGAGGGGTCCGAGAACAGCGAGAAGATCGGTGAGATGTTCGCGCGCGTGGCGCGCGTCAGACGCAGCCGGTCCTCCTTCGGGCCGGGATGCGTGCGCTCGTGCGGTCGCACGCGCCCAGCGCCGTACTCCTCGATGCGAACCCGGCAGAAGAAGCCGTGCCGCGTGAGCGTGCGCCCGTCGGGCCCGGTGTAGTCCTGCGTGTGAGCCCACACCGCCGTCTCGCGGTCACGGACCAGCGCGCCCTGCAACTGCCAGATCTCAAACAGCTCGCCCGCGGCCGCGTAGGGGTCGGGCTCGCCCCGCGGCAGGTCCACAGCGGCGACGTTGAACGGCGAGCGCGCGATCAGCGCAGCGCGCTGCTCGTTGTCGATCACGTCATACGGCGGCGCGACGACGTCCGCCAGCGCGCCGACCACAGAGGGGTCGTAATGAAGCGCGCGGAGCGGTTGCACGTCAGCCATGGCGGTGGCGAGCCTAGCAGCGAGACGCAGACACCATCGAGGACGCGGCTGAGAGCGCCACGGGCAAGCTCGTGCGTGCAAACTGCCACGCAGGCCCTAGTCTTAGAGGTTCACGGGACGTGGCGCAGTCTGGTAGCGCACCGCGTTTGGGACGCGGGGGTCGCCGGTTCGAATCCGGCCGTCCCGATCTGCAGCCGGTTGCAGGGCGAGGCTTCGGCGGTCGGGACTGCCTCGCGGCGCAGAGGGACTGAGCCGCGGCCAAAGGGACTGCGCCGCTCGCCGATGATCCGTCAGCCGGTCATGCGCGTAGTCCCATCATCAGCCCGTTTCGAGCGGGCATGGATACCTACCGCGGGAGCTGAGCCGCATCATGGGTTTGGACAATCCACTCCACATCGCCGTGCTTGTGTTCGTTCTGGTGTTCGTCTTCAGGGCGAGGCGACTGCCCGAGCTGGGTAACGCGTTACGTGCCGCCGTACAGGGGTTCACTCAGTCGCTCCGCGGCGAGAAGCCGCCGCGTCCGATCATCGTCGAACAGCGTCCGCCCGCCGCGACGGCCCTCGAGACTCAGGCCACGGCGTATATCCTGGTGCCCGTCGCCGAGCCGGGCACCGCGCATCCCGACCACGTCCCGGACGGCGTTCGTCGCCTGCGATGACTCGCGGTTCGCGGCAGCGCAGGTCCGGTGGAGCGTGCTGTTCGCTCCTGGCGCGCCGGCTCGGACCGACGGCCGTTCCGCTGATCGCGCTACTCGGAGCCCTGATCGGAGCCGCGGGCGCTTCCGCGCAGGAAACGGGCGCCTCGCTCGCGCTCTCGGGCGTTCCGGGAACGATCACGCTTCCCAGCAGCTTCACGATGACCGTCAGCGGATCCACCGGCGGCGCATCGGACGCGGTCATCTACCCCGTGTATGGTCCGGCGCCCTGCGCGGCGACGTTGGAAGCGCAGCTGGCTGCGGGCCCGGACGAGGTGCTGACGAGGCTCGAACTCAACGAAGGGACGGTGCCCGGCCTCACGGGCGCCTTTGCCATCCAGGTCCAGGGCATCGGTAAAGCTGTGAGCAGCCCCGGTCAATACAGCGTCTGCGTGTTCATGGAAGCGTCGGCAGAACCCGAAGCCGTCGAAGCTCTCGAAGAAGAACAGCTGATAGCGGCGGCGTCGGGCACATTCACCGTGCTCCCGTCCCTCACGAGCATGGCACCCACCATCAATCTGGCCGGGCTGCTTGGGATTCGCCCGGCCGGCGGAATACGATGTGTCGTGCCCCGCGTCAGGGGCAGGAAGCTCGATCCAGCCAGAAGACTCCTCGTCAGGGCCCACTGTGCCGTGGGCAGGGTCCGGAGGGTTCGATCCAAGCATGTGCAGAAGGGGCGCGTGATCTCGCAAAGCCGTAGGGCTGGCCGCTCACTCCCCGGCGGTGCAGAGGTCGGTCTGCTGATCAGCGCGGGGTGAGTGCGTACGGAGTCACCGATCGTCCGCCTGTGCGTCCTCCGGCGGATCGAGCGTTTGCAGGTTAATGGTTAATTCTCGGGCCGGTGCGCGCCGCACGGTGGCGTTTTCGCGCCTCTCGAGCTCATGCCGTGAACGGTGCGCGCTGCCGTAATCGCAGAGCATCCCGATGGTCTAGACGTTTGCACGATACGCAGGTGAGGCGCTCACAGATCATCAATTCAAGAAGCGCGCAACGCCCTCGTAACTGCGAGAAGATCGCGCAAATTGGCGGTTTTTCTCTGTTAGATTCACCCGAAGTTGGCCTCTGTCAACTTCCGAAAACGACAGGAGATTAACCATGAAAAAGTTGAACCGTCGCTCATTCCTGCAGAGCCCCTTTCGTGGCTCGGCTGGAATTCCCGCGGTCAGTGGGGTTCCAGACGCAGCGCTCGAGGAGGGCACCAGCAGGCGCGCGTTTCTCCAGGGCACCGCGGGTGCCGCGGCCGGTGCGGCCGTGATCCTCGCAACACCCAAGGTCGCATCGATCGCGCTCGACGCTCCCGGCAGCAGCGTGCCGGCAGCGGTCGTCACAAAGGCCTCTGGTCCGGCCCCGAAGGAGCCGGTCACGGCCTACGTGCATGACGCAGCTCGCGGTGAGGTGACCGTGCTTTCCGGCACAAAGGAGACCACCTACAAAGACCCAGTGCTCGTGAAGCGGCTGCTCGACGCAGCCCACTGAGCCATCCGACAACCAAGAAAGGCGGAAGAACCTAAATGTCATCGCATCGCGAGGCGCCGGAGGTCAGCAAGGACCCCGTCGTCGACAACACAGACACGTACGCGTTCGTTAGCCCGGACAGCCCGAGTACCGTCACGCTGATCACCAACTACATTCCGGCGGAGGTCCCGGCCGGCGGTCCCACCTTCTACGAGTTCGGCAACGACGTTCTGTACAAGATTCACATTGACAACGACGGCGACGGAGTCGCAGACATCGTCTACGAGTTCAGCTTCGAAACCGACATTGTCAACAAGAACACGTTCCTCTACAACACGGGGCCGATCGGCTCGCTCGACGACCCGAATTGGAGCAAACGACAGAGCTACAGCGTCACCCGCAAGGACCGCCACGGCGCCAAGGAGATGGTCACGGGCCTCGCCTGTCCGCCCTGCAACATCGGCCCGCGTTCGACGCCGAACTACGCCACCCTTGAAAAAGAAGCGATCCACTCGCTGGCAGGAGGCCACAAGGTGTTCGCCGGACAGCGCAACGATCCGTTCTTCGTGGACATCGGATCGATCTTCGACCTGGCCGACCTGCGCCCGATCGAGGAGCTACACGTGATCCCCACGGCGGCAACGCTTGGTGTGGACACGCTCGAGACGGTCAACTGCCACACGATCGCGATTCAGGTCCCGATCTCAGAGCTGACGGCCGACGGCTCCGTGCCGACGAACGTGATGAGCTCAAAGGCGGTACTCGGCGTGTGGGGCTCGGCGAGCAGGCGCAAGGTGCGCATCGACGGTGAGCAGGGGGTCTCCGAGGCCGGTCCGTGGGTGCAGGTCTCGCGGCTGGGAAACCCGCTGGTCAACGAGGTGCTGATCCCGATGGCCGACAAGGACGCCTGGAACGCGGTGCATCCGAGCGACGAAAAGGCGTTCCTGAAGTTCTTCCAGCGCCCCGAGCTGTCGAACCTGCTGCCGGTGCTCTATCCCAAACAGTTCCCCCACCTGGAAGCGTTCACCGCCACGCGCGAAGACATCGTGGCGATCCTCGGCACCGGCCTCCCGGCCGGCATCGTCCCGGGCTTCCAGAACGCGAGCAACAAAGGCGTGTTCGCCGACATGCTGCGCCTGAACGTCGCGGTGCCGCCGGCAAAAACACCGAACCCGCTCGGCGTTGTGGGAGGCGACCTGGCTGGATTCCCCAATGGCCGGCGTGTCACCGACGACGTCACCAACATCGAGCTCAAGGCGCTCGCAGGCGCCACCATCCCGCTCGTGAACAAAAGCTTTGTTCCCGATGCGGCGGTTGGTGACGTAGAACAGGGCATCACTCCGTTGGCCACCCGCACCCAGGCTACGTTCCCCTACGCAGCCACGCCGCACGGCGGGTTCCAGTTCCCCAGCGACACGGAATAGAGAAAGGGGTCTTGAGAAATGCACGCGCACGGCGACAGCCATGATCATGGCGATGGGCGGGGTCATAGCCATGGGGCGAGCGGTGAGAACTACGCCGCTCGCCCGCATCCCGAGCACGTCGTGCTGGACATCGGCGGGGACATCGGCGCGCTGATCGTTCACACCGACGCCGCCATGCACGGCGTCGAGGTGGAGATCAGCGCCTCGGGTCAGGACGATCGTCGCACTCACAAGGACGTACTGGAGCGTGAGATCAACGGGCGTCCCGCCTACACGGCGGTGTTCGACAAGATCCGCCAGGGCAGCTACACGCTGTGGGTCGACGACGTCGCGCGCGAGCGCGGTGTCGTCGTCAGCGGCGGGGCGATTTCAGAACTCGACTGGTCGGTCGCGCCGCTGCTGGCGAGCTGAGTGTTGAAGCTGAACCACGGTTGCCTTCGGCGCCGGTCCCCGTGAAGCGGGTGGGCCGGCGCCGGACGTGGTTAACGTGGGTGGCAGCGAGCGCCTCATGGGGCCGTAGTCTACGGGCCATCTCCGCCCAGGCCGAGAGCCCCTAGCCGTGCCTCACGTGTCTCAGCACGATCACGTCGAGGATCCGGGCCACGCTGCTGGCCACATCGTCAGGGAGCACACCCACGACGGCGCTCATGGGCATTCCCACGGGCTCATCGACGACAGCATCAAGCGCTCGCGCGACGGCATTCGGGCCGTCTCGCTGTCGCTCGCGATTCTTGGGCTCACCGCGATTGCCCAGACGATCGTGTTCATCGCCAGCGGCAGCATCGCGCTGCTGGCCGATCTGATTCACAACTTCGGCGACGCCCTCACTGCGGTGCCCCTGGGGATCGCGTTCGCGCTGCGCTCCCAGGTGGCCGAGCGGCGCGCCGGCCTGGCGGTCGTCGCGGCGATCTTCATCAGCGCGTGCGTCGCCGGGGTGGAGGCCGTCATTCGCCTGATCCATCCGTCGGCCCCGACGCACCTCGCGGTGCTCGCGCTCGCCGGCCTGATCGGTTATGCCGGCAACCTGCTTGCAGCGCGCGTCCGCCTGCGTGCGGGGCGGCGGCTGAACAGCGCCGCGCTGATCGCCGACGGGCATCACGCCCACGCCGATGCCTACGTGAGCCTGGCGGTGATCGCGTCTGCGATCGTCGTCGCGCTCGGAGCACCGCGCGCCGATCCGCTCATCGGCCTGGCGATCACGTTCGTGATCCTGCGCATCACCTGGCAGTCATGGGGGGTCGTGCGTGGACAGCTAGACCACGACCACTAGAGCATCGAAGCCGACCGTTCGTGCTCTGCGGGCTGCATACCTCTGCGGGGGCCTAACGCTCTGCGGGGTGCCTACCCGGAAGCGTCGATGCCTTCGGCGGCGACGTCTCCCTGTTTGATTCGCGCGCCCCACTTCTCCTCGACCCGGCCAAACCTCCAGAACGCCAGCGCGCCCGCCCAGCAGACGACGAACATCCCCACGATCACGAAGCCCGCCTTGTTGATGTTAAAGCCGGCCATGTAGCTCCAGAAGCCGCTGTGCAGGCCGCCGAGCTCCATCGGCAACAGGCCGAGCACCTCGACGGTGCCGATGAAGAAGCAGATCGACACCGACAGTCCGGTGATCGCGAGGTTGTAATAGACCTTGCGAACGGGGTTGAAGAAGGCCCAGGAGTAGGCGAAGTTCATGAACATGCCATCGATCGTGTCCATCAGGCACATGCCGGCGGTGAACAGGATCGGCAGGCACATGATCGAGTAGAAGGGCAGGTGCCGTGAGGCCAGCAGGGCTGTCGTCGCCAGCAGCGCAACCTCGGTCGCCGTGTCAAAGCCCATCCCGAACACCACGCCAACGGGGTAGATCTTCCACTCCCTGTCGATCGTCTTCATCCAGCGACCGAAAAAGCGCGACATCAGGCCGCGGTTGTTCAGCTGGCGCTCGAGCTCGGCCTCGTCGTAGTCGCCCTTACGCATGGCGCGGAACACGCGGAATATCCCGGCCAGGATGATCACGTTCAGAAGCGCGATCAGATACAGGAACGTCGCCGAGACCAGCGTCCCGAAGACCCCGCCGAACTGCTCAAGGCCTGAGTTGTGGTTCGAAACGGCTCCGTAGACGGCCTTCTCGGCGACGACGACCCCGACGCCGATCGCGACCACGATCGTCGAGTGCCCCAGCGAGAACCAGTAGCCGATGCTCAGCGGTCGCTTGCCTTCGCTCATCAGCTTGCGCGTGGTGTTGTCGATCGCGGAGATGTGATCCGCGTCAAACGCGTGACGGAGACCGAGCGAATAGGCGAGCCCGGCGACGCCGATTCCAAGGCCCTTGTAGTGGGAGGGCACGACGAATGCGATGAACACACCGAACCCGACGATGTGGAGAGCCGCGATGGTCAGGAACATGAAGCCCGCCCGACGCCGCTCCGCCGGGGTGAGCGTCCCCGCGACCCGCACGATGTACCCGAGCATCCCAAACGGCGCCCGGCTCTCCGTGCTCCCCTGGGTTGAGGGATCCGAGCTCACGAGTGTGCGGCGTGCGGTAGTGGCCGGTCGCTGAGCTCGGCCGCACAGGAGGGGCAGAGGCCGACGATCGGAAAGTGGATGAAGCTGGCTCGGTAGCCGAACTGGTGCTCGATCAGGCCGCGGACCGCGTCGAGCTCCTGGGTTGGCAGCGCTCGGTAGTCGGCGCAGCGCTCGCACGTGAGGTACTCGCGCTCACCGGCCACGGCGAGCGCGTGCAGACCGGGGCCGTGTCCGAGATGGACGTGACGCACCACTCCGATGTCCTCGAGCGCCTGCAGGTTTCGGTAGACCGAGCCGATGTCCGAGGAGGGCACGCGGCCACCGATCCCTTCGGCTATCTGCTCAGCCGACATTGGCCCGTCGGCGGCCAGGAGCGCCTCGAGCACCAGCCGCCGCGCGGCCGACACACGCAGGCCTCGCTGGCGCATCAGCGCCATCGCGGAGCTCAGATCCCGCCTGGGTAGACCGCCCGCGCCGGTCTCCTCACCGAACCCGCCCGTGCCCTGCTGCCCTGCTGAGTAGTCAACCTCTCGAGTGCTCACTGGTAACCCTCCGCTTGTCGGATCGCCGGCATTGCCGAGTTCGTGCCGTTTGAATTCCGTATACGTGTGTCTCGCAGGTAAGGATCACTGGAGCTGTCAACTGCGAGCCGCTCGCAGCTCTGAGCCAGGATCATCCCTTCGACACCCCGAGATCCTCCTTTTTGAGGATGTGGAACAGCAGCGACTCATCGACGCTGTCGAGCATGACAGCGCCGTCCCCATCCTCGGAGCCCTCAGACGCGGTTTTGCTCGAACGCGTGGCTCGCGGTGATACCGGCGCCTACGAACTGATCTACAAGCGCTATCACCGCCCCGCTCACATCCTCGCGAACCGCCTCTGCGGTCGCCACTGCATCGCCGAGGAGGCGGTCCAGGAGGCGCTCCTGTCGATCTGGCGCAATGCCGGCAGCTACACGCAGTCGCGCGGAAGCGCTCGCGGGTGGATCTTCACGATCGTGCGCAACCGCGCGATCGACGCATGTCGTCGCCGAGGGCGCAGCGAGCGCGACGAGGCGGCTCTGGATGGTTTGGAGGAGCACCTCGCCGGCACGGAGTTGACAGACGTGGAAGCCGAGCGGCGTGAACGCAGGCGAGCCGTCCACGGAGCGCTCCGGCGGCTGCCCGCGGCGCAGCGCGAGGCTGTCGTCCTTTCTCACTTCCGTGGCCTCACCAACCACGAGACCGCCACCGTCGTGGGGCGCTCGATCGGAACCGTAAAGGGCCGGATACGGCTCGGTCACGCAAGGCTGCGTCGAGACCTCGTGGCCGTTGCCGGTGTGAGCACGTGAGGCGGGCGCGTGCCAACCGGCGCGCGCAGGCCATCGTGGCCGGATCGGTGAACGCTAGGCCAGGTGGCGGGCGGCGAAGGCCGCTGCCTCCGAGCGGTTTCGCAGCCGGAGCTTCTCGAGGATGTGGCGTACGTGAGTCTTGACCGTCGTCTCGGACACGACCAGGCGCTCGGCGATCTCACGATTGCGCAGTCCCTCGGCCAGCAGCGCGAGAACCTCGCGCTCGCGTGGACTGAGCTCGACCAGCGGATCACCTGCCGAACGCGCGCCGCCGGCGAACTCGCGCAGCATCCGCCCGGCCATGCGCTGGGCGATATGGGGCTCGCCGTGCCCCGCCTCGAGCACCGCCTCCACCAGTTCCGACGGGGGCATGTCCTTGAGCAGGTAGCCCGCCGCGCCCATGCGCAGAGCCGCCCACACATCGGGCTCGTTCTCTGAGACCGTGAGGATGAGAACCTCGACCTCGGGATGGCGGCCGCGGACGGTGGCGCAAGCCTCGATCCCTCCGAGCACCGGCATCTCGAGGTCGAGTAGCACGACGTCCGGAGCGCGGCTCTCGACAAGGGCCAGCGCCTCCCGGCCGTTTGACGCCATGCCCACCACCTCGATGCGAGGGTCGGCGCTGAGCAGCGCCGCTGTGCCCTCGCGCATCAGGCGGTGGTCGTCTGCGACAAGGACGGTCACGGGGCGTTCTGCTGCCATGTTCGGGCAGTATGCTGGCGGGCGATCATGAACGCGAGCCCGTCGTCTGGGTCCACCCCCGAGGGCCTGGCCGGGCGCCTGTCGCCCGACGTCGCGGCGGGGCTGGGTGCGATCGGCCGCGTCGCGGGGGCTCTGGTTTCAGCATCCTCGCTGCAGGAGCTCGCCGAACAGGGCCTTGCCGAGATGCGCGACGCCCTGGATATGGAGGTGGCGACCCTGTATCTGCCGGACGGTCGGGGCCGTCCGCTGCTTCATCGACATGTCACGGCCGCCGGTGGCGACTCCGAGCTGCAGGTTGCGCGCGAGGTGGTGTTCGACGAGGAGGCCTGGCGACTCGCGGTCGCGGGCGGCGTGCCGCTGGTCTTCAACGAGGAGGGCAGCTGGCTGGTCGCCAACCCCTTTCAGCCGGCGGCCAGTTCGTGGCTCGTGCTGCCGCTGCATTCCAATCGCAGCGTGGTGGGCGTCGTGCTGGCCGCCTCGCGCGCGCGCATCGCCCTGGAGCCCACCGAGGCGGCGGTGCTCGCGCTGATCGGTGATCTGCTCACTGCGGGTATCACGACGGCGGGTCTGCGCCAGGTGCTCAAGCAGACCGAGCTCGAGCGCGAGCGTGCCCGGCTCGCGGCGCTGGTCCATGACGGCCTGGCCCAGGATCTCGCGCTCGCCACACGCGAAGTGGCCCTGCTCGAGACGGGGCCGGAGCCGGCGCTGGCCGCGGCAAGCCTTGAGCGGCTCCGCGACGCGGTCGTCTCCGCCCATGCGACGGTGCGGGAACGGCTCAAGGAGCTCGTCGCCCCTGTCCCGCTGGGCGGCGTCCGCGAGGCGATGCGCGACATCTGCGACCGTTTCGAAGCACGCGGCATGGTGCTGCGTCTGCGTGACGATGCGCCCCTCACCCACGTCGCTCCCGCGACGCATGCGGCGGTCGTGCGTGTCCTCACCGAGGCGCTCACGAACGTGGAGAAGCATGCCGGCGCACGCATGGTGAACGTTGACCTACTGGTCGAGGATGAGCGGCTGACGCTCATGATCGCGGACGACGGTGTCGGCTTCCTCGTGGAGGAGGCGGAGGGACCCGAGTCCGGCCATCTCGGCCTCACGTTGATGCACGAGCGCGCCCAGCAGGGCGGGGGCACGCTGATCTTGACTTCAGAATCGGGCACGGGTACCGTTGTCCGCCTTCAGCTGCCCATCAAGTAGCCATCGACCTCGCACTATCCCCCTCCATCGAAGACGGCGCCTGCCCGCACCTCGCCGTCCTTCTGCGGACCGAGTCCGAACTGTTCCCCGTGCTCGCGTCGTTCCTCGCACTGGGGGCCAAGCGCAAGGGTTTCCTGGTCCATCGGGCGATCCAGGGTGACAGCGCCAACGACCGCGCCCGCCTCACCTCCGCCGGGCTGGACGTCGAGGCCCTCGAGGCCAGCGAGCAGCTCGAGATCGTGGAGATCGATCCCGACGAATCCCCTGAGAGCTCAACGCAACCCTGGCAGCACGTGCTCGAGCGGTCGCTGTCCGGTGGCTATACCGCCCTGTGGTATTCACGCTTTGCGGTGGGGCCGGACGACACGGAGTACAGCAACATGCTCCCGTTTGAGCATGCCTGGACTGAGTGCTTCACCGGCCAGCCCGTCGTCACGCTGTGTCCGTACATCGTCGGCGCCCTCAACGGGACGCAGACTCTCGAGCGCATGAGCGAGGTATCTCATGTGCACGAGGGTGTTCTCCTGGCCGGCGATGACGGTCTCACCCTGTTGCGTCCCGGTTCACCATCGCGCTGAGCGCGCCGATGCACCCGTTCGCGGGCCGTTGCCGGCTATTCGTGTGATCCGTATCCGTGCCGCTGACGTTAAGCACCTGACGGCTTGACCAGGGATTCTCCCGGCGGCCGCAATCCGGCACCGATAAAGGAGAAACAAATGACCTATGACATCAATCTCGACGAGATCGACGCCGACGGCGCGATCCGTGAAGCGGCCCACGAGGTATCAGGTGACACGCGCCTGAGCTTCCTGAAGAAGGCGGGAGTCGCCGGTGGTGCGGCGATGACCGGTGGCGCGGTGCTGTCGGCGCTCGCGCCCAGCGCGTTCGCCTCCGGCGGCGGGCGTCCGCCTGCCTCGTTCGGCAAGGGCGATTTCGGCATCCTCAACTACGCGCTCACACTCGAGTACCTGGAGGCCTCCTTCTACAACGGCGCGACCGCGGCGAACCTGCCGCTGAGCTCCCAGGGCGCCGCCTTCCTGAAGGTCGTCACCCGCGATGAGAACGCGCACGTGCAGTTCCTGAAGACGGCGCTCGGCTCAAAGGCCGTCAGCGAACCGAAATTCGACTTCAAGGGAACGAACACGAACGCCGCCATGTTCATGGCAACCGCTCAGGTGCTCGAGAACACCGGCGTTCACGCCTACTCCGGGCAGGCTCTGAACATCACGCACCCCAAGTACGTGAAGGCCGCACTGTCGATCCTCACGATCGAGGCTCGCCACGCCAGCGTGATCGGCCTTCTCAACGAACCTGCAGGCGAACAGATCGCCCCGAACGGTCCGTTTGACACTCCCCTCACCGCCGCTGCCGTGCTCACCGCCGTCAAGGGCACCGGCTTCATCGTCGGCTGAGACACGAGGCTCGCGCCGCCGGCCGCGGGAGATCCCGGCCGGCGGCGCTCTGCCGCCTCGCTGCGAGGGCTCCGCGAGCCCGCGCGGAAATCGCCACGGGGCCTATGATCGCGGGGGTACACGCAGCGAGACCGGATCCGTTTGCGCTCAAGAGCGCGCTTCGAGCGGCGATCGTGATGCCGCTTGCCTTTGCCCTATCGCTGGTCGTGGTCGACGACAGTCAGATGGCGCTGTTTGCGTCCTTTGGTGCGATGGGCCTGCTGGTGTTCGTCGATTTCAGCGGGCCTCCGCGCACGCGTCTGTACGCATACCTGACGCTCGTCGCGGTCGGTGCCCTGCTGATCACGATGGGGACCCTGTGCTCGCACACCACCTGGCTTGCGGCGGCGGTGATGGGCCTCGTTGCCTTCACGATTCTCTTCGGCGGCGTGCTCAGCGACTATGTCGCCGCCGCTCGCGCCGGTGCGATGCTCACCTTCGTGCTGGCGGTGATGGTGCCCGCTGACGCGGCTGCGATCCCCATGCGGCTGGCCGGCTGGGCGCTCGCGGCCGCGCTCTGCATTCCGGCGACGCTCCTGCTGTGGCCGGCGCGCGCACGCAGCGCCGTCCGCCACAGCGCGGCGCAGGCGGCGCGCGCCGTGGCGGGGCTCGTGGATGCGAGGCGCGGGGGCGACCACGCGGCCGCCGATGCAGCGGCGCAGGCCGCGCACACGGCGGTTGTGGCCGTGCGCGATCGGTTCGTCTCGGTGGCTCTGCGGCCCAGCGGAACGGCGGGGCCGACGGCCGCACTCGCTCGTTTGATCGAGGACCTCGGCTGGCTACAGAGAGTTGCCGTTCGCGTCCCGGCTTTCGCCAGTGCAGCGGGCACCTGTCCGCGCGAGCGTGCCGAGATAGAGGCGGAGGCAGCCGCAGCGTTGCGTGAGGTGGCCAGACGGCTCGACGGATCGCCCTCGGACGCGGTTGTCCATCTCGAACGCCTGGAAGCCGCGGACGAGGTGTTCGGACGCGCCCAGCTTGCACACTTCGGACAGATGCGCCCCGGCCGCGACGAGGCCGAGGCAACGGCCGAGCTGGACGAGGCCTACCGCTTACGCCAGCTTGCCTTCGGGACGCTTCAGGCCGGGCGGGATGGCCTGCAGGCGTGCGGCATCCGAGGCGCCGGCGTGCTGGGCGAAACGCCTCGAGCGAGACTCCGCGCGGCTCGCCGGGTCGCTCGGGCCCACGCGAGCCTCAGCTCGGTGTGGCTGCGCAACAGCCTGCGCGGGGCTGCCGGCCTCGCGCTTGCGGTTCTGGTCGGGCGGGTGACCGACCTGCAGCACGCCTTTTGGATCGTGCTGGGCACCCTGTCGGTGCTGCGATCGAGTGCCCTCTCGACGAGCGCCACGGTTGTCTCGGCACTGCTGGGAACGATCGTGGGCATCGTCGTCGGCGGAGCGATCGTGGTCGTTCTCGGAAGCGATCGCGGCGCGCTATGGGCGGTGCTGCCATTCGCGGTGCTGCTTGCTGGATATGCGCCGCAGGCTCTCTCGTTCGCCGCCGGTCAGGCCTCGTTCACGATCGTCGTGCTCGTGCTCTTCAACCTGATCGACCCGGTCGGCTGGAGGGTGGGGCTCGTCCGTGTTGAGGACGTCGCAATCGGCACTGCCGTCAGCCTGCTGGTGGGCGTCCTATTTTGGCCGCATGGCGCGACGGCGCTGCTGCGCTCCTCGCTCGGCGCGGCCTACGTGGCCTCAGCCAACTATCTCGATGCGACGATCACCGCGCTACTAGCGGGCGGCGAGCGGCAGCAGCCCGCCCGCGCCGCCCGCGAAGCGTTCGATACCGCCCAGCTCCTCGACACGGCCGTGCGCGATTACCTTGCCAACCGCGGCTCCGGGCGCGGGCGCCTGCACGATCTGACGGTACTGAGCGCGGGCGCCAACCGCGTACGGCGCGTCGCGCGCCTACTGCAGGACCCCCGCTCGCTCTCTCGCCTGGCACCTGAGGAGGATCAGCTCCCGAGGCTGGCGGAGGCTCGCGACGGCTTTGACGGTGAACGGCACGCGCTCTGCGACTGGTATGCGGCGCTCGGAAGGTCGATCTCGCAGAGGGCGCCGGCGCCCGCCCCTGAGCAGAACGGCAACGCCGAGGGGCTGACCCACACGAGCCGGGCGGTCGTCCTCGAGCGTGCTCGCGGCGACGGCGATCTGCAGCCCGGTCTCGCGATCGCCTGGGCGCAGCGACACCTCGACGTCCTCGCCGAATTTGAGCCGGTGCTGGCCTCGACCTATGAGCGGATCATCGAGTCGGGGAGTGGGGGAGGCGGCGTGCGGTAGCTCGCCGGCGTAACCGACAGACCGATCGGGTTGCGTGTCAGCCGCGCCACCCCGCCGTCGGGGCGCGGGATCTCGACGATCGGTCTCAGCCCGAGACGCTCGGCGAGTGCAAATGCGCTGGCGATGTCGTTGACCTGTCCCGCCGGCACGCCCGCGGTTGAGAGCGCGGTCACCCAGTGTGAGGCAGGGCGAGTCACCAGGCGGGCCTCCAGCTCTTCCCGCAATCGGTCACGATTGGCGACGCGCGCGGTGTTCGTTGAGAAGGCCGCTTCGCCGGCGAGCCCGGGGCAGCCGAGTGTCGCGGTCAGCTGACGAAACTGCTCGTCCGTTCCCACGGCGATGACCAGCTCGCCATCGGCGGCTTGAAAGAGATCGTAGGGCGCGACGCTGCGATGCCCGTTACCCATCCGCGTGGCGACCTCGCCCGCCGCGGTATAGGCCGAGCCCTGGTTCACGAGCGCCGCGAGCAGGCAGGAAAGCAGGTCGAGCTCCACGCGCTGCCCCTCGCCGGTCTGCTCGCGATGGCGCAGCGCGGCGAGGATCCCGACGCTCGCGAACAGGCCGCAGACGACATCCACGAGCGCCACGCCGACCTTCTGGGGCTCACCGTCCTCGGCGCCGGTGATGCTCATCAGACCGCCGACCGCCTGGACCAGGAGGTCGTAGCCCGGTAGGGCGGCGCCGGCTCCGCTGCCGAACCCGGTGATCGAGCAGTAGACGAGCGAGGGGTTGGCCGTTGCGAGCTCCTCGAAGCCGAGGCCGATTCTGTCCATCACGCCGGGGCGGAAGTTCTCCACCACCACGTCGGCGCCCGCGACCAGCCGGCGGGCACGCTGGATGTCGGCGGCTGCATGCAGATCGAGGACGACGCTGGCCTTGTTGCGGTTGATCGACTGGAAGTACGTGGCCATGCCCGTGTCGTCGTAGGGAGGGCCCCACGTTCGCGTCTCATCACCGCTGCCCGGGCGCTCGACCTTGGTGACCTCGGCGCCCAGGTCCGCGAGCACCATCGTGGCCAGTGGGCCGGCCAGCACGCGCGAGAAGTCCACGATCTGAAGGTCTGCCAGCGCGCTCGCCATCCATCTATATATTAGATCTTCGAAAATCCATCGGGCAAAGGAGTGGACAGGCATGGCGAGCACGGCAGCGGCCCCCGCGGCGATCAGCCCCAAGGACTTCCTCGGCATCGACCACCTGCTCTCCGACGAGGAGCGCGACATTCGCGACACGGTGCGCGCGTTCGTGCAGGATCGCGTCGTGCCACATGTCGGCGACTGGTTCGAGGAGGCGCGGTTTCCGACAGACGAGTTGGCTCCCCAGCTCGGCAGGCTCGGCGTCCTCGGGATGCACCTGCAGGGCTACGGCTGCGCCGGGGCCAGCGCGACGGCCTACGGCCTCGCCTGCATGGAGCTCGAGGCCGGCGACAGCGGCCTGCGTTCGCTGGTCTCCGTGCAGGGCTCGCTGGCGATGTTCGCCATCTGGCGCTGGGGCAGCGAGGAGCAGAAGCAGGACTGGCTGCCACGCATGGCGGCCGGCGAGGCGATCGGCTGCTTCGGCCTCACAGAGCCCGACGCCGGATCGGATCCCGGCTCGATGCGCACGCGCGCGCGCCGGGACGGAAGCGACTGGATTCTGCACGGACAGAAGATGTGGATCACGAACGGCTCGGTCGCAGATGTCGCAGTCGTGTGGGCGGCGACCGACGAGGGCACCAAAGGGTTTCTCGTTCCGAGAGGCACGAAGGGCTTCACCACGCAGGACATTCACCGCAAGCTCTCGCTTCGCGCGTCGGTGACCTCCGAGCTGCTGCTCGACGACGTGCGCCTTCCCGAGGAGGCCGTCCTGCCGGAGGTCTCCTCGCTGCGCGGTCCGCTGTCGTGCCTGAACGAGGCGCGCTATGGCATCGTGTGGGGAGCGGCCGGCGCGGCGAGGGCTTGCTTTGAATCTGCCCTCGAGTACAGCAAGGAGCGCATCGCCTTCGGCCGTCCGATCGCGGCGACGCAGATACAGCAGAGCAAGCTCGCGCAGATGGCGCTCGAGGTCAATCGCTCGACGCTGCTGGCGCTGCACCTCGGCCGCCTGAAGGACGAGGGGCGCCTGCTGCCCGAGCACGTGAGCATGGGCAAGCTCGGCAACGTCAACGACGCGCTCGCCGTCGCGCGCGCGGCGCGCCAGGTGCTCGGCGCGAATGGCATAACGCTCGAGTATCCGGTCATTCGCCACATGAACAACCTCGAGTCGGTCGTCACCTACGAGGGCACCGCCGACGTCCACGCGCTGGTGGTCGGCGGGGCGCTGACCGGGATTCAGGCGTTCCGGTGAGCACGGGGGTGCTCGTGGCAGGCGTTCCCGCGACCGCCCAGCAGCATGCGGTCGAGTCGCTGCGCTCGATGATCGTCTCCGGCGCGCTTCGCCCGGCGCAGCGTGTCAACCAGGATCAGGTCGCAGAATCGGTGGGCCTGAGCGTCGCGCCCGTGCGCGAGGCGCTGCGCGTGCTGGAGCAGGAGGGCCAGGTCACCTACCGCCCGCGACGCGGCTACTTCGTCACAGAGCTGCGCGCCGCGGATCTGAAGGAGATCTACGAACTGCGCCAGGTGCTCGAGGAGCGCGCAGCACGGAGCGCTCTGCCCACGCTCGACCAGGACGCCCTCGAGCGCATCTCGCTCGCCGCCAGGGACTGCTACGACGCGGCCGCCGCCGACGATGTGATCGGCGAGCTCGAGGCCAATCGCCGCTTTCACTTCGCGATCCTCGCCTCAGGAGATCAGCCTCACACGATGCGCCATATCCGGCTGCTGTGGGAGTCCACTGAGGCCTACCGGGCCATGTATTACAACTCACCGGAGGAGCGGCGGCGCTCGATCGCCGCCCACGATCAGATCATGGCTGCGATCCACGACGGCGACGCCGATCGGCTGGTCGCCGAGCTGGACGCCCACCGCGAGCGGGCGCTGGCTGTGCTGTGCGGAATTCTGAGCGAGGACGACGAGGCGCGAGACTAGGGGGCGGGGCGTGTCCGCACCTGGGTCAATAACGCCCGAAGCCCGGAACAAGGCCGGGCTTCCATGACGTGACGCCTTCTCCTCAGACGCGCCCCGATCCTCGGGCGGCAGCAAGCCGGTGAGACTGTCTGCTATCCCGCAAGCTATGTCCGATCGGGCGCGGCCGTGTTACCGGCCTGAGACGGGCCTGTTAGGAGTTTGAGAACGTATCGGGGCGCTGGGAGGGCAGGCGACGGGCCTCGCCCGCGACGATGCTCTCGACCTGTCGATTTACCGGCTTCCCGTTCGTCATACAGATGACCACCAACCAATCTCTGAAGGAGGATGCAATGCAATACATGCTTCAGATCTACTCGTCCGAGGCGATGGACGAGTTCGAAAAGCTCTCTGAAGACGAGCGCACGGCGATCACCGGTGAGTACATGGCGATCATGCAGGCCAGTGGCGTGACGGCCGGCGCACAGCTTCAGCCCACGTCGACGG
>Ga0302181_10001538_pt1 | contig 17085 bp, 16 predicted proteins | sample I_Palsa_E3_3_FD_198786 | JGI IMG/M metagenome (GOLD analysis project Ga0302181, IMG submission 198786) | Peat permafrost microbial communities from Stordalen Mire near Abisko, Sweden - I_Palsa_E3_3 | ecosystem: Environmental > Terrestrial > Soil > Palsa > Peat permafrost | place: Sweden...
CGGTTCCGGTCGCGACCCCCGCGTTGATCGTGTCACCAACCCCGTAGTGATCCTCGACCAGCATCAGGATGCCCGCCAGGTAGTCACGCACCAGGTTCTGCGCGCCGAAACCGAGCGCCACGCCCAGGACGGTGGTGCTGGCCAGCAGCGGCGCTAGGTCGAAGCCGAGAATTCCGAGGATGGTCAGCGCCGCGACGCCGAACACGATGGCCGAGATCGCGCTGCGCAGGATCGAGCCGAGGGCCCGGGCCCGCTGCGCCCGGCGCTCCGAGCCGGCCGCGTGCACCGCCACGGCCGCCTTGTGTACCCGGCCGTTAGGAGCCACCGGCAGCGTCGCGGTGGCGGCGCGCTCGGCCATCCGGTTGAGCAGCCGGCACAGGGCGGTCCGAACCAGCAGCGCAAGGATGACGATGAACAAGATCCGGCCCACCCGGCTGGCCGGGCCGGCCAGGTAGACGTTGACCAGCTGCGCGGTGCTGGTGCTGTGGCTGAGGTTCCAGGCCAGCCGGCAGGCGACCCCCGGGTTGTTACCGCAACTGCCAGTCAGCGTGCCTGAGAGGTCGACGAGGCCAAAGCTGGTGGCATGAAACACAGAACTCCTTCCGACGGCTGACAAGCGAGGGGCGCCACCTCACGCGAGGCTAGCGGGCGCCACAGGCGAGGCTACTGCGCAGCCGCGTCCCGTGTGCCCGCCCCCGGAAGAAAGCCCTCTGAGCGGTCAGCCCTCCTTCCGGGCCGTGAAGACCAGGTTGTACGCCACATGCAGGGTGATCGCATCGAAGCCGACCGTCTGCAGCCGGGTCAGGAACGCCGCTGGCTCGACCGGATTGTAGGTGTCGCCCTCGTGGAATTGGTGCAGTCCGTCGCTGGGCAGGCTGTCCGAGCCCAGGAACACCCCGCCCGGCCGCAGTACCCGGAACGCCTCGGCCAGCACCCGGTCTTGCTGGGCGCGCGTGGGCACGTGGTGCAGCATCGTAAAGGTGGCCACCGTGTCGAATGAAGCGTCCGGGTACTCCAGCGCGGCCGCGTCGCCGAACACAACCGAGACGTTGCTGCCCGCGTACTTCTCCGCCAGCCGGGTGGCCGATTCCTGCTCGTGCTCCACCGCGACCAGCCGGGTGACACGGGGCCCCAACCATTCTGTGGCCGCCCCCCAGCCCGGCCCGAGCTCGAGCAGATCGGACCCGAGCGAGACGCCCGTGGTCGCCTGTGGCAGGACCTCATCCTGGATGTGCGCGAACCATTCCTGGCTCGGCATCAGCTCCGCGTGATTGGAGTTCATGGGCTCGACGCTAGGCCCGGGGCGCCCGGGGGCCTAGCACGTAAGCTGCCATGTTGTGTCGCGAGCCGGACAGGGCCCCGAAGACCAGGGCCCCGAAGACCAGGGCCCCGAAGACCAGGGCCCCGAAGACCAGGGCCCCGAAGACCAGGGCCCCGGCACGGCCGTGGTGGTAGCGACCTTTCCCATGTCCGCCGGCACCCGGTTCGACTGGCACACCCACGAAGACCACCAGCTGGCCTGGGCCGCCAGCGGGGTGCTCACCGTGCTGACTCAGGACGCGACCTGGGTGCTGCCGCCGACCCGGGCGCTGTGGATACCGGCCGGGCTGCCGCACGAGACCGGCTCCGACGGCCGTGCCACCATGCGCACCTTGTACATCCGGCCGGGGTTCTCCCCCTCCGGCTGGGCTGAACCCCAAAGGCCCACCCCGGTGGCGGCCAGCCCGCTGCTGGCCGAACTCATCGGCTACCTAAGCGGCAACCTGGACCCGGACCACCGCGCGCACGCGGAAATCCTGCTCGCGGACCTGCTGACGCCGATGCCGATGACGACGATCCAGGTCGTGCTGCCGGCTTCCGGCCCGGCGCGGACGCTCGCCGAGGCGCTGCGGGCCGACCCGTCGGACCGGCGCACCCTGGAGCAGTGGGGCCGTCAGGTGGCGGCGAGCGAGCGGACGCTCGCGCGGGCCTTCGCGGCCGAGACCGGCGTCCCGTTCGGCCGCTGGCGCACCCTGCTCCGGCTCCAGGCCGCGCTGCCCATGCTGGCCCGCGGCGAGCCGGTCGGCCGGGTGGCGAGCCGGGTCGGCTACGACACCGCGAGCGCGTTCGTCGCCGCGTTCCGCCGCGAGACCGGCCAGACCCCCGCCGCCTACTTCCGTTCCCGCCGAGACCAACCCCAGGACCAGCCCAGCGACTTACCCCAACCGGAGCCCCGTGTACCGCGCCGCGAACGCCAGCGTGTCGCCCGACAGCGAAGCCGAACGGCTCACCGCGCGTGCCCCGTGCCCCACCTGGCCCTCGGCCCGCAGCAGCACCGGCCGCTCAGGCCCGGACGAGGTGGCGTACTGCAGCGCCGCGCACATCTTGTACGCGTGCACCGGGTCCACCCGCGTGTCGTTGGTGAACACCGTGAACAGCACGGCCGGGTACGCCGTGCCGGGCACCACGTGATGGTAGGGCGAGTACGACAGCAGCCAGCCGAGCTGCTCGGCGTCGGATGCGCTGCCGTACTCGACGTTCCACGTCTCCCCGAGCCCGAACAGTTCGTAGCGCACCATATCGAGCAGCGGCGCGGAGCAGATCACCGCCGCATAAAGCGACGGCCGCTGGGTCAGCGCCGCCCCGACCAGCAGCCCGCCGTTCGACCCGCCCGAAATGGCCAGCTGCTCCGGCGTGGTCCACCCGTCCCTGATCAGCGTCTCCGCGGCCGCGTGGAAGTCGTCGAACACGTTTTGCTTGCGGTCGAGCATCCCGGCCCGGTGCCATTCCTCGCCTTCCTCGCTGCCGCCGCGCAGGTTGGCGATCGCGTACACGCCGCCCGCGGCCACCCAGGCCAGCACGTTCGGCGAGTAGCCGGGCGTGAGGCTGATGTCGAACCCGCCGTACCCGTACAAGATCGTCGGTTTCGGGGTCCGCGGAGTCCGGGAATCCGAGGGGCCGCTGATCACCAGCATCCGGACCAGGGTCCCGTCCGCCGACGAGTAGGACACCTGCTGTGCCGTCACCGCCGGGACCTGCACCTGACCCGGCGCCGTCGCCCAGGTGCTCACCGACCAGTCCCGCGCGTCGAACCGCAGCACGACCGAAGGCGTCGTGTAGTCGGTGTACACGAACCAGGCCTCGTGCCCGCCCTCGGGCCGCTCGCTGATCCCGCCCGCGGTGCCCAGGCCAGGCAGCGGGACCGTGCCGAGCGCCTCACCCGTCGCCAGGTCGTGCACGGTAATCTCACTGAGCGCGTGCCTGGTCCAGTTGGCCAGCAGCACCGGCCGGTCGAGCTCGGCACCGTCCAGGATCGCGTATCCGCGCAGGACGGCCTCCGGATCCTGGCGGATCAGGTCCCGCCAGGTCGCCGGGCCACCAACGTCAACGGGGTCGGCTACCGTGATCCGGCCTCGGGGCGCCCCGGCGTCGGTGAAGATGTACAGCCGTCCGTCGCGGCCCACCCGGACCCCGGTCTGCGCATCGAGCCCCTCCTGCACCACGCGCAAGTCAGGTGACGCCGGGTCGGACGCGGACAGGTCGGCCAGCCACAGGTCGTTGCGCGGCGCGGTACCCCGCGACGCCGAGATGGTCAGCCACCGCCCGTCCCGGCTGACCGAGACCGAGTAGTAGTCAGTCTTGTCCCGGCCGGCGCCGAAGATGAGCACGTCGGAGTCGGCGGGCGCGCCGAGCTGGTGCAGGTAGACCCGCCGGTGGTACTGGCTTTCCCCGGCAGGCACGGCCGAGGGCGGCAGCCTCCGGGTGTAGTAGAAGGCCTTGCCGCCCGGCAGCCAGGCGACGTTGGAGTAGCGGCAGCGGTCGATGGGCCCGTCGACCAGGTCCCCGGTAGCGACATCCATCACCCGCAGCAGGGATTCCTCGTCGCCGCCCTCCGACAGCTGGTAGGCGAGCAGCCGTCCCTCCTTGTCCGGCTGCCAGGCGTCCAGCGTGGTCAGCCCGGACGGGTCGATCGCCATCGGGTCGAGGAGGATCTCGACCGGGCCGTCGCCCAGCTGGGTGTACAGCACGCCGTGTTCGGCACCCGGGTCGAGCCTGGAGAAGAAGCGCCGGTCGCCCCGCCAGACGGGAGCCCCCTGGGAGCCGACGCTGAGTAGTTCCCGCACCTGCCCGGCCAGTTCTTCCCGCCCGGCCAGTTCCGAGCGCTGGGAGTCGAACAGGCTCGCCTCCGCGGCCAGCCAGTCGGCCCGCTCGGCGCTGGCCGCGTCCTCCAGCCAGCGGTAGGGATCGCTGACCTGGTGCCCGAGCAGATTCTCGGTCAGGTCGAGCCGGCGCGCCTGCGGATAACTGAACTCCATGCTGGAACTCTATGGTCTCGCTGGAGCTTGTACGCTTAGGTAGTGGCGGATGGGCGTACCAGGGGACACACTAGAAAGTATGGAGTCCAGATAAAGGTTCGGCGCCAGCGGGAGGTGCGGTGCGGCGAGTGTTGCTGCTCAACGTAACGTTTGAACCGCTGACCACAGTCGGCCTTCGCCGGGCCGTGTGTCTCGTCCTCGGCGGCAAGGCCGAAGTCGTCCACCACGACGCGGCGGGCGCGGTCTTGCACGCGGCGTCGGTCGCCCTGCAAACTCCGTCGGTGATCAGGCTGAGCCGTTACGTCCGGATCCCGTATCGCAACCGCGTGCCGTTGACCCGGGCCGCTCTGATGCGCCGGGACAACTATAAGTGCGCCTACTGCGGCGGCCGCGCGGAGACCATCGATCACGTGATCCCGAGAAGCCGCAGCGGCCAGCACATCTGGGAAAACTGCGTCGCGTCCTGCACCATCTGCAACCACCGCAAGGCGGACCGGCTGCTCTCCGAACTCGGCTGGACCCTGGCGGTGCCCCCGGTGGTACCACGCGGCGCCCACTGGCGGCTGGTGGGCGCACAGTACGACGGCGACCCCCAGTGGGCCGCCTATTTGCGTGAGTCCAGTGCTGCCTTAAGACCCAGTGCCGTTTTGAGATCCTGGTCTTCCCGCCGCCCCCCAGCGTGCGTCTTTTCTTTCTCCCAAACGGGCAGTGGTATCACCCCCCACTGCGCAGCCGCGCCGCGGCGGCCGAAACGTCCTCGGCGCGTGCCCTTGACGGTACCGGCGCCGCGGTAGTTAGGCTCGTGAGCATGTCCGACCAGACACAGAACTTCAAGATCGCGATAATCCCGGCCGACGGCGTGGGCCGGGAAGTGATCGAGGCCGGCCGGCGGGTACTCGACGTCGTCGCCCGGCAGTCGGCCGGCCAGTTCGCGTTCGCCTGGGAAGAGTTCCCGTGGGGATCTGAGTACTACGACAAGACCGGCTACATGATGGCCGAAGACGGCCTGGAGGTCCTGAAGGACTTCGACGCCATCTTCTTCGGCGCCGTCGGCTGGCACAGCGTTCCTGACCACATCAGCCTGTGGGGCCTGCGGCTCAATATCACCCAGAACTTCGACCAGTGGGCCAACGTCCGGCCCGTCAGGTTCCTGCCCGGCATCCAGAGCCCGCTGCGCAAGGCCGACAAGACCAAACTGGACTGGGTCGTCGTCCGGGAGAACAGCGAAGGAGAGTACGCCGGGCTCGGCGGCCGTAACCTGTCCGCCCGCGGTCCTGGCAATGAGGTCGCGGTACAAACGGCGCTGTTCACCGAGAAGGGCTGCGAGCGGATCATGCGGTTCTCCTTCGATCTCGCCCGGACCCGCGCGGTGAAGAAAGTGTCCAGCGTCACCAAGTCAAACGCACAGCAGTACGGCATGGTCTTGTGGGACGAGACGTTCCGGCGGGTGGCGCTCGACTACCCGGACGTGGCCACCGAGAGCGTCCTCGTTGATGCGATGAGCGCCAAGTTCGTCCTGCACCCCGAGGACCTGTCGGTGGTGGTGGCCTCGAACCTGCACGCCGACATCCTGTCCGACCTGGGCTCGGCCATCGCTGGCAGCCTCGGCCTGGCCGCGAGCGCGAACCTCAACCCGGAGCGTCGCTTCCCCAGCATGTTCGAGCCCGTGCACGGTTCCGCTCCTGACATCGCCGGCCGTGGCATCAGTAACCCGATCGGCGCCATCGGCAGCGGCGCGCTGATGCTGGATCACCTCGGCCTGCACACCGACGCCCGAAGGATCGAGGCGGCGATCGAAGTTACCACCGCGGCGGGCCACGTCACCCCCGATGTCGGCGGCACCGCGGACACCACAGAGGTCACCGACGCCATCATCGAGGCGCTGCGGGTGAGCGCCTGACCACCAGCACGACTACCCGCCCTACCGGCCTGGACCTGGCCGCCAGCCTGGTCGGCAATCCCCGGGTGCCGGGCCCGCTCGGTGTCCTAGGGACTGTGCGTGCCCGCTTAGACGGTGATCCAGCCGGTGACCACGGGGGACTGATCGGTGACGGGTCCCAGTCGGCTCCGGAGGCTGATCTGGCCCAGCGGCACGGCCTCGGCGCTGAACCGCCCACGTTCGTCGGCCTCGACGGTGATCACCCCGTCGGCATGCCTGATGTCCACCACGGCCGGCTGCCGGGGTATCAGCTGGCCCATCAGCCGTCGGCTGTCCCCGCTGCCGGTGATCTCGAGCTCGATGGTCAGCCCGCTGGCGGGGAACGACAGCTGGCGCCCTTCGGGCGAGGCGTGCACCGCCGATGCTCCGGCTTCGGCCGGGGTACCGGTGGCCGTCTCGGCCGGCCTGGTGTCTTGAGAGTTCAAAAAGCCGTTCACAAAGCCATCCTTCACAAAGCCATACTTCCCGATGTCGGCCGACGCCGAACGGAAGTCTTGTGTTGTCCCTGAGAATACTCTACACAGCACGACTAGTCACGACTACTACATCCGGGCCGACTGGCCTACGGGCGTGGTGGACCGCCGCCTGATCCTTCATCGCCCTCGGGCCTGACCGCCGGCCGGCGATCGGTGTAACGCTAGGCGCGCTCCGGACGATGATCTAGTGGAAGCGGCTGACGTGGGTACCCCCGAGCCCACGTCAGCCGCCGCTGCGTCCGGCGTTCCTGCGTCTGGCGGGCGCCCGCTAGGGCGGGGAACGGGCGGGTGGGAAGCGAGATCATCGCTTCTAGCGTGGCCAGCCGCCGCAGGAACGCATAAGCGAACCAGGTCGGCAACCACAGGATGCTCTGCCAGTAGCGGTGTTTGATGGCCAGCGGCAGGCTGATGGCCAGTGGGACTCCGCCGCCCGCGATGTAGAGCAGAGCGAACGTGACCACGTTCTGCCGGTAGCTCGGATGCGTCAGCACGAGCTCGAGCATGAAGATCGGCGCGATCAGGCCCGCCTGCAGGGAGAACCAGGAGAAGCCGCGGCGTACCGTCCAGAACCACACCCGCGGCCCGGCCAGGCCGCTGCGCAGCGGCACGTGCCGGGCGTAGACGTGAAAGCTGGCCCGCGCCCACCTGGTGCGCTGCTCCAGGAACTCGCCCACGTTGCGCGGCACGTCCTCGTACGAGCGGATGCGCGGGTCGACCACCACGCGGTAACCGAGCCGCCCGATCTGCATGGTGAGGTCGGAATCCTCGCCATTCATCCCGACCGGGAAGCCGCCGGCGATGACGGCGGGCCCCCGGCGGAAGGCGGTGAAGGTACCGGGAATGACGACGATGCCGTCGACCATGCTCTGTCCCAGCCGTTCGAACCGGAACTGGAACAAGGTCTCCAGGGCGCGCAGCCGGTGGAACCAGGTCACGGCATCGGTCCGAGGCTCTTCCATGGCGCCCACGGAGCCGACGAGCGGATCGCGAAACCAGGGTACGGAGTAGGTCAGCGCATCCGGGCCCATGACGCAGTCCGCGTCGATGCGGATGACGATCTCGGCGTGGGTGATCGCGAGCCCGCGGTTGAGCGCGGCCGCCTGGCGGGCGTTCGGACGACTCAGGACCTGGCCGCGTGCGTGGCTGAAGACCGCCAGTTCGGCCCGCGCGATCTTCGCGGTGTCGTCGGTCGACCCGTCGTCGGACACCACGACGTACACCGGGCCGCCGTACCGGCTGGCGGCTACGTCGATGGAGCGGAGCAGCCTGGCGATGTTTTCCGCCTCGTTGTACGCCGGGATGATCACGTCGACGGGCGGCCGGTCGCCGCCCGGCGCCGGGAGCTTCCGGTTAATCCACCAGAGCAGCCACAACGGGGCAGAGAGCAGCACGAACAAGATGCTGACGGCGTACAGCGGGATGAACACCTGCCACGCGGAGCTCAGGTTGCCTGGTTCGGCCAGAAACGCGTAACTGATGATCAGGAAGACCACGACGGTAATCAGCGAGCAGCAGGCGAGCACGCTGTCCCAGGCCCAGCGCGGACGATTGCGCGGCACCGTGGTCCCGCGCGGCAGTACGAAGGTCGTGAAGCTCAGACGGGTGATGACCAGCCCGCCTACGAGCAGGTTCGCCAGCGTCGCCTCGATCCCGAACGGAGCGATCAGCCATCCCGTCGCCATGCCGGCCACGATCAGCAGCGCCTGCAGCAGCACCGAGATGGCGGTGTAGAGCACAACGTGTGACAGGATCGCGATCCGCCTGGTCAGGCTGGCCCGTGCGACGACGGCCAGCCCGACGATATTGGCCACGGCGAAGAACTGCGTGGCCGGGCGCAACCGGGCGACATATCCGTTGACGGTAGCGGGATCCCGGGTGATCGCGGCGGCGACGGCGCGTACCGCGTCGGCGTAGGTGCCGGGCAGCGCTGGCCGCTGCCAGCCGAGGAATAGCAGCCCGAGGCCAGCGACCACGCCGAGGAAGATCCAGGTGCGCGGGCGGTAAGTGGGCGTCTGCACGTGCCGCGGGATGTCGACGTAGCCCTTGCCGTCGCCCTGGTCCTCGTTACTCTCGGCGCTGACTGGCAGCATGCATGCGGCCACCAGAGCTGCGAGGAGCCCGATCGTCGCCGCGAGCAGCGTTATGTTCATTTAATCTCCCGCAAGTCGCCCATCTGCCTGCCTCCGCGTTGATATCCAACGATTGCCTGAGTCGTGAATTATTATCGGTTTAGGGTCTGTCGCATCGTTTTGACCCAGACTGTGAATAAGCGCGGCCGCACGTCTTGGCGGCGGGTGCCTGCATTGTCTCTAACTGGTCCTTTCGTCTTTCCCGTCGGCCGTATAACCTGGTCGGAGCGTTGGTCATGGTTAATTGAGCAAGATACCGTCCGGCGCGGGCCGACGTGGCCAGTAAAGTATCGACGTGGCCAGTAAAATATGCAGTGTCCGTGTCCGCCGTCTTGTTATTCCTGTAATTTAGCCTTGGGTCGGCGAATTTAGCTTTGGGTCTGCGGCCACTTTAGTGAACGCTTACTAATCCGGATGGGGAACGCGGTGCATCCTGAGGACGAGAATCACGAGCGGGGCGGCGGGGCGGGGCTGCTGGCCGGGACGGGGGGGCCATCCGCGGAGCCTCCCCACCTTTCTGCCTTTTACCTGGATCAGCCCCAGCCCGGCCTGGAACGCGATTACTCGCCTTCGCGGCCGCCCGGCCAGTTCGCGTCGAGCCCATCCGCGACGCTGACCGTTCCGCGTCCGGTGCCGCAGCATCTGCCTGACGAGCCGGGAGCGCAGTATTCGATCCGGTCCGTTCGGACCTGGCCGCAGCGGGTCGGCGGGATTCTCATCGCTGCCGCCGTGGTCGCCGGCGCTATCTGGTACATACCGAGTGTCTTGCGCGATAACCGTCAGCTGCTCACCGGTACCGTCGCCAGCAGCGGAGTGATCACCCTCAACTTCTCCAATTCGGGGGAGATCTCCGAGATCAACGCCAAGCTGAACACGCCCGTGCAAAAAGGACAGGTACTGGCCAGGGAGTACGCCCCTGACGGCGCCTCCCTCGTGGCCGCGGACAATGCGGCCATCGCCGCGGATAAGGCGAAGATCGCGGAGGTGCGGGCGGCTGAAGTCGCCAAGCCGGCCGACGACGCGATCGACAGCGCCCAGCTCAGCGCGGCTAATGCCCAGCTCGCTCTGGACCAGGCTCAGCTGGCTACCGACAGTATGAAGATCGTGACGGCTGAGATCGTCGCCCCGTCCGCTGGTGTCATCGTGGCCGCCAACGGGCAGGTGGGCCAGACCGTAACCACCTCGGGCATCCGGATTTACGAGGCCGACTCGCAGGAGCAATCTGCTGCCCAGGGGCCGGCGTTCTCCCTACTGCCCGAAGGCCCGCAGACCGGCCGCAAAGTGAGCGAGAGCGCATCGGCGGTACCGGTGTTCGCGCTGCGTACCTCGATTAACTGGCAGGTCATCGTGCTCATCCCGGAGTCCGCCGTGGCGCGGGTCCGGGCGGGGCAAGGCGTCGCCATCAGCGTGCCCGCCGACCACATCAAAGATGTCCCTGGTCAGGTCAGCGACGTCCTGCCCACCCCGACGCCGACGTCCGCAGGAGTCGTCTATCAGGCGGTCGTTAACATCACCGGCCACGCGGCCATCGTGCCGCTGAACGGGATGACGGCTGATGTGGAGCTCGGAGCCTAGGCCGCCGCGCGTCAACGGGCTGCTCGCCAGGAGAGAAGGTGGAAATCCATCCGGCCAGCGCTCCCGGTGCTCGCGGCTCCGTGCGGGCGCCCTCACGGCCCTGGCGATGACGATGGCCGCCGCGACGCTGGCCGCCTGTTCCGCCGGGCCGGCGACCAGCGTCAGCCCGTCGATCTCGGGCACCGCCGGCCTGGCCGATCTGCCGGGGCCTGGCCATCCCGCCTGGCTGCTGTCCCGGTCGGTGCTGGCCGAGCTCATCCTCGACCCGGTCGCGGTGAGCGAGCTTAGCGGCAAGCTCGTGTACGAGCTCCTGCAGCCGGGCGAGCCGCCGCTGCCTGGAGTGGTCGCGGAGCCGGTCGTCACCTTCGCCTCCGCGGCCGCGCTGGAGAGTGCGGTCAAAGCCGGGCAGCTTCCTTCCGGGACCTTCGGCGTCCTGTACGATCCCGAGGCCTGGGTCTTCACGCCCGCGGCGGAGCAGCAGAACCCGGTCCAGGCCGCCACCGCGGCCGCGGCCGTGGCTCATGCCCACGGCCTACGGCTGATCGTGGCGCCCGCGCTCGACCTCACCACCGTCTTGGCCCCGGGTGGTACAGATCCGGGCTGGCGCCAGTTCCTCGACCTGGATCTCGTCGGCCGCCTGGCCAAGGTGGCTGATGTCGTTGAGCTCCAGGCCCAGAGCCTGGAGCAGGACACCAGTGTGTATACCGCCTTCGTCCAGGCGGCCGCGGCGCAAGCCAGCGCGGCCCGCCCGGGCATCGACCTGCTAGCCGGGCTGTCCACCAACCCGCCCGGTGTGGCGATGGAAGCCCAGCAGCTGACGGCGGCCATCCAGGCCACCCAGTCGGTGGTGGATGGCTACTGGCTCAACGTTCCCGTCCCGGGTATGCAGTGCCCGACCTGCAATGCCGCGCGCCCCGGAATCGCAGTCCAGGTTCTGCGGGCGACACCCTGAACCCCCATACCCCTGGGAACCCCCATACCCCTGGCGGGATTTCCGTCGGAGGTGACGGTAAGCCGACTACTTTGCGCACCGGGTTGCGGGTAGCGTTCACGTATGACGACGATCCAAGCGCCGTTTGGCCCGATGATCACGGCGATGATTACCCCGATGAGCCCCGACGGGACGGTCGACTACGACGGGGCCGCCCGCCTCGCCGAGTACCTCGTCACCGACATGCGCAATGACGGGCTCGTGCTGAACGGGACCACGGGCGAGGCGCCGACCACAACCGACGCGGAGAAGGAGCAACTGCTCCGGGTGGTGCTCGACGCGGTGGGCACGCGCGCGAAGGTGGTCGCCGGGGTCGGCACCAATGTCACCGCGCACACCATCGAGCTGGCCAGAGCCGCCGAACGAGCCGGGGCAGATGGCCTGCTGGTCGTCACTCCTTACTACACCAAGCCGCCCCAGGCCGCGCTCGAGGCCCACTTCACCTCCGTCGCCGACGCGACCGGGCTGCCCATGCTCATCTACGACATCCCCGGCCGCACCGGCGCGGCCGTCGCCACGCAGACCCTGGTCCGGCTGGCCGCCCACCCGCAGATCATCGGCGTCAAGGATGCCAAGGACACTCCGGGTGACACCACGCACGTGCTGGCCCAGACCGACCTGGTCTACTACTGCGGCACGGACATGCTGAACCTCCCGTGGCTCTCCCTCGGCGCCGTCGGCTTCATCAGCGTGGTCGGCCACGTGGTGGGGGACCGGCTGCGCGAGATGATCGACGCGTTCGGCGCGGGCGACGTGACCCGGGCCAGGCAGATTCACTACGAGCTCGTCCCGGTGTACGACGGGATGTTCCGCAACCAGGGAGCGGTCATGACCAAGGCAGCGCTTGACCTGCTCGGCCAGCCGGGAGGCGCGGTCCGCGCCCCGCTGCTTGCGGCCACCGACTCCGAACGTCACCAGCTCACGCTGGACCTGACCGCGGGCGGCGTGAAGCTGCCAGGAACTCACCTGCTGGGGACCAGCGCGTGAGCCACCCGCACCCGGACCTCGCCCCGCCTGCCGCGCTTCGCCGTGGCGGCCTGCGCATCGTCCCGCTTGGCGGTCTCGGTGAGATCGGCCGGAACATGACGGTCTTCGAGTACCGCGGCCGGCTGCTCATCGTCGACTGCGGTGTGCTGTTCCCCGATCCTGACCAACCCGGCGTGGACCTGATCCTGCCGGACTTCGGCTACCTGGAGGGCAGGCTCGACCAGGTCGAGGCGCTCGTCATCACGCACGCCCACGAGGATCACATCGGCGCCATCCCTTACCTGCTCAGGGAGCGCGCAGACATTCCGCTCGTGGGCTCGAAGCTGACCCTGGCCCTGGTGAAGAGCAAGCTGTCGGAACACCGCGTGGATCCGGTCACCCTCGAGGTGGTGGAGGGGAGCCACAGTTCATTCGGGCCGTTCGACTGTGAGTTCTTCGCGGTCAACCACTCGATTCCCGACGCGCTGGCTGTAGCCATCCGCACGCCGGCCGGCCTGGTCCTGCATACCGGTGACTTCAAGATGGACCAGCTGCCGCTGGACGGCAGGCTCACTGATCTGGCCGGCTTCGCGCGGCTCGGCACCGAGGGCGTCGACCTGCTGATGGCCGACTCGACCAACGCCGAAGTGCCTGGCGTTGTCACCTCGGAGCGCGAGATCGCCCCGGTCCTTGACGAGATCTTCACCAACACCAAGCAGCGCATCATCGTCGCCTGTTTCGCGTCCCACGTACACCGGGTGCAGCAGGTGCTCAACGCCGCCGTCAAGCACCGGCGCAAGGTGGCCTTCGTCGGGCGGTCCATGGTCCGGAACATGGGCGTCGCGCGCGAGCTTGGCTATCTCCGGGTCCCGGGCGGGCTGCTGGTCGACATGCGCGAGGCCGAGGAGATGCCGCCCGGCGAGGTGGTACTGATCTCCACCGGCTCGCAGGGTGAGCCGATGTCGGCGCTGTCCCGGATGGCCGGCCGTAACCATCCGATCAGGATCGCCGCCGGCGACACCGTGATCCTCGCCTCGTCGCTGATCCCGGGCAACGAGACCGCGGTTTACCGCGTGATCAACGGGCTCACCCGGCTCGGCGCGCGCGTGGTGCACCGTAGCTCGGCCCTGGTGCACGTATCCGGCCACGCGCCTGCTGGCGAGCTACTCTACGTGCTGAACCTGGTCCGGCCGCGGAACTTCATGCCGATTCACGGGGAGTGGCGGCACCTGCGGGCGCACGCTCGCCTCGCCTCGCTGGCCGGCGTCCCGGATAACAACATCGTGATCGCCGAGGACGGCGTCGTCGTGGACCTGGTCGCCGGGCAGGCCTCGGTCGCCGGGGCGGTGCCGTGCGGGTACGTCTACGTCGACGGGCTCACGGTCGGCGAGGTCACCGAGTCGCAGCTGAAGGACCGTCGCATCCTGGGCGAGGAGGGCTTCGTCTCGATCGTGATCGTGGTCGACGCCAACTCGGGCAAGATGGTGGCCGGCCCGGAGATCCATGCCCGCGGCTCCGGCATCGATGAGGCCTCGTTCGCCGAGGTGCTGCCGAAGATCGAGGAGGCCCTGGCCCTGGCCGCCGCCGACGGAATCGTCGACACGCACCAGATCAGCCAGCTCGCCCGCCGCATCGTCGGCAAGTGGGTCAGCGACAACTACCGCCGCCGCCCCATGATCATCCCCGTAGTAGTAGAGGCCTAGCCTCCCGCCCCTGCCCTGCCCTGCCCCGCTCCCGCTCCCGCTCCCGCTCCCGCTCCCGCTCCCGCTCCCGCTCCCGCTCCCGCTCCCGCTCCCGCTCCCGCTCCCGCTCCCCGCCGGCCCCTGCCACCCCGCACCACCCGGCCGCCGTCCGCCGCGCCCCAATGTCCCCTTCCACCACATCCCCACCTCCCGCATCCGCCCCCCAGTGAACCTATGGAACATAGGGCCGGTTATAACCGGCCCTATGTTCCATAGGTTCGGCCGGATTCGCGGGAGAGCCGGTCTGATGTTCCATAGGGTCGACGTGATCCGCGGAAGTGAGAGCGTTCAGGAATGAGGCGCATACTCTCCGTTTTGTCGGACCCAATCGGCATGATTCCTGCATGGCTCCTTCCCCTCGGCTGGATCAACATGCGCTCCTAGCGATCCTGGAACGGCAGATCGGAGTGATAACGCGCCAGCAGGCTCTGGCTGCCGGCGTGACCAGGCACGCGCTACGGCATCGTCTCCGTGTCGGGGGACCTTGGCGCCGCTTGCTACCCGGCGTTTACGTGGCGGCAACCGGGACGCCGACCAGTCTCCAGCAGGAGATGGCGGCGCTGCTTTACGCAGGCCGTGGCAGTGTGATCACGGGCTTGGCGGCCACCCGTCATCACCACATCCGGTGTCCGGTCACCGAGTTCGTCGATGTCTTGGTGCCTGCGTCGAGGCGACGCCGTGATGCTGCCTTCGTCCGCCTGCACCGGACCACCCGGATGCCTGGGCGGAGCCAGCAGGTCGGACCGGTGTGCTATGCCCTGCTGGCCCGGGCCATCGCCGATACCGTCCGCGGCTTGGATGACCTGCGCGACGTGCGGGCGGTCGTCGCTGATGCCGTGCAGCGGGGTCGCTGCCAGGTGCTGGATCTGGCCGCGGAACTCATGGCCGGACCAGATATCGGGTCGGCGCTGTTTCGCGAGGCGCTGGCCGACATAGCCGACGGGGTCAGGTCGGCCGCGGAGGGGGACCTGAAGGACATGCTGGCCGGGTCCGGCCTGCCGATGCCGCTGTTCAACGCGAAGGTCTTCGCCGGCGAGGAGTTCATCGCCATGCCCGACGGGTGGTGGCCGGAGTTTGGCCTGGCGGTGGAGGTGGACTCGACCGAATGGCATCTGTCGCCCGAGGACCACGCGAATACGCTCGCCCGCGGTCGGCGCATGGCCGTGCACCAGATCAACGTGCTCCGGGTCACTCCCAGGCAGATCCGCACCGAGCCCGCTCAACTCGTCGCGGAGATCCGAGCAGCACTCGAAGGCGCCCGCGGCCGTCCGCCCCTGAACCTGCGGACCGTCCCGAGTCGTGAAGCCGCTCAACCGATCGGCCGCGCACCCCGCCCGAACGGCCCCGCCCGCCCCAGCGGGTCTGCCCGCCCCAGCGGCTCCGCCGGTCCTGCCGGCGCGGCGTAGTGTGTCGGCGGTATTCCTATCGTCGCGGTGAAGTCACGGGTCAGGTGGGCCTGGTCGGCGTAGCCGAGGTCGGCCGCGAGCTCGGCCCATTCGACCAGCTCGCCGCCGTCGGCCCGTTCCGCGGCCTCGTGCAGCCGGGCCCGGCGCATCACCCACTTCGGGCTGACGCCTACATAGTCGGCGAACAGCCGCTGCAGGCTGCGTGCGGACGTCCCGGACGCCGCGGCCAGCTGGTCCACCCGCCGCAGCGCCGGATCGGCGGTGATCCGCGCCACCAGCTCCGCGGCCTGCTCGGCCGCCGCGTCGCGTTCCGGCCGCACCGAGCACAGCAGCGCCTCAGCCTGATCAGTCATTACCGTGTCCGCGTCGGCCAAGGCATCTGCCCGCATGATCGCGTGTCGCGTCTCTTCCGCCTCCGGCCCGAAGATCCGTACGGCCGGAACGACCCGATTGGTCAGCTCCGAGATGGGCGCCCGCCAGAACGGCCGGAAGCAACCAGCCCGGAACCGCACCCCGAACACCCGGCCAGAACCCGACAGTGAACGGGTGAACAGTCTGCGGTCGACACCGTAGATTCCGGCCCCGCATTGCTCGAAGGCCAGGTTGACGCTGGGATGCGGCAGGATCGTCTGCTCGTGTGCTCCTCGCCCTCGAAGATCCCACCGCAGGATCCAGTAGAAGTCGACGAACGGCGCGAGCCCGGCTGACGGCGGCCTGCGGGCCAGCTGAAACCTGGTCGCGGCGAGCCCCGGGCGCAGCACGCCGCGCCCCATGCTGACGCCGGTATCGGCCATGTGACCAGGGTAGCTGTCGCATTTGTTCAAGACCGCCTGGTCGGCGTTCGCTACCTTCGAGCACATGAAAACGACGAATCTGCACGCCGAGATGGCCGCCGCCGCGGCCGAGGCCGCGCGCGTGGTGAGCGGTGCACCGAGCGCACCGGATGCGACGAGCTCGCTGGACGCGCGCACCCCCTGTACCGACTGGGACCTCCGCACCCTGCTCAACCACACGATCTTGTGGACCTCCTACTCCGCCGAGCGCCGGGCGCACGGCGAGAGCGTGGCGCAGGAACTGATGACCAAGGACTTCACCGCCGAGCCCGGTTACCAGGCCGACTACGCTGCCCAGATCGGCCGGGCCGTCCAGGCCTGGTCGGACCCGAAGGCCTGGGAGGGCGACATCGGTGTCATGGGAGACGCGACTCCCGCCGCCGACGTGGGCGCCATGCTCATCATGGAGATGGCCCTGCACGGCTGGGACGTCGCCCGGGCCACCGGGCAGGAGTACGTCTGCGACGATGCCGTGGCCGCGGCGGTGCTCGACACCGTCGAGGCTCAGGCCGAGCTGTTCCGTAAATACCAGGGCTTCAAAGACATCGTCCCCGTCCCGGATCGGGCTCCGACCTTCGACCGCGCCCTGAGCCTGTCCGGCCGAGACCCGCAGTGGCGACCACCCCGCTGAACGAAAACCACCCCGCTGAACGAAAACCACCCCGCTGAACGACAACCACCCCGCTGAACGACAGCCGGGCCGGCTAGGCCTTCAACACCCGCACCGGATCAC